>JADMIO011070268.1_pt1 | contig 63424 bp, 61 predicted proteins | sample 8958161 | NCBI WGS metagenome assembly JADMIO01 (sample SAMN16585339, study PRJNA669376) | soil metagenome | isolation source: Crop rotation soil | place: USA: Cullars Rotation, Alabama | collected 2011
GCGACAACTTGTCCACGTGGAATTCTAAGCTTAGGATCCCAATGTGCTGGAAAGGTGGCGGCGCTGCTCCCGCCGCCGCCCGCCAACCCTGCAGATGTCGCCGCGCTTGCGAAGGCAAAGCTCGTGCTCGAACAATTGCGCTCCGGCACGCTCGACCGGTCGCTGCTCACCGACAACGCGAATTACTACTTCACGCAAATCGCGCAGGATGACTACCGCGCGAGCCTCGCGCCGCTCGGCGAGCCCTTGAGCGTCACCGCCACCGGGCCGGCGCGGCTGCGCGGCGGGTTCGTGCTGCGCAGTTTTCGTATCCGTTACGCGGATCGGACGCTCAACCTGTCGACGTTCTTTGAGCCCGGCGCCAACGGCAAGATCGAGCAATTCCTGATCACGCCGTAGCGAACCTGTCGCGTTATTTCTTGACGACTTTGTAGAGCCCGCCCGGGTTTGCGTCGTCGATCAGCCACAACGCGCCGTCGGGACCGACAGCCACGTCGCGCACGCGGAAGCCGACGCCCCACCGGTTCGCCACGGCGGCGCCGCCTTTGCCGTCGAACGTGATGCGATTCAGCGTTTGTGTCGCCATGCCGCCCATGAGCGCCGAGCCGTTCCAATCGGAGAACATCGCGCCTTTGTAGAACGTCAAGCTGCCGGGCGCCACAATCGGCGTCCAGTAGATGACCGGCTTCTGAAGGTCGGCGCGGGTGTCCGGGCTCGGGATGGGAACGCCGTCATAGTTGGTCGCGTACGACACGAGCGGCCAGCCATAGTTCTTGCCCTTCTCGATCAGGTTCAGTTCATCGCCACCGCGCGGACCGTGCTCGACTTCCCAAAGACGGCCGTCAGGCGCGAACGCGAGGCCATACGGCGTGCGCACGCCCGACGCCCAAATTTCCGACGGCGCGAGATTCGGCGTGGGATACGTGTACGTGCTCACCACCGGCGCGGTCTTCGCGAGTTCCGTGTTTCTCGGCGGCGCGATGAGGTCGACCGTCCCCTTCCCTGTTTTGCCCGCGTTCGGATTGCCAGGCGCCGCTTTCCCGTCGAGCGTGAGCCGGAGAATTTTTCCGAGCGGCTGATCCGGGTCTTGCGCGGGCGTCATGCGCTGCCGATCGCCGACCGTGAGGAAAAGATACTGGCCATCCGGCGAGAACGCGATCGCCGCGCCGAACTGGCCGCCGCGGCCTCTGGGCATTTCGCGCCACAAGACCTGGACATTTTCGAGCGTGGCCGTCGGCGCGTCCTTCGTGCCGCCGATGACCAACTTGCCGCGCGCCATCGCGAGGCTCGACGGGTTCGCCGTCGTCTGATCCGCCGTCTCCGGTTCCGCGTAGGTCAGATAAATGTTGTGGTCGGTCGCGTACTTCGGCGACAGGTAGACGCCGAGCATGCCGCCCTGGCTCGGCATCACCGACTTCGGCGTGTTCGTGATCTGGGTCTTCGCGCCGTCCTGGGTGACCAGCCACACCGCGCCGGGCTTCTCGGTGATCAGCATCCGGCCGTCGGGCAGAAACGCGATGCGCCACGGGTAATTGAAGGTGGTGACCTTCGTCATCGTGAACGGCAAATTGGTATCGGTCGGCATGGTGCCGGCGTTGGTTTGCGCATTCGCGCACGTCGGGAGCATCACCAGGGCCAGGGCCGCAATCGCTAGTCTTTGCATACGGTCGAGCTTAATATCGAAGGAGTAAACACGAAATCATTTTTTCTCCTGGAGGCTGGTATGAAGAAGCTCGTGCAGTTCGCAGTGGCCGCGTGTGCGGTGGCATTTGCTGTCTCGTTGTCGGCGCAGGCCAAGCCGCTTACCGTCGCGCTCACCGACGCCGCCGGCAAATCGGTCGGCACCGCGACGATCTCCGGCACCAAGACGGGCGTGCAGATCGCGCTCAACCTCAAAGGCCTGCCGGCCGGCGCGCACGCGATTCACATCCATCAGACGGCCAAGTGCGAGGCGCCCGCCTTCACGACCGCCGGCGGCCACTTCAATCCAGACATGAAGAAGCACGGCATGGATAACCCGGATGGCCACCACGCCGGCGACATGATGAACTTCACGGTCGGCGACGACGGCACGGCGAAGACGACGATTACGGATAACGACGTAACCGTCACCGACGGCCCGAAATCGATCTTCACGGGCGGCGGCACGGCGCTCATGATCCACGCCGCCGCCGACGACATGAAAACCGACCCGTCGGGCAATGCCGGCGCGCGGATCGCGTGCGGTCTGATCGTTAAATAGCGGATTCAGTTCGACCCGGGCGTTACGATCACCCGTAACGCCCGGCTTGTATATCGCAAGGCCGAACTTACGGCCAAAGCGTCAAACTCAGCATTCGGGAGGACTCGCCGTGTCACGAGCCATCGTCGTCGCCGCCGCTTTCGTCGCCGTCGCTACCATCACGCCCCACGCCCAAACCGCGCCGCAAAGCACGTTCTCTATCGTCAAGCGCGATCGAGTGGATCTCAGCGGCCACTGGGAAAACGTCAATCCGGCCGGTTTCGGAGCACTCGGCAAGGAATTCACAGCGGCGCAGGATGCCACCAGCCTCACCGTCGAAATGGCCACGGTCAACTACACGTTCGACACCCGACAGGGCGGCAGCTCGGTCGCCACTCCCGGTCCAATGCGTCGAATGGTCTATCAATTCAATGGCGTCGAGACTCGCGAGGCCTTCGCCATGCCGGAAAAGTTTGCAACACTCGATCCGAGCCACGCGTACTTCGGATATACGTCCTCGACATCGACTCGCGCGGCTTGGCAGGGCGACCAGCTCGTCGTCGTCACCCACAACACGATTCGAGACCACAGACCGAGGCACACGCCTGCTGATTTTGATTCCGAGCAAACAACGCGGCTCGCCCTCTCCTTGGACTCAGACGGCACGCTGATCGCCGAACGCATCATCATCGCGGATCCCGATTCAGACTCTGCGCTGCGCACTAACCTTCCCGGCGTGATGAAGACGGTTTACCGCAAGGCGGGATTAGTCCGCCAATAGTCCGGGGACGGCTTCCTCGCACATGTCGAGCACGCGGTCGAAGTCTTTCTCGCGGCCGTAGTACGGATCCGGCACGTCGAGATCGGCGAACTCGTCCGAATAACTCATAAACAACTTGAGCTTGTCGCGGCACGCCGCTGGGCAGAGCCGATCGAGGGCGTGAAGATGTCCGCGGTCCATCGCGACGATGAGATCGAAGTCGTTGAAGTCGCTCGGCGCGACGCGACGCGCACGCAGCGCCGACAAATCGTAGCCCTTGAGCAGCGCGCGAGCGCGCGCGCGGCGATCCGGCGCTTCACCGACGTGAAAGCTCTCGAGGCCGGCGGAATCAAATGTGAATTGATCCTCGACGCCGCGGTCGGCGGCCATCTTCCGGGCGACGGCTTCAGCGGTCGGAGAGCGGCAGATGTTGCCCGTGCAGACGAAGAGGACCCGCTTCACTCAGCGCGACCAGCGCTGCATCATGTCGCGCAGCGCGTCGAACATGATGGGCTTCGGGATGTGATCGTTCATGCCGGCGGCGCGGCATTGCTCGGCGCTCGACCCGGACGCATGCGCGGTGACGGCGATGATCGGGGTCGGCGTGAGGCCGCGCGCCGCTTCCATCTCGCGAATTCGCCGCGTGGCTTCGAGCCCGTCCATGTCGGGCATGTTGCAGTCCATCAGGATGAGATCGGCGCCCTCGGCTTCGAAAATACGCACGGCCTCGTTTCCATCGTCAGCCAGCTTCACCTGAAAGCCGAGCTTCTTGACGAACGCCAGCAGGACGCGTTGGTTGACGGGATTGTCCTCGGCGAGCAGGACGCGCTTCATCCACCCCATAATAGCGTTCTCGCCCCTGATGATCCTCACGATTGCGCTGCTCTGGCTGATCGTCCCCATGGGTCTCGCGACCACGTGGTACCTGTGGCCGCTCCGGCGCAGCGCCAGCGTGCGCTTCCTGCATGCCCTGCTTTTCGGCACCGCCGGCTGGTGCGTCCTCTACTCCCTCGAGATTCTCGCCACGACAGAGCACGCAAAGCTCATCTGGGCGATGGCGCAGTACCCGTTCATCGGCATCTTGCCGGTCGCCTGGTTCGGACTGGCCGTGACCCTTCGGCGAAACGGCCGCGCGCCGTCGCGGGGTGTCATCGGAGCGCTCGCTGTCGTGCCGATGCTCACGCAGCCGCTCGTCTGGACCAACGAATGGCACCACCTGATCTGGCGCAGCTACTCGATCAAGCCGCTCGGATCGCTGCGGCTTCTCATCCTTGATCACGGCCCCGCGTTCTGGCTGTTCGATATCTACAGCCTTGGCATCGTCGGCGTCGGCTTGCTCCTGCTCGTCTGGCTGGGACTCACGTCGCGCCGGCTCGGCGGATCGCAGCGTGTCACGCTGATCCTCTCGGCCGCCCTGCCCGCCATCGGAAATTTTCTCTACACGCAGGGAATTGGCCCGCTTCCCGGCCTCGATCTCACGCCGCTCGCGTTCGCGCTGAGCGTGCTCGCCGTCAGCCATGCGGCAAGCGGACGCGGCATCGTGAACATCGTGCTCCTCGCTCGCGACACCGTGCTCGAGCAGCTGCCGGAGGCGGTGTTCGTCCTCAACGACGAGGGCCTCGTCGTCGACGCGAATGAAAGCGCGCGCCGACTATCCGCCAAGCACGCGGAGTTCGCGCTCGGCAGGCCGCTGACGCGCCTTCTCCCGTTCGTGCCGGGCGACTGGCAGGCGCAGATGTTGGGCGATGGGCAGATCGTGGCGGTTGACCTCGACGGCGCGTCACACAGCTACCGCGTGCAGGGCCTTCGCCTGCAGCAAGGCAGCGAGGCGGCTGGCCACGTGGCGATCGTGTCCGACATCACCGCGCAACAGCTGATCAATCGACGGCTCGAGGAAGCGCGCGAGACGGCCGTGGCCGCCAATCTCGCCAAGAGCCAGTTTCTCGCGAACATGAGTCACGAAATCCGCACGCCGATGAACGGCGTGCTCGGCATGGCGCAGCTGCTCCAGCAGGAAGAGTCGCTCGACGACACGGCGCGCAGCTACGTTGAGACACTGATCGATTCGGGCACGATGCTGCTCGGCATCCTCAACGACATCCTCGATCTTGCGAAGGCCGAATCCGGCAAGCTCACGCTGGAGCCCGCGCCGACGGACCCGCGCGCGCTCGTCGACGACGTCACGGCGATGTTTCGCGCGCAGCTGGAAGCCAAAGGTCTCACGCTCGACAAGCACGTGGCTGCGGATGTGCCGGCGATCCTCATCGCGGACGGCCTGCGTGTGCGTCAAATCTTGATGAATCTCGTCAACAACGCCATCAAGTTCACCAAGCGCGGCGGCGTCTCGGTCGCGGCCGAGTGGGTCGCCCCTGCCGGCGATCAGACGGCTCACCTGCTCCGGCTTCGCGTGACCGACACCGGCATCGGCATCTCACCTGAACATCAGCAGCGCATCTTCGCGTCGTTCGAACAAGTCGACAGTTCAACGACGCGCCGATTCGGCGGCACGGGACTCGGCCTCTCGATCGTCCGCCAATTATCTGAGTTGATGGGAGGATCAGTCGCCGTCTCGAGCACTTTCGGTCAAGGCAGCACGTTCACCGTCGATTTGCCGCTCCCGCCCGAGCGCCGCAGCGTTCAGCGCGGCGAACGCTGACTTTCGCAACCGCGCAATTCGGAAACGGTGTCTGAGGCGAAGTGCTTGGCCTCGATCAGCGCCTGATACACCTGCGGCACGATCTCATCGTCGTGCCAGCCCCGCCCATTGGCGTGAAAAATGATCACGCTGCCGTTTTTCGCGCGGCCGACGACGTCCGCGACGATGCGATCGGCTGGGAGTTTGGGATCAGGATCACCTGAGACGATCGACCACATCACAACCGTCTGGCCGGCGGACTCGGCTTGCCTCACGGTGTCGTCGTTGTACTCGCCGTAGGGCGGCCGGAACAGCGACGCCTTCACCGCATACTTCTTCGCCAGCGTGGTCACGGGCCCACGAATCTCGGCGGATTGCGCCGACGAATCCTGCGACGTCATGTGCGCGTGCACCTGGCCGTGCGTGCCGATCTCAAAGAACGGATGTGAGAGCAACTCGCGCAGTTGCGGATCATGAGTCGCCATCCACGCGCCCGACGCAAAGAACGTCGCATGCACTTTGTGGTCGACAAGAAACTTCACCAGCGGCACGTCGAAGCCGCTGCCTTCTCGCACGGGACAGAGATCAAATGTGAAAGCCAGCGCGTGGCACTGCGCCGAGCCGCGCGTAAAAATCACCGGCGACGTCGCGGCGACGGGGCGCCCCAGCAAAAGCACGACGGCCGAGACGGCGGCGCAGACAATACCTCTGTTCACAAAATCAGAATACTTCTTGGGCGGGAGAGGGGCTGAAGGAAAAGGCTAGATCAAAGATCCGGACGGAGGAGGAGGTCCTTCCGGATCTTTTCCCTGGGATCTAGCCCCTTCCCTCAGCCCTCTAGCTAGAGCGCGACCGGATCGTAGGCGGGCGCCTTTTGCACGTCGGCGCGCGACAATGTGACGGCCACCTGCGCGTCCGGCCAACTGACCGACGCAATCGCACTCGGCGCGATCAATACTTTGTGCCCGCCCCACCAGTTGCTGGTGCTGACGATGAGATCGCGAATGGCCCAGGTGCGATCGTCGATCAACATGTCGTCGACGTGGCCGATCTCGCCGTCGATCGCGTGGATGTGGTACCCCATCACCGCGTTGGCGCTCTGAAGATGTGAGTCTTCGCCGGCGAGCTTCGGCTCGGCGGGCTCGTTCGCCTGTAATTCCTTTTCGATCGCGAGTTGGGAGCTGAGATCGCCGGGGTACTCGCCCATGCCCCACAGGCCCGAACCGCCCCAATAAAACGGGTACTCGTAATAGCCGAGATGCGCGGCTTCGTGTTGCCGCGACACAGGCTTATTCGTGTCGATGTCCGGGCTGTTCTGCACCTGCGTTTTCGTCAGCGACACCGGCAGCACTTTCGCGTGCCACTCCGGCTCGCCGAACGCGCGCGGCGAGATGAGCACGCGCCGACCGGTCAGCCATCCGCCGGTGTCGACGATCACGTAGCGCACGGTCCAGCGCTCGTCATCGAAATAGAGGTCCGTGACTTCGCCGATCTTCCCGTCCTTCGCGCGAACGGAATATCCGAGGAGATCCTTCGCGTGGCGCAACGCGCTGGTCTTGGTGGTCTCGGTCGCCATGAGCTACCTCCGCTCTCGACGATCCGGCACGGGCTGTTCGGGGTGATCGCCGGCGTCTTCGATGCCTTGAACGATTTCGGCTTCGATGTCCTGGCCTTCGTCGGTCAGTTCCTCGACGCTTTCGTCGGAGGCCTCCGCGACGGGCGACAGGCCCTGCGTGTCGCCGGACTGTCCGCCGCTGTCGGGGCCCGGTTGTCCGGACGCTTCGTCCTGATCGCTGATCTCGTCGAGCCTGCCCAGATCGGTCTTCATGTGCCGAGCGTACTCACGCTCGCGCACGGAGTCTGTTCACTAAGGCACCCGAACGGCTCCGGCGGTATATCCAGGACGCGCGGTCACGGAAATCCCGCGCTTGGTGGAACGCACGGTCAGGCGGTGGTAACCGGTATCGGCCACGCCTTCTGGCGAAAACGACAGCAGATAGCGGCTGCGAAATTCGGTGAGGATCTTCACGAACTCCGCTTCAAGATTCTTCGCCGAGTCGAGCGCGATCGCGCGGCCGCCGGTCGCGTTCGCGAGATCTTTCAGAAACTGCCACTGCCGCGCCGGGCCTGTGGCAACCGTATAAACAACGGCGCTGGCGCGCTTCGTCGCGCTGATTAGGTCGGTGTCGCGCATCCAGCTCACCGTGTCGAGCCCGTCGGTGAAGACGACCACGAGCGGTCGGCCGTCGACCGATTGCGCGGTCATCATCGCGACGTACACGCCGTCGATCACGGCGGTTTGTCCGCCGGCGACGGCCTGCGCCAGCGCGCGATGCACGGCCGCGTGATCTGTCGTGAGCTGAATCATCGGCGACACGGTCTCGCTGAAGGTCGTCAGCGACGCGCGCTCGGTCGGCTTGAGGCCGTCGATGAATGCGCCGCCCGCGCGCACAAGATCGTTCAGCGCCTGCCCTTGCGTGCTCGAACTGACATCGAGCGCCTCGACCGCGTTCACCGGCAAGTCACCGAGATTGACCGACTGAATGGCCTGCGGCACATCGTTGTCCAGCAGCTCAAAGTCCCCGGCGGTCAATCCAGCGACGGGCTTGCCGTTTTCCGTCGCGAGCACGTCGACACGGACCGCGATCGCGCGCGACGAGAACATCGCGCCTTGCTGGCCTTCGAACGAGGCGTGCATGGCCCCGACAGCGACGAACACGCTGGCTGCGACGAGGACTGCACGCCGGATCATTTGCGCACCCCGACGCGCAGCGTGTCGAGCAAAGCACCGGCGTTCAGCCACGACGCCTGGAAGTACGCCCACCACGGGTCGTTGCGTCCGCCATCAGGCTTCGCCCCCAGGCTTGACGCGAGCGTCGACGCATCGTCGATCGCGCCCGCTTCCAGCGCGAGATGGCTCATCGCGATGAGCGGCGTCTGCGCAGTGGGATACATCTTGATCGCCATTCTCAGATGCTCAGCGGCGGCCTCGGTTTGCGACAGCGTCGCATTGGCACGCGCGGCGATGAGGTGCGCCATGTACTCGGTCTCATCGGGCAACGTCCCCGCCAGGGCCCGCGTGAGCAGAGCGAGCGCCGGCCCGGCCTCGCCGTGATTCGCCTTGAGCCGCGCCAGACGCACGCGCGCTTCGTCCATCGTCGGATCAAAGACGAGTGCCTGCGTGAAATGGTTGGCGGCCTCGATCTCCGCATTTAATTTGGTCGGAACGTTCGGCCGAAAGGTGCCGGGCCGATCGCCGATCAGCACGGCCTGCACGCGCGCGGAACTGAAGGAGTCGGCAAGACAGGCGCGGTCGAATTCCAACCGGGCGTCACTGGGAAAGAGCTTCAGCGCCCGGTCGAGGTGCAGGGGCATTTCGGCAAGCAACCCCCGGTCGAGCTGATGCAAGGCGACGGCGTGATACCAGGATGCCGCGAACGAGTCCGAGGCGGATGGCTCCCGGACATCGACCAGATCGCGCGCGAACGCCCAGTGCCAGTTGAGTGACTCACGATCGCCCAGCTCGCCGTCGTCGGTATGAATGGCGTCGACCGCACCGGCAAGGTGCGCCCCCTGCATGGCCGCGGCCGTGAGATCCGGAGCGAGGATCGCAACGTCGGTCTCGAACATGACGGCGCGATGCAGCCAGGCCGCGTACGATTGCGCGGCGATCGTCTGTTTCCCAAGTAGCTCGATCGCCAGCATCTCGTCCGCTTTGAGATGCCTCAACGTCGCCGGCGGCAAGGCCAGATCGCGCGTGTAGGTGGCGAAAATCGTGGCAAGCTCGAGGAGCAGACCCCGTTGGGCTGGCGTCAACTTCGCCGCTTGCACGAGCGGCGCGTCGAGCTCACCGGGCACGTGGACATCGATCGCGGCGACCCATTGGCGCAGCATGGTCATCCGCGTGTCGCGGACGCGCACGGTGGACTGGGCGCCGGCCAGCGCCGGCAGGCTCAACGCCAGCGCCGCTGCAGCCGCGACACGAACGGCCCGATAAACCGGGTAGGATAAGAACATCGACGTGACCCGCCGTATTCTGCCAGTTCTGCTGCTCCTATGCGCGGTCGCGTCGGTGATGTCCTCCGTGGCGGCCGCGACGCCGGCCCAGACGCCAAAACGCGAAATCGTCCTGGACGCGAAGAAGTTCGCCTTCTCGCCCGCCAAAATCGAAGTCTTCGAGGGCGACGTCGTCCAGGTCACGCTCGTGCCCGCCGACATCCCGCATAGCTTCACGATCGACGCCTACAAGATCGCCAAGCGCGCCGAGCCCGGCAAGCCCGTGACCTTCGAGTTTCTCTGCGACAAACCGGGCACGTTCCGCTTCTACTGCAACCTGACGATCGACGACGGTTGCAAGAAGATGGCGGGCGAACTAATCGTTCAGAAGAAATAACGAGCGCGCGGCTACGAGCGCTTCCCCGCCATCGCGAGGCGTTCCTCGATGGTCGGATGCCGATGGAAGAACCAGCGCGTCAGCGTGTCGGGACGGTCTTCGATCAAGTTCCGTTCGCCCACGCGTCTCACGGCGGCGGCAAACGCGTCGGCTTCGCCCGTCACCGCCAGCGCAAATTGATCGGCGCGGCGCTCCTGCCAACGCGAGAGGGCGTGACGCGCCGGCGTCACAGCGAGCCACACCGCGCTCGCACTCAGTGCGACCAGCGGCAGCGCCGGCAGCGCACTCGGTGCGACGCCGGCGATTCTGAGAATCACATCAGAGAACGCGAGGGCGGTCGCCATCAGCAGCGCGTCGACCACCAGCGTCTGAATAAGATCGTGATGCTTGTGATGCGACAACTCGTGCGCGACGACGACCGTGATTTCTTCCGGCGACCACTCGCTCAAGACATCCGGCGCAATCAAGACGCGGCGTCCACGTCCAAAACCGGTAACCGACGCGCTGTGGCCCGCTTCGTCAGCCGCTCGCCATTCGAACATTCCAGCGACCGGAACACCGGCGGTCTCCGATACCTTCGAGAGCCGCGCGCTGAGAGCCGTATCGCTGAGCGGCTTCGCGTCGCCCGATCGAGCGATGAGGCCCGAGATCCCCCGCACGGCCGCGGCAAGAATCGCTGACAGAATCACTCCCGTCGTGAGCCACCACCAGCCGGCCGTGACGCGTGCCGAGAGGTGCACGACCACGCCGACGATCACGGCCGCGACGACGCCAAACGTCGCGGCGTGAAGCTGCGCGGAAATCACGCTGCGCATGTCGGTTTCGCCGCGCTTGAATCGGCGATCAAGGCTTGCGCTGAAATACATCACGGCCGGGAGCGCGAGGAGCTCGAGTCCAATGGCGAGCGCGGCAACAAACAACGCAACCTCCGACACGCCCCGAAACGGCTGCGTCAAGCCGGCCGAGCGCGTGCGCGCCCAAGCGGCGAGCCAGTCGCCCGCCGGTGTCGCCGCACAAATAATGAGGAGTAAACCGCCGGCCGCGCCGCTCACCGCTTCGGCCCTGCGGCGAAGGCGCTGATACCGGGCCGCGCGCGATTCGTTCATCAGCGCATCGAGCTAGTTGATCTGGATCGAGATCAGCTTCGACACGCCGGGCTCTTCCATCGTCACGCCGTAGAGACGATTCGCGATTTCCATCGTCTTGCGGTTGTGCGTGATGAGGATGAACTGCGTGTGATCCTGCATCGTCTTCAACATCTCGACGAAGCGGCCGATGTTCGCGTCGTCGAGCGGCGCGTCGATTTCGTCGAGCAGACAGAACGGGCTCGGACGGTACTTGAAGATCGCGAACATCAGCGCCATTGCCGTGAGCGCCTTCTCACCGCCGGACAGCAGCTGCACGTTCTGCAGGCGCTTGCCGGGCGGTTGGGCGACGATGTCGATGCCGCTGTCTTCGTCGTTGTCGGTGTCGATGAGCGTGAGGCCCGCGCGGCCGCCGCCGAACACCGTCGAGAACATCACCTGAAACTTCTCGTTGATCGAGTGGAACGCTTCTTCGAAACGTTCCTTGGTGGTCTTATCGATGCGCTTGATTGCTTCGGCGGTCTGCGCGATCGAGTCGAGCAGGTCTTTGCGCTGCGTCGTGAGGAACAGGTGGCGCGCTTCCAACTCGTCGAACTGGCCGATCGCCATCATGTTGACCGGTCCGAGCCGATCGATCTTGCCCTTGAGGTCCGCGATGACCTGGTCTGGCGTAATTTCAGCGTCGTCGACCACGCTGTCCGTTTCGGGAGCCGCCGCGGCTGCTTCCTCGTCATCATCGGCGTCCGGCTGCGACGCTGCGGCGAGGCGCTTCGATGGCTGCTTAAGCTCGCCAGAAGCCTCCATCCGTTCAACTTCCGCGATGATCCCTTCGAGCGGCGCGCCGACGGCGTCGATGCACTGCTGGTTGAGGTGGTCGAGATCGGAAGACGCGCGGGCCTTGGCGACCTCGCCCTGCATCACTTCGTTGCGAACGCCTTCGAGCGTGTGGCGCGCGCCGCGGAGGTCGTGTTCGCTGCCTTCGAACTTGGCGCGCAAACCGACGAGCGCTTCATCGACGTTGCGCAGTTCAACACGCAGCGCCTCGAGCGCGTGCACATCGGCGTCGAGCAGGCGCTCAGTCTCGATGATGCCGTTCCGAAGTTCTTCGCGCCGCGTCTGCGTGCGCTCGATGTCGCCCTTGCGGCCGACAATGCGCTCGCCCAATTCGCGCAGGGCCGCTTCGAGGCGAAGGACGTCGGCGTCGAGTGCCGCTGCCCGTTCGAACATCGTCGCCTGCTCCGTGCGAGCGCCAGTGACGAGCCGTAGCCGGCCTTCGGCTTCGTCGCGAGCCGCCTGGAGGCGCGACAGCACGTCGCCGAGCTGCGCTTCCGCGGCCTTGTAGTTCGTTTCGTGTTCCGTGATCGCCGTCGACGCGTCGTCGCGGCGGCTGGCGGCGGCGCGCTCTTCTTCTTCGGCGCGCGACTGCTCGGTCAAGACGACATCCAGCCGGCGCGACGCGCGTGCGAGTTCGTCTTCCGTGCGGGCGGCCTGCGCTTCGTGGCCGACAATCGCCTTTTCGTTCGTGTGGACGTCGATGACGGCCGCAGCAAGTTGCGACTCGCCGTCGACGATCTGCAGATCCAGGCCCGTCTGGTCGTTGCTGAGACGATGCGCAGTCTCGCGCGACGCCGCGATCGCGTCGCGGAGTTCGGCGATCTCGCTGCGGAGCTCAAGGATGCCGCGCGCGTCCTGACGCGCGCCGCCCTCAACGAGCCACGAACCATGAAACACGGCGCCTTCCGGCGTAGCGACCGGCACGTTGACGGTGCTCGCGACGTGTCGAGCGGTATCGAAGCTATCGGCGATCAGGGCGTCGCCGAGCACGTGCGAAATCGCGGTGGAGTACGGGCCCGTGACGGACACAACCGAGTGCAAAGCCCGCGTGCCGGCAGGCGCATCGACCGACGGCGTGTGACCACCCGCGCCGTCGAGCACGAGGAAGCCGCACCGGCCGGCGTCCTTGTCGCCGAGGAGCGACAGCGCCGCGGTGACGCTCGCTGAGCTGTCGACGATGACGTGCTGCAGCAAATCGCCGAGGAGCGCATCCACCGCGCGCTCGTAGGTGCGTTCGACCTGAATGTGATCGGCGATGGCGCCATGTTGGCCGACGGCTTCGGGCGCTTCCTTCAAGAGGAATCGCGCGGCGTCGCCGAAGCTCGCGCGTGAGGCGTCGAGGCCTTCGAGCGATTCGAGACGCGCCGCCAAACCGGCATGCTCGTGCTGGCTCGCCACGAGATCGGCGACCACGCGCGCGCGGGCGCTGCGCGAGGCGTTCAACTGCGCGTCGAACTGCTCGCGCCGCGCAATCGCGACGGTCACGGCTTCGCGCGTCGACGCGAGCGCGGCAATCGCCTGCTCGCGTAGATTCTTCACCCGCTCGGATTCGGCGGTGAGCTCCCGAGCCTCGATGGTCAACCGACCCAGTTCCGAGGCCACTCGATCCTTGACGGCACCGGCGTTGTCGCGCGCCTGGCGCAGCGCCGACAGGGTCGTCGCGGCCGACATCACGGCCGCGCGGAGTTCGTCGGCGTCCTTTTCAACGGCTTGCGTCGCCGACAGCGCCGCCGAGTAATCGGCTTCGCATTCCGCAACTTTCTCGCCAATCACCGACGCGCTGGCGCGGACGCCCTCGGCCGCCGCGCGCTGCGCGGCGATCTCGCGTTCCGCCGGCTCCTGCCGGCCTTCGAGATCGCGCACTTCCTGCGCCAACTCGTCGGCGCGCACGCCGAGGTCGGAAATCTGCTGCTTGTCGAACGTGGTCTGCTGCTGGCGCCGCCCGATTTCGAGTTCGCGACCATGGGCTTGCTCGCGCGTCGACGTCGACAGCGCTTCGGTTTCGGTCAGATTGATGCGGAGGCCTTCGAGCGTGGTCTCGATCTCGGCCAGATGCGCCGACGCGACCGCTTCGCGCTCGCGCGCGGCGGCGAGACGCGAATCGGCGCTCTCGATATCGCGTGACAGCGTGCGGAATCGATGCGCGAAGTGCACTTGCTCCCAGCGGCGCAGCTCTTCGCGCAGCCGCTGATACCGGCGCGCCTTCGCCGCCTGGCGCTTCAACGCGCCGCGCTGCTTCTCCACTTCGAACACGATGTCGTCGACGCGCGTGAGGTTTTGCTCCGCGGCTTCGAGCTTCAACTCAGCGGAGCGGCGGCGCGATTTGTACTTCGTGACGCCGGCGGCTTCTTCAATCAGCGCGCGGCGCTCGGCCGGACGCGACGAGAGAATCTGCCCGATCTTGCCCTGCTCGATCACGGCGTACGCCTTCACGCCGAGGCCGGAATCCATCAGGAGATCGTGAATGTCGCGAAGACGGCAGACGTCGCCGTCGATCAAATACTCGCTCTCGCCCGACCGGTACAACCGGCGGCCGATTTCCACGTCGCGCACCGTCAGCGGCACGTCGTCGAGCATCGGATCCGCTTCCGGCACCGGCGCCAGCGCGATGTCGGTACCAGGCACGATCACGGGATCAGCCTGTGTGGTCTTCGTCGCAGCGGCCTGAGCCACCTGGCTCAGCATCAAACGCACTTCGGCGGACGCGGCCGGCTTCCGCGCATCCGATCCGGCGAAGATGATGTCTTCCATCTTCTCGCCGCGCAGGCTCTTGGCGCTCTGCTCGCCGAGCACCCACGTAATGGCGTCGACGACGTTGCTTTTGCCGCAGCCGTTGGGCCCAACAATGGCGGTCACGCCATCGTCAAAGGCAAGCTCCGCGCGGTCTGTGAAGCTCTTGAAGCCAGCAATATGAAGTTTTGAAAGGCGCATCGAAAGTTGAACGAAGTATAACAGGCGCTATTAGGCCGGCATAGAGGGAAACCGGCCACAATTGCATGTAGGCCGCCGGCCTACTTCTTGGCGGTCAGGAGCGCTTTCGCTTCGTCGAAGTAACCGGAAGCAAATTTCCACTGCGGATCGACCCGCATCAGCTGCCGGCGAGCTTCTTCGACGCCGAAAAGGTCGACGTCGGCTTCGTAGTGGATCATCGCCTTGATGAACGCCGCGTCGGTCGTGAAGACGCTGTCGGCGACGTGCATGCGCTGCGAGGCGACGTAGTCCTTGAACTCCTGGAAATACGCCGGCGTGATTTCCCAGCCGCGCGAGACCTTGTGCTGGTTGCTGGCGCGGCGGTTCATTGGGCGATCGTCGCCGTCGGCCGTGAACTTCTCCGCGAAGCCGACGAACATGCCGCGGCTGAAGAGCTGCCGCGCGTCGTAGCTCGGGTTGAAACCCTTGATCGGGCCGGCCATGAAATGGTCGGGCTCGATGCCGCCGCCGCCATAGACCTTGCGGCCCTGATCCGTGTACTTCAACTGCGACGCCGGGTGCTCACGATGCTCGTTCTGATCGCGCAAACCGTACGTCTGGTAATCGTCGAACGCCGCGTCCCACGGCCGCTGAATCATGCGGCCGCTCGGCGTGTAGTAACGGCCGGTGGTCAGCGCGAGGCCCGCGCCATTGGCGATGCGATACACCGACTGCACGAGGGCCTTGCCGAATGTCTGCTCGCCGACGATGAGCGCGCGATCGTGGTCCTGCATCGCGCCGCTGACAATTTCCGACGCGCTCGCGCTCCCGCGATTGACGAGCAAGATAAGGGGCGTGGTCAGAACATCGCCCTGCGCAATCGCCGGGTACTGATGATCTGAATCCGCCACGCGTCCGCGCGTGTAGACGACCATCTCGCCCTGTCTCAGGAAGTGACTCGCCACAGCGATCGCGGCATCGAGCGCACCGCCGGGGTTATCGCGCAGGTCGAACACGAGGCGCTCCATGCCCTGCGACTTCATCTTCTTCAGGGCCGCCTGGAGTTCGTCTGCGCTCGTCTCCGAAAATTCTTCGAGACGAATGTAGGCCGTGCCGGGCTCGAGCATGAACGCGGCGTTGATAGTCGTGATGTTGATCTCGTCGCGCTCGACGTCCAGATCGATCAGCTGATCGGATCCCGGGCGGCGGATCGACACGCGCACCTTCGTGCCCTTCGGTCCGCGGATCTTGTCGGAAACCTGCTTGGTCGTCCAGCCCTTCGCGCTCTCCTCGCCGATCTTCGCGATGATGTCGCCGCGGCGGATGCCGGACTTGTACGCCGGCGATCCCTCGAACAGCGACGACACCGTGACGTCGTCGCCCACCGGCACGATCGTGACGCCGATGCCGGGATACCGGCCTTCCTGGCGCTCGCGCATCTGCGCGTAGTCGTTTGGCGAGAAGAACGTTGAATGCGGGTCGAGGGTGCGGAGCATGCCGTCGATCGAGGCATAGACGGCCCCGGCCGCCTGCTGCGAGTCGGTCATGGGCTCGACGTACTGCTCCTCGACGGCCGCGTACGCCGCCGCGTACACCTGATAGAGCTGATTGAGGCGATCCGTGCGCTCATTGGCCGAGACACGGCCGCCCAGAAAACCTCCGGCGATCGCCGAAGCAGCGACCACGAGTGCAGCGGCGGGGACGGTTCCCTTCATAGAGTGATCCTAACAGAGTGGCTGAAAACGCACAGCCTTACGCGTCTTCGGTCTTCTTCTTCTGGAACATCCAGGCCACGCCGATGCTCAGGATGTACAGGACGATCATCGGCGCCGCGAAAATCGTCTGGTTGACCGGATCGGACGTCGGGGTCGCAATGGCCGCGACGATGAAGATCACGAGGATCGCGTACTTGAAGTTCTTCCACATCCAGCCCGCGGTCACGATGCCGAAACGCGCCAGGAAATACACCAGGATCGGCATCTGAAACACGATGCCGAAGGCGAGCACCATCAGAACGTAGAAGCTGAACGCCTCGGTCGCGTTCACCATCTGACGCATGTATTCGTTCTCGAAACTGCCGAAGAACGTCAGCATCGACGGGATCGCCACGAAGTGAGCGAACGCAACACCGGATCCGAACAAACTCGACGCCGCGAGAACGAACGGAACGACAATCCTCTTCTCTTTTTGGTACAGCCCTGGCGCGATGAACATCCAGAGCTGATAGAACATCGCTGGCGCGGCGAGAATGATGCCGGCGAGCGCACCCACTTTGAAAAAGAACATGAAGCCGCCGGTGAACTCGGTGTAGATGAGCTTGCCGCCCATCGAAGTCAGATATTTCTCGAGATACACCGTGAGGCGCTGCGCGAAGAAGAACGCAATGCCGCAGCCGATCAGCAGCGCGTAAAGCGAATAGACAAGACGTTTGCGTAGCTCCTCGAGATGCTCGAGGAAGCTCATGCGGGACGTGCCTTCAGACGCCGAGGCGTCGTCTTCGTCCCAGGAATCGTCTTGGTTCGTGCCTGGTGCCACTTGCTAGGAGCCGTGCTCGCCGCGCGCGACCGGCTGTTCGTGCGTCGCGACCTGGTCTTCGTGGTGAACGGTGGGCGGCGCGACGGCATCGATGGCTTCTTTCGCCGACGAGTGGATCGTCTCCGGGCTGGCGCCCAATTGCGGTGGCGCAGGCGGCGTCTTCTTCTGATCGTCGAGCCGGACTTCTTCTTCGAGCGTCCGCTGCAGCTCGTTCGAGGCCCGCTTGAATTCCGCGAGGCCCTTGCCGAGCGACTTGCCGAGTTCCGGCAACTTCTTCGGCCCGAACACGATGAGGGCGATCACGAAAATGACGATGAGTTCTGGTGCGCCAAGGCCCATTCGCAAAGTATAGCGCAGCAGCCTTAAAGACCTTTTAATCCAAGCGTTTGCGTTGACCGCGCATTGACTTGCCCGAATAGGGGTACTACCATGGCCGCAGGGATGTTTTATGAAAGGACACTCAAGATGAGACCAGCCGCTGCCCGGCTTGGTGTCGCCCTTCTCGGCCTGACGATCATGTCGTCGGCCGTCTATGCGCAGACGCCAGCGAAGCCAACCACATCTTCCAGTTCAACTTCAGAAAAGGACACTCGCTCGGCTAAGACGACGGCAAGCGGCGACACGGGGCTGTTCTTCGTCCCGACGGCCGAAGTGCTGCCGGCGAAGCGCTTTTCGTTCAGCTTGTATCGCACCAACATTGATGACGGCCAGGGCTTCACCGACGTTTCGAATTTCCCGGTGACGGTTGGTGTCGGCGTTGGCGGACGAGCCGAGATCTTCGGCGCGTTCAACGCGTTGACGCGCCTCGATCGCGACACGCGGCCGCTGTTCTTCTCGGCGAGCGACACAACCGGCACCGGCGGCGGCATCCTCCCCGGCTACCCGCTCGCGCGCAACAACTGGGTGAGCACGGTCGGCGATCTCTGGGTCGGCACGAAGATCAACTTGATGTCCGAAGCCGACAAGAAGGCGTCGGCCTTCGCGATTCGTGGCCAGGTCAAGCTCCCGACGGGCAGCAAGACGGACGGCACGACGTCGGGCAAGCCCGATTTCGGATTCGACGCGATCCTGAGCAAGGAAGCAGGCAAGGCCGTTGATGTCACGGGCTACGCCGGCTACCTCGTGCGCGGCAACCCGGAAGGCTACAAGCTGACCAACAGCTTCCGCTACGGCGCGGGCCTCGGCCTCCCGACGCGCAAGAATTTCGGATTCAGCGCAACGGCCGAAGTGTTCGGCGAGTTCTACCAGAACAAGACCATCACGGCGCCGGCGGGCCTCTTCGGCACTGACAACTCGCCCGTGCCGACGTCGACCGTGCTGAAAAATCCGTTCGTTGCGGCGGCGAGCGTGAACTACGAATTTCCGAACGGCCTGTTCATCGGCGCCGGCGCGAGCTGGAACCTGACGATGCAGAGCCGCGAGAACACGGGCATCTCGTGCCTCACGTGCAAAGATCACACGCTCGACGCGCAGGGCTTGAACGTGCGTCTCGGCTATCACCCGGGCGTGCGCAAATTCGTGCCGCCGCCGCCCCCGCCGCCTCCGCCGCCGCCACCGCCACCGCCGCCGACCCCGCGGGAGCCGCCGGCCAATCGGCCGCCGACGGTGCGCGCGATCTGCGATCCGTGCACGGTCGAAGTCGGCAAGACGTCAACCGTCTCGGCTGACGCGCAGGATCCGGACGGCGACGCCCTGACCTACGCGTGGCGGGCGCCCGCCGGCTCGGTGTCGAGCGCGACGAACCGCCAGACGCCGTGGACGGCGCCAATGGTCGAAGGCCCGGTCACGCTCACCGTCACGGTGAACGACGGCAAGGGTGGCACGGCCAGCGCCACGACGACGATCAACGTCATCAAGGCCATCGTCAAGGAATACACGTTCGAAGACGTGCACTTCGACTTCGATCGCGCCGCGCTCCGCGCCGACGCGCTCAAAGTGCTCGACGATGCGGTCACGGCGATGCAGGCGAATCCGAACCTCAAGCTCGAAATCGAGGGCCACACCTGCAACATCGGCACGGCGGAATACAACCTCGCGCTCGGCGAACGCCGCGCGAAGAGCGTCGTCGACTACTTCACCAGCCGCGGCATCAGCGCCGACCGCCTGCGCATGATCAGCTACGGCGAGGAAAAGCCGAAGTACGACAACAGCCGCGAAGAAACGCGCCGGCTGAACCGTCGCGCGGCGCTCGTCGTTCGCGTGCAATAGGTTCAGAGTTCAAAGGTTCAACGTTCAATAGTTCTTCGGTTCAAACGTTCAAGAGTTGGGCTCAGGGTGAAAACCCTGGGCCCTTTCTCTTTTTCGGCCATCACCTGTACTCTTGAACCACAGCACCCTTGAACGTTGAACTCTTGAACCCTTGAACGCCTAATCGATGTCTATTCTCCCCTCCGCAGACACGGCCCGATTGATCGACGAGCTCAGCGCCGACGACGCGCTCCGCCGGGAAACAGCCATCGCGCGCCTTAGCGTGATCGGCGGACGCGCGGTGACGCGGTTATTGGCGCTGGCCGGTGATGCCAACGCCGCTGTGCATGCGCGGCTGGCGGCGCTCGGCGCGCTCGAAGCGATCGGCGACTCGCGGTCATACGCGATCGCGAAGTCGTTGACCGAAGGCGCTGACGTTCGGCTCGCGGTGGCCGCGATCGGCGTGCTGGGCGTACTTGCCGAAGGCGATGGGCCCAACGCCGACAAAGCGTTCGACAAGCTCACGGGCCTCGCGCTCGACGCCGCGATCGACAGCGACCGCCGCGTCGCGGCGTGCCAGGCGCTCGAAGGCCAGCCGTCGAATGTGGTTCGGCCGATTCTTGACGCGCTCTCGCATGAGGCCGCGGCGCCGGTGCAGGCACACGCGGCGCGCGCACGCGCCGGCGCCACCGAGCCGATTGACGCGCTGGAGAACAGCGATCTGCCTGCCGACCCAGCGGTGCTGCTCGCTATTGTTCGTGAAGAAGGCGCCGACACGCGGGTCACGCTGCTGCGCTCGCTCATCGACCGCGTGCGCGACAAAGAGCGCGCGACTCGTTCGGCCGGTGCGCGCGAGCAATGGATGGCCGCGCGCGGACTGCTCCACCAGCATCTGGCGGCGCGCAACAGCCGGCTCGCCGTCTACGACCTGCGCGAAACGCTCGAAGCCGCGGCGTCGACAAAATCCACGGCGCCGCTGCCCGTCGGTTTTCTCGCGGCCGCCGCCGCCGTCGGCGATGCGGAGTGCCTCGAGCCGCTCGCCAGTTGCTGGATGTCGGCGTCAGACGACAAGTGGTGGCGCGAGCACCTGGCGGAAGCCTTCGCGGCGATCGTGAAGCGCGAGAAGATCACGCGCAAACACCCCGCGATCAAGAAGATCCTGCTGAAATGGCCGGCCGCCGGCCAACTCGCGGCCGCCGCTCGTTAGTACGCTTTCGCGAACCAGGCCTTGGCCGTCGACGCGCCGTTGCACTTGATGCACGGACCGGCGACCTTCGGCGAGTTCATGGGAATATTGCGCAGCGTCGCCTGGGTTTCGGTCTTGATCTGCGCTTCGCATTCCGCGCTGCCGCACCAGCTGGCGATCACAAATCCCGGACGGCCTTCCATCGCGGCCTTGAATTCGTCCCAGGTCGCCGCCGAACTCGTGTGTTCCTCGCGGAACTGGCGCGCGCGCTCGAGCAGATTTGACTGAATCGCGGCGAGCAGCTCGGGAATTTTCGTTCCGAGTTCTGCCATCGGAATCGCGGCCTTCTCGCGCGTATCGCGGCGTGCTGAAAACACACTCCCCTTCTCGATGTCCTTCGGGCCGATCTCGAGACGCAGCGGCACGCCGAGCATTTCGTACTCGGAGAACTTCCAGCCCGGCGAATTCGACTCGTCATCGTCGAGCTTCACGCGAATCCCCTTGGCTTCCAGATCCCTCTTGATCTGATCGCACACGGGCAACACGGTGTTCTTCCAGTCGCCGCGCGGAATCGGCACGATCACCACTTGAATCGGCGCGACGTTCGGCGGCAGCACGAGGCCGCTGTCGTCGCCGTGCGTCATGATCAGGCCGCCGATCAACCGCGTCGACACGCCCCACGACGTCGTCCACGCATGCTCGACCGTCTGCGTGCGGCTCTGGAACTGGATCTCGAACGCCTTCGCGAAGTTCTGACCGAGGTTGTGCGACGTGCCCGCCTGCAGCGCGCGGCCGTCGCCCATCAGTGCCTCAATGGAGTAGGTGCGCGACGCGCCGGCGAACTTCTCGCTCTCGCTCTTGATGCCGTCCACGACCGCCATGGCGAGTTCGTTTTCGGCGAACTCCTTGTAGAGCGCGAGGATCTTCAGCGTCTCCGCTTCGCCCTCGTCCGCGGTTTCATGCGCGGTGTGGCCTTCCTGCCAGAGGAACTCCGTCGTGCGCAGAAACGGCCGCGTGACTTTTTCCCAGCGGACGACGTTGGCCCACTGGTTGATCAGCACCGGCAGATCGCGGTACGACTTCACCCACTTCGAGTACATCGTCCCGATAATCACTTCCGACGTAGGCCGGACGATCAGCTTTTCTTCGAGCTCCTCGTCGCCGCCGCGGGTCACCCACGCGACTTGCGGCGCGAACCCCTCGACGTGCTCCTTCTCTTTCATGAGCAGGCTCTCGGGGATGAAGAGCGGGAAATAGGCGTTCACGTGGCCCGTCGCCTTGAACCGCGCGTCGAGCAGGCGCTGGATATGTTCCCAGATGGCGTAGCCGTACGGACGGATGACCATGCAGCCCTTCACCGGCGAGTAGTCGGCCAGCTTGGCTTGCTTCACGACATCCAGATACCACTTCGAAAAATCTTCCGAGCGTGGGGTGATTTCCGTAACAAACGAGTCCGGCTGCTTCTTCACACTGTTATTCTAGCCGACGACCCTTGTCACCAAATCTACAGCCCAGTCGCGCCATTCGAATCGACGTCACCAGCGAGCGGGGCACGTACCCCGTGCTCGTCGGCGCGGGCCTGACGGCATCGCCCACGACGACGCTCGCGTCCATTGACCTGTGGGGGCATTCCGTCACGGGCGACCGCCTGATCGTGAGCTCACCGGCCGTGTGGAAACTGCACGGCACGCCGTGGCGCGGCATCGCCGGCAAACGCGGCCCGGTCCTCGTCGCTGACGGCGAAAAAGCCAAGACGCTCGCGACGGCGTCGCGCCTGTACGAGGCGTTCAGCGACAACAACCTCGACCGCTCCGCCACGATCATCGCGATCGGCGGCGGCGTCATCGGCGACGTCGCCGGATTCGCCGCGGCGACCTACCTCCGCGGCCTGCGCGTGATTCAGGTGCCGACGACGCTCCTGGCGCAGGTGGATAGCGCGATCGGCGGCAAGACCGGCGTGAATCTGGCGTCTGGGAAAAACCTGGTCGGGTCGTTCCACTCCCCCGCCGCGGTCTTGTGCGACCCGAGCGTTCTTGGGTCGTTGCCGCGCCGCGAATTTCGCGCGGGCCTGTATGAAGTGATCAAGTACGGCGTGATCGCCGCGCCGGACATTCTCGACACACTCGAGCGCGACCTCACCGCGATCTTCGACCATCGCCCGGACGTGCTGACGCCGCTCATCGGCAAGTGCTGCGAGATCAAAGCCAGAGTCGTGATGGCCGACGAGCGCGAGGGCGGACCGCGCCGCGCGCTCAACTTCGGCCACACATTCGGTCACGCGCTCGAAGCGGTGACGAAATACCGCCGCTTCCGTCACGGCGAAGCGATCGGCTACGGCATGCTGGCCGCCGCGCGGCTGTCGGTGATGCGTGGGTTAATGACGACTGACGAAGAAGCGCGGCTCGCGAAGATCATTCGCTCGCTCGGCCCGATGCCGGTCGTCTCGGACCTGAAATCTAAAGATGTGCTCGCCGCCGCGTCGCACGACAAGAAAGTCGTGGCCGGCACGCTGCATTTCGTCGCCGCCGATCATTTCGGCAAGACGAAAGACATCAAAGACGCGACAACGGAAGAACTGAAGGCCGTCGCGAAATCAATCGGCCTGCGAACGTAAGTCTCGCCAGAGCCCCGCTAGGGGCGAAGGCGGATCCAGCCGGGCGGAACTCCCTTCTTCCGGGCGTCTTCCTCGATGTCGTTGATCGTGTCTTTGTCTTTCTGAATCTGTTTCTTCAGCCGATCGAGCTCGTCGAGCGCGCGAACGCGCTGGCGCTCGATCTCGGCGCGCTGCGCGGGATCGTCGCGGCTCGCGAAGTCGTTCACGAGCGCGTTGATCTTCGACTGCATCGCGTCGGAGAGCACTTCGTCCTGATCGAGCGCCGCGCGCGCGTCGGTCATCTTCTGGCGCCACGCCTTCTCGTCGCCGATGTCGTCCTTCGCCTTGTCCTTTTCCGCCGGATCATCGCCGAGCTTGATCTTGGCGGACGCCAGCGGATCGTCCTTCTCAGGCTTTTCGGGCGGTCCAGGCATAGGCGGCGGAATGTCGATGGTGTTGAGCCGCATTTGCGCCGGCGGCGAGAAGAGCCGGCGCAACGACTCGTTCATCGCGACGCCGGCGAGCGACGAGGCCGAGCCGTGTGCCGCGGAAATGATGATGAGGACGATGGCGGGTAAAGACCAGGGCATGGCGACTATCGAGACCTCCACGAGAGCACGCGCGGCCCGGCCGCGGTGCGTTTCAGCACGGCATCGGCCGCGGCGCGCGAGGCGCCGTAGCCGAAGGCTTCCCCATGCAACATGATGACGCCGTTCGCGTCGGCCGAAGCGTTCCCGTCGTTGTCTGACGGATCGTCGGCAACCCAGACAGCCACGTACGCGCCGGAGTCGCCGGCCGGAAGGCCCGCGAGCGTCGTGAGCGGCCCCCAGCCATACAGCCGCCAGACGGGCGTGTTGGCGCCAAGCGGATAAGTCGCGGCCGCATCCGACTGAATCTCGGCGGTAATCGTGTCCAAATTCAACATCGTCCGCGACGCGGTCGTGACTTGATGCGAACCCGCGTTGAAGACGGAAACCTGCGCGCCGCTCACAAGCGGCGTCCAATTCGGCGCCGCGGCGACTTCGCTGATCACGCCTTCGACGACGGCCGAGGCAGCAAGATTGATCGCCGCCGCGTTCCGCGAATTTGTGGACACCTGTCGCTCCGACGAACTCGCCGCAACCATCCCGAGACCGATGCCGCTCAGGCAAACGACCACGAGCAGCGCGAGGATCAGCGCGGCGCCCGTTTGTCCCACGCGCTCACCCGGCACCCGAGCACCAGCGCACCCGCTCACCTGGTCACCAGACTTCGTGGAGCGACACTAACCCGGACAACGACATCCGGCGCGCTCGCGCGGAGCGCGGGCGTGGCCGCTTCAGCGCGGACGGACACGCGGATCATGCGCACCCGCAGCAGATCCGCATCGAATCTCGACGAGCCCGCGCCGAGCCACGGACCGTCGGCGAGCGCCGCGCGGTCGATCTCTGCGAGCGATCCTCCCGGCCCATCGTCCGTGAAGTAGTCGAACGACAGCGACGAGATGTGGTCTGCCGACGGTTGGTCGCTCAGGTCGCCGTCGTATTGGCGCAGCACGCGCGTCGCGGCGTCGAGCGAGTATGTGCGCGAGACAACTTCGGTCACGGTCGATCCAACCGGATACGCAACGCCGAGCACCTGACCATGGAGTCGCAGCGCCGCGACGGCTCCGGCGACGCTCGTGATTCGAAAGATGTCGAAGTGGCCGGCGGCATCGGCGACGAGCACGTCGGCGCCGGCTGTGAGGCCACAAAGCGTTCGGCCACCGCAGTTCGGCGCGTTGTTGACGCTCAGCGTTTGCGACGCTGGCGACACCGCCGCCGCGAGCGACGTCTGCGCGCCGGTTGAAGGGACCGAGATGATCGTGATCGCGTCGGCACGCGCGATGTCCGGACTATCCCCAGTGACGCCGAGCTGGCGCGGCAGGACACCGGGCAACGACGCGAGACCGGAGGACGGCCCCTCATACACGCCGACGCCGGCCGTCGCGAGGTCGCGCGCGATCGTTTCCGCCGCGACGCGCGCGCGCTGTTGCACGTCCACGGCTTCGGGCTGGATCAGCGACGCGCGCGCGGCCGGCGTCGCGAGCGCCAGCGCCGTCGACGTCACGACGAACGTGAGCACGAGCGAGATGAGCGCCTCTATCAATGTCATGGCAGCGTCATCGCAGCAGCGCCCGCGTGAACAGCGAAATCAAATGCGCCTCCCGCGCGTTCGGCCGCCCGACGCGCGCAGCCACAACCTGCAGCACGAGCGTTCTCGCCGGATCAAACGGCGCCGGCGAGACGATCCATCGGCGTTGGTAAGCGGCCGACGCCGGCACGGCGGTCACCGATCCGTCGACGGCGACGAAGTCGGAATAGCCGCCGACGCTCGCGTTCAGCGAACCGCCGGGGAACGTGGTGGCATCGGCCCGCAGCTGGGCCATCTTCGACTCGGCCGCGAACGTCACGGCCATGTCGGCCCGCGCGTCGCGTACGGCCAGGCCTGAGATGTCGATGAGAGCGGCGACCGAGGCGCCTGTAAGCGCCAGGATTGCCATGGCGATCAGCACCTCGATCAACGTGAAGCCCTTCACGTCGCCGGGTATCTGCAACATGCGATCCACATTGCGCCCACACCTCTCGCTGGGGGCAGCCGTTAAGTCGCTGCGGACATTGCAGTTATTGCCGAGGTTGCTAAGAGCGATGGTGGCAGAAACTGCCAGGGCGACCCGTCGTTACTGAAGTGTAATCAGCCCCACGTACCACGCGATCAGCCGGTCGCCCCAGAACGACGCGAACAGCGCCGCCACCGCGAGGAACGTGCCGAACGGCAGCTTGCTTTTCATCGAGGCGCGGCCCGCCATGGCGATCGTGACACCCGTAATCGCGCCGGCAAGGCTCGCGGCAAACAGCACGAGCCACACGTTCTGCCAGCCGAGGAACGCGCCGATCATCGCGAGCATCTTCACGTCGCCAAGCCCCATGCCGTCGACGCCCGTCGCGCGTTTCCACAGCCAGCGAATCAGCAGAAGGATCGCGGCGCCCAGCGCGGCGCCGATCAGGCTCGAGGCGATGCCGGGCGGCGCGAACAGACTCGCAATGACGCCCACCCCAATCCCCGGCAGCGTCAGCGCGTCAGGCAGGAGTTGATGTTCGAGGTCGATGAAAAACAGCGCGATGAGGATTGCGGCCAGCACCAATCGCGCGGCGAGCCACACGCCGGGGCCGAAAAACAGCGCGTGTGAAGCAAAGATAACGCCGGTGAGAATTTCCACGAGGACGTACCGCGACGACACCGGCGCTTTGCACGAGCGGCACTTCCCGCCGAGCATGAGGTAGCTGATCACCGGGATGTTGTCGTACCAGCTGATCGCTTTGCCGCAACTCGTGCAACGCGATCCGGGGAACGACACCGACTGCCCCAGCGGCAGGCGATAGATGCAGACGTTGAGGAAGCTGCCGATGCACAGCCCGAGCGCGCCCAACACGATGAAGAGCAACAGCGTCGAGAACTCGCCGTTCGCGTCGATGAGGTTGATCGAGTACATCAGCGCGGCCCGGATGGAAATTCCGGCAGCGGCCCGAGCGGCGACTGCGGATGCAACCGCACCAGCCCGCTCGCCGGAAAATACACGTACGGCGCGCCCGCCGGATCCGTCGGCAAGCCCTTGAGCAGACCCGCCGCTTCGAAGTCAGGCCATCCGGTCGGATCGCGATGCATTTTCTGCTGAAACACCGGCACCATGGCTTGCAGTTCGTCGATGTCGTCGAGCGCGACGAGCTGCGTGAGCCGGCGCTCGGCGATCTTGCGCACCCACTCCTCGGTCGCGGTCATGCGCATGTCGGTCAACCACTTCTTCGCCGCATTCCGATCCCCGCCCGTCATCATCGTCGTCGCCGCAAGCGGGCCGAGCCAGATCGGCGCGTTCGGCATCGCGCCGGCGCGCCGGAACCACGACGCGGCGGACTTGGAATCACCGCGCCACAACTCGACGAAGCCGATGTCGTGCGCGTATTGCCATCTGTCAGGCGACGCGCGCAGGCCTTTTTCGAGGACGCGGATCGCTTGATCCGAGCGCCCCGGCCCTCCCGGCGGCGGCTCGGACAGGAACATCGCGCCGAATCGGTACGCGGCCGAGAACTTCGGATCGAGCGCGGTCGTGAGATCGAGCAACGGATACAGCAACTCGAATGGCCGGTCGCGCCGATGCGACAAGCGGTCGCCGCCGAAATGCTGAATCGTGCGCAACCAATACGAATCGGCGGTGACCGCCGAAAAATTCATCGCGAGCAACCGGCTGATGCGCGGCGAGCGGATGTAGAGCCACCGATCGCCTGCAGCCGTCAACGGCGTGCGAGCATCGCGCGCGTGCAGGACACCCGCCGACGCGACCATCAGCGCCAGCACAAGGGCTGCGCCAAGCCACGCCTGCAATCCAGAGGCCTGCCCTGAGCGAAGTCGAAGGGTCATTCGAAATTCCGCCGCGAGAACACCACGGCTGCGGCCAGCAACACCGCCGCGGAATAGACCGCCGCGTACCCAAGCGTCATCACGACGAAAGAGACGGGAACTGAGAGCCCGTGCACGACCTGCCCCTTCACATCGAACGCGCTGAATGCCGGAAGCACGACGCCAACGACTTGCCCGAACACACCGGCGGCGCGTGATCCAACGGCGGCGGCCAACTCGCGCAACTGCGCGCTCATCGACCCGGCGATGTACACCCCCAGGCTGAAGAGCGTCGACCAGAGCACGCTCGACGAGAACGTCGAGAAAAACAGCGAGACGGCCGTGAGCACGGCCAACTCGGCGACGATGAGGAGTGACGCCGTGATGATCGACGGATCGAGCGCGGGCGCCTCCCACGACAGGCGAATGGGCGTCGGCGTGACCCAGCGGATGTAGGCCAGCACGAGATAGAGCGCGATCGTCATCACCGCCACGTTGATCGCGAGCGTTGCGACCAGGCCGATGTACTTGCCGACAATGAAATCCGTGCGGCGGATCGGCCGCGCAAGCAGCGGGTAGATGCTGCGCCGTTCGATTTCCTTGGCGACAAGGCCCACGCCGAGCAGCACCGCCATCAGCACGCCCGACAGCTCGATCGCCGACAGGCCGATGTCTTTGATGATCTTGAGGTCCTGCCCCGCGCTCAATTGGCCGATCAGCAGCGACACGCCGAACAACGCGAACGCGAAGCCGATCAGGCTCACGAGCGTGCGGCTGCGCGCGCCGTCCTTGAATACGTGCCAGGCGATCAGCGCGATGGACGTCATTGGTATACCAAGTCCATCAGCGCACCGCCTCCATGAACACGTCTTCCAGCGACGCCTTCGCGGTGAGCTCGGCGAGCGGACCGATCTTCGCCAACCGCCCTCGGGCCATGATGCCGACGCGGCTGCAGAGCTGCTCGGCGTCCGAAAGAATGTGCGAGCTGAACAGAATCGTTCGGCCCTCGTTGCGCAGCGCGAGGATCATCTCGCGGACATCGCGGCGGCCGATCGGATCGAGGCCCGACATCGGCTCGTCAAGCACGATCAGCTCAGGCTCGTGGACGATCGCCTGCGCCAGACCGACACGCTGCATCATGCCCTTCGAAAACTGGCGCAACGGCTTGTGGCGCTCGTCGCCGCGGATTCCTGTGCGATCGAGCGCGGCGTTGGCCTTGGCGATGCGATCCGCCCCGTTGAGCCCGCTGAGGCCCGCGAAATATTGGACGAGTTCGCTGGCGCTGAGATGATCGTAGAAATACGGCTGCTCGGGCGCGAAGCCGACGCGACGGCGCGATTCGGGATCGCGCACGCTCTTGCCAAAGATCTCGGCGCGGCCTGATGTCGGCCGCAGGAGATCCATCAAGAGTTTCAGCGTCGTGGTTTTGCCGGCGCCGTTCGGGCCGAGCAGCCCGAACACTTCGCCTTGCGGCACGGTGAGCGAGAGCTCGTCGAGCGCGCGCGTCGGGCGCGGGCGCCAGAAACCCGTGAGAAAATCTTTAGTGAGCCGTTCGGTGCGGACAACCTCGGTCATTCGTGTCCGAACGGCCGGCGGCCTACTTGCCGCCGGCGAGCTTGGCGGCGCGCTTGAGCTCGAGCTGGATCGCGTATTCGAAGTATTCCGGGTTGAGCCACGAGTCGCCCGGCAGGCGCACGCCGTTGATAAAGAACGTCGGCGTCGAGTTGATCTGCAGCGCGCCGCCGTCGGCCGTGTCTTTCTTGATCGCCGGCGTCCGGCGCGCGGCCTCTTCTTCGACGTCGGTCACGCCCGCGATTCGGGCGACCGCTTCCTTAATAGATTGGCCCGTCAGCGTCTGCTGGTTGTCGAAGATCCACTTCTCCATCTCCGGCCCCTTGCCTTTCGCTTCCGCGGCGCGGAACGCGACGGACGCTTCGCACGAGAACGGATGCATCTGCGTCTGGACGGAGACGTTGCATTTGCTGTTGAGCGGGAAATCCTTCATGACGTACCGGACATCGGGCGTCGCGGTGTACTTCGCGATGATCGGCGAATACATCAACCAGGTCTGCTTGCAGCCCGGGCACTGGAAGTCGCTGAACTTCACGATCACGACCTTCGCGCCGTTGAGCGGCACGCCAGTCTCCACGCGCGGCTGCGCGTTCCACCAGTCTTCGAACAACACTTTCGGATCCTGTGACTGCCCCGCGGGGGTGGTCGTGGACGCGTTGGCGAGCTTGGGCGGCGGCGCGCTCGTGCGCATCGGGCCGGCGGCCGACGAGGCCGGGAACGTCAGGGTCAGCGCGACGATCGCCGCGCCATAGACGAAGACCGCGCCCATCCGGGCCGGATCGGTCAGCGACTTCTTCAAATCGCCGAACAGGCGGCCGGGCAAGCTCATCATCGGCACAGTCGAGCTCATGCCGGACAACACGAAGATCGAGATCACGCAGACGTATGTGGCCATGCAGAGCACGCAGTAGGTTTTGAGGATGAAGAAAGACGCATACGCGAGTGACAGAATGCCCGCCAGCGCCACGGTAGAAAGCGCGAACACATACGCGCCGGCCACATGACTCTTCGCGTCGCCGCTCGTGTCAGAGAACCAGCTGATGAGCGCGACGAGGCCAAACCACGCCACGCCGCCAATCGCGACCGGAACGCCCTTCACCGAGCCATACGAGCTCAGATAGACCTGCGAGCAGTTGAACTTCTCGTTGATGTCGCACGGGCTGATGAAGCTCGCGTCGGTCAACACCTTGTAATGCACGTAGGTGGAGGCCGAAGCGACGGCAAAACCAACCAGGGCCAGCGTCAAGATTAAGAGTCGATTCCGGGAGCTCATGTTCGCGTCAATTCTGTCATGAACCTAGGGGGTTCAAAAGTTCCACGTTCAAGGGTTCAAGGGTGCTTGTTCAGGGGTTCGCTGACAGTGGCCGTACAAAGTTCAAGGGCTCCCCTTTCGGAGAACCCTTGAACTCGTGAACCCAGGAACTCTTGAACCTTTGAACTCCTGAACCCTTGAACTGGGTGTTACTGAATCGGCGTCGCCGGCGCGCCGAAGGGCTCCGTCGGAGCCGCGGCCGCGCTGGTCTGCCAGATCGTGTTGCCCGCGTTCACCGAGAACGAGCGGCCACCCGTCGTGCCGAACGTCTGCGGCACCGCCGTGCTCAGGTACGCCGTGATCGTCGCCGTGCCGTTGCAGTCGTTCGGACCAGCCGCGGAACCCGCGCCGGCCGCCAACGTGAAGTTGTAACCGCTCTTCTGCGGCGCGGCCACCGTGCCGAGGTCCGCCGAGATGAAGCCCTGCGTCGTGCCCGGCGCCGGCGTGCCGAGAATCACGAACGTCGACGCGTAGCCGTTGTTACCGCACGACGCCGAGTACGCAACCTGACCGGACGAGGTCGCCTTGAGTGAACCGATGGCGGACGTTTCGTTGCCCGTCATACGCGCGCGCAGCAGACCCGGAACAGCGATCGCCGCGATGATGCTGATGATCGCCACGACGATCAACAGTTCGATGAGTGTGAAGCCCGATTCTGCGTTGCGTTTCATGTCCATCTCCTCAAAAGAAAAACGATCCAAAAACTTCCACCAAAACTTCTGAACCCAAACTCAGTGACACGCCAAATCTCGTCGCGCACTCATAAGGCAAGCGGTGTACCAGCTTTGCCAACTCGTCCCTGCTTGCCAGCTAACTCATTGAGCAGCAATGCTTTAGCGATAGTCGCATACTGAGCCGCCAGGCCATTGTCCACAGAGTGCTTTGAGTGCCCCGACGCTTTTGTCATCGCGCTCACGAGTTCAGTGCGACGACATGCGGCTGATCAAATCGAACAGCGGCATATACATGGAAATGACGATGCCGCCGACGACGACGCCGAGAAACGCGATGAGCACCGGCTCGAGAATCGTGAGCAAGCCCGCCACCGCCACGTCGACTTCTTCTTCATAGAACTCGGCGATCTTGTTGAGCATCGTGTCGAGCGCGCCCGTGCTTTCGCCGGCGCCGATCATCTGCGACACCATCGGCGGGAACACGCCCGTGTTGCGAAGCGGCAGCGCGATCGTCTCGCCGCGCTCGATGCGCGCGCGCACATGCTTGATCGCATTCTCGATGACGGCGTTGCCCGCGGTCTTCGAGGTGATGTCCAGGCCATCGAGCAGCGGCACGCCCGACGACAACAGCGTGCCGAGCGTGCGGCAGAACCGCGCCACCGAGACCTTGCGCAGAATCTTCCCGATGAGCGGCATCTTCAGCAGCATCGTGTCGATCTTCAGTCGCCCCTTCACCGAGGCGTAGTACTGCCGCAGCATGTAGGCGCCGCCGAAAAACCCGGCCACGAGAAATGGCAGCGCGTAGATGAGGCCGTTGCTGAGCGCCACGACGACGCGCGTCGGCAGCGGAAGCGGCGCGCCCATGCCGGCAAACAACATCGTGAAGGTCGGAACGACCTTCCAAAGAATGACCACGACGACGATCGCGGCGATGCTGAGAACGGCGGACGGATAAATCATCGCCGAGCGCACCTGCGACTTGAGCTTCACTTCTTTCTCAATGAACGTGCTCAATCTCTGGAGAATCACGTCCAGGATGCCGCCCGCTTCACCGGCGGCGACCATGTTCGTGTAGAGCGCGTTGAACGCTTCGCCGCGCTTCGAGAGCGCGTCCGCCAGCGAGGCGCCGGCCTCGATGTCGGCGCGTACCGCTTCGATCGCCGCGGCCATGCTCGCATTCGGCTCTTCCTTCTGAAGAAGCTCGAGACACTGCACGAGCGGCAGGCCGGCGTCGATCATGACCGACAGCTGGCGCGTGAAAATCGCCAGGCTCTTCGGCGGCACGCGTTTCAGCGATTTCGCCCGGGATTTCACAACCGGTTTCGCCGCGGGTTTGACGGCGCGCGCCGGAACGCGGGCGCCAACCGCCGGGCCTGCCCCGAGCGAAGTCGAGGGGCTCATCGCGCCACCGCCCCGGTCATCCGTTCAGACGCCGCCGTCGCGGCCCGCGTCAACATCGTCGTCAATTCGTCTTTGTTCGAACTGGTGTTCATGGCTACGTCCCTCGCAATCACCCGCCGTTCAACCAGGCGCGCCAGCGCCTGATTCATCGTTTGCATCCCAAGTTTTTCCTGGCCCGTCTGCATCGACGAGTAGATCTGGTGGATCTTGTCTTCGCGAATCAGGTTGCGAATCGCGGGCGTGGCGACGAGGATCTCGAGCGCCGCCGCGCGGCCCGTGCCTGAGGCGCGGGGCACGAGCGCCTGACACACGATGCCTTCGAGCACCAGCGATAGCTGCGTCCGCATCTGCGCCTGTTGATGTGAGGGGAACGCGTCGATGATGCGCGTGATGGTCTGCGCCGCCGAGTTGGTGTGGAGCGTCGCCATCGTGAGATGGCCCGTCTCGGCCAGTTTCATCGCCGCTTCCATCGTTTCCAGGTCACGCATTTCGCCGACGAGCACGACGTCGGGGTCTTCGCGAAGTGCCGCGCGGAGGGCCGCGGTGAAGCCGCGCGTGTCGGCGTGAATTTCGCGCTGATTGACGAGCGCTTTCTTGTGGTTGTGCAAGTACTCGATCGGATCTTCGATCGTGAGGATGTGCGCCGGCCGCGACAGATTGACGCGGTCGATCATCGCCGCGAGCGTCGTCGATTTGCCGCTGCCGGTCGGGCCGGTGACGAGCACGAGGCCGCGCGGACGATCGGCAAGCGTGCCGAGAATGGCCGGAAGGCCCAGCTCTTCGAGCGACCGAATTTTCTCCGGAATTAACCGGAAGACCGCGCCGACCGAGCCTTTCTGATTGAACACGTTGCAGCGGAAGCGGCCGCACCCGGTCAAGCCGAACGCGAGGTCGAGCTCGAAGGTCTCTTCGAAGGTCTTTTTCTGCGCGTCGGTCAGCACCGAGTACGCGAGCGACTTGGTTGCCTCCGCCGTGAGGTCCGGAAATTCAAGCCGGCGAAGATGGCCGTCGACGCGCACTTGCGGCGCGGAGCCGACCGAAAGATGCAGGTCGCTGCCGCCCAGTTCGAGTGTTTGTTTCAGCAGATCAGGCAGGTTCATCATCAGAGCACCGTCTCCCTTGCGACTTCTTCCACCGTCGTCATGCCTTCACAGACTTTTTGCAGACCGCTCTGACGCAGCGTCAGCATCCCGTCGGCGACGGCCTGCGCGCGCAGCTCGGTGGTCGACACGTTGTCGAGGATCATTTGGCGAATGACGTCGTTCACTTCCATGACTTCGAAGAGACCGACGCGTCCTTTGTAGCCGCTCTGCGTGCAGCGCTCGCAGCCACGGCCTTTCATGAACTTCGCGGTCTTCGCTTTTTCGGGCGCGAGGCCCGCGTCGATCGCAGCCTGCTCCCCACCCGCCATCGGCTCGGCGCATTGCGAGCACACGCGGCGAACGAGGCGCTGCGCGCACACGAGGTTCACGGAGTTGGCGACGAGGAACGGCTCGATGCCCATGTTCACGAGCCGGTTGATCGTCGACGGTGCGTCGTTGGTGTGGAGCGTCGACAGCACCATGTGGCCGGTGAGCGCGGCCTTGACCGCGATCGCCGCCGTTTCCTGGTCGCGGATTTCGCCGACGAGGATGATGTTGGGGTCTTGCCGCAGGAACGAGCGCAGCGCGGCCGCGAAGTTCAGGCCGATGCTCTCGCGCATTTGTACTTGATTGATGCCCTGGAGGTTGAACTCGACCGGATCTTCTGCCGTGATGATGTTCACGCCCGGCACATTCAGTCGGGCGATCGATGAGTACAGCGTGTTGGTCTTGCCCGATCCGGTCGGGCCGGTGACGAGCACCATGCCCCACGGCCGGCGAATCGCCGACTCGAACTTCGCGAGCTCGGGCGCGTTGAAGCCGAGCTTCGTCATGTCGAGCATGAGGTTTTCGCGGTCGAGCAAACGCAGCACGACTTTTTCGCCGAAGAGCGTCGGGAGCACCGAGACGCGGAAGTCGATCTCGCGCGCCTTGCCGGCGTCGTTGAAGCGCGACTTGATGCGGCCGTCCTGGGGCATGCGCTTCTCGGCGATGTCGAGGCGCGCCATGATCTTGATGCGCGACGTGATCGCGTCGCGATATTTGAGCGGCGGCGCCATGATCGGCTGCAGCACGCCGTCGATGCGGAACCGGATTCGCATTTCCTTTTCGTACGGCTCGACGTGGATGTCGCTCGCGCCCCGCTGAATCGCCGAGAGCATGAGCGCGTTGACGAGGCGCACGATCGGCGCCTCGCCACTTTCCCGCTCGAGCGCCGCCGCGTCGATCTCATCGGCGTCGGCGACGACTTGCAGCTCTTCGGCGGAATTGCCCGGGAGATCTTCGAGCGCCTTGGCCATGAGATCGGCCGAGGACTTGCCAACAGGTTGCGGCGCCTTCGCAAAGTACTTGCCGATGGCATCGCGGACAGCGGTTTCCGTGGCGACAACGGGCTCGATATGCAGCCCTGAGAGGAACTTGATCTCGTCCATGGCGAAGACGTTGGTGGGATCCGTCATCGCCAGGGTCATCGAGGTCCCGTTGCGCGCCACAGGAATGACCTGGTATTTCGCCGCTGTCTCAGCCGGAATCAATCGAACGACTGTGGGGTCGAGATCGAACTGGCCAAGCGAGATAGCCGGCACGCCGTACTGCCGGCTGAGGATGGTCGTGATGTCTTCGTCTTGTACAAACCCCAGCGACACGAGCGCCGATCCGAGCCGGCCGCCCTTGGCGCGCTGATGTGTCAGCGCCTCCTGGAGCTGCGCCGGACTGATGCGCCGTTCACGAATTAAGAGTTCGCCAAGCCGTACTGCCATGACCTCACGTTTCCAAGGGCACGGTTTTTTCTCAGACGTAGCCGGCGGGCTTCAGCCCGCCGGGCGTCCGCAGGGCTGAAGCCCCGCGGCTACATTTGATTTCAGCTTGTGGGGTTTAGTAACCGGCGCGCAGTGCCGCGCCGAATGCTCGCTCTCGACGGTTGTCGCTGTACGTATAGTGGGCGTCAAGCGACACACTCGTGCTGAGCTTCAAACTGGCTCCAGCCGAATACGCCGGACGATTGAGGTCGTCCTCAAGATTCCAGCGCACGCCGCCGCGTGCCGTCAGCATCGACGACACACGTGATTCCCCACCAACAGCAATCCCTCGACGCGGGCCGTCCCACAGGCCGACCGTGTCCAGGTCGAGGTCTAGAGCAAGAGTCAGGCCATCTCTCGGCATGACGGCCAGCCCGGCACGAAACTGGCGCGGAAGGACCGTGGCAATTCCTGCCGTGTTTGTAAATTGAGGACGCAGCAAGTTCTTCAACAACAGGCCGACGCGCACCCTCTCGAAGGCCCCCATCACGCCGAGGTCGACGTCGAATTCCGTAGAGGATTTCGATGACGCATCCTCAACCGTGCCGTGGATCAACTTCGCGTTGGCGCCCAGATTCAGATGGTCAATAAGGGTGTGCAGAACTGTGAACCCGAACGTGGAACTCTTGAACGTTGAACCCTTGAACTCGGCCGCCTGACCGACGTACCAGAGACCCAGAGGCGGCGTCGCCAACCCTCCAAGTACCGATGTCCGATTACCACTTTGAAATCGAGTCCAGTCGATCGTGGCGCCGGCTGGCGCCCCAGTCGCCAGCCCCGCGGGGTTCCAAATCGGCGCCGAGGCATCGTCTGCGACAGCTACGAAAGCGCCGCCCATCCCCTGGGCCCTGCTTCCCACAGACTCAAGGGGCAGTTGGGCGAATGCCAAATCTGGCGTAAATACCAGAAAAAGAGCCCCTAAGAGCCCGAACCGCCTCATTCCACGAGCTTACAGGAACCCCGGACCCCACATTCCTCGTAAATGTCCGCGACGGTACAATGTGGCGTTGCGCTTGTGACCAGGCGCGTCCCCTTTGGAGACCCCATGACTGAGACCACTGCCACCCCAGAGCTTGCCCCGCTGCCCGGAGTCTTTGCCCGCTTCATCGGCATCATCACTTCGCCGAAGGCCACGTTCGAGGCGGTCATCCGGAATCCGAGATGGATCGGCATGCTCACGCTGGTCTGCGTGTTGAGCGGCGCGAACCAGTTCGCGTTGACCTCAACCGAGCGCAGCCGTCAGGCCATGCTCGAGATGCAGGTCAAGCAGATGGAAAAGATGGGCATGACCGTCACCGACGAGATGTACAGCAAGATGCAGGCGAACCAGACCTCACCGATGGTGCGCGTCTTCAGCCTGATCAGCATCTTCATCTTCTTCCCGCTCTTCCTGATCTTCCTGCCGGCTGCGATCCTCTACGCCGTCTTTAACGCCATCATGGGCGGCACGGCGCAATTCAGTCAGATCACCACAGTCCTCACACATTCGTGGGTGATCCTGGTGCTCGCCGGGTTCCTCACGACCGGCATGAACCTCGCGAGCGGCACGATGCAGACGAGCGTCGCGAACCTCGGCGTGCTCCTGCCGATGCTGCCCGAAGGCAGCTTCGCGGCGAATCTGGCCGGCAGCATCGATCTCTTCCGCGTCTGGTTCGTCGTCGTGCTCGCGATGGGCCTCGGCGTGCTCTACAAACGTAAGACGGCGAACGTCGCGATGGGCCTGTTCACCGTGTATGCGATCTTGGCTGTGTGCTTCTCGTACTTCACTCGCGCAAAAGGATAGCTTTCGATGAAAAGCAAGAAACTTTGGATTGGAATCGCCGCGGTTGTCGTGATCGGCGGCTTTGTGTACGCCAACCTGGCGTTCAAGAAAGAAACTGGCGCGGAAGTTACCGTCGAGAAGATTGAAAAGCGCGATCTGCAGGCGCTGGTCTCAGCGAGCGGCAAGATCCAGGCGAAGAAATCCGTCGACATCAGCGCGGAGACCATGGGCAAAGTCGTCGACCTCAAGGTCAACGAGGGCGACGTGGTGAAGCAGGGCCAGTTCCTGATGCAGATCGATCCGCGCAACCTGCAGACGGCGGTCGACAGCCGGCAGGCGAGCCTCGCGGCGAACCGGTCGGCGCTCGAAGAAACGAAGAAGTCGCTCGAGAACGCGAACATCGCGCTCAAGACGTCGCAGGACAACCTGCGCCGCCAGACCGATCTCTTCAAGGCCGGCATCGGCACGAAAGAGACGTACGAGCGCGCGCAGGACGACGTGAACGGCCAGGTGAGCAACATCTCGCGCATTCAGCAGTCGATCAAGACGCAGGAAACGCGGTTGAAGCAGGACGAAGCGGCGCTCGAAAGCGCGCAGTACGACCTCGGCAAGGTCCGCCTGGTCTCCCCGCTCGCCGGCATCGTCACCAAGCGCAACATCGAAGAGGGTGAAACGGTCGTGACCGGCACGATGAACAACGCCGGCACCGTGCTCCTCACAATCGCCGACATGTCGATCATCGAAGCGGAAGTCGAAGTCGACGAGACGGACATCCCGAGCGTCGCGGTCGGCCAGTCGACGGTCGTGAAGATCGACGCGTTCCCCGACAAGAAATTCAACGCCAAGGTCACCGAAGTCGGCAACAGCCCGATCGTCGTGGCCGGCTCGACGACGCGCGCGACGAACTTCAAGGTCACGGTGCAGATCGAAGGCCAGGTGCCGGACGTGCGCCCGGGCTTCACGTGCACGGCGGACATCACGACGGCCACGCGTCAGAAGGCCGTCTCCGTGCCGATCCAGGCGACGACGGTCCGCGAAGTGGTGGTCGACGCGAACGGCCAGATGGTGCGCGAGCCGATCGATCCGAAGCAGGAACCGCGCGCGCGCCGCGTCACGACGCCGGCGGAACTCAAACCGGGACAGTCGAAGAAAGAAATCGAAGGCGTCTTCATCGTGAAGGACGGCCGCGCGGTGTTCACGCCGATCAAGGTCGGCATCGCCGGCGACAAGTTCTTCGAAGTGCTCGACGGCATCAAGGACGGCGATGAGGTCATCACCGGACCGTTTGCCTCGGTGCGCGCCATGAAAGACGGCGACCAGGTGAAGGTCACCACCGCCGCCACAGCCGCGAAGAAATAGGCATGCAGCGTTTTCTCGAGTCGGCGTCGATCGCCGTTCAGGCCATCTGGGCAAACAAGCTCCGCTCGTTGCTCACGGTGGCCGGCAACATCGTCGCGGTGACGTCGATCATCGCGGTGGTGTCGCTCGTCCAGGGGCTCAACGCGAGCGTCTCGGGTGCGATCACGTCGCAGGTCGGCGTCGACCAGTTCTCGGTCGTCCGTTTCCCGCCGACGTTCTCCGACGAAGAACAGGAAAAGGTTCAGAGCAACCCGCGCGTCACGCTCGACGACGCCGAGGCGATTCGCCACTCGGGCAAGAACATCCAACTGGTGATGGCGCGGGCTCAAGGCGGCGCGGAAGCCAAGACGCACGCCGAGAAGCTCGACTCGCTCAACATCCGCGGCGTGAGCAAAGAGTGGAACCAGCTGCCGGATACGAACATCGACGTCGGCCGGTCAATTCTGCCGTCGGAGTTCGACGCGAAACGCGCGGTCACCGTGCTCGGCGCCGACGCGGCCGACAAGCTCTTCGGCTCGCTCGACCCGATCGACAAGTTCGTGCAGTTCAACGGCGTGCCCTTCCGCGTGGTCGGCATCGCCGCGAAGCAGGGGTCGTTCTTCGGCAACTCGCAGGACGAGTTCGCCGTGATTCCGCTCGGCGTCTACCAGCGCATGTTCAACTGGCGCCAGTCGCTCACGCTCGTCGTGCGCCCCACCGACCCGAGCCTCGTGGCGCAGGCGAAAGACGACGCAACGATGGCGCTGCGGATCGAGCGTCGGCTGCGTCCGGCGGCGCGCGATAACTTCGGCATCATTTCGTCCGACACGTTCCTGGCGCTCTACAACCAGGCAACGTCCGGCATCTTCGCGATTCTCATCGGCGTCGTCGCGCTCTCGCTCGTTGTCGGCGGCATCGTGATCATGAACATCATGCTGATGGTCGTCAGCGAGCGCACGCGCGAGATCGGCCTGCGTAAGGCCCTCGGTGCGCGTCGCCGCGACATCCTCTGGCAGATCCTCACGGAGTCGATCACGCTCTCGACGCTCGGTGGCTTGGTCGGGACCGTCGCAGGGTTCTTCGTCGCGTGGGTGATCAGCAAGCTCAGCCCGCTGCCGGCGATCGTCGAGCCGTGGGCGGTGCTCATGGGCATCTCGATGACGGCGATCGTCGGGTTGTTCTTCGGTATGTATCCGGCCATGCAGGCGTCGAAGCTTGATCCCATCGAAGCGCTTCGTAGAGAGTAGAGACCACAGATGCGCGGCGGGCTGTTAACTGAAATCGTGCGGATGTCGTGGGAAACCGTGCGCGGCAACAAGATGCGCTCGGCCCTCACGATCCTCGGCATCGTCATCGGCATCACGTCGCTCGTCGGGATGATCTCGCTCATCCGCGGCTTCGACGAGTCGTTCAAGGACTCGATCCGCTCGATCGGCCCGGACACCGTGTATCTCTCGAAGTTCTCGGGCATCAGCATGATGTCCGGCGCGTCGCGGGACACCTTGATGAAGCGTCCGAACATGACGCCCGAGGACGCCGCCGCGATCGAGCGCGATGCGCCGTCGGTGGGCATCGTCGACGTGATTCTCGGCCAGGGCAGCAATCAAGAGCGGATGTACTTCAAGAACGAGCGGACGAAGCCGCTGAACATCAAAGGCACCACCGAGCGGTACGTCAGGCTCGCCAGCCTTGACGTGGTCGAAGGGCGGTACCTCACGGCCGCCGAAGATGAGCACCACCGCAACGTCGTCGTGCTCGGCCAGACGCCGGCAGTGGCCCTGTTTCCCAATTCGGATCCGATCGGCAAGACCGTGCGTATCGGCTTGGCAGAATTCGAAGTGATCGGTGTGCTGGGCCCGGTCCCCGCGCCCGCGATCGGCAGCGGCGCGGACGATTTCGCGATCATCCCCGAGAAGACTTATCAAAAAGTTTTCGGCCTGCGGGCCGTGAATTTCGGGCGCGGCGAGTTCCGACCGATCATGATCGGCGCCGCGCCGCGCGAAGGCGCGACGCGCGACCAGATGATCAAGGAAATCGAAAGCGTGATGCGCATCCGTCACGGCCTGCGGCTCGACGAGCCGAACGACTTCGACATCATCACGCAGGACGCCATCATGGCGCTCTGGAATCAGATCAGCTCGGCGGCGTTTCTCGCGCTCGTCGTGCTCTCGTCGATCGCGCTCATGGTCGGCGGCATCGGCGTGATGAGCATCATGACGATCTCGGTCACCGAGCGCACGCGCGAGATCGGCGTGCGCAAAGCCCTCGGCGCGCGCCGCGTCGAAGTGCTGTGGCAGTTCCTGTTCGAAGCCGCGTTCCTGACGTCGATCGGCGGCCTGATCGGCATCATGTTCGGGACGTCGATCGGTTACGGCGTCCACTTCCTGACGAAATTCCCGATCTCGCTCCCCTGGTGGGCGTTCGCGATCGGTATCGGATTCTCGGCAAGCGTCGGAATCTTCTTCGGAATGATCCCCGCGATTCGCGCCTCTAAGCTCGACCCCATCGAAGCCCTTCGCTACGAGTAGCGCCTCACACGCGACGGGACCGCCGCATGTCCCTTGCTGCTCGTGGCGCTGCCGCTGTACACCCACACTCGCGCAAGGGACATACGGCGTTCCCGTCGCGGGCTTTGCGGATTTCCGGCGTTTGCAAACGTCCGCTCGGAGGAATAGTGTGGCGCTAAGAGAGCGGAGGGTACTTCTATGAAGGTCTACGATGCCTCGGAACTCCGAAATGTCGCCGTTGTCGGGCATAGCGGAGCGGGCAAAACCCAGTTAGTGGCGGCTCTACTCGTCGACGGAGGCGCCATCAACAAGTTCGGAAAGGTCGACGACGGCACGACGGTTACGGATTACGACGAAGAAGCAATCGCCCGCAAGCACACCCTCTCGGCAACACTCGCCCATCTCGAGTGGCGAAAGAAGAAAATCAACCTCATCGATACGCCCGGCATGGGGAACTTCCTCGCCGACGCCCGTTCGGCCCTCCACGCCGCCGACGCGGCGATGGTCGTCGTCGACGCTAATTCGGGCGTGCAGGTGTCGACCGAAAAAGTCTGGCACTTCGCCGACGAGACGTCGCTGCCTCGCCTGATCGTCGTCAATCGTCTGGATCGCGATCGCTCGAGCTTCGACCGCGCGGTCGAGTCGATTCACGCGTACCTCGGACGCGCGTGCGTGCCGATTCAACTGCCGATGGGCGCCGGGGCAGATTTCAACGGCGTCGTCGATCTCGTCGCCATGAAGACCTACCGGTGGGCCGGCGACGAGAGCGGCAAGATGCTCGAGAACAACATTCCGTCGGGCGAGGCGGGCGATGCCCAGCACGCGCGCGAAGTGCTGATTGAAGCCGTCGCCGAAGCCGATGAGGCGCTGATGGAGAAGTTCTTCTCCGCCGGCACGCTCACGCAGGATGAACTGACGACTGGGCTCACCCGCGCGATTCGCGAAGGCAAGCTGTTCCCGATTTGCTGCGCGTCAGGTCTGCGCAACATCGGCGCGCAGACGCTGGCCGACGCGATCGTGACGTACCTGCCCTCGCCGGCCGAGCGGCCGTTCGAAGGCATCGACGCGAAGGGCGAGACGAGCACGCGCACCGCCGACAACAGCCAGCCGGCCGTGGCGTGGATCTGGAAGTCGATCGCGGATCCGTTCGCCGGACAGATCTCGCTCTTCCGCGTCGTCTCGGGCGTGCTGAAGAGCGACACGACCGTCCGCAACGTGACGCGCGGCGGCGACGAGCGACTTGGGCATCTCATGCTGCTCGAGGGCAAGACGCCGACGAACGTGAACGAGGTGCATGCCGGCGACATCGGCGCCGTCGCCAAGCTGCGCGACACGCACACCGGCGACACGATCGGCGACAAGAACGCCGGGTTCCGCGTGCCGCCGCTCGTGTTCCCGGAGCCTGTGTTGTCGTACGCGATGGTGCCGAAGTCGCGCGCGGACGAGGACAAGCTCGGCCAGTCGATGCACCGCCTGATCGAAGAGGATCCGTCGATCAGCTTCACGCGCGACGCGCAGACGCACGACATCCTGCTCTCGGGTCAGGGTCAGCTCCACATCGAGGTGTCGGTCGCGAAGCTGCGCCGCCGGTTCGGCGTCGAGGTCTCGCTCAAACCGCCGCACATCCCGTATCGCGAGACGATCACCGCGAAAACCGAAGCGCACGGCCGGCACAAGAAACAGACCGGCGGACACGGGCAGTTCGGCGACTGCAAGATCCGCGTGGAGCCTCTGCCGCGCGGCTCGGACTTCGAGTTCGTCGACGACATCTTCGGCGGCGCGATTCCGCGGCAGTTCATTCCGGCCGTGGAAAAAGGCATTCAGGAGACGCGCACCCGCGGCTACCTCGCCGGGTATCCGATGGTGGATTTCCGGGTGACGGTCTTTGACGGCTCGTACCACGACGTCGACTCGAACGAGCTCTCCTTCAAGATGGCGGGCCGGCTCGCCTTCCGCGACGCGATGACGCGCGCGCGGCCGACGCTCCTCGAACCGGTCATGAACGTCGAGGTCTACGCGCCCTCGGAGCACGCCGGCGATCTCATGGGCGATCTGAACAGCCGGCGCGGCCGCATTGCCGGCATGGACGCCAAGGGCGCGGCCACGGTGATCAAGGCCCAGGTGCCAATGGCCGAGATGCTGACGTACGAGCAGCAGCTCACCTCGCACACCGGCGGCCGCGGCGCGTACCACATGGAGTTCTCGCACTACGACGAAGTGCCGGGCCATCTCCTGCCGAAAATCATCGCGGCGTCGAAAGCTGAGCGCGGAGAAGTCAAAGCCGAAGAGGAATAGAATGCAATTGTGCGGATCCTAATCGCAGCGCTGCTGGCGGCCATCCCGCTGGCAGCGCAGACTCCCCAACCGCAAGTTTTATTCGACGAGTTCCTCGCCGGTCTCCGCACGGAAGCGGCCGCGAAAGGAATCTCACAAGCCACGATCGACGCAGCATTGACCGGCATCGAGCCGTTGCCGGTCGCCGTCGAACGCGACCGGACTCAGCCGGAAACCGTCGTCAGCCTCGACGAGTACGTCGCGCGGCGCGTGACCGCGAAAGTTATCAAGAACGCGAACGACGTCGCCGTAAAGCACGCTGATGTGCTGAAGCAGGTCGAGACCGACTACGGCGTGCCGCCGAACATCCTCATTGCCGTCTGGGGCGTCGAGTCGAACTTCGGGTCGTTCACGGGCACTCGACCGACGATCGCCGCACTCGCGACGCTCGCCTACGATGGCCGCCGGGCGCTTTTCCGTAATGAACTCTTCGACGCGCTCAAGATCGTCGACGCGGGCCACATCACCGTCGATCAACTCAAAGGCTCATGGGCCGGCGCGATGGGCCAGCCGCAGTTCATGCCGTCGAGCTACCTGAAGTACGCCGTCGACTTCGACAAAGACGGCAAAGCCGATATCTGGACAACGCCGGCGGATGTGTTTGGATCGATTGGCAACTACCTGAAGCAGTACGGCTGGACGCCAAACGAACGCTGGGGCCGCGAGGTGAAGCTCAGCAAGTCCGCGCAGGCCAAAATCGACCACACGGTGGCGATGCGCACGGGCAGCTGCAAGGCTCAGCGTGAGATGACCGTCGCGAAGACCATCAAAGAGTGGTCGAAACTCGGCGTGAAGCAACTGAGCGGCGCCGCGTTGCCCAAAGCCGCCGACGTCAAGGCCTCCCTTGTGCGGGGCGACAAGCGATTCTTCCTCGTCTACTCGAACTTCGACGTGCTGCTGGCCTACAACTGCGCGAATTCCTACGCGGTCACGATCGGTCTGCTGTCAGATCAGATCAAATAGACCATCGATCGCCGCGGTAACTCGAGCGAATCAATCAGTTCCAGCGCAGACCCCGGAGCTGGTCGAGGTTCACGTTGCCGCCGCTCAGCACGCATACCACCCGCGAGTGGGCGGGCACTTTGATCAAATTCTGGAGCAAAGCGCCGACTGGCGCGGCCGCCGCGCCTTCCGGCACCACCTTGCTGTGGTGCATCGTCCACACCACAGCCTCGAAAATCTGTTGATCCGGCAAAGTGACGATTTCGTCGACGAACTGGCTCGCGACCTCGCGGGTCGTTTCCCCGACGCGTTTCACGCGGAGACCGTCGATGACGCAGTCGACGCGGTCGAGCGTCACGACGCTACCCGCTTCGACGCTTTTCTTCATTCCGGGCGCGCCGCTCGACTCGACGCCGATGACCTTGATCTTCGGGTTGAACGACTTCACGGCCATCGACACGCCGGAGATCAATCCTCCGCCGCCAATCGGGACGACGACGACGTCGACGTCGGGCCAGTCGCGAACGATCTCGAGACCGACCGTGCCCTGGCCGTTGATCAACTGCATGTCGTCGAACGGATGGATGTAGGTGTAGCCGCGCTCGGCGACGAGCTCTTTCGCTTTGTCGTTGGCTTCGTCCCAGATCGTGCCGTGCAACACCACCTCGGCGCCGTAGGCCTTCGTCGCTTCGATCTTCGACGGCGTCGCGTTGGCTGCCATGCAGACGACGGCTTTGATGCCATGAATGCGCGCGGCAAGCGCCACGCCCTGCGCGTGGTTGCCGGCCGACGAGCAGATCACGCCGCGTGACTTCTCCTCGGGCGTGAGGAACGTGAACTTGTTGAGTGGGCCGCGGATCTTGTAGGAGCCGGTCTTCTGAAATAGCTCGGCTTTGAGCCGCACGTCGAAGCCGGTGCGCTCGCTGAGCTTGTGGGACGTCAGGAGCGGCGTGTGATGGATGTGGTCGCCCATCCGGGCGCGGGCGGCTTCGAAATCAGCGAGGGTCAGAGGGATCACTTGATCATTATTCCTCAAGGTGCGCGGGTAAGCGGGTGCTCAGGTGCTCGGGTGCTAGGTAAGCAGGTGGCGGGTAAGCAGGTGGCGTTTTCTGCGATGGAACAGGACTGTCGCGGCAGCAATTAGTTCCAACTCCGATCGCCCCTCCCCAGCGCAGGTCGTGGGTACGGATCATGCTCGATCCGACTGTATGGCGATTCTCACAGAGCTAATCGTTTGGCAGCTAGCGGACCAGCTTCGAGCGGAGGTTTTTCGGCTAGCGGAACGGGATCCGGTGCAGCGCGACTTCCGTTTTCGAGATCAACTCCGTTCTGCGGTCAGCAGCGTCACGGCGAACATCACGGAGGGATACGGTAGGACCAATCACACTGACTTCGCGCGATTTTTGGATTTCGCGATGGGCAGTTTGCGCGAAACGGAGAATTGGGTGGCCGATGGTGTCGGCCGCCGCTACTGGACGGAAGCTGAGGCCTCGCCAGCGAGGCAACTCTGCAAGCGTCTCACCGTCGCCATCACAAACTTTCGCAGGTACCTTCGATCAACAAAGTCCCCGAGATGATCACCCGCTGACCTGCTGACCCGCTCACCCGCGGCCGTGCTTACCCGGCACCCGAGCACCGGCGCACCCGCTTACCCGTGCACCTTCTCAGTCAGGTAATTGAGCATCTGGCGGCGATGCTCGACCTCGCGGTCGGTCAACTGCCGCTGGGGCGCCGGAGCCTCGCCGATGGTCGTCGGAGCCGGTTCGGCAAGGTCCAATAGGGTCTTCTTCTTGGGTCCGGGGAACTGAATGATCCTGGCTGCCATAGGTCCAGCCTATATATCGGCAGTGACAGGTCAGGTCATAGGGGTTACTTCCCCAGCAGGACCCTCGCGTCGGCGATGGCGTGGTCGATGTCGCTTGGCAGCGTCCCGTCGTACACCCCCCGGAGCTTCCCCGATCCATCGACTAGCAACAGCTTCTCCGTGTGGAGAAACGCGTTGGGATCGGCGAGCGTTTTTGACATGACCTCGTCGCTGGCGAAGTACGACTCGCGGGCGAGACGGAAGATCTCGGACTTCTCGCCTGTCGCGAGGATCCAGCGCCTCGGGTCGATGTTGCGATCGGCGCCGTACGCGGCGAGGACGTTCGGCGGATCGAGGTCCGGCGTGACGCTGAAAGAGACGATCCGGAAGCGATCGTTTTGGATGGCGCGGTCGACTTTGCGCAGGCTCGCGACGAGCGCCGGGCAGACGCCGGAGCAGCGCGTGTAGATGAAGCTCGCGAGATGGACGCGGCCTCGGAGGTCGTTGTCCGTGAACTTCGCGCCCGTCTGGCTCAGCAAGGTGAACTTGCCGACGCGATGCGTGGTGCCGTCCCAGTTCGGCGTGAAGTCGCGGCTGCTGTAGAACGGCAGATCCGCGCCCGATCCGATGACCGAGATGTACGCCGTGAGCGCGACGGCGAAAACGGCGATGAGCCATCCGACACCGGTAACAATGCGCGTTCTCATCGGATCCTCATCGCGACGACGTTCCGTCGGCCGCAGCCGGTAGGCACGGCTTGGCGTTGATCATCCCGTAGCGCCGGCCGTCTTTCACGACGTAGTTCAGATACAACTCGCCGCGATCGTCCCACGCCTGCTGCAGGCCGTCTTCGTGGCCGCGGACGAAGTGTTTGAACTCGTACGGCTTGCCGTCGACGGTGAATGTCTTGTATTCGCCGTCGCGCACGTCGCCTCGGAGATCGAACGCGCGGCGGAGTTTGCCGTTCGGCCAGAACTCTTCGACGTGCCTCGTGGCGCCCGAACTGAAGTTCGGGCCTACCCCGTGCACGTAGGCCGGAACTTTAGTTCCGGCAAGAGCCGACGCGATCAGGCCGAGCAAGATGGCAACGCGCATACGGCTATCCCACTGATCCGGCCGTGCCTTTGTAACAACCGCTCAGGTACGGAACCGCCGTCGTCGCGTGGTAGTGATAGATGCCGGCCGGCACGTCGGCGGTCGCGTGCGTGTGGCCGTTGCAGGAATCGAGATTCGTCGGCGTCGAGCCGTCCGGATCTTTCGGGCCGTAGACCGGGAAACCGTCGAGCAACACACCGATCAATGACGATGCGCCGTTCGCCGTCGTCAGCCAGAACGGCTCCATGTGGTAGTGATACTGCCCCGATTGTTGAGGGTGGCCGTTGTAGCGATCGAACGAGATGATCTCGCCGTTGAGCGGGCTGCGGCCGGCCGCGTATTGATTGAAGAGCGGCACGCCATTGATCGCCATGCCGATCGGACCGAGCGGCGTGTCAGATGTCGACGACGCGACTGCCGGGTTCATCGGCACGCGCAGCGTGAGCGACTGCGAGACGATCAGGTTCGGATTCGGAATCATGCCCGCCTGCGGCGCTTCGTAGAGCGCGCTGCTGGTGCCCCAGTACGGGCTCTTGTGATCAGGCACGCTATTGGATTTCAAAACGATCGTGGTGCCGTCGACGGTAATCGTGACGGCGGATTGAAAACGGTTGTACATCGCTGGTTTGGCGGCCGACGAGTTGGTGGTGGTCGTCGTTGTTGTGGTCGAGGTCGTGGTGGACGTCGCCGCCGGCGTGGCCGGGGACGAGCAGGCCAGGATCAGGACGACCGACGCGGAGAACAGCGTGAGGTGTGTGCGCACAAGCAACTCCTTGCCTGGACATTACGGAGGCCACCTTTCGGAAACCTTAAGGGTCCAATTCGCCTGTTAAGCTCTCGCTGCAGACACGATGAAGATTCTCGTAATTGAGGACGACGAGAAGTTGGGACGGCAGGTGACGGACAATCTCCGCGCCGCCGGCTTCGCGCCGACGCTCGTCACGCGCGGCGACGCGGCCATGTCGGAAGATGTGTCCGGCTACGCGCTGGTGATCCTTGATCTGATGCTGCCGGGCGCGCACGGGTTCGATGTCTTGAAATCGCTCCGCGCTGAACAACATCAGGTGCCGGTGCTCGTGTTGAGCGCGCGGCTCGACGCCGCCGACAAAGTGCGCGCGCTCGAACTGGGCGCCGACGACTACCTGACGAAACCCTTCTGGCCGGACGAGCTGCTTGCGCGCGTGCGCGCCCGCCTGCGCCGGCCGGCGCTCACCGCCGGCCGGCACGCGGTCGATGTCGGCGCGCTGTCTATTGATTTAGACAGCCGCGCCGTGACCGTGCACGGCTCGGCCGTCGAGCTCACGCGCGCCGAGTTTGAGTTCATGGCCGCGCTCGCCCGCCGCCCAGGGGCGGCGGTCTCGCGCGGATGGCTGGCCGAGCACGTGCTCGATCCCGCGCGCGACGGCGACGAGCGCACACTCGATGTGCACGTCTCGCGTCTCAGAAAAAAGCTCGGTGACGCCGGCGCGCTCGTGGCCACTGTGTGGGGCGTCGGCTATCGCCTCAAGACCGACAAGGCGGACGCATGACGCTGCGCGTCCGCTTGCTCAGGACCAGCCTGCTCGTCGCGCTGCCGCTCGCGATCGTCTTGTTTCTCATCGACGACAAGCTGCGCTTCGCCGACATGTCGGACCGGCTCGATCAGTTCACGCGCGCGGAATTGGCGTCGGGCGCGCAGGATCGGTGTCTCGACAACGATGGGGTCTTCGACCCTGGCGGACCGCGACCTCCGCGTCCGCCTTCGCCCCGGGAAGACTTCGGGCCCGGGGCTTCGGCGAGACCAGGCCCGCCTGGTCCGCCCGGTCCTCTTGGTCCGCGTGGCCAGCCAGGCGGCCCCGGCCCTGAAGGCCGTCCGTACGAACTCGCCAGCTTTTCCGCGGACTTCTCGCCGGCGCGCGTGTCGTTGCCGCCGCTGAGCGCGGCGCTGCGCGCCGCGCTCGGCGGCTCGGATCAGGCGACCGTGCCCTACAGCGACGAGACCGGGCGCGGGATCGAGCGCGGCGTGTGGTTGGATCGCCGCGCGACGACCTGCGCCATTCTCGTCGTCCGCATGCGAGAGCGTCCGGGCGCGCGCCGCGATCAGATCGCGGCGCTCGCCCTCATCACGCTCTCGTCGATTGTCGCGGCCTGGATCGCGGCCGGGCCCGTGCTCTCGCGGCTGCGAAAGCTCGCAGCCGCGGTGCACGCGTCGGCCGACACCAAATACGCGACGCCCGTGCCGGCGAGCGGCGGCGACGAAGTCGCCGCGCTCGCCCGGGCGTTCAACGAGGCCGGCGCCCGCGTGCGAAGTCAATTTCTGGAGTTACAAACGCGCGAGGACTCCCTAAGAATGTTCGTCGCAAACACCGCGCACGACATCGGCGTGCCGCTCACCGTCTTGCAGGGCCACCTTGCGACGATTCAGTCGACCGAATCCCCCGCGTCACACGACACCGTCCGCGCCGCAATCAACGAAGTTCACTATCTCGGCTCGCTGATTCGTAACCTCAACGCCGCCACACGCCTCGACGCGGCAGATACACCGATCGAGCGGCATCCCGTCGACCTCAACGCCCTCGTCGAACGCGTCGCGGCCCGCCATCGCATGATCGCGGCGGCATCCAAGATCGAACTCAACTTCGCCGTGCCCGAATCGCCCGTCGTCGTCTCGACGGAAGTCACGCTCCTCGAACAGGCACTCAGCAACCTCGTCGACAACGCAATCCGATACGGACGTCCCGCTGGCCACGTCGCTATCGTTCTCGACGCACGCGACGCGGGCTTCAAGTTGAAAGTGATCGACGACGGCCCGGGAGTGAGCGAAGCGGACCTACCGCGACTCACCGCGCGCAGATTTCGGAGCACGGAAGCGCGCACACGGCGAGACGACGGCCAGGGCCTCGGTCTGGCGATCGCCGTCGAGGCCCTGGAGCGTCTTGGTTATTCGTTGAAGTTCTCGCGTCCCGCCGACGGCGGGCTTGCTGCGGAAATCAAACCCGCCGCCACTGACTGAGTGTTCTCCCAGTCCCTCTCTCAGCGGTGAAATCCGTCGGCCGCGGTTTTCCCGGCGACGCCATGTTCACGCGCAGCTCGTCGCCAACCCACTCGAGAATACCGAGGCTCACTTTGCCTTTCGATCCGCCGGCGAGTCCGAGATAGTCGATCGCGATCGGCGTCGCCGTTTCATCGACTCGAATCTTGGCGTGCACTTGCGTCTGTCCGCCGAAGACCACCTTCACTTCATTGCCGGCTCCGATCCGAGATCCGAACCCGAGCCACTGCTCGTTCATCGGCTCGCCATCGCGAACGAGCAACGTCGGCACCCACTCGCCTTCCATCTTCTTCATCGACGCGGTCACGGACCCGTCGAACGCCTTGGTGTCGACCGCCGATAACGGCTCGCCCGGCGCGCTCGCTTGCCGTTTTCCGCCGGTGACATTCGCCGGCCTTGCTTTCGACGCACGCTTCAGCCGTTCGAGCGCATGCCCACTACCCTTTGTCGTCTTGAACGCTTTCGGTCGATCCGATCCGACGAGACCGAGACAGATGGTCAGTTGATCGCCATCCAGCTCGAATATTCCGAGCGCTGTGTTGCCAGCTTCTGGACCTTCGACGAATTCGATGTCGATCGTTGCCGGCTCTGTCTCAACATCAATTTCGAATCGGCCGTCGTAATTTGCTTCCGCTGATTCCATTCGAAATCGATCGCCGTCCATCAGGATGCGCGAGTTCGCCGACGCGGCGCCGGGCACCGCCGCGCCGTCGATTTCCAGACCGACAAATTCCCACGCGCCTTCAAGCGCGCGCAATTGTTCGACATGCCGCGCCAGCCTTGGCCAGCTCTTGAACCCCGCCGCGCGCGCGATTTCCAGTTGAGCGTCGGCGAGCTTGAACGCGCCGCCGCGCTTGGCGACGAGCGCCTTTGCCTGTTTTTTCAGATGTTCGAGATTGGGTCGTTCGTGAAGTTGCTTAGCCACGTAGCCTCCATGCAAGCCGGAGATCCGCAGCCGGCCGTGCACAAAGGACGTGTCAGGGCCCTACCGTACTAAGTCGAAGGTGAGTTGCACTCTTCCCGCGGATCCGGAGGCGTCCTTCACGCCAGCGCGAGTATAGCCGTACTGCCGGGCGGCGGGAGCGCCGTATGTCCCTTGCGCGAGTGTGGGAGTACAGCGAAAGCGCCACGAGCAGCAAGGGACATACGGCGATCCCGCCGCCCCACAAGGGCGCGGGCCCGGTGAGATAATCTGGTGTCAATGGCTCAGGCACGATTCGACTGGTCGGACCCTTTCCTCCTCGACAAGCAGATCACTGACGACGAGCGGATGATCCGCGAGACGGCGAGGTCGTATGCGAAGGACAAGCTTCTGCCGCGAGTTCTTGAATCATTTAGACATGAGAAGACGGACGTAGCGATCTTTAAGGAGCTCGGCGCACTCGACATGCTCGGCATCGTCATTCCCGAGGAATACGGCGGCGCGGGCCTCGGCTACGTGGCCTACGGACTCGTCGCGCGCGAGATCGAGCGCATCGACTCCGGCTTCCGCTCGATGATGAGCGTGCAGGGCTCGCTCGTGATGGTGCCGATCAACGAGTTCGGCACGGAAGCCACGAAGAAGAAGTTCTTGCCGAAGCTCGCGACCGGCGAGTGGATCGGATGTTTTGGACTGACTGAACCGGGCGCCGGATCTGATCCAGCCAGCATGACCTCGCGCGCCAAGAAGGTCGACGGCGGCTACTCCCTCACAGGCTCGAAGACCTGGATTACCAACAGCCCGGTCGCCGACGTCTTCATCGTGTGGGCGAAAGACGACGCGGATGAGATTCGCGGGTTCGTGCTCGAAAAAGGCATGAAGGGACTGAGCGCGCCGGCGATTCACGGCAAAGTCGGCTTGCGCACGTCGATCACCGGCGAAATCGTGATGGACAACGTGTTCTGCCCGGAAGAAAACGCGTTTCCGACTGTCCGCGGCCTCAAGGGCCCGTTTACCTGTCTCAACAGCGCGCGTTACGGCATCGCCTGGGGCGCGCTCGGCGCCGCGGAAGATTGCTGGCTCCGCGCGCGTTCGTATGTGCTCGAGCGAAAGCAGTTCGGCCGCCCGCTCGCGGCCAATCAGCTGATTCAGAAGAAGCTTGCCGACATGCAGACCGAGATTTCACTGGGCCTGCAGGGCTGCCTGCGCCTCGGCCGCATGAAAGAAGAAGGCACGGCGGCCGTCGAGATCACGTCGCTCCTCAAGCGCAACTCCTGCGGCAAGGCGCTCGACATTGCCCGCATGGCGCGCGACATGATGGGCGGCAACGGCATCACCGACGAATTCGGCGTCATCCGGCATCTGGTGAATCTCGAAGTCGTGAATACCTACGAGGGCACGCACGACATCCACGCGCTGATCCTCGGCCGCGCGCAGACCGGCATTCCGGCGTTCAACAACTAGCGCAACACGGTTCTGGCGTCGCCTTTGGCCGCTCGGCGTGCCGGAATCCCGGCTGCGATGAACGCGGCTATCGCCAGGCACAAGCACGCCGGCCACGCGGCCCACACGTCGGCAAGCGTCGGTTGAGCTGCGGCAGTGAGGGCCGGCAGGAGTTTGCCGATCGCCGTCGCAGCAAGCGCCGCAGACATCACGCCGATCACTGCGCCGATGACGACTGTGAGCACGGCGCCGCCGACCACCAATCGCCACAGCTGGCCTGGCGATGCGCCCATCACAAGTCGCACGCCCATTTCACGTGTGCGCTCTTCGACCATGCACGACGTGACGCCGTAGATACCGACGCCGGTGAGAACCAGGCCCAGCAGCGCGAGCACGGCGAGCAGAGTGCCGCGGAAACGGTCCGGCCCGAGCGAGTCGCTGAAGAAATCTTCGTAGGTCGTCATCTTCTCGAGCGGTTGATTCGGATCCGCAGCCAGCACAGCCGCCCGGATGCCGGCCGCAAATCCTTCCGGTTTGCCTGCCGTTCGGACGACTAACGTCGCGCCGCTCAGCGACGCGCTGTTCTGCGAAAAGGGAATGTAGAAGATCGATGCCGTCGACTGTCCCGCGCCCTCATCTTCAACATCGCTTGCGATGCCGACGACGGTGTAGGCGGTTTTGCTGCGGATGAGCCTGCGGCCGAGCGCGTCCTCGCCGGGCCAGTAGGTCCTCGCAAACGTCTCGCTGACCACGGCGACGGGCATCGAATCGACGCGATCCTCCGGCCCGATCGCTCGGCCGCGTTGAATCGGCACCTTCATCGCGGCGAAGTAGCCGTCGCTCACGCGACGGAATTTCGTCGAGATCTCGGTGCCCGTCGGCGTCGGGTGACCGTCGATTTCGATTGCCGTCGTGTAGCCGCCGTTCGGGTTCAACGGGTTGAGAGTCGTGGCCGCCGCAACCACACCCGGAACCGCCCGCACACGCTCGAGCACGGCGTTCGCAAAGGCGCCACGGGCGGCGACATCGGGATAGACAGCCGCCGGCATGCGCAGCTGGCCGGCGATCATGTTGGTGGGATCGAACCCAATCCGCTGATGCGCGGTCCGGCTGAGCGCCGCGGTGAAGACGGCGCTGCAGGCGAGCAGCAGTAGCGCGAGCGCCGCTTCAGCCGCGACGAGCGTGCGGCGCATCCGCGCTTCCTGCCGCGATCCGGTCGTGCGCCGTCCCGCAGAATGAATCCCGGCGATGAGGTCACGCTGTGACTCGCGCCACACGGGCAGGACGCCGGAGACGATCGCGACGATCGCCGAGAGGGTCCACGCGGCGAACATCACGCGCCAGTCGATCGGCACGTCGCCGATCGCCGCCGCCGATCGCGGATCGATCGACTTTAGCGCCGGCATCGCCGCAAATGCGATCCCGATCCCGAGCGCCCCACCGATGATCGCGACCGCGAGTCCTTCGGCCGTCGCGGACTTGAGCAGGTCCCATCGGCTGGCGCCGAGCGCGAGGCGAAGCGCGGTGTCGCCGCGTTCGCCGATCACCCGCGCCAGCCGGACATTGGCCAGATTCGCGAGGGCGATGAGTGCCAGCGCCGCGACGGCGAACGCGAGAATCGCCGCCGCCGTCCGCTGATCGCCGTACTCGCGTTGCCGGATTGAATCGATCGCCGCCGTTTGGCCGGTGTGAGTCGATGGCGATTCGACCGTGAGATCGTGCATGACCGCGCCGATCTCGGCATCGAGGTCCGACGAGGTCGCCCCGGGCGCGACCCGCGCGTAGCCCGTGATGAACGTGCTCTTCGGGTTCGGCAGATCTTCCATGTGTAGGACGAGCGGCGTCCACAGGTCGGACTTGATCGACGTCGGCCGGAAGCCCTGCTGTAACACGCCGATCACCTGATGTGCTTCGCGGTCGATGTTTATCGTCTTGCCGACGATCGACTGGTCGCCGCCGAACATCCGCTGCCAAAGACCGTAGCTGAGCACGCAGACGCGGGCGCGCGCCAGGTCCTCCTCCGCCGTCCACATCCGGCCGAGAATCGGCGTGCCGCCGAACATCGCGAGAAAGCCCGGCGAGACACGCGCCGCCGGCACACTGGCCGGCTCACTGCCGGCGCCGGTCGTCACGATCTTGTCTTCCCGCCAGGCGCCTTCGACCATGTCGGCGCGGCGCAGCCGCTCACGAAATCGCAGGATGTCGAGCGCATGCAGCGAGTCCCAGTCCTGCGGTCCCTTCCCGTCGGGCGGCATCGTGTGAATTCCGACGAGCCGGTCGGCGTGCGGATACGGCAATGGCCGGATGAGCGTCGCGTTGATGAACGCGGCGACGGAGGTACCCGCGCCGGTGACCAGGGCGACGGTGAGGATCATGGTGAAGGCGGAGACTTTGCGGCGGCGGAAGGCGGAAAGCATCCTTCCACGCTACGGTCCGCCCGCCGCGGGGGCCAGCGCATCGTTCTAATCGATCCGATTCGGAACGCTCATGATCCATTCAGCGCATTTACATCATTTATTTGCTGCATGGATGCGAGCGGCGCATGGCGATACGCTTACAGAATGAATCTCACATTGGAGGTCCGCCATCTCGAAATGGTCGCGGCCATCACCGAGACGCGGAGCGTGGCGCGCGCAGCGGAGTCACTGCACCTTTCGCAGCCGGCGCTCAGCCACGCCCTGCGCAATCTCGAGGACCGATTGGGCGTGAAGCTCTTCGAACGCGCGCGCAAGATGACGCCGACGCAGGCCGGCGTGGAGCTCAACGAGCGCGGCAAAAAGGTTCTCGCGGCTGTCCGCGACGCGGAGGCGCGATTGCGGCAGCACAAAACAGGCGCCGCTGGCGTGGTGCGCATCGCCACCGAGTGCTACACCTGCTATCACTGGCTGCCAACCGCCTTGAAGCGGCTGCGCTCGCAAATGCCGGCGGCCACAGTCCGCATCGTCGGCGAAGCAACGCCCCGCGCGTTGAATGCGCTCCTGAACGGCGAGCTCGATCTGGCTGTGCTGCATTTCAAGCCCGTCAATCGCCGCCTGGTGGTCGAGAAGCTTTTCACGGACGAGCAAGTCCTTGTCGTCAGCCCCGATCACCCGCTGGCGCATCGCAAGTTCGTGACGCCAGACGACTTCCGCGATCAGCACCTGCTCGCCCACCGCGCGCCTGAGCAAAGCGTGTTCTGGAAGACGGTCCTCGACCCGGCGGATGTGCGTCCGGCTGAGTCAACATCCCTTCACACCACCGAAGCCGTCGTCGAGAGCGTCAAGGCCGGCTTGGGCGTGGCGGTGATCGCGCGGTGGGCTGTCGCGAACGAAATCGCTAGCAGCGAGCTCGTGGCGATCCGTGTGGGCGCGAACGGCCTCCGCCGCAGCTGGTATGCGGCGACGCTTCGCGGCAAACATGATCCTGCGGCATCGGCGCTGCTCGAAGTCCTCCGCGCCGACGCGATTCGAGCGGTCACGCGCGGCAAGAGAAAAGCGTCAACACTGGGCGTGTCGTAACTGTTCGATTTGGTACGATGGGACATGCGCAAGCTCGTCCTGATCGTCTTCGTCCTTGTTGTCGCCGCTGCCGCCGCGTTCGTCGTGGCCGGTCTTCAGCCGAAACCGGCGATTAATCTGACAAAGCCCGGCGAATTTGCCGGCGCGGCCGTGCCCGTCGAATTCGAGTTGACGTCGGCGACGCCCGCGGACGTCACGATCGTGTTCGAGCAGAACGGCACGCGCACCAATGTCGTCACTCCCCCGCCTGGCTCGTCGTTCGTGAAGACAACGGTCAGTTCGGCGACGGTCCCGGGATTGAAGGTGGTGGCCGGGCCGGCGAAGGTCATCGTCACGGCGTCGCGCAAAGTGTGGGGCATCCGCACGGTGACGACTGAGGCGGCCAAGAGCTTCACCGTTCGCCTCGAGAAGCCGCGCGTGTCAGTGGTGTCGAGCAAGCACTACATCAATCTCGGCGGCTCCGAGATGATCGTCTACCGCGCGTCGCCTGATGACGCCATCTCCGGCGTGCGCGTTGGCGACATCGAGTACCCGGGATTCCCGTACAAAGACGGCATGAAGATCGCGTTCTTCGCGCTGCGCTACGACCAGCCGGTGAACGCGCCGATGACGCTCTTCGCGCGCGATGTCACGGGCGACGAGGCCAAGGCCGACTTCGATCACATGACGTTCACGAAGCCGTTCAAAAAGAGCACGATTCCGCTCGACGACAAGTTCATCGACCGTGTCGTGCCGGCCATCCTGGCCGGGACCACTGAGATCGCTCCCACGGGATCCACCATAGAAAAGTTCGTCGTGATCAACAACGAGCTGCGCCAGAAGAACAACGCGAAGATCCACTCAATGGCGGCACAGACTGCGCCTGAGATGCTCTGGAACGGCCAGGTGTTCTTCCCATTCGGCAACACGAAGGCCGAAGCGGCGTTCGCTGACTTCCGGACGTACACGTATCAAGGCAAGGAAGTCGACAAGCAGGTGCATCTCGGCTTCGACCTCGCGTCGTTCGCGAACACGTCGATCGTCGCGGCGAATCGCGGTAAGGTCATCTTCGCGGCCGAACTCGGCATCTACGGCAACTGCGTGATCATCGACCACGGCATGGGCGTGCAGTCACTCTACGGCCACCTGTCGGCGATCGGCGTCAAGGTCGGCGACATGGTCGAGAAGGGCAAGGAAATCGGCAAGAGCGGCCAGACGGGCCTGGCCGGCGGCGATCACCTGCACTTCACGATGCTCGTCAACGGCCAGATGGTGAACCCCATCGAGTGGTGGGACGAGCACTGGATCCAGGACCGGATCCTCCGCAAATTGCAATAGCAATCGCGGACTCGCGTAGGGCGGAGTGGTTTGCAACTCCGCCGAGAGGTTCGCGGTCTCGCGTAGGGCGGAGTGGTCGGCAACTCCGCCGAAACGATCAGTTCGATAACGGTTTGAGCGGCAGCGTGCCGGCCACGCGCGTGTCGTTGTTCATCGTGCGCCGCAGGTAGTCCGCCTGTCCCAGGTGAAAGCCGGCATGCGAAACCAGGTGTGTAAGGAACAGCCCCGTCCGCATCCTCACGCCGCCGACCGCCTCGGGATATTCGCGCTCGAAGTCAGCATCGGTCATCGACGGCAGATATTTCTTCACCGCGTCGATCGCTGCCTGCAGGCCAGCGACGATTTCCGCCCGCGTGCCTTCGCGGCGCGCGAACTCATGGTCGCGATTCCTCACATAGCCGCTCTTCCCAAGCACAGTGCCTACGAAGTGCTGCACATTGCCGGCCAAATGCGCGCCAAGGTTCCCGACTGAATTCGACACGCCCGGCAGCGTCTTCCAGAGCGAAACGTCGTCTGGAAACAGCTCGACTTCGCGCTGGAATGTCTCAAGTTCACGAACGAAGAGGATTTCAAGGTCGCGAGCAGTCATGAGCCGATCCTATCGCATGAGGAGGCGGAGTTGCAGACCACCCCGCTCTACGCGGAACGGCGGGTCGGAATCACGATCACGTGACTTGCGTAGGGCGGAGTGAACTGCAACTCCGCCAAAACGATCACGAGGACGAACGCACGCTCCAGCTGAACGGGTAATCGGCGGCGCGAACCACGAGTCCCGCCTTCACGGGGTTATTCAGGATGTAGTCGACGAACGGGTTCGCATCGTCTTGACCTCGGAGCACGCGTTCGTGGTACCCCTCCTGCCACAGCGGCCGGAACTCGATCGGGCATGTCAGCGCGCTGCGGCGACGGACAAGCCGAGTCGCGCCGCGGAAGTCAGCGACATCCGATGCCCCCTCCACAAGAAGATGCACATGATCAGGCATGAATGTGTAAGCAATCACTGCCAGCCCCTGCTCGATAAACGTACGCAGAATCTGCCGTCGGATCCGATCAACCACGTCTTGGTCGACGAAGATCGGCCTTCGCCGATCGACGCACATCGTCAGGAAATAGCGGTGCTTACCGAGATAGTCGAACGTGGGGACGCGCGGAGGACGACGGTGTCGCATTCATGCACTTCGTGCCAAACGCGTACCAAATTCTTCGCTGAAGGCGGAGTTGCAGACCACTCCGCCCTACGCGCAATCCAGAGCGGCGAGCCTCCGCCCTACCGCGCGAGCCGACTCGTCAGGTGTCGTTTCACGTCAGGCCATTCGCTGCGGAGAATGCTGAACATCCAGGTGTCGCGGGCGGTGCCGTCGCGCCGGGCTTTTTGATGGCGCAGCACGCCGTCCTTCTTCGCGCCGAGCGCCGCGATGGCGCGCTGCGAGGCGAAGTTGAAGTTGTCGGTCCGGAATCCCACGACGGCGCATCCGAGCGTCTCGAACGCGTGCCCGAGCAGCAACAACTTGCACGCGGTGTTCACGTGGCTCCGCTGGCGGCTCTTCGCGTAGAACGTATAGCCGATCTCGACGCGATCGATCGCGGCGTCGATGTCGTGGTACCGCGTGCTGCCGACGATCGTGCCGCTGGCAAGATCACGAACGACCCACGGCAGCATGTGTCCGGCCGCCTGCCCGGCGAGGGCATCCTTTATATAAGTGGTTGTTTCCTCCGGCTTGGGCACGGAGGTGAACCAGAGCTCCCACAGCTTCCCGTCCGCGGCCGCCATCGCCATCCCATCGGCGTGTCCGGATTCCAGCGGCTCCAACCGAACCCCATGCCCTTCCAGCGTGACCGGCGCGACGCGAATCATCGAAATAGTTTAGGTCAGGGGCTGCCGGCGCGGCGTCCCCGCCGGGGTCGCTCGCAGGTACTGCACCGGCCAGGACATCTCGGCGCCCAGCTCATGCGCCGCATGCAACGGGAAGTACGGATCCCGCAGCATCTCGCGCGCGAGGATCACCAGGTCGGCCTGCCCTTCCCGAATGATCGCGTCCGCCTGTTTTGCCGTCGTAATCAAGCCAACGGCGCCGGTCGCGATGCCGGCCTCTGTCTTCAGCCGTGAGGCAAACGGCACCTGATAGCCGGGCGCTGGCGTGATCACCGCGCTGGCGACGTTGCCGCCCGACGAGCAGTCGATCAGGTCGACGCCGAGCGGCGCGAGCTGCTTCGCCAGCGCCACCGAGTCATCGATGTCCCACCCGCCCGGCGTCCAATCGGTGGCGGAAATGCGGACGAACAACGGCAAACGGTCTGGCCAGACCTCGCGGACGCTCGTAACGACGTCGCGCACCAGGCGCGTGCGGTTCTCGAACGATCCGCCGAATTGGTCGGTCCGCGTGTTCGACAGCGGCGACAGAAACTCATGCAGCAGATAGCCGTGCGCAGCGTGGATCTCCACGACATCGAACCCTGCGTCGAGCGCGCGAACGGCGGCCTTTCGAAATGAATCGATGACGCCGGCAATTTCATCGACCGTGAGCTCGCGCGGCGTCGGGTAGTTCGACGCAAACGGCGCAGTGGTCGGCCCAACCGGCTCCCATCCGCCGTTTGCCGCGTCGACTTTCCCGCCGCCGTTCCATGGCTCGGGCGTGCTGGCCTTGCGTCCGGCGTGAGCGAGTTGGATTCCAGCGGCGCTCCCCTGCTCGTGCATGAAGGCCACGATCCGGCTCAGCATCTCGACGTGTTCGTCGCGATAGATCCCGAGATCTTTCGGACTAATGCGGCCGTCAGCCGTTACGGCCGTCGCCTCCGCGATCACCAGCCCCGCGCCGCCAATCGCGCGGCTGCCGAGGTGCACCAGGTGCCAATCAGTGGCGAAGCCGTCGACGCTCGAGTACTGACACATCGGCGAGACGGCGATTCGGTTGGCGAGCTTTAGGTCACGGAGTTGAAGCGAATCAAAAAGGCCAGAACTCGTCATCGGCTGAGAATCTCCTGCGCAATCTCCGTCACTTCCGGCCAGAGATCTTCGCCCTCAGCCACTTTTCCATCTGTCGCGTCGAACAGCTTCTGCGCGAAGTCGATCATCTTCTTCGATTCCGGCAAACGGAGGAACTTCGGGTCGAGATCACCAAGACGCACGCGGTCGAGACCGTCCGCGTCTTTGAGCAGCGCGATGAGTCGCCAGTACTTGTGATCCTTCGGCGGCATCTCGGAATCGGGCTGGCAGTGGAGCTCGACGGCAATTTCGACGGGCTCGCGATCTGCCTGATCGATCCCGGCGCTGAAGATGTGGAGTCGCAACGCTTCCTGCGTGCGCCAGCGCGCAACAGCATCGGCGCCGTGCTTGTGGCAGCGGCCGTCATGCGTGCGCTCGAGGTCGTGGAGATAGACCGCCGCCCACAGGCGCGCAGATTCGTCTTCCCAACCGGTCGCTTCAATCAGCCGCAGCGCGTGCACCATCACGCGCGCCACGTGCGACTGGCCGTGGATCTTGCTCGCGTGCCGAAAGTGCTGCGGAAGCGGAATAAACGGGTCGATCACGGAACCATGATAGAGTCGTTCCTGTAATTGGTGCTTTTGCCCTGCGCTCTGTCCTGCCTTTGAGTTCTGCGAGTGGTATCACTCGCCCGCCTCTTCAGCCTGCATAGCAACGAGTAATCACATCAGCCGAACGCCCAATGGTGGGCACGGCAGACACGTCGCTATGCGACAGAATCGAAATAGACAAATGGGTAAGAAACTCTACGTTGGCAATCTCCCCTTCACGACCGGCGACGCCGAACTCCAGACGCTGTTCTCGGAAGCCGGCACGGTCGAATCCGCGAAAGCAGTGCGTGACGGCCAGACCGGCCAGCCGCGCGGCTTCGGATTCGTTGAAATGAGCTCGGACGACGAAGCGCAGAAGGCCATCACGATGTTCCACGAGCACGAGCTCGGCGGCCGCAAGCTTGCGGTCAACGAAGCGCGTCCGAAGAACGACTTCGCCGGCGCCGGTGGCGGCGGTGGCAACCGCGGCCGCGAACCGCGCTGGTAACAAGTAACTAAGCAACAAACAGAAACGCCCACGCGAGCCGTATGTGCTCGGTGGGCGTTTTGATTTTCCGAGGAGTGCTTACGCGACCGCGCCGGCTTCCATCGAGCTCTGATTGATACCATCTTCGGCCAGACCCGTCAGCTTCTTGTCCGCGCTGTCTTCCTGCTTCAACGTTTCTTCGAGCAGCTTCACGATCTTCGTCTCGCCCAGACATTTCGCCCACGCGATCAGCGTGCCGTACGCCGCAATCTCGTAATGCTCCACGCGCTGCGCCGACGCAATCAAACACGCGTCCATCGTCGCATCGTCGAAATCTTCATTCATAACCGACTTGCCTTCTTTGAGGATGCCGGCGGTGCCTTCGCAGTGCTTGCCCTTGACCTTCTTGTCGAGCAGGCCAAAGACCGTTTCGAGCCGCTTCACCTGGCCTTTGGTTTCCTCGAGATGGCTCGAGAGCGCCGCCTTGAGCTGCTTGTTGGTCGCGGCCTTCACCATTTTCGGAAGCGCCTTGATGATCTGTTTTTCGGAATCGTAGGTGTCACGCAATTCGTCGATGAACGCGTCACGAAGTGAGCTGTCTGCCATTGGTAAAACTCCTGACTGCCAGCATAGGAAGACGTAGCGTCAGGCCGCTATCCCGTTCAGAACAACGGCTTACTTCTTGTTGGCCAGCTCTTCGTAAACTTTCCGAATCGCGATCGGGCCCTGCGAACTCGCGAGCGTCCACGACGCGTACTCACCCCAGTTCGCCTGCGTCGGAGCGTCAGCGACCGGCACGCCGGCTTTGAAGAGGCGCGTTGACTCCGCGATCACCGCAACCAGCGCCTTACGATACGCGAGCAGTTCCTCGCGTGAAACGGGCCCCGTTTCGGTGAACCCGTGGCCCGGAAGGTAGACGCTGGCGTTCATCGCCAGCGCTTTGCCGACGGCCGCGACCCACTCACTCGGATACGCGGACCGCATCGCGGGAAACACGCGGTTGAGGAACGTCTCGCTCATGAACAGGATCTTCTGCCGCGGCAGCCACACAGTGAGGTCGCCGCCGGTATGTGCGCGGCCGAGGAACAGGATCTGAATCTCCTCGCCGCCGAGCGACACCGTCGTCTTATCCGTGACGAGTTCGGCGCCGGCCGGGCCTTTCAAGATCGCCTGCGACGTCGGATGGATGAAGTACTTCACGCTCGCCGGAAACGCCGCATTCCCGCCCGTGTGGTCGCCGTGATCCGACGCGATCACCACATGCGTGATCGGCGCGGGCGTGATCTTCGCGATCGCGTCGACCATGCCTTTCGTCGCCGCCACACTTCCCTGCCCATCGGCCACCAGCACGCCGGCTTTGGTGACGACGATCAGGCTGTCGGTCGTGAACTTCTCTGCGCCCGAGTGAAAGTCTTCGTAGGTGTAGACGTTGTCCGCGACCTTAACAATGCGCGGGATGTCGCCGTCCTTGAGGCCGCGCTTCACCGGATCCGCGGTGCGGACGACGGGTTGTTGGGCAGCAAACAGAAGCGCGAGGGCGACAACGATGGACACGGCGGGGTTCATTTTCGAGAATTGTAGGGCCACCCCGGGGCTGCGGCCCTTAAGACTTCCGTAAGACGGCCGCCCTAGCCTCTTGGCTAGGTTTTGGAGGTTCCCCCATGAAGCAGGTTTTGAAGACTGTCGTGATGCTCGGGATCGTGGTGATGTTTGGCGCGGCCGTGAACGCGCAGCAGCGGAGCGCGCCGCCTGCCGGGCGCGGTGGCGGAACGCCGCCGTCAGGTGCGCGGCCTGGCGGCGAGGGCCGTTCCGGCGGTCAGAAACCGCCGACCCCGCCGGCGGGCAA
>JADMIO010606982.1_pt1 | contig 63420 bp, 62 predicted proteins | sample 8958161 | NCBI WGS metagenome assembly JADMIO01 (sample SAMN16585339, study PRJNA669376) | soil metagenome | isolation source: Crop rotation soil | place: USA: Cullars Rotation, Alabama | collected 2011
CGCGACAACTTGTCCACGTGGAATTCTAAGCTTAGGATCCCAATGTGCTGGAAAGCGCGCTCATGGCGGGCATCGCCGGCGGGGCCGAGGTGATCGTGATTCCCGAGCGCGACGTCGAGCCCGCGGTGGTCGCGGGCCGGCTGCGTGCCGCCTACCAGCGCGGCAAGACCCATGCGCTCGTGGTGGTCGCGGAGGGTTCGCGTTACGGCGCTCAGGCGATGATGAAGCACTTCGACGACAACCAGGGGACGCTGGGGTTCGAGCTGCGCGCAACGACGCTCGGCCACGTCGTCCGGGGGGGCGTGCCGACGGCCGCCGACCGGGTGCTGGCCACTAGGCTGGGCGCCGCGGCGATCGACCGGCTGGCCGCGGGGGAGAGCGGGATGCTGGTCGGGCAGGTCGGTCGGCAGATCGTCGCCACTCCGCTCGAAGAAGTGGCGGGCCGGACCCGCCCGCTGGACCTCGAGCTCCTGGAGCTGGCGCGGGTCCTCGCGCAATAGGCCCGCGGCCGTTAAGTGGCCGACCGCATGGAAGGCTCGCTCGCCGGCCGCTAATCTCCCGGGCGGTTCGAGCGCCGTTGCGCGCGGCCCGAAAAAAGCATCTCGGAGGGAAGATGTCTCACCAAGCCCCATGGGGAACGAGGTTCCTCGCCATCCTGGTCCTGCTCGCCTGCGGCCTGTTCGCCGCGCCGACACTGCGCGCCGGCGAGCTCGACGATAGCGCGCGTGTAATGGCTGGGTACGGCGGCCTCAAATCGGTGCGCACCGACGAGGCGTTCTGGAAGACCTATTCGCAGGAAGTCTCGAACTACTGGCGCGAATACGAGCGCCGCATCGGCAAGCCGATGCGGCAGTGGGGCTGCCAGGAGCTCGGCCGCGCCGAAGGCATCACCGTTTTCTATCCGTTCGCCGGCCCGGACCTTCCGGCGGCCTACCAGCTTTTCCCCGACGCGGACCGGTACGTGCTCCTTTCAATGCAGCGCGGCGAGCCGCCCCCCAGGTTCGACGCGCTCTCCAAGGGCGAGCTCGACGAATACCTCGCTTCCTTCCGCCGCGCCTGGAAGTTCTACGGCGCGCTCGGGTTCTTCCGCACCGACGATCTCGACGCGGTGGGCAAGGCGGCCGAGGGGCGCCCCATCGGCGTGTCCGGCGCGCTGATGGCGTTCGCGGTGCGGCTGGGATTCGAAGTGGAGTCCGTCGAGCCGATCTTCCTCGACCTCAACGAAAACGAATTGAAGCCGCGCGGCGCGCTCGACCGGCGCGACAGCTGGGATTCGGTGCGCCTTACGCTGCGTCGTGACGGGCGCACGGTGATCGTCGACCACGTGCGGGTCGACTTGTCGAACGCGTCGCTTTCGAGGACGCCCGGCCCGCGCGCTTGGCTCGAGCGCATGGCGGCCAATCCGACGCTTCTCAAGGCCGCCTCGCATCACCCGCAGGAGCCGGAGTTCTCGATCTTCCGCGACGTCGTGCTGGCCAACGCCCCGGTTATCGTTCAGGACGAGACTGGCATCGATTACGCGAAGCTCGCGGAAAACTACAACGTTCGCCTGTACGGCCGCTTCACCCGGCCGAACTCGTCGTTCGACCAGTCGATGCAGCGCTCGCTGGCCGCCGCTTACCAGAAGGGCTCGGCGAAGCCGCTGCCTTTCCGCACCGGCTACGAGAAGGACGCAGGTTCGGCAATCCAGGTGGCGGAGCGCCCTGCGGGCGGCTTCAGGGCGCGCAAGTGCATTGCCGGCACCTGACCGGCGTTAAACTCGAAGTTCGATAGCGTTTCGAAACGGAGCCGATTCATGGCCGTCAGCATCCACTACTGCGCCGCCTGAGGGTACAAACCCGAGGCCCTCCGTGTGAAGGCCTGGATCGAATCGAAAGGGCACGGCCCGGTCGAGATGCAGACCGGCAAGTCCGGCCAGTTCGACGTGAGCATCGACGGCAAGCCGGCCTATTCGCGCTACGAAACCGGCCGTTTCCCGACCGAGGAAGACCTGCAGAAAATCCGTTTCGGCTGACGCCGCCCGGCGTCAGGGCTTCACGAATTTCAGGACGAACTCGTCTTTCGGCTGCGGCGGCTCCGGCGTGTTGCGGTCGCGCGGGTCGTTGGGGTTGCGCAGGAAATTACCCGTTTCGGCAAGCCGGAACCCCGCGGCCTCGACTTCCCGGCGCACGAACGCCTCTTCCACGCGGTGAAGCGTGCCGCCTTCGGAGATCCCGGTGCCCGGCCTGCCGGCGTGGTCGGCGATGACGTAGATGCCGCCGGGCTTCAGCGCCGCGAAGACCGCCCGGTTCATCTGCGCGCGGTCGATGTTGAGCCAGCCGAGGTCGTGGTAATTGAACATCAGCGTGACGATGTCGAGGCCCTGGTTAGAGAGCTCGGGCGGCACCGGGTCTTCGAACCGGCGCACCACGGCGACGATGTTGGACGCCGCCGGATTTTTCGCGCGCTCTGCGAGCGCAAGCGGAGAGTTGGGCGGGCCTGCCGGTGGCTTCGGCGCGGCAGCCGCCGCGCCCGAGCCCCCCTCGGGCGCCGGCGGTTTCGGTGGCGGGGAATTCGGGTCTCGCGGCCGGCTCTGGCCGTAGACGCGTCCCGTGGGGCCGACTGCGCGCGCTATGAGTTCCGTGGTGTAGCCGCCGCCGGCGCTCAGGTCGAGCGCCGTCATCCCGCGACGCACGCCAATGAACGCCAGCATCTGGGCCGGCTTCCGGCGCAGGTCGTTGGTGCGGTCGGCCTCGCGCCGATCCGGGCTCGCGACGATGGCGTCGATCTCCGTCGGCGTGAGCGTCGCGGGCTGGATCGCGCAGCCGCAAAGCGCCGCGCAGGACAAGGCAAGGACGGGCAGCAGGCGCATCTTGGTCTCCCTTGGGTATCGGCCAGTGTACCTGCGCGAACGGAATTTTCGGCGAGGGCGCTTGTCTGACAGGCATGAGGATTGTTGCAATGCAAATTCGCGGAGTCGTTGCAGCGTTGGCGTTATCGCTGCCCGGCGTCATCGCGCTCGCCCAGACCGCTGGGGAAAAGGAATTGCCCGCGGTGTCGTCGACCGCGGTCAAGGACCCGGTCGACAAGTCGTACCGCAAGATGATCGCCGGGATGGATCTCTTCGAGCAGATGCACGCCATGGCGCCCAATGCAACGCTCCGCTACAAGCTGCTGCCGCGGAACCGGCAGACCAACATGAGCGGCCTCACGCTGGATGTCACCGGCGAGACCGTTGCGACCGCGGTCCCCATCGCGCGCGACCACACGTTCACGCTGGAACGCGATCCGAAGGCGCTGGCCGAAAACGCCTCGGTGATCCCGAACCGCGCCGCGGGCAGCATGACGTGGCGCACGGAGATCCGCACCCCGGGCCTTCCGCCGAACACACGCAGGCTGGGCGACCTGCGGCTCGAGTGCCTCGTGGGCATGGAGGCAGGCCTGGTCTCGAACGTGCGGCCGGTGTTCGGCCAGATCGCGAACCTCCTGCTCACGCCGACCGGCTATTGCGGCCAGGTCGACTCGCAGTACCTCTTCTTCGCCGATCGCCCCCTCTTCGGTGTCACGCTGGTCAACGGCGCGCGGCGCGAAGTCGTTTCCGTCGACCGCATGTACGCGGGCGCCACGTACGACACCAACCTCAGGAACGACTTGCCGTATTGCGACTGCGAGGTGCTTCTCGACCGCACCTACTTCCTCCCGCTGGGCGATCGCAGCTGGCCGGACGACACCCTTGTCGAGTATGAATACATGGATGCCCCCAATGCGCCGCGCACCGCCCAAGCGCCTGTCGCGCGCTAGCCTCGCTTTTCTCGCCTGCGCGTTGTCCGCATGCGCGGTCATGACGCCTTCGGAGGCGCCTCCGCGCACGAAGGCCGCGCCCGTGGCGCCTGCGGCCGCGCGCGATGCGGGCATCGTCGGCAAGAGCAAGCGCGAGGTGCTGGCGGCGCTCGGGCCGACCGCCACGGCGACGTTCGACAGTGGCTACGAGGTCTGGGTCTATCACCTCGACGAGGGTGCCGCCACGCGCGGCAGCAAGTCCGAGTTCGTCGTCCTGTTCGATCCCTCAGGGGTGGTCACCAAGACCCGAATCCGCCCCGCACCGGTCGCGCGTAGTTGACCGCCCCGGCCGCGGGCGCAAGCGCGGCACCCCCCTATACTTCCGCTGTCCTCCCCGAAAGGAACCCGATGAGCGTCCTCAGGCGCAACAACGTCCTCGTTCAAGGCGACGGACCCGCAACGATGGTGTTCGCGCACGGCTTCGGCTGCGACCAGAACATGTGGCGCTTCCTCGCGCCGCATTTCGGGGCGAAGCACAAGACTGTGCTTTTCGATCTCGTCGGCAGCGGCCGGTCGGACCTTTCCGCTTACGACCGGAAGAAGTACGACACCCTGGGCGGTTACGCCGACGACGTGCTGGAAATCCTGGACAGCTGCGAGGTGAAGGGGCCGGTTGTTTTCGTCGGCCATTCGGTCAGCGCGATGATCGGCGTGCTCGCGGCCAACAAGGCGCCGGGCCGAATCGCCGCGCAGGTGATGGTGGGGCCGTCGCCGTGCTACATCAACGACGGCGAATATGTCGGCGGCTTCACGCGCGCCGACATCGAGGGGCTGCTCGAGACGCTGGAAAGCAACTACCTCGGCTGGTCCAGCAGCATGGCGCCCGCGATCATGGGAGCGCCGGACCAGCCGGCGCTGGCCGTTGAGCTCACCAACAGCTTCTGCCGCACCGACCCTGAGATCGCCAAGCATTTCGCGCGGGTCACGTTCCTCTCGGACCATCGCGCGGACCTGCCGCCGATGACCGCGCCCAGCCTCATCCTCCAGTGCTCCGATGATTTGATCGCACCTCGCGCCGTGGGGGACTACCTGCACCGCACGCTGCCGAACGCCACGCTCAGAGTCATCGAGAACGTCGGTCATTGCCCCCACCTCAGCGCGCCGGGCCCCTGCGTCGACGCCATGGAGGAATTCCTGGGATCGCTGGCCCACTGACATGGTTGACGAGTCGCAGCCGGATGCGGATGCGCTTTACGATTCCGCTCCCTGCGGCCTCCTGCTCGCCCGCGCCGACGGCGGCATCGTCCGCGCCAACGCGACTGTCCTCGGCTGGCTGGGCTACGGCGCTGCCGAACTCGTCGGCCGCCGCACGGTCGCCGACTTGCTGACGACCGGCGGGCGAATCTTCCAGCACACGCACGTGACGCCGCTGTTGCAGATGCAGGGCTCGGTGGCCGAGCTCAAGCTCGACGTGATCTGCCGCGACGGCTCGACCCTGCCAATGCTCGTGAACATCCTGCGCCGCAAGCATGGCGGGCAGGTGTTCGACGAGTTCGCCATGGTGGTGGTGCGCGACCGTCACCGGTATGAGCAGGAGCTCCTCAAGGCGCGCAAGGCAATGGCCGAGCTGAACGACAGGCTGTCCGAGCAGGACCGGCGCCGCTCGGAGTTCATCGCGACGCTTGCGCACGAACTGCGCAACCCCCTCACGCCGATCCGGACCGGCCTCGAAATCCTGGCTCGCGCGGACCTGCCGGACACCGCCGTGCGGGCACGCGGGATGATGCAGCGCCAGATGCACGTCATGGTCCGCCTGATCGAAGACCTTATGGACATCTCGCGCATCAGCACCGGCAAGCTCGAGCTGCGCACGGAGGTCGTCGGGGTGGCGCCGCTGGTCGAATCGGCACTCGAGGCGTCGCGCCCCGCGGTGGCCGCGGCCGGCCACCAGCTCGCGGTGAGCCTGCCCGCGGAGCCGCTTTGGGTGGAGGCCGATCCCGTGCGGCTTGCGCAGGTGATCTCCAATGTAGTGAATAACGCAGCCAAGTACACGCCGCGCGGCGGGCGCATCGAAATCCTGGTGGCACGCGAGGACGCGCAGGTCGCGATCCGAGTGCGCGACAACGGAGCGGGCATCGATCCGTCCAAGCTGGCCACGGTTTTCCAGATGTTCGCGCAGATCGACAACACCCTGAAAGCTTCGCAGGGCGGGCTGGGCATCGGCCTCGCGCTGGCGAGGTCGCTGACGAAAATGCACGGGGGCACGCTCACCGCCGAAAGCGAAGGCGTCGGCAAAGGCAGCACTTTCGCGATATTGCTTCCGTTATGCCGGGAGGCGCCCAAAGGGCAGATCGCGCAGGGCACGGCGGCATCCCTGGCATCGACGCCGCTGCGAGTCCTCCTCGTCGACGACGATCCGGACAACCTCGCTTCGATGGCGATGTTATTGGAGCTGGACGGGCACGAGGTGCGTTCGGCAGGCAGCGGCGCCGAGTGCATGGCGCTTTCCCGCGAGTTCAGTCCCGATGTCGCCTTGCTCGACATCGGCCTGCCGGATATCGACGGCTACGCGCTGGCCGGCCAATTGCGTTCGGATCCGCGCCACAAGAAGATCATCCTGGCCGCGCTCACCGGCTGGGGCGCGCCGGAAGACAAACGCCGCAGCGAAGCCTCCGGGTTCGACCGCCATTTCACCAAGCCGCCGTCGCCGGAGTCGCTGCGTGAATTCCTCGCCGATTGCGCGAAGGCGAAAGGTTGCGCCGCCCAATAACCCAACCGCCGGCTCAGTCCACCTTGACGTTGGCTTTTTGCACCACGGTCCGCCAGCGGGCGATGTCGGCCTTGATGAGGGCCGCGAACTGCTCGGGCGTGCCGCCGGCGGGCGCGACGCCGTCGGTGGCGAGCAGCTTCTCCATCTCCTTTACCTTCAGGATCTGGTTCGCCTCGCTGTTGATCTTGTCGACCACGGGCTTTGGCAAGCCCTTCGGCCCGACGAGCCCGTGCCATAGCACCACTTCGTAGCCCGGCAGGCCGGCCTCCGCCACGGTAGGAACGTCGGGGAGTGCGGGAATGCGCTTGGCCGTGGTCACCGCGAGCGCGCGCAAGCGTCCGGAGGTGACGTGCTGGATCGTGGTCGACGGGCTCCCGAAGAGGACTTGCGTGTTGCCGGCGATGGTGTCGTTCAGGGCGGGGCCGGTCCCTTTGTACGGAATATGCGAGATCTTCACGCCGGCCATGTCGACGAAGAGCGCCTCGGCCAGGTGGGTGATGCTGCCCGAGCCGGCAGACGCGTAGGAAAGCTTGTCGGGCTGCTTCTTCGCGAAGTCGATCAGCTCCTTGAGCGTCTTCGCCTGCACCGACGGATGGACGACGACGATGAACGGCCCCTGCGACAGCTGGATGATCGGCGTGATGTCGTTGACCGAATCGAACGTGAGCTTGTAAAGGCTCGGGTTGACCGTGTAGCTGCCGGCCACCAGCAGTAGCGTGTAGCCATCGGCCGGCGACCTCACCGCCTGCTCGGCGCCCAGGTTGCCCCCGGCGCCGGGCTTGTTCTCGACGATGAACTGGCTGCCGGTCTTCTCGGTGAGCTTCTGCGCGATCAGGCGCGCGATGAAGTCCGATCCGCCGCCCGGCGCGAAGGGCGCGATGATCTTGACCGGCTTGCTGGGATAAGCCTGGCCGAACGCAAGCGGGCTCGCCAGTGCGACCGCCGCCATCGCGAGGATCGAAACGAGTTTCTTCATGCCGCCTCCTGTGGGATTCGGGGCTACTGTACCGCAGATTCGTCGCCTAGAATCCGGGCATGCCGGGCGGGAAATCGGGAGCGGGGAACTGGCCGCGAGTCGCGGTGATGGGCAGCGGCGCCGTCGGTTGCTACTACGGCGGAATGCTCGCGCGCGCCGGCGCGCCGGTCACGCTGATCGCGCGGCCGCAGCACGTCGAAGCAATCGCCCGCCATGGGCTGCGCTTCGAGGCGATCGCGTTCGATGAGCAGGTTCGCCTCGCGGCATCCGCCGACGTTGCAGCCGTGCGGGATGCCCAATGGCTGCTGTTCTCCGTCAAGTCGGGCGACACCGAAGAGGCGGCCAGGCTGCTCGCGCCGGTGCTCGACCCGAACGCGGTCGTCATCGGATTGCAGAACGGCGTGGACAACATCGAGCGCATCCGCCGGCACCTGCCCAATCGCGTGCTCCCGGCGGTCGTGTATGTCGCGGTCGCGATGAGCGGTCCCGGAGCGCTGCGCCACACGGGCCGCGGCGACCTCGTGGTCGGGAACATGGGCGGGGAGGACTTTACCGCGCAGGAGCTCGCTACGATCTCCGGTACCTTCGAGCGCGCCGGCATTCCCTGCCGCGTCTCCGCCAACGTGGAGGGTGAGCTCTGGCTCAAGCTGCTCATGAATTGCGCCTACAACGCGATCTCCGCGCTCGGGCGCTCGCAGTACAAGCGCATGGCGGCCAGCGCCGAGGTGCGGGAAGTCATGAAAAGCGTGGTGCTCGAGGTCCTGGCCGTGGCCAGGGCAGCGGGCGTGACGATGCCCCCGGGCGACCTTGTGGAGGCCGCGCTGAAGCTCGCGGACTCGATGCCCGAGGCGACTTCGTCGACCGCGCAAGACCTGGCGCGGGGCAAGCCGAGCGAGATCGACCACCTGAACGGGTTCGTCTTCCGTCGCGGCCAGGCCCTGGGCGTGCCCACGCCGGTCAACCGGACGCTGCACGTCCTGGTCAGGCTGCTTGAATCCGCGCCTTCACCTCGGCCAGGCGTCGCTTGAGTTCCTTGGCGGCGAGGTAAAGGCCGCCGTCGGCGCCGTCGATGAAGTGCACGTGCTTGCCGGCGTAGTTGAAGATGAGGCAGGTCATCTGCGCCCGGTTCGAGGTGTGGATTCCGTAGACTAGCTCGCCCTCGCGGTAGCGCTCCTCCAGCCACGCATCGAGCGCCTTGCGCTGCGCCGCGTTGCCCGCGAGGATCTGCCGGTAGCCGTCGTTGAATTTTCGAACGTCCGAATTGCGTACGAGGGTCTGCTTGTATCGGCCCCAGTCCGTCTCCTCGGTGCGGATGCCGTGCTTCATGAGGAACGCGCCCAGCAGCGCGAACCAGCGCATGCGCATCTTCCAGAGCCATTTTCCCCAGCGGCCCTTGTCCGCGGCCCGGATGCCGGCTTCGTTCGCGAGCTGCCTGCCGTCGAAGCTGAAGGCGAGATCGGGCACCGCCAGAGGGTGGCAGGTGTCCGCATTGCCGTAGATGTCGGCGACCTTGGCGATGACCAGGCGGTACAGGGCGCCGGAGAATTCGGGATCGGAAGACAGCGACCGCACGATGAGGCTCACCGTTTCGCCGTGGCGGCTCGGCACGTCCTGCCAGCGGCACTCGAAGCCTTCCATGCTTCCGCGCGGCGCCACGCTGTCGGGCACCGCATAGGCGTTGTCCGGGCGCGGATCCTTGAGCAGGCTGTCGGCGTATGCCATGCCTCCGCCGGAGAAGACCGCCTGGTCGTAGTGCTCGGTCACGCGATAGCGCCCAACGCGGACGTCGTAGCCGCCGTCGCGGATGTCGGCCACCGGCACCGTGCCGACGCGCAGGTCGAGGCCGAACGAGCCGGTGGCGATCTCGCGGGTCTTCGCAAGCGCTTCTCGAGTCGCCCCGAGCAGGCGGGGCGGCACGCACACGACGCAGCCATCGCCCTCGAAGCCGAACGGGATGTCGAGCCCGTCCGAGGCGTTGATCACGGCCGTGATCGCTGCCGCGCCCAGCGTGTTGACGTTCTTGTATTGCCCGGCCTGGATCGCGATGGTCGAGTTGCGCACGTCGCAGAGGCCGACATGCCATCCGTCCGGCAGCGGGGCGCAATTTTCCGCGCGAGTCGCCTCGGCGAGTTCCGACACGACCGGAAGGTCCGCGTAGAAGCGCTCGCCGTTCGTTAAAGTCATCGATCGAGCATACCGCAATCGATGTAGGCAAGACGCCTTCGGGAGCGCTATGCTTCGCGCTCCCGTTTCGTCCCGGACAAGGTTTGCAATGGATCTCGGCTTGAAAGGAAAGGTCGCCATCGTCACCGGCGGCACGCAGGGCATCGGCAAGGCCACCGCGATGGTGCTCGCGAAAGAAGGCGCCAGCGTCGTGATCGCCGCCCGGCGGCAGGAGCTGCTCGATGCGGCCGCCGCTGAGATCCGCGCCGCGGGCGGGAAGGTCGCCGCGGTGCGCGCCGACGTCGGCAACAAGGCCGACTGCGAACGCATCGTCGCCGAAGCGGTCAAAGCTTTCGGGCAGGTCGACATCCTCGTCAACAACGCGGGCACCTCGAACACCGGCGAATTCCAGTCGGTGACCGACGAGACCTGGCAGGCCGATTTCGACCTCAAGTTGTTCGGCGCAATCCGCCTTGCGCGCCTGGCGATCCCTGAGATGAAGAAGCAGGGCGGCGGGCGCATCATCAACCTCACCAACATTGGGGCCAAGCAGCCGCGCGCCAAGTCGATGCCCACCACCGTCACGCGCGCCGCGGGCCTCGCGTTCACCAAGGCGCTGTCGAAGGAATTCGCGCCCGACAACATCCTCGTCAACACTGTCTGCATCGGCCTCATCAAGGCCGGGCAGCACGAGGCCAAAGCCGCCAAGGCCGGCAAGAAGGTCGAGGAAGTGTACGAAGGCATGAAGAAGGACATCCCGCTCGGCCGCGTCGGGGAGGCCGAAGAGGTCGCCAACGTCATCGCGTTCCTGGCGTCTTCGGCCGCGAGCTACGTGACCGGCACCAGCATCAACCTCGACGGCGGCACCTCCGGGGTGCTCTGAAAGACAAGACGGGAAGATGAGCAAGGACTGGGTGTTCGTGCGCCTCGGCGCAGACAAGGAAGCGCAGAAGGAAGCGCAGCGCGGCGGAGCGAAGCCCGCGGCGCCGCAGCCGCCGGCCGCGGACGCACCGCCGTCGGCATGGGCCGAGGCCGTTCTCAGCGCGACCGACAAGACATTGGCTACCGAGTGGGCGGCGCGCGTGGAGGGGAACGACCTGCTGGCCGACCTCGCGCTGAAGAGCAGGTTCGCCGACATCCGCCTCGGCGCCGCCCGCCGGATCAGCGACCTGGCGGTCCTGCGCAGGATCGCCGAGGCCACCAAGGACAAGCACGTCCACCGGCACGCCGCCGAAGCGCTCAAGGCCTCGCGGCAGGAGAGCACGCGCGCACGGCGCTCGGCCGAACTTGCGGCGCAGGTGCGCGCCCTTACCGAGGCGCCGCCGATCGCGATCAATCACCTGCTCGAGATCGAGAAGGAGCTCGCTTCGCTCGGCAAGGGAGGCGAAGAGACCGCCGAGTGCGAAGCGCTGCTCGCGGCCGCTCGCGAGCAGGTGCTGCAGGAAACGCAAGCGCAGATCGAGATGCGCGGCCTGCTGGCATCGGCCGAGGCCCTGCTGGTCGCGGTTCGCACTGCAGTGGACCCGACGCCCGAGCAACTGGTGGAATTCAGCGCGCAGCACGGCACGCTCGTCGAGGCGGCTTCGGCCGCGCCGCAATGGCTCCGCGCGATTCCCGCGGCACGCAATTTCGTGAAGGCGCTGGAAGAGGTCGAGAATCGCGTGCATGCCTTCGGCGACGCGATCGAGAAGGTGGTGCTCGAGGAAGATCGCAAGGCCGCCGAGGCCGAGGCGAGGCAGGCCGCCGAGGAAGAAGCCAAACGCACCGCCGGCGACGCCGCCAAGGCGCAGGCGAAGAAGAAGATCGACCACGAGGCGATCGACAAGCTGCTCGGCGAATTCGAGGCGCACCTCGAAGAGGGCCGGGTTGCGGAGGCCGAGGCCGCCTCGAAAGGCATCGACAAGCTGCTTGGCGCGGCCACGCCGCCCGCGCAGGTGCTGCGCCGCCTGCAGCGGGCGCGCGCACAGAAGGACAGGCTCGCCGGATGGGCGCGATGGGGCACCGACAAGGCGCGCGAGCAGCTGATCGCGGAGGCCGAGGCGCTGCTCGCCGGCGAGCCGGACATCGGCGAGCGCGCGCGGGCGGTCCCGCTCCTGCGTCGCGAGTGGAAGAACCTGGATGCGCACGGCGGCGCCGCGCAGGCCCTTTGGAAGCGCTTCGACAAGGCGCTCGAGGCCGCCTACAAGCCGGTGGCCGAGCAGCGCGCGATCGAAGCAGCGGCGCAGGAGGCCGCGCGCGCCGCGCGGACCGCGATGCTCGAGGAGTGGGAGGCGTGGTATCCCACGGCGGGCGGCGACTTCAAGGCGCTCGATGCGAAACGCGAAGCGATGAGCCAGCAGTGGCGCAGCGCGCCCCGCGCCGGCTTCGGCGACGAACGCAAGCTGCGCAAGCGCTTCGACGCGCTGCTGGCCAAGATCGACAAGCAGCTCGACGAGGCGCGCAAGGCCGAATCGATCCGGCTCGAGGACCTCGTCACGCAAGCCGAGGCGCTCAAGGACCAGCCAGACCTCGGCGCGGCGATGAACGCGGCCAAGACACTGCAACGGCGCTGGAAGGAAGACGTGACCGGCGTGCGCCTGCGCCACGGCGAGGACCAGAAATTCTGGCGGCGGTTCCGCAGCGCGTGCGACGCGGTGTTCGCGCGGCGCGATGCCGAAAACGCGGAGCGCGACGCCGAGCGGGCCAAGCGCGACCAGGAGCGCGAAGCGGCGCAGGAAGCCGCGCGCGAGGCCGAACGCAAGAAAAAGGAAAAGCAGGCCGCCCGTTTTGCGGAGATGGCGCAGAAAGCCGCCGCCGCGGCCTCCGCGGCCGCGCCGGAGGCGCTCGAGAAAGGCCGGTCCGCGCGCGACGCCCTGCTGCTCGACCTGGAGATCTCGCTCGACCTGCCGACGCCCGAATCGCATGCCGCCCAGCGCCGCGCGCGCAACCTTTCACGGCTGCAGGAGCGGTTCAACAAGAATGTTTCCGCGCCGCTCGAGCCAGAGGCGATGGTGAAGCAGTGGTATGCAATTCCCGCCGCCGAGGACGAAGGGCACGCCGCGCGGATCGCCGCCGTGGTCGAGCGGCTGCTGGCGCTTCAGCAGAAGGAAGAGGAGCGCAAGCAGCGCCAGCAGCAGGAGCGGCGCCCCGACCGCCGGCCGGAGCGCGGCGCGGACCGCGGGCAGCGGCCTCAGGCGCGCACAGGTTTCCCGCGCAGGGATTCCCGATCGTAGCCGGCGACTTTCTTGTAGCCGTCCGAGATCGCCATGATCTCGGCCTTGGAAATCACGTCGTCGATGTTCTTGAAAGGCTTGTCGCCGGTGCGCTGCCAGACTTCGCGCAGGATCGCGTCCGGCGGGTTCTGCCGGTTGGTGAGCACGACGTTGGCTGTCGCCGGCAGGCGCTCCGTTTCGTAGTTCTTCAGGGCCACCAGCGGATCCTTGTCGGCCAGTAACGCCCGCTTGAGCGCGGCGGTGTCGAGAATCGCCTGGCCGGCGCCGTTCGAGCCGCGCGGGACCATGGGGTGCGCGGCGTCTCCCAGCAGCGTCACGCGGCCCTGCGTCCACCACGGGAGCGGATCCTGGTCGATCATCGGGAACTCGAGGATCATGTCGGAAGCGCGGATCATCGCTGGCACGTCGAGCCAGTCCCAGGTCCAGTCCTCGAACGGGCCGATGAAATCCTCGATGCGGCCCTCTCGGTTCCAGTCGCGCTTCAGGTACTTGGGCGTGGTGACCTCGGTGACCCAGCTGATGAGGTCGCGCCCGTCGGGCAGGTGGCGGATCGGGTAGATGACCGTCTTGCCCGGTGTGAGCCAGCCCGCGCGAGTGTAGCTGTCGCCGGTGAGGTAGGGCTTCCACTTGGTGACGCCGCGCCACATGTTGACGCCCGAGTACACCGGCTCTCCCTCGGAGGGATGGAGCTGCTTTCGGATCACGGAATGCAGGCCGTCGCAGGCGATCAACGCGTCGCCTTTCTGCGGCGGCAGCGGCTCGCCGGTGGTGCGGGAAACGAACTTCGCGGTGACTGACGAGGCGTCCTGCTCGAAGCCCGTGCATTTCCAGCCGAGGTGCAGCCGGTCCTCGCCGATGCGTTTCTTGAAGGCCTCGTGCAGCACCGTGATGAGGTCGGCGCGGTGCGCCTGGAACTGCGGCCATTCGTAGCCCGCGTAGCGTCCGGTGGGTTCGCTGTGGATGCGCTGCCCGAACCGGTTGAAGAACACGGTTTCCTTCGTTGTCACTGCCAGCTTTGCGAGGTGGTCGACCAGGCCGAGCTCGCCGAGCACCTTCACGCAGTGCGGCAGGAGCGTGACGCCGACGCCGATCTCGCCGATCTCGGGTGAGGTTTCGTAAACCTGCACCGGGACGCCGATTTCGTGCAGCCCCAGCGCGAGCGTGAGCCCGCCGACGCCCGCCCCGACAATGATGACTTCCATGCCTAGTCCCCCTGGATGTGGGCTTCCTTGATGACCTTAGCCCAGCGCGCGAGGTCGCTCGCGGTGAGCTCTGCGAGGTCCTGCGGCGTGCCGCCGGTGGGCTGCAACCCCTGCCGCGCGAGCGTCTCGATCACGTCCGGCGACTTGAGGATCGCGTTCACCTCGGCGTTGAGCTTGGCGACGATCTCGCGCGGGGTCGCGGCCGGCAGGTACATGCCGAACCAGATGTCCACCTCGATGTCGCGGATGCCCGCGGCTTCGCCGAGCGAGGGAACCGAAGGCGTCGCGTTGGAACGCTTCGTGCCGCCGGAGGAAAGCATCACGAGGCGCCCGGCCTGCACGTTGGTGAGCGCCTGGTGCACCGGCATGAACACCGCGCTCGTCTGGCCGCCGAGGATGCCGGTCATCATTCCATCCGAGCCCTTGTACGGGATGTGGGTCAGGTTGATGCCGGCGCGCTGCTTGAAGAGCTCCATCGCGAGGTGGTGGGGCGTTCCGTTGCCGGGCGAGCCGTAATTGAGCTTGCCCGGGTCCTTCTTCGCCAGCGCGACGAATTCGGGAACGGTCTTCACGTTGAGCGAGGGCGGCACCACGAACGCCATGGTGCCGATCGCCACCGGCACCACGGGCACGAAGTCCTTGATCGGATCGTACGGCAGCGCCTTCTTGAGGCTCGGCAGCATGATCATCGTATTGACCGACATCAGGATCGAGTAGCCGTCGGGCGGCGCCTTCGCCGCCAGCTCGAAGCCGATCGCGCCGCTCGCGCCGGGCTTGTTCTCGACGACGACCGGCTGCTTCCAGCGCTCGGAAAGCTTCTGGCCCAGCGTGCGGCCCAGGATGTCGATGCCCCCGCCGGGTGCGAACGGCACGATGATGCGGATCGGCTTGGAAGGATACGCGTCCTGGGCATTCACGGCCGTCGCGAGCAGCATCGTGAGGACGGCGAGCAGGAAATTCTTCATTGCGATGGGGCTCCACGGAACGAATCGTTCGCCGCAGGTTATTTCAACCCCGGCGGCTTGGAAAGCATAATGGCGAAATTGGTGTCCGAATACGTGGAGGATGGATTGGACAAGATCACCGAAGACCGCCTCGCGATCGCCGAAGTGGTGCAGAACTGGGCGGTCTGGCGCGATGCGGGCGACTGGGAACGCTTTCGCACCGTATGGCATGCCGACGGCTGGATGTCGGCCACGTGGTTCCAGGGGCCGGCCGAGCAGTTCATCGCCGTGAGCCGGGCTGGGTTCGAGAAGGGCGTCAACATCCTGCATTTCCTCGGCGGGATCTCGGTCGATGTCTCGGGCGATCGCGCGATCTCACAGTGCAAGATGACGATAAGCCAGCGCGGCCCGCTGGATGGGCAATTGGTGGACGTTGTGTGCACCGGGCGGTTCTACGATTTCTTTGAGCGGCGCGCCGGGGCGTGGAAGATCGTTCGCCGCCAGCCGATCTACGAGAAGGACCGCCTCGATCCGCTCGACCCGGCGTCGATGCTCACGCTGGAGGCAAAGCTGCTCGCGTCCTTCCCCGAGGGGTACCGCCATCTCGCTTACCTGCAGTCGAAGCTCGGCTTCAAGATCAAGATGGACATGCCGCAGCTGAAAGGGCCGGTCGTGCAGGCGCTCTATGCGCGCGGAAAGCAGTGGCTGGAGGGCGCGGCCTCGCCGTTCGACGAGCCGCCGGTGCCTTCCGGGGTGCCAGCAAACTGACAGCTGCGGCGCGTAATCTGGCTGCGCCAAATCGACAGGGGAGAAAGGACATGCGGAACCGGAAGCTTGCCGCGATCTGCGGCTTCGTGGCGCTCAGCGCAGTTGCGGTGGCAAACGCGCAGCCTTCGGGCGGCGCCAAGGAAATGAAGCTCGCGTTCGATTTCACCGACGCCAATCCCGCCGTGCTGCTCAAGAAGCTGGAAAACGTGGAGACTACGCGGCAGCAGCTGATCGCCAGCGGCATCACGCCGAACATCGTGATGACTTTCCGCGGCAACGCCTCCTACTTCACCCAGACCGACCTTTCGGCGGTCAAGGAGAACGAGCGCGCCGATGCGCTCAAGGTGGCCGCCAAGCTTCGCGAAATGAAGGCCGCGCCGGGCGTGCAGGGCCTCGACCAGTGCAACCTGCCACTGGCCGATCGCAAGCTGAAGCCGGCGGACCTCATGAGCGAGGTCAGGCTGGTGCCGAACGGCTGGATCGCGCTGGGCCAGTACCAGCAGCAGGGGTACGCCTACATCGCTCCCTGAGGGCCGCGGCGCGTACTGCGCCTGCGTTCAAGGCTTGATCGGCGCGTGGTCGATGAAATGCTGCGCGATTTCGCCGCCCGTGGCGAGCCACACGTTGTCGCGGTGCTTCACGATGTGCTCCAGCGCGCGCCGGAAATGCCGCAGGCGGAAAGGCTGCCCGATCAGGAAAGCGTGGATCGCAATGCCATAGACGAGCGACTGCTTCTTCGACTGCACCAGCATCTCGTCGAAGTTGTCGATCATCATGTCGGCGAACGCGGGCGCCGTGCCGTGATGCAGGGCGATCATCGGGATGTCGTTGACCTCGTGCGGGTAGGGCAGGCTCAGGATGTGGCCCTTGCGCGTCTTCATCCACACCGGCTGGTCGTCCATCGGCCAGTCCATGAGGTAGGTGTAGCCGGCTTCCTGGAGCAGGTCGGGCGTGACGAGGCTGGGATTCACGCCGGGGCTGAGCCAGCCCTTGGGTGCCTTGCCCTCGTGCTTGCGGATCGCGTCGGTAACCTCCGCGATCAGTTTTCGCTCGCCGTCCTCGTCGAAGTCGTTCTGGTGCTCGGAGTTGGTGCGGCCGTGGCCGAGGATCTCGTCGCCACGCTTGCGTAGTGCGTCGACCACCTTTGGGCAGTGGTCGTAGACCTCGGAGTTGAGCAGCACCGACATCGGCAGGTTCAGGTCGACGCAGAGCTCGATCAGGCGCCACACGCCGACGCGGTTGCCGTATTCGCGCCAGGCCCAGTTGTAAGTGTTCGGGTGCGGGATGCCGGGCGAGTACGAAAGTCCGAGCCCCTTGTTGTAGGCGAAGTGCTCCAGGTTGAGGGAGAGATGGATCGCAAGCCGCCGCCCGCCGGGCCACGTGAAATCCGGGCGCTCGGTGATGGCGGAGTAGGCGAAACGGTCGTGGCTCTGGAGCATGTGTCCTCCTTCAGTCGACTTTGGCGCCGGATTCCTTGAGGATCTTCGCGTATTTCGGGATTTCCGCATTGAGGAAAGCGCGGAACTGCTCGGCGCTCGAGGCCGCGGGCTCGACGCCCATCCCCGCCATCTTTTCGCGCACCTCGGCGGTCGCGAGCGCCTTGTTGAATGCGGCGTTGAGCGTGTTCACGACTTCGGCCGGCGTGCCAGCGGGCGCCAGCACGCCCGCGAATCCGACCACCTCGAACCCGGGATAGCCGGATTCGGCAAGCGTCGGGAGGTCGGGAAGCGGGGCGATGCGCTTCAGCGTGGACACCGCAAGCGGACGAAGCTTGCCGGAGCGCACATGACCCATGACCGCCGTAGTCGATTCGAACGCGATCGGCACCTGGCCGCCGAGGATATCGGTGATCGCGGGCGCGCTGCCTTTGTAAGGCACGTGAAGAACGTCGATGCCCGCTTCGCGCTTGAACAACTCCATTCCCAGGTGCTGGAGGGTGCCGTTGCCTGCCGAGGCATACGCGAGCTTGCCCGGTCGCGCCTTGGCATAGTCGACGAACTCCCTCGTCGTCCTCGCCGGGAAGTCGGGGTGGACAAGAAGCATGTACGAGGAGCGCGCCACCTGCCCGACCGGGGCGAAATCCTTGATCGGGTCGTAGCTGACCTTGAAGAGGATGTGGTTCGTCGTGTGGTTCGCAATCGGCCAGAACAAGGTATAGCCATCCGGCGCCGCCTTGGCGACGAACTCGGTGCCGATCACGCCGCTTGCGCCGACGCGGTTGTCGATCACCATCGCCTGGCCGAGGAATTCGGCGGTCTTGCCCGTCACCACGCGGGCCAGGTTGTCCGACGGGCCGCCGGGCGGCCAGGGCACCACAACGCGAATCGGCTTCGTGGGGTACTGCGCACTGGCGATAGATGCAGCCAGCGCGAAGGCGGCCGCGATCAGCGTCTTCAGGGAGATGCTCATGAGGCGGACTCGAGGAAATGGATGACGACGCCGCAGGCCTGCGATGCCCCGACGCGCACGCCGCCGTCGACGCCGGGGAGGCTCGCGACGCCGTTGGCACGGAGGCAAGAGGTCGCCTGGGCAAGCGATTTCACGCGCACGTCGAAGCCCACCGGGGCGGGCAGCGGCGGCGTCGGCTCTCCGGGGGCCCGGCGTGCCCATGCGGCCGGCGTGCAAAGGACGAGCGAGCTGCGGTCGAACCGGAAGCCGAGTTCGCCTTCGCGCAGGCTGCGCGGTTCGACGGCCAGGACAGGCACGAACTTCTCCGCCGTGGCTTGCGGATCGGGCACGCACAGGTAGACGGCTTCGAGGGCCAGCGCCCCGTTCGGATGCGCCAGCAGGTGCGGTTGCCACATCACGTCGCGCGTCAGGTGCTCGGTGTATTGGAACTGCGCTTCGTTGAACACGCCGGTGTCGAAGCGCGAGTTCTTGAAGGCGACGCGGCGTTTTTCCCTCCCCTCGGGGCCCCAAGGCGTCATGCGCTCGAGAGCCCGCACTGGATCGACCGGCCTGCCCTTGTCGATGAGCTGCGATTGGACGATGTCGCTGGACTCGGGACGAAAGGCCACGATGTGCAGGCCCTCGTACCTCGCCGCCATCGCGACCGCGTTGCTGGTCTTCGTCGGATCCACGTGGCCCATGACCTCGAGATAGCCTTGCTCGAGCATCGCGCAATGGTTCGCCGACCCGAGGGGCTCGATCGGCGCGCCCGGGGAGCGGGCCCCTACATGGTGGCTGCGGGGCGTGAGGTTGAACCCGAGTTTCGTGAAAGCATGCTGCGCGCGGTCGAGGTCGCGGACGATCGTTCCGCAATGGTCGAGGTCGAGGGCGATGGGTTTCAAGCGATTTCCGCGGAGATTCGGGAGCGGTCGATTAGGCCCGCAGCCTCGCGGCAAGTAAAGGCGGATTTCGCACCGCGGCGGATGCGAAACGCAGCGATTGCGCGGCGCTGGCGCCTGAAGGGACTGCGGTACCATCCTGCGCGTGGAGGCAGCATGAAGGGACGTCGCTCGATCGTTGCTCTGGCCGCGGGAATGCTCGCGCTGACCGTCTTCGGGCTTGCGCCTGCAGCCTATCCCGACAAGCCGCTGAACTTCATCGTGCCGTACCCGCCAGGCGGGCTCACGGACGCCCTGGCGCGCGCAGTCGCGAAGCCGCTCTCCGACCGCCTGCAGCAACCGGTGGTCATCCAGAACGTCGCGGGGGGCGGCGGCAATATCGGCGCGGCCAAGGCCGCCAAGTCACCCGCCGACGGCTACACGCTTTACATCGGCAACAACGCCACCGTCGGCCTCAACACGCTGGTCTACAAGACGCTGCCGTTCGATCCGCTCAAGGATCTCGCGCCGGTATCGCTGCTGGCCGAGAGCCAGACCGCGCTGGTCGTCCACCCGTCGCTGCCGGTGCAGAGCGTGGCCGAGCTCATCGCCTTCGCCAAGGCCAATCCGGCGAAGCTCAACTACGGCTCGACCGGTTCCGGCGGCGTCAGCCACCTCGCGGGCGAAATGTTCAAGACGGCCACCGGAGCGAAGATGACGCATGTCCCGTACAAGGGCACTGCGCCGGCGCTCACCGACCTGCTCGGTGGGCAGATCCAGCTGATGTTCAACGACCAGGCCACGCCGCATGTCGCCACCGGCAAGCTGCGCGCGCTTGCGGTGACAGGCACCAGGCGCTGGGCACAGACGCCGGACGTGCCGACGATGGCCGAGGCCGGCGTCCCCGGCTTCGAACGCTACAACTGGTTCGGCCTGCTCGTGCCGGCCGGCACGCCCGCGCCGGTCATCGCCCTGCTCAACAAGGAAACGGTGGCGATCCTGCAGGATCCGGGGATCCAGAAGTGGCTGCAATCGCAGGGCTCCGAGGCGATGTCGAGCAGCCCGGAGGAATTCGCCGCCTACATTCGCCGCGACGTGGCCAAGTGGGCGAAGGTGGTCAGGGAAACCGGGCTGCAGCCGGAGTAGGCATGGCGATCACGATCTACCCGTTCACCGAGGATTTCGCCGCCGAGATCGGCGACGTGGACCTCTCGAAGCCGCTCTCCGTCGAGGATCGGGAGGCGATCAAGCAGGCGTTCTGGAAATACGCCGTGCTGGTCTTTCCCGCGCAGCAACTGACTTCGGACCAGCACGTCGAGTTTGCGCAGGTCTTCGGGGAGCTCGAGCCGAACATCAACTCCTACGCCGAGGAAATCAGGAAGGACCGCATCGACAGCCGGGTGTCGGACGTCTCCAACCTCGACGAGAACAACGAGATCCTGCCGCCCGACAGCAGGAAGCGGCGCTCCGGGCTGGCCAATCGGCTCTGGCACACCGACAGCATCTTCCGCCACGTGCCGGCCAAGGCTTCGCTGCTGTACACCCGCGCGGTGGCGCCTATCGGCGGGCACACCCAGTTCGCCGACCTGCGCGCGGCGTGGGACGCGCTGCCGGAAGCGACGAAGAAGCGCATCGAGAACCTCAACGTGGAGCATTCGATCTTCCATTCGCGCGCCAAGCTCGGCATGACCGACTACACGGCGAAGGAGCGCGCCGCGCTGCCAGGCGCGGTGCAGGTGCTCGTGCGCACGATCCCGGAGACCGGCCGCAAGACGCTCTACACCGCCTCGCACGCGATGCGCATCGTCGGCATGCCGGAGGCCGAAGGCGCGCAACTGCTCGACGAGCTCATGGCGCACGCCACGCAGCGCCAGTTCGTGCACACGCACCGCTGGCGGCTGGACGATCTCGTGATCTGGGACAACCGCTGCACCCTGCATCGCGGCACCGAGTACGACGAGCGCCGCTGGAAGCGGGACATGCATCGCGCGACCGTGACGGACATCGGCAACACCTGCGAACTGGCCGGCCGGTCCGTGGCCCGGGCCCTGCACTGAGCCCCGGCCCCTACTGACATTTTTGGGTCCGACCCCAAGGCTGGGCGCGCCTCTCCGGGGAACTTACTGACATTTTCCCGGCGGCCGCTAGGGTTCGAAGCCCGCCTTGCGTCGCAGGCGTTGAGTCGATTCGCCGGTGAGGAACAGCACGAAATTGCGCGCCGCCGTGGCATTGGCCGCGTTGGCGGTCGCGGCCGCGGAGTAGAGCGTCGACAACTCGAACTCGTCGGGCAGCGGGCCGACCAGCTCGGCGCCCTCGGTATAGAGGATCTCGGAAACCTGCGTGCAGCCGATGCCGTAAATGCCCGGCCCCTCGGCCAGCGCTTTCATCGCGGCCGCGCCGTTCGGGAATTCCTGGATCACGCCGGCGATTTCGCTCGCGATGCCCAGATCCTTCATCATCGACGCGATGTGCTTGCCCGCCGTGGATTTCTGCATGTCGGGCACGTAGATCGCTTCCGCCCCAAGAAGCGCCGATGCCAGCGTCTCCGCGCGGTTCACGTTCGGCCGGGGCGTGCCCTTCCTGACGGCGATGCCTGTCTTGACGCGCCCGAGGTCGGCGACGCTTTCCGGCTCGACCTTGCCGGCGGCGGCCAGCGCGTCGATCATCGAGCGCGTGAGCACGATGACGTCGCACGGCTCGCCGGCAAGCAGTTTTTCCTGCATGGCGCCGACCGCGCCGAAGGCGCCGCCGGGCGTGACGCCGATGTCCGCCGCGGCCGCGAGCACGACCGCCTTGGCCGCGCCCGCGCTGAGGATGTCGAGCTTCATCCCTAGTCGACCTTCGCTCCCGAGAGCTTCACCACCTTCGCCCACTTCGCGATGTCTTCGCGCAGGTAGGCGGCGAATTCGTCGGTCGACATGTTCATCGGCGCGGCGCCTTGCTTCGCCCACGCGTCCCTGACCTCGGGGCTGTTCACGACCTTGCGCACCTCGGCGTTCAGCCGCTCGAGGATGGGCTTGGGCGTCGCCGCCGGCGCCATGAGGCCGAGCCAGATGGTCGCCTCGTAGCCCGGCACGCCGGCCTCCGATACCGTGGGCACTTCGGGCAGCACCGGCGAGCGCGCCTTGCCCGAGGTGCCGAACGCCTTGAGCTTGCCGCTGCGAACGTTGGGCGCCATGGTGGTGATGGCGTCGAACATCATCTGTACCTGCCCGCCGAGGATGTCGGTCCGCGCGCCCGAGCTGCCCTTGTACGGCACGTGGACGATGTCGACGCCGGCCATCGCCTTGAAGAGCTCGCCGGCCATGTGGTACGGCGTCCCCGGGCCCGAGGAGGCGTAGTTCAGGCTGCGCGGCTTCGCCTTGGCGAGCGCGATGAACTCCTTCAGCGAATTGGCCGGCACCGAAGGGTGCACGACGAGCACGAGGTCCGAGTAGTTCACCGGCGCGATCGGCGCAAAGTCGCGCATCAGCTCGAACGGCCGCGCCGGGATCAGCGTCTCGTTGACGGTGTGCGTGTTCGACATCATGAGCAGCGTGTAGCCGTCGGCCGGCGACTTCGCCACCGCCTCGGTGCCGATGAGCGAGCCGCCGCCGGGCCTGTCCTCGACCACGAACGACTGGCCGAGCGCCTCCTGCAGCTTCTGGCCGACGAAACGCGCGTAGATGTCGGCAGGGCCGCCCGCCGCGAAGGGCACGATGATGCGCACCGGCCTGGACGGGTAGGGCTGCGCCGCGGCCTGCGCGGCGAGCAAGGCCGCGAGGATCGCGAAAATTCCGGCTGCGCTCTTTGCGAGTCTGTGCATGGTGCACCTCCTTTGGAGACGGCTTTTTAGCACAGTGTGATAATCCCCGGATGAAAATCCTGGTCACCGGCGCCGCTGGATTCATCGGCGCGGCGCTCGTCTCCGCGCTTGCGAAACGCGAGGACGTGGAGCGCATCGTCGCCTTCGACCAGGCGGAGCCGCGCTCGCCGGGCCGCAAGGTGGAGGCGGTCACCGGCAACCTCGCGTACGCGCCGACCGCGCGCTCCGTGCTCGACGCTTCTTTCGACGCGGTCTTCCATCTCGCATCGCTCGTTTCCGGCGGCGCCGAGCAGAATTTCGAGCTCGGCATGAAAGTGAATTTCGACGCGACGCGCGACCTGCTCGAGGCGGCGCGCGCAGGCGGGCGCTGCCCGAAATTCGTCTTCGCTTCTTCGATCGCGGTCTACCGCGGCGCGAATCTCGAGGTCACCGACGACACCCGGCCTTCGCCCCGGCTTTCCTACGGGGCGCAGAAGCTGATGTGCGAGGTGATGATCGAGGACTATGCGCGCCGCGGCTATGCCGACGGGCGCAGCGTGCGGCTGCCCACGGTCTTGGTGCGCCCCGGCACGGCGAACACGGCCGTGTCCGGCTGGTCAAGCGCGGTCATCCGCGAGCCGCTCGCCGGCCGCGACTACACGTGCCCGGTCGGTCCGCATACGCGCATGGCATGCATCTCCGTGGCCAAGGTCGTCGCGTCCCTGCAGCGCGCGATGGAGCTGCCGGCCGAGACGCTGGGCGCGGAGCGCACCCTGCTGCTCACAGGCATCCCGGTGTCTGCGCAGGCGATGTCGAACGCAGCCCAGCACGCCGCGCGCCGGAAGGGCATCGTTGCAGGCACGGTGCGCTTCGATCCGGACCCGGCCGCGCAGGAAGTGATGGATTCGGTGGCGCAGTCGACCTTCTCGGCGCGGGCGGCGCGCCTGGGCTTCAAGCACAGCGCGGGCATCGAGGAAATCGTCGCCGAGTATCTCGGCGAGTCCTGACCCTGCGCCGACGCGCCATTCAGTGCGCGCGCATGCGCTCCAGCAGGCGCTCGATGTCGCCGATGTCGACGGGTTTCACGAGGTGCGTGTTGAATCCGGCGTCGCTCGAGCGGCGCCGGTCTTCCTCCTGCCCCCATCCGGTCAGCGCGACCAGCAGCATCTGGCGTCCCCAGGGTTTCTCGCGCAGGCGCCGCGCGGTGTCGTAGCCATTCAACTTCGGCATGCCGAGGTCGAGCAGCGCGACCTCGGGCTCGAACCCCTCGGCGACTTCGAGCGCGGCAAGGCCGTCGTGCGCGGTGCGAGTGTCGTGGCCCATCATGCTGAGGATCTGCGAAAGCGTGGTCGCCGAGTCCTGGTTGTCGTCGACCACAAGGATGCGGCGGCTTGTGGCGCACGGCCTCGCCTCGGTCTTTCGCGCCGCCGGATCGGGCGTCGGCTCCGGCTTGCGTGCCACCGGCAGGCGAACGGTGAACTCGCTGCCGCGCGCGACCCCTGCGCTGGCGGCCTCGACGCTGCCGCCATGCATCGCCACCAGGCGCTTCACGAGCGACAGGCCGATGCCGAGGCCGCCCTGCGAACGCTCGAGGGACGAGTCGACCTGGGTGAACATGTCGAATACCTTCGAAAGCATGTCGGCGGGGATGCCGATGCCGTTGTCGGTCACGCTCACCGCGACCGATTCGCCTTCGAGGCGCACCTTGATTGCGATGTGGCCGCCCTTCGGGGTGTACTTGGCGGCATTGTTAAGGAGATTGGCGAACACCTGCGTCAGCCGCACCACGTCCGCGTCCAGCAGGATCTCCTCGCCCGGGATGTCGATGTCCAGCTTGTGCTGCTGGACGTCGATGAGCGGGCCGCTGGTCTCGACCGCCTGGCGGATCACCTTGTCGAGCGTGGTGAGCTCCTTGGAAAGCTCGATCATGTCCTTGTTGATGCGGCTCACGTCGAGCAGGTCGTCGATGAGGCGCACCATCTGGCCGAGCTGGAGGTCCATCATGTGGCGGGTGCGCTCGATCAGCGCGGAATCGTCCTTGGCGAGCTTGAGCAGCTGCAGGCCGTTGCGCAGCGGGGCGAGCGGGTTGCGCAGCTCGTGCGCCAGCGTGGCGAGGAACTCGTCCTTGCGGCGGTCGACCGCGCTCAGCGCCTTGGTGTTCTTCTCGAGGATCTCGTTCAGCTCCGAAAGCCGCTGCGCGCTGCCGCGCGACTCGCGCTCGCTTTCCCTCAGCGCGGCCTCGGCCGCGCGGCGGTCGCTGACGTCGCGCAGGATCGTCGTGACGAAGAACCGCTTGCCGTCCATCCAGCGCGCGGCCGAGACCTCGAAATACCTGAGCGACCCATCCTTGCGCCGCACCTGCAGCTCGACCGGCCGCCCGACCGAGAAGCCCGACGTCACGTCGCGCCAGATGTTGGACCACGCCCCGGCCGTGTCGAAGAGCTCGGTCGCCTTGCGCCCGACGAGCTCGTCGGCCGGATAGCCGAACTGCCTTGCGGCCGCCGGGTTGGCGAGGCGGATGATGCCGTCGCCGTCGACGGTCATGATGACGTCCGGGGCGCTCTCGACCAGAGAGTCGTAGCGCGCGTTCTGGCGGTCGCGCAGGAATTTCTCGCGGCGCGCCACGTTGCTCACGTCGATGACCTGCACCAGGCAGCGCCGCGCGGGCGGGTCTCCCAGCGGGGTCACCATCACGTCGTGGTAAAGCGCGCGCCCGGTGCGGGTCTTGAGCGGCAGCAGGGCCGGGTGCAGCGAGTTGGTGAGCATCGTCGAGGCCCCCGAGCGCAGCGCCGATTCGATGGCGTTGTCGACGGCCTCCAGGCGCGATTCGGGCAGCGCCTCCTTCAGCAGCTTGCCGACCACGTCGGCGGCGGGCAGCGAGGCGGCGATCGCCATCCACAGGTTCCAGTGGACGATGCGCCGGTCCGGGCCGAGGAGCACCAGGCCGCCGGCGACGGCATCGAGGACCTCGAATTCGCTGCTTCGCTCCGCCATCACCCGCTAGGCCTGGCGCCGGATGTAGTCCGCCAGCAGGATCTTCAGCGCAGCCAGCGAAGGCATGTCCATCATCATCGCGATGTAGCCCTCGATGTTCCGGTGCCGTACGGTGAAATCGATGTAGATGAACAACACCGTGTCGCCGGCCTCCGGCGGGGGCTCGAGGTTGAAGAACCGCTCGCACTCCCCGTGCAGGACCTCCGGCAGCGAGATCCTGAGGCTGCGCTCGAGAGAATTGGCGATCGAGGCGAGGCAGCCGTTCAGGATGATGTTGCCGGTCTCGGCCAGTGCCTCCTGCTCGAGCTCGATGATCTCATCGAGCGTAAGCTCGCTGCCGACCACCGCGCGCACGAGCTCCAGGCTCCTTTCCTCGGGAAAGATGAGCAGGGCGCGGCCGGTGATGTCGCCCTCGAAAACCTGGTGGACGGCGACCAGGTTCTTCGAGGAACGCTCCGCAAGCACGCGGATCGCATCATTGCGCGACAGCAGCTCGACCTTTGGCACGGTCAGCAGCACCTCCTCGCGAACCATCTGCGCGAGGCTGAGCGCCGACTGGCTCACGCCGAGGTTGACGAGCTCGGTGAGCGCGTCGAGCTCGAGCTCGGAGAGCAGCCCGGCCGCTTGCGCGGGGGAATTCACGGCGCGCTGCCCTTGAGATCTTTCGCCGCGGACTTGAGGAAGCCGCCGAGCGCGTCCTCGAGCAGCGGCTTGGGCAGGAAGGTCGCGCCGACGGCGTTGGCCCGGTTGATGATCTCCTGCTGGCGGTTCGCCGAAATGACGGCGATCGGCATGCCGGGCTTCAGCTTGCGCAGGTCCTCAGCGAGGTGCAGCCCGTCGCGCCCGGGCATGTTGAAGTCGATGAGCGCGATGTCCGGTGGATCGCTGTCCAGTGTCGCGAGCGCATCCGCCGCGCTGCCGGCCTCGATGCGCTTCCAGTCGGGACAGCAGGCCGAAAGGAGCTTGGCCGCGGACATGCGGGCGAGCTTGCTGTCGTCGACGATCAGGACTTTGTAGTTCATGGGTTCTGTTTCCTGGGAAGCGTGGAGGAGGGAACCGGCAATTCTAAAGTCGCCGCGGCGCCCGGGTCGATGCCCGTGGCCACACCCGGGCCGGCTATTTCCGCGGGTCGCGCGCCGGCGCGCTGTGTATGCGAACGCACGGTCATTGGAGCAATCCGGCCAGGTCCAGCACGAGCAGGACGCTGCCGTCGCCCATCAGCGTCGAGCCCGCGAGGCCGGGCATGCCCGACAACAGGCCTTCGAGCGGCTTCAGCATGACTTCCATGCGCACGCCGACCTTGTCGACGCGCAGCGCGCCGAGCTCGCCGTCGATGCGGGCGACCACGATCGTCGCATCGCCCGTCTGTGGGGGCGCCGGCGTTCCTGGCGCGGTGCCGAGCACGCGGGAAAGGTCGACCAGCGGCACGGTCCGGTCGCGCAGCACGATGGCCTGTGCCGCGCCGACCGGGCTGATTCGGTTCACTGGGAAGCGCAGGGTCTCGACGATCGCCTCCAGCGGGATGCCGAAGACCTGCCCGCCGGCTTCGACGGTCATGACCTGCGTCATCATCACGCTGAAGGGCAGCGTGAAGCGGATGGAGGTGCCGGCCCCCGCGCTGCTGCCGATCTCCACGTGGCCGCCGAGGCGGCGCACCGCCGTGCGCACCGCATCCATGCCGACGCCGCGGCCGGAGACGTCGGTCACCCGTTCCGCGGTGGAAAAGCCCGGCGCGAAGATGAGGTCGGTCGCCTCCGCATCGCTCATGGCCTTCAGCATTTCGGCGCTGGCCAGACCGCGCCGGAGCGCGACCTCCCGCACCTTCGCGACGTCGATGCCGCGCCCGTCGTCGCTGACGTCGATGACGACGTGCTCGCCTTCGCGGGCCGCGCGAAGGCGGATGGTGGCCAGCGCCGGCTTGCCCGCGGCCGCGCGCGTGGCTGCGTCTTCGATGCCGTGATCCATCGCGTTGCGCAACACGTGCAGCAGCGGCTCGGCGAGCATCTCGACGATCGCCTTGTCGGCTTCGGTGTCTTCGCCTTCGATGGCGAGCGTGGTCGGCTTGCCGAGGCTTGCGGACATTTCGCGCACCAGCCGGGGGAAGCGCTGGAAGGCGATGCGCAGCGGCAGCACGCGCATCGCGAGCACCGAGCGCTGCAGCTCGCCGACCAGCCGCTCGAGCACCGCGTGGCGGCTCTTGAGCGCCGGGGCGTGCGACGAACCGTCGGCTTCGGCCTGGCCGACCGAATGGCCGAGGGCGTTTTTCGCGACCGTCAGTTCGCCGGTCAGTTTCACCAGCGCGTCGATGCGCGCGGCGTCCACGCGCAAGGTCTGCGTAACGCCATCCGCACGTTGCGGCGTGCCCGGCGTCACGGAAGCGCTTGCGCCGAGCAGGGCCTCGATGGCCTGCCGGAGCGGCAGCGGGTCGGTCGTCGCCGCGCAGGCTTCGGTCACTCGCTCGAGGTCCTCGGCTTCGGCCGCCCGGCCCAGGCTTCGCACGACGTTAGCCGCGGAGCGCCCGGCCGAGGCCAGGCGGCCGGTCGCGCCGCGCGGGCCGGGCTCGTCGAGCAACGCGAGCTGGGCCTCGAGCAGCGCCTTGGCCTCCTCTTCGGGAAGTCGGTCCTTCGAAGCCTGCACGCGAACCGGTTCCGCCTGGGTCGGCGCCTGGGGGAGCCTCGCGACGATCGCCTTCGCATCGGCATCGGGCGGCAGGTGCCCGGTCGCCTCGGTGTCGTCGAGCCACTGTGTCACCTGGTCGAGGCAGGCGAGGCAATCGCCGATGTCCTGCGCCGAGAGGAGCCTCGCGCCGGCGCGCGCCGCCGAGAGCACGTTCTCGGCGCGATGCATGACCTCTTCCATGGCGGGAAAGTCGACGATGCCGGCGCCGCCCTTCAGCGTGTGGAACGCGCGAAAGGCGCTGTCGAGCCTTTCGCCGTCGCGCGGCGCCTTCTCGAGCTCGAGCAGGTCCTCGGCGGCCAGGTCGACCAGCTCGCGTGACTCGATCACGAATTGCTCGAGGAACTCATCCATGCGGCACCCCACAGAGCAGGCTGGCATGGGCGACGAGCGTTTCTTGGCTGATGGGCTTCACGAGGTAGAAATTCGCGCCCGCGGCACGCGCCGCCGCCATGTCGCGCGCGGCCGCCTCGGAGCTGGTCACCAGCGCGGGGACGGAGGCGAGCGGCAGTGCCTTGGCGCGCAGGGTGGCGAGAAAGGTGAGGCCGTCCATCTGCGGCATGTTCACGTCGACCACCAGGAGGTCGGCCGGCGCGGCGGTCAGCTTTTCCATCGCTTCGATGCCGTTCATCGCTTCGTCGACCTCGAAGCCGGCCCGCTCGAACGCATCGCGGTAATAGAGCCGCACCAGGCTCGCGTCGTCGATCACGAGGATGCGCTTGCGCTTGTCGTCAGCCATGCCCGCTCACCCCGCCGGTCGCTGGTAGACGATCGCGTCGGCGAACCGCGCCAGGTCGAACAGCGGCGAGATCCGGCTCATCGACTCGGTGTGCCCCAGGCAGATGAAAGCGCCTGGGTAGAGGTTTTCGTACAGGTTTTCCGCCGCGACTCGCCGGGACGTGTCGTCAAAGTAGATCAGCATGTTGCGGCAGAAGATGACGTCGAAGCAACCGTGGGCCCGGGTGCCGCCGCGCTCGACGACGTTGGCCGGCGTGAACTGCACGGACTCGCGCAAGTCTTCGAGGATCGTCCAGGTCTCGTCCCTGCCCGCGGTGAAGTATTTCGCGACCAGCGCGGGTGGCAACCGCATCAGCGCGCGCTTGCCGTACACGCCCTCCCGCGCGAGCTCGAGGGCATGGGTGTCGATGTCGGACCCGACGATTTCGATCTCGTAGCGGTCCACGAGCGCCCAGTTCTCCAGCAGCCAGATCGCAATCGAGTAGGGCTCCTCGCCGCTCGAGCAGGGGACCGACCAGATGCGGATCGGCTCGCCTTTCGGCTTGGCCGCGAGCCGGGCCGGCAGCAGGTCCGCGGAGAGGCACTTGAGCTGGTAGTCCTCGCGGTAGAAATAGGTCTCGTTGACGGTGAACGCATTGACGAAGTATTCGACCTCGCGCTGCAGGTCGCCGCGCAAGTGCACGAAATAGCTCTCGAACGAGCCCGAGCCGGTCGCGGCCATTCGCTCGAAGACACGGCGCTCGACGTAGTAGCGCTTGGCCTCGGTGAAAATCATCCCGGTGCGTCGGTAGAGGAACTCGCATAGCCTGCGAAACTCGTCCTCGGTGAGCGCCGCGTACTCAGGCACCTGGGGCGGGTGAACCGGAGCGAATGCGGTCGGCCGCAATCTTGATGGAGAAAGCGAGGAAGGGCGTCGAGGCGAACCGCAGCCGGCAGCGCTCGAGCGCCGGAAGCGCCGCGGCGGTGCCGATCTCGGCGAGCACCTCGATGGCCGAGGCGCAGACGTTCGGCTCGGGCTCCGTGTCGAGCAGGTCGCTGAACAGGCGAACGGCGTCCGCCGACGGCATCTCGCGCGCGAGCTCGCACGCGAGGATGCGCACGTCCGAGTCGCTGTCGGCCAGCAGCGCCGGCAGGTAGGGCCAGGCGGCGTCCTTCATCGCGCCGAGCGCATCGAGCGCCTGGCTTCGCACACTGGCGTCGTCAGAACGGATCAGGGGCAGGACGACTTCCACCCCTTTCGCGGTGCCGAGCCGTGCCAGCGCGGTGAACATCGCTTCGCGAACGCGCGGATTCGGCTCACGCGCGAGCGCTTGGCCGAGCGCGCCTTCGCTGCCCGGGCAGGCTGCCGAAGCCCGCGCCGCCGCCCAGCGCTCGTCGTCGTTCGGGCTCGCAAGGCCGGCGAGCACCGAATCGCGATCCGGCGCGGGAATGGTGGCCGCGGGGGCGCCGGCGGGTTTACGGACGAGAGGCATCGCGCGGTGTGAGCCTGGTGAGGCGGGCAGCGATCTTCGGCAACGGCTCGATCCAGTCGGCGCCCCCGGCCTGGACGAGTTCCCCCGGCATGCCCCAGACCACGGCGGTTTCTTCAGATTCCGCGATCGTGCGGCCGCCTTTGCGGTGCAGTTCCGCCATCGCCTCCGCGCCGTCGTCGCCCATGCCGGTCATCAGCACGCCGACGACCTGGCCGGGCGCGAAGTGCTCGAGGGCCGACTTCACCAGCCGGTCCGTGCTCGGATGCCACGGATAGCCCGCCTTCGGTGCGGCCGGTGCCGCGACCAGGACGCCGTCCCGCCGCGTGATCACGAGGTCGGCATCGCCGCGGCCGAGGTAGACGCAACCCGCCTCGATGGCCATCGGCTGCGCGACTTCGACCACGCGAAGCCGGCAAAGCCCATCCAGGCGCCGGGCCAGCTGGCCGGTGAAGGTCGCCGGCATGTGCTGGGCAACCAGGATCGGCCAGGCGAAATTCGCCGGCAACGGCACGAGCAGGGCCTCGAGCGCGGGCGGCCCGCCCGTCGACGTCCCGACGACCACGACCCCTTCGCCCGTCGCCGCCTGGGTCGAGCGCCGGGTCGCGCCGCGCGCGCGCGGCGCTGCGCGGCCGGCGATGCGATGCCTTACCCGCTCCTTGAGACGCGTGCTGATCTTCACCCGCGCGCCGGCCGCGGCGCGCACCTTGGCCAGAAGCGTGGGTGCGAACTCGTCGATCCGGAGCGACACCGCGCCGCCCGGCTTGGCGACGAAATCCACGGCCCCCAGGCGAAGCGCCTCGAGGGTCGCATCCGCGCCTTCCGCGGTGAGCGCGGAAACCATCACGACCGGGCACGGCCTTTCGATCATGATCCGGTCCAGGCACTCGAGCCCGCCCATCTGCGGCATGTGCACGTCGAGCGTGACGACGTCGGGCTGGAATTTCTCCAGCTGGTCGAGCGCGTCGAGCCCATCGCGCGCGAATTGCAGCGTGATGTCCGCCTCCTTGCCGAGCACGCCGCCGAAAAGCTTGCGCACGAGGGCGGAGTCATCGACGACGAGCACCCTGATCACGCACCATCCCGGCCGGATTGCCGGAAGTCTTCGAGCAATCCGCGCTCCGCCGGCGTAAGCAGCTCGGCGGGGTCGAGCACGAGCACGATGCGTCCCGCCTGCTCGAGGTTCACCACGCCCCGCACCAGCCGCGCGATGCCCTCGGTCAGTTCGGGCGCCGGCTCGACGGCATCGGCCGCGACGCGCAGCACGTCGCTCACGCTGTCGACGATCAGGCCGGCGCGCTGGCTCGCGGTGCGCACCACGACGAGCCGGCGGCCCTCGGGCCGGTCAAGGGGCGGCAGGTCGAATCGCCGGCGCTGGTCGACCACCGGCAGGACGTCGCCGCGCAGGTTCACGACGCCTTCGAGGAATCCAGGCGTCTTCGGCACCCGCGTAATTTTCTCCGGCACCTGGCCGACTTCGTCCACCGCGTCGATCGGCAGGCCGAACTCGTCCCCGGCCAGTCGAAAGACGAGGAACTGGAGCTCGCCCTGGCGGCGCGCATCCTGCGGTGACGGGTCGGCCTCCCCGCGGCTCGACGGCCCCAATCGCTGCATGACGTCCTCCCGGAACAGTTGCTCGGGCGCGAGGATCGACACTAGGCGCTGCCCGGCATCGCCGCGATAGATCGCCTTGATGCGCGATTCGCCGCCCGCGCGCGCCGCGAGCACCGGCGGCATCGGGTCGATCTGCGAGACCGCCGCGGCCACGATCGCGCGGGCGCGGTCCGCCACCAGGCCGACCTGCGCATCGCCGACGCGCATCACGACGACTTTCTCGCGGCCATCCCGGGCTTCCGCGGCTGGAAACCCGAGCAGGCCGCGCAGCGACAGGAGCGGGAGCAGCCGGTCGCGAAGGGAAGTCACGCCGAGCACCACCGCTTCGGCGCGCGGCACCGCGACCAGGACGGCCGGGGCCGGGAGGATTTCCTGGACCGAGGGCAAGTCGAGCGCGAATTCCTGGCCCGCGACCTCGAAGGTGACCAGCGTCTCGGCCGCCGGCCCGCCTTGTGAGGCCTCCGGCGAGGGGCGCGCCGCTTTGCCCGTCCCCACGACCTTCCGCACCGTACGCGCACGCTGCGCGAAGGCGCGGTCGAGCAGCGCCTGGATGTCGAGCACCTTCGCCGCTTCGCCCGCGCTGCCGACGGGAAAGGCACCCGTCAACAGCTCGCCTTCTTTTGCGCCGAGTTCCGCCTCGCGCGTTTCGATGCGCCCGGCCTCGACCGCGACCAGCGAATCGACGAAGTCCACCGCGAGACCCATCGCCGCGCCGGTGTCGAGGACGATGGCTTTCGTCGCCGTCGCGAGCGCCGTGGCTTCCGGCAGGCCGAGCAGCTCACGCAGCCCGATGAGGGGGAGCACCTCGCCGCGCAGGTTCGCGATGCCGAGCAGCGCCGGCGGGCTGAGCGGGACTCTTGCCACGGTCGGGACGTGGATCACCTCCGCGACCTGGCTCGCGGGCAGGGCGTAGAGCTGGCCGGCCAGTTCGAACGTGAGGAAGCGGTGGACCGCGGACGCCTGCGCCGACGCTGCAGCCGGTTCAGGCATTCGCCCGCGCCAGCTCGTCGGCAAGCGAGGCGATCTCCTCGATCGCCGCGGCCAGGTCCTCCGCGCCGCGCGCCTGTTCCGCGGCTGCGGTGGCGGCTTCGCGCGTGGCGTTGCTCGCCTGTTCGGCAGCGGCGGCGACCTGACGGGCACCGGCCGCGGTTTCGACGGTCGCCGCGAGGATTTCGGTCGCGTTGCGCACGATCTTGCGGCTGGCCGAGCCCATTTCGCCGATTTCGTTGCCGATCCGGTCTAGCAGGGCGGAGACCGCGCGGTTGTTTTGCACCTCGACCTCGGAGGACAGTACGATCTGCTCGAGGTCGAATTTCAGCAGGCCGATCTGGTCGAGGATGCCGCGCACGCTGTCCTTGGCGCGCTCGACGTTGGCCGAGGCTTCGCGCGCAAGGCTGCGAATGTCGTTCGAAACGATCGCAAAGCCGCGGCCCGCATCGCCCGCGCGCGCGGCCTCGACCGAGCCGCTGACCGCGAGCATGCCGGTCTGCACGGTGATGAGCTCGATGGCGGAGACGATCTTCTCGATCTTGCGGCCGACGATGCCCAGGCGCTGCGTGGTGGCCACGCTCGCCTGCGTGCTGTCGAGCCCGACCTGCACGCCACGCACCAGGCTTTCGACGGCATCGCGCCCGGTCCTGAGCGCGATGTCTATGGCCTTCACGCTCTGGTCGGAGGCCTTGCCGTTCCCTTCCGCGAGCCTCGCGCTGCTTTCGATCTGGGTGAGCGCCGCCGAAGTCTCCTGCGTCGCCGAAGCCTGCAGCTGGCAGGCACGGTTGATCTGCTCGACGGCGGCCATGACCTCGTTGGCTGCGCTCGACAGCTGCTGGACGGTGGCCGAAAGCTCCTCGGCGGCCGCGCCGATTTCATGCGCCGTGTCGTCGCTGGCGCGGCCCCTGCGCAGGTCTTCGGCCATGGCCGCGAGCCCTTGCGCGGCCGTCTGCGATTGCTCGAGGGCCTTGGCCTGCTGCTGCACGGCGGTCTGCGCTTGCACCGAGCCGGAGGACTGCTCCTCCGCGGCGCTGGCCACCTGCTCGGCGCCCTTGCCGGCCTCGACGGCCGAGCGCTCCGCCTCGATGGCCGCGTTCAGGATGTCCTTGCTGCCGGCGGCGATCTTCGCCATGTCGTCGCGGCGCGCCTTGAGCGCATCGGCGACGCCGGCCGCCGTTTTCGCTTCGGTCGCGGCGGTCTCGGCCGCCTTGCGCAACGCGCCGACCACGGACTGCACGTCATCCTTGATCGAAGCCGCAAGCGCCTGGACCTCCTGCGCGTTGCGGTCCGAGGTCTCGGCCAGCGCGCGAACCTCGTCGGCCACTACCGCGAATCCTCGCCCGTGGTCGCCGGCCCGGGCCGCTTCGATCGCCGCGTTCAGCGCCAGCAGGTTGGTCTGGTCGGAGATGCGGCTCACCGTCTGGGTGATTTCGCCGATGTCGCGCGCGCGCACCTCGAGCTCGGTGATCACGTCGACCGAGGCGACCTGGCGCTGTGCGTTGCGCTCGATGGCGCGCACCGAGACGACGATTTGCGCGGTGGCCTCGGCGAGCGTGCTGATCAGCGTCTCGGCGCGGCGGCCGGACGATTCCGCGTCATCGCGCGCAGTGGCAAGGCTGGCGACGATGCGCTTGATGGCCGCCGATTGCTCCTGTGCCGCGCCGGCGGCTTCCTCGGCGCCGGCCGCGATCTGCTCCATCGAGCGGCCGAGTTCCTTGGTGGCCGTGGCCGACTCGGAGAGTCCGCTCGCAAGTTCTTCGGTGGCCGCGGCGACGCGCTCGAAGACGGTCTGCTTTTTCGTGGCGGGGCGCGCGGCGGACGCAGCTTTTGCGGGCGACTTTTTTCCGTTGGTAGGCGGCTCCGCGGCGGCGGGAGGGACCGGCCTTGCCGCATCGGCGGCCATTTTCGATTTCTTGACTAGCGCCATAGGCCCTCGATGAGCGGTTGTCGCCCTGAGGGCAACGAAACTCGCGGGCCTGGCGGTCGCGCCGGGCCTCGACGAAATAAGCAGGAGAAGCTTCGATTGTATGCCAGCGATTTCGAATCACCAATCGCAGCGGCCGGGGTTTTATGACTGAAGACGAACGTGTAATTTTTACAGGGAGAACGATGCGCCGCGCGCGCTTTGCGTCAGAATCGCGCATCACTTCGGAGGAGCAATGGCAATGCGCAAGCGCGGCACGCGGCCGGTCAAGAGCGGATCGGGATCGTCTTCGGGGATGCCGCGGAACCTGCCTTCGCGCATCAGCGTCGAAGGACTCGACCGCGCGCCGCATCGCGCCTTCCTGCGCGGGCTCGGCCTCACCGATGCGGACATCGCCAAGCCCTTCGTCGGCGTGGTGAGCACCGATGGTCGTGTCACGCCCTGCAACGCGAAGCTCGGCGAGCTGGCGCGCGAGGCCTGCATCGCGGTGAAGGAGTGGGGCGGGGTGCCTTTCGACTTCGCTTCGATCTCGGTCGCCGATTCGATGTCCATGGGGCATGCGGGCATGAAATTCTCGCTGGCCTCGCGCGAGCTGATCGCCGACGGGGTCGAGGCGGTCTGCCGCGGCCATGCTTACGATGCGCTGGTCACCTTTGCCGGATGCGACAAGACGCTGCCGGGCATGATGATGGCGATGGTCCGGCTGAACCTGCCTTCGGTGTTCATGTATGGCGGCTCGGCCTCACCCGGGCAGTGGAAGGGCCGCGACGTGACGGTGCTCGACACGTTCGAGGCCGTTGGCGCCGTGATGGCCGGTGAAATGGAAAAGTCGGAGCTCGACCAGCTCGAGCGCGTGTGCCTGCCTACGCTCGGCTCGTGCCCGGGGCAGTTCACCGCGAACACGATGGCAATGGTGTCGGAGACGCTGGGGCTCGCCCTGCCGGGCTCGGCGACGATGCCGGCGATGGCCCGGGAGCGCGGCGCGACGGCCCGGGAAGCGGGCCGCGTGGTGATGGAGCTGCTGAAGAACGGCGGGCCGCTGCCGCGGGAGCTGGTGACGAAGAAAAGCCTGGAGAACGCGTGCGCCGCGGTGGCCGCGACCGGCGGCTCGACGAACGCCGGCCTGCACATCCCGGCGATCGCGCACGAGGCCGGCATTCCGTTCTCGCTCGACGATCTCGCGCGCATCTCGAAAAAGACGCCGCTGATCGCCGACATGAAGCCGGGCGGCCGCTTTCTCGCCAAGGACCTGCACGGCGTGGGCGGCGTGTACAACGTGCTTCGCGTGCTGCTCGAACGCGGCGTGCTGCACGGCGATTGCCTGACGATCTTCGGCACCACGCTGGAGGAAGAGCTGGCCGACCATCCGGGTGCGGACGGCGAAGTGGTGCGCAAGACCCCGATCATGGAAACCGGCGGGCTGGTCGTCCTCAAGGGCAACCTCGCTCCCGATGGCGCTCTCATCAAGGTCGCCGGACTGAAGAAGCTGGCTTTCACCGGGCGCGCGCGGGTCTTCGATTGCGAGGAGGATTGCGCCGCGGTCGTCGCGAAGCGCGCGTACTCGGAAGGCGACGTGCTCGTGATCCGCTACGAAGGGCCGCGCGGCGGCCCGGGCATGCGGGAGATGCTCGCCGTGACCGCGCTGATCTACGGGCAGGGCATGGGCGAGAAGGTCGCGCTGCTCACCGACGGGCGCTTCTCCGGCGCGACGCGCGGCATGATGATCGGCTACGTCTCGCCGGAGGCCGGCGCCGGCGGGCCGCTTGCGCTCGTGAAAGACGGCGACGAGGTCGCGATCGACGCGAAGGCCGGAAAGCTGACGCTCCAGGTGAGCGATGCGGAACTCACGAAGCGCCGCAAGGCCTGGCAAGCGCCGAAGCGCGCGCCGCTGGCCGGCGCTCTCGAAAAGTACGCCGCGCTCGTCGGGCCGGCGCACCTCGGGGCGGTCACCCATCGTGGAGGAGGCAAGGCATGAGTCAACCGAAGCTCGGATTCATCGGGATCGGCCTGATGGGCAAGCCGATGACGCTGCGATTGCTCGCGGCGGGCTACAAGGTCGCGGTCTGGAACCGTTCGCCGCAAAAGCTCGCGCCGGTCACGGCCAAGGGCGCAATCGCCAAAGCTGCGCCGGCCGAAGTGGCGCGTTTCGCCGATATCGTGATGATGTGCGTGACCGACCAGGACTCGGTCAAGGCGGTGCTCTTCGGGCCGGAGGGCGTCGCGGCCGGCGCCTCGGAAGGCAAGATCGTGATCGACTTCTCGAGCATCGCGCCCGCGGTCGCGCGCGAGGTGGCCGCGGAATTGCTCAAGTCGGGCGTGGGCTACATCGACGCGCCGGTGTCCGGGGGGACGGTCGGCGCCGAGCAGGGCACGCTTGCGATCATGGCGGGCGGCCGCAGCGCCGACATCGAATTCGTGCGGCCGCTCGTCGCCGAATTGGCCAGCCGCTTCACGCGCATGGGCGACTCCGGCGCGGGGCAGGTCACCAAGCTCGCCAACCAGGTGATCGTCGCCGGGCTCTTCCCGCTGCTGGCCGAGGCGCTGCGCCTGGCGGAGGCCGCCGGGGTGGACGCTGCGAAGGTGCCCGAAGCGCTCAAAGGCGGATTCGCGGACTCCAAGCCGATGCAAGTGTTCGGGCCGCGCATGGCCTCGCGAAATTACGAGCCCGCGCTCGGCACGGTCAACGTGATGCTGAAGGACCTGCTGAACGCGCTGGCCGTGGCCGACGAGGCCGGCGTGCCGCTTCCGATGGCGCGCGCGGCGGTGGAGCGCTTCCGGCTGCTGGTGGCCGAAGGCAAGGGCGAGACCGAGCCTTCGGCCTTCATCGACCTGCTGGCCGCGGGGCGCTAGGAATGTTGAACATTCGTTTTGCAAGATGCCCGGGAACAGGGCGTCACAGGGCAATTCATTTGCCATAAATGGAAAAAGAAGCCGAGTCGATGCTCGCGCGCCATCTCGCCGACCCGGCGAGCAGCTGGAGCGTAGGGGAGTTCGGGGTGCTGGCGGAATATCACCACGTGACTCCGGGGGCGGCGGACGGGAAGCTGGTGGCCTCGACCCGCGGCGGCGCGATCCGCATCCGGCCGCATCCCGAAATTCGTGTCCTGGCCTACGAAACCCCGAGCCCCAATCCTCGGCTCTGGAACCACGGCATCGCGTTCTGCCTGCCCGAGGCGGTGGCCACGATGGAGCGGCGCACGGGCATAAGCGAGCTCGGGCCGGATCGCGATTCCATTTTCCCAGCGGACGGGGAGTCGAGGCTCTTCGACCTCGGCCTCGCGCGCCGTTGCGTCAATTTCTGCGTCCGCACGGCGGACCCGGCGCTCGTTGCCCTGCTGCGTGGCGCGCAAGGGCGCTCGGTCCTCGACGACGGCGGCCTCGCTGCGGAGATCATTGCCGCGGGCCCCGTGCGCGTCGTCGAGTCGAGGCTTGCCCGCATCGAGATCTCGAACCCGATCCCACCGCCCGAAGGCGTCTCGCCCGACGGGCCGCACACTCACCTCATGCCCGGGCTCGCGCGCCGCAGGCGCGTGCATGACGCGAACATCCCGGTCCCCCCGGGTTACCTGCCTTGCCTCACGCTGTACCCGCCGCACCCGGCGCGGGATGCCGAAGGGCGTGAGCGCGCGTTCGATTCCAGGATGCATGCGGCATACCAGCAGCTGCTCGCGCAATACGGCGACCCGGTGTATGTCGACGCCAAGGCGAACGACGGCGCGGACACGCCGGCGGCCCGCAGCCGCAAGGCGAACCTCGGCCGCCTGATCGCCGCCCGACAGCGCGCAATCGCCGGCTGAAACGAAAAAGCCCCGCCGGAGCGGGGCTTTTTATCCTCCTGGACGAACTGGCTACTTCTTGTTGCCCTTGTCGCCTTTCTCGCTTTCCTTGGCCGGCGGCGGGGCCGGCTTGGCGGGCTCGGGCTTCGGCGGCTCGGCTTTCTTGGGCTCGGGCTTGGGCGGTTCGACTTTCTTCGGCTCCGGCTTGGGGGGCTCCGCTTTCTTGGGCTCGGGCTTGGGCGGTGCCGGCTTCTTGGCCTCGGCTTTCTTGTGCTCGCCCTTGTCGGCGGCCTTGACCACGGTCTCGCCGCTCAGCTTGATGTCGTCCTTGATGTGCTTGAACGTGCCCGGCCCTATGCCGGGGACCTTCTCGATATCGGCGAGCCGCTTGAACTCCCCGTGCTTGGCGCGGTAGTCGATGATCGCCTTGGCCTTGCCCGGGCCGATGCCGTGGAGCGTCTCGAGCTGCGCCTGCGTCGCGGTGTTGATATTGACGTCGGCAAGCGCGTTGAACGCGACCATGCCGAGCGCCAGCAGCAGGGAAACGAGCTTTTTCATCCTGGCCTCCTTTTGTGGCCGGCGAGTGCCGGCGGACCGGGCCTAACGTTGCTGCGCCGCGCGCGGTTGACACATTGACAAGGCTTTTGCGAGGCGACACTCTGCGCGCTCCTTTTCCATCCGTCCCTGAGAAAGAGCCCCGATGCCCGCACGCCCGCTGCCCCCGAAGGAAAAACTCACCGTCTGCTTCGCTCACGTCGCCTACCGCATGGGAGACCGCTTCGCCCTGCGCAACACGGGCATCAACTCGTTCGAGGTGCGCAGCGTGGACGACCTCAAGGCGCGCATCGGCGAGGCGGACGTCGTGGTCTGCTCCGGTTTCTGGCGCAACGAATTCATTCCTGCCGCGCCGCGCCTGGCCTTCATCCAGTCGATCAGCGCTGGCACCGATCAGTACAACAAGGAGGCCCTGCAGGCCGCGGGCATCCGCGTCGCGAGCGCGCAAGGCTCGAACGAGCGGGCGGTCGCCGAGCATGCGATCGCGCTGGTCCTGGCGATGGCGCGGCTGCTGCCCGAAGCGCGGGACAACCAGGCGGCGAAGAAGTGGCGGGGCATGATCGGCGACATCTCGAAGCGCGAGGACGAGCTCGGCGGCAAGACGCTGGTCATCGTCGGCATGGGGCGCATCGGCTCGCGCCTCGCGACGCTGGCCAAGGCCTTCGACATGAAGGTGATCGGCACCAAGCGCGATCCCTCGAAGGGCCAGGGCGCGGCGGACCGCGTGGTCGGCGAGAGGGAACTCCTTTCGGTGCTTCCTGAGGCGGATTTCGTCGCGCTGACCTGCCCCTTGACGCCGAAGACCGAGAACCTGATCGACGCAAAGGCCTTCGCGGCGATGAAGCCCCCGGCCTACCTGGTCAACGTCGCGCGCGGCAAGGTGGTAAACGAGCCGGCGCTGCTGCAGGCGCTCGAGAAAAAGCAGATCGCAGGCGCGGCGCTCGACTGCGTTTGGGAAGAGCCGCTGCCGGCGAGCTCGCCGCTGTGGGCGATCCCCAACGTGCTGATCACGCCGCACACCGCCGGCGAGACCCGGAAGTACGAGGACAACGTGCTCGACCTCCTGATGGAGAACCTCGAGCGGATGTGGCGGGGCGAGAGCGCGCTGAAGAACCAGTTCGCGTAGCTTATTCCGCCTCAAAAAGGGGTCAGATCCCTTTTTAGAATTTAAAGGGATCTGACCCCTTTTTCATTCCGCCTTCACGCCGGCCTCGCGGATCACTTTCGCCCACTGCTCGGACTGTTCGGCGACCCACTGGCCGAACTGCTCCGGCGTGTTGTCGTAGGCCGCGAGCGCCATCTGCGTCCAGCGCTCCTGCATGTCGGGCTGGCGGATGGTCGCGGCGACCTCTGCGTTGAGTTTGCGCACGTAGTCGGCCGAGGTGCCCGCGGGCGCGTAGAGACCTTGGGCGCCGACCGCCTCGAAGCCGGGCAGCCCGGATTCCGCAGCGGTGCGCGCTTCCGGCAGCAGCGGCAGCCGCTGCAGCGAAGTCACCGCGACGACCTTCAACTTGCCGCCCTTGATGAACGGCATTGCCGCCGCGGTGCTGGTGATGAGCGTGTCGACCTGGCCGGCGATCACGTCGTTGAGCGCGGGTCCGCTGCCTTTGTAAGGAATGTGCACGAGCTTGACATGCGCCGCCGCGGCGAGCTTTTCGGCCGCGAGGTGCGGGGTCGATCCGGTGCCCGCATTGGCGCAATTGACGCTGCCGGGTTTCGCCTTGTCGCGCGCGATGATGTCCGCCATGGAGTTGAGCGGCGAATTGACCGGCGCCACCAGCACGAGCCAGTTCCTGGCGAGGTTGATGACCGGAACGATGTCCTTGGGTGAATAGGGCAGGTTGGCGTTGAGCGCCGGGCCGATGGTCAGGATTCCCGTGTCCGAAAGCAGCAAGGTGGTGCCATCGGGCGTCGATTTCGCGGCGATGCTCGCCCCGAGCGCTCCACCCGCGCCGGCGCGGTTGTCCACGATGACCGATTGCTTCCAGCTTGCGGCGAGCTTCTGCGCGAGCACGCGGGCGAGGATGTCGGAGGGCCCGCCGGCGGCGAAGGGAACGATGATGCGCACCGGCTTGGTCGGCGGGTACTCCTGCGACTGCGAGGCAAACGGCAGGCACGCGAGGAGGAATGCGCAGGCGATTCGGCGTATGAACGAGGTCATTGGCGGCGTTTCCGTAATTGGCGTGGTTATTCGGCGCGAATGTTCGCGGTCTTCGCCACGCGGGCCCACTTCTCGGTCTCGGCGGCAAGGTAAGACTGGAATTCCTCAGGCGTGCCGCCGGCGGTTTCGGCGCCGACCTTGGCCAGGCGCTCGCGGAAATCCGGCAGCCTGAGGATGCGGTTGATCTCGGCATTCAGCTTCGAGACCACAGGCCGCGGCGTGTTGGCGGGCACCATGACGCCGCCCCACGACACGGCTTCGAAGCCCGGCATCCCCGATTCGGCCACGGTCGGCAGGTCGGGCTTGGCCGCAAGCCGGCGGGAGGTCGTGACGGCCAGCGCCTTCAGCTTGCCCGATTGCACATGCGGGTCTCCCGAGATCACCGTGGTGAACATGGTGGTGATCTGGCCGCCGAGCATGTCGTTCAGCGCTAGCCCGTCGCCCTTGTAGCTGACGCGCTCCATGCGGATTCCGGCATTGGTCATGAAGAGTTCCATCGCAAGGTGGCCTGCGGTGCCGGTACCGCCGGTGCCGTAGGTGAGCATGCCGGGCGTGGCTTTCGCTTTCGCGATGAGTTCGCCCATCGAGCCAACGCCGAGCGAGGAATTCACGACCAGCATCAACGGCACGAGGTTCGTGAGAGACACCGGGACGAAATCCCGAATCGCGTCGTACGGCACCTTCGCGTAGATGCTGGGATTGATCGCGCTCGGGCCGACGTTGGTCATCAGCAGCGTGTAGCCGTCCGGCGCAGCCTGCGCGACGAAGCTGAGCGCAATCATGCCATTGGCGCCGGCGCGGTTCTCGATCACCACGGGCTGCTTCCAAGTATCGCTCATGTGCTGCCCGATCAGGCGGGCGACGACGTCCGATGCCCCGCCCGGCGGGTAGGGCACGATGAAGCGCATCGCCTTGGCCGGGTACTCCTGCGCGATCGCCGGAGCGCACAGCACTGCCAACATGGCGAACGTGAGCGCCCGGCACAGGCCGCGCCACGGACGGGGATCTTTAGAATGGCCGCGCTTCATCCGCTTTTCCTTTTTTCCTCTACGGGAGCCCGCAGTGGCCGATATTAAACGCATTGAAACCGGCGCGCGCATGAGCCGCGCGGTCATCCACAACGGCGTCGCCTACCTGGCCGGCACGACCGCGGCGGTCAAGGCCCCGGACATCCGCGCTCAGACGCGCGACGTGCTTGCCTCGATCGACAAGCGCCTGGCTGAGATCGGCACCGACAAGAGCCGCCTGCTGACCGCGCAGATTTGGGTAAAGAACATCAAGGACGATTTCGCCGGCATGAACGAAGTCTGGGATGCCTGGGTCTCGCCGAGGAACGCGCCAACCCGCGCCACCGCCGAGTGCAACCTCGCGCTGCCCGAGATCCTCGTGGAGATCATCGTCAGCGCGGCGATGCCGTAGCACGGCGGGCTAGTACAGCCCGTCCAGGCCTTTCACGTCCTCGGGCTTGAGGCCGCCGACGCGGGCCCCGATGCGGCCCCGGTTGGCGAAGCACAGGATCAGCGCGATTTCACCGGCCGCCGGCGCGTCGTCTAGCGTCAACGTCATGCCGTCGTAGAAAGAGCGCACGTAGAGCGCGTCCTTGTGGTTGAACGGGATGTCGATCGAGCCTCCCGGCGCGCCACGCTTGGTCATCGAGGAAATCCACGCCTTGCCGTTGCCGGTGGCCTTGCGCAACGGCTCGGCGAACACGCCGGTCAGCAGGGCATTGACGTGCTCCTGCTCGCCGTCGAGTCCCGCGATGCCGCCTTTGCCCATCCCCGCCGCCTTGTAGGGCAACATCGCCTGCACCGCGCGCTCCGTCATTTGCGCGCCGAGAGCGGCGCTCGCCTCGATGAGCGGGGTCAGGTCCTCGACGTATTTTCCGGCGCAGGGATTGTCGAAGACCGCCACCACCGCGACCTTGCGCAGCGGCGCCTCGCCCGCGGGCGCATTGGTCTCGTCCACGAACGTGAGCCATCTCTTCACCGGCAATTGCATCGCATTCCCCTCGGCTGGATGTTTCGAAACGATAGCATCCGGCCTCCCGCCGGCGGGCGGTTCCGGGCGAAAATGGCGCATCGACCTTCCGGAGTCCGCCATGGCGTTGCAGACCAAGCCCCTCACCCACAAGTTCGGTGTCGAGATCACCGGACTGGACCTGGGCAAGCCGATCGATGAGGCGACCATCGCCGAGATCTGGAAAGTCTGGAACGAGCAGGGCCTCGTGCTGATCCGCGGCCAGCAGATTTCCCCCGAGCAGCACATCGCGTTCAGCCGCCGTTTCGGCCCGCTCGACAAGCACGAGGCGCTGGAGCCTTTCCGCCATCCCAAGTACGACGAGATATTCATGGTCAGCACGATCCCGGTCGACGGCAAGCCTTCGGCGAGCGAAAACGTGGGGCGGCACTGGCACTCCGACCTCTCGTACACGCTGCACCCGGCGATGGGGGTTCCATTGCCAGGTCGTGCCCGAGGTGGGCGGCGACACGCTGTTCGCGAATACGGTCGCGGCTTACGAGGCCCTTTCCGACAAGATGAAGGAGGTGATCGACGACCTCTGGGCGGTCCACGACTACATCGCGCTGCCCACCCAGCGCCTCAAGCGCCCGGAGATCCGCGAGCGCCTGCGCGAGCTGAACCCGCCGGTCGCCCAGCCGCTTGTGCTGAAGCACCCGGTCACCGGCAAGAAGGCGCTCTACATTGCCGAATCGCTGATTCCCCACTTCGTCGGCATGACGCCGGAGGAATCGCAGCCGCTGGTGAAATTCCTCTTCAACCACACGATCGACCCGCTCTACACCTACCGCCACAAGTGGACCAAGGGCGATTTCATCATGTGGGACAACCGCAGCCTGATCCACATCGCGCTGTCGGACTTCGACAAGGGCGCCCATCGCCTCTTCTACCGCACCACCATCCTCGGCGAGCAGCGCGGCTACCTCGTCGACAAGGCCGCCGCTTAAATGGGGCCAGGCTCAATTCGTTTAAATGGGGCCAGGCTCAATTAACTTTGACGCCAGCATCAGTCGCGCATACTGCCTATTAATTGAGCCTGGCCCCATTTAAATTCCCATTTAAACCGAGTCGAGGAGGGGGAAGGCGCTCAAGGGGCCGGGGAGGGTGACCGGCGGGGCGGGGGCGAGGTGTTTCCGGGTCAGGCCGGCAAAGGACGTGACGCCGAGCAGCCCGAGGCAGATGCGGATTTCCTCCTCGAGCAGCTCGAGGGTGCGCACGAGGCCGGGCACGCCGGCCGCGGCGAGGCCGAGGCAGGAAAGGCGCCCGAGGCCGACCGTCTTCGCGCCCATCGCGATGGCCTTCACCACGTCGGAGCCGCGCATGAACCCGCCGTCGACCCACACCTCGGCCTTGCCGCCGACGGCGTCGAGCACTTCGGGCAGCACGGCGAAGCTGCCGAGCCCGTGGTCGAGCTGGCGGCCGCCGTGGTTGGAAACGTAGACCACCTCGACGCCTTCCTTCACCGCGATTTCGGCGTCCTCGGCGGTCGCGATGCCCTTGAGGACCAGTGGCAGGTCGTACTTCGACTTGTAGCGCCGCACCTGGTCCCAGGAAAGCGCCGCCTGGAAGCCCATGCCGCTGTTGTCGACCGGCCGCCAGGGCTTGGCAAAGCGGCCGGCGATGTCGCGTTCCCGTCGGCTGTACATCGCGCTGTCGACCGTCAGGCAGAACGCGGTGAAGCCGTTGTCCTTCGCGCGGCGCACCCAGTCGTCGACCCAGGCGTCGTCGCCGCGGACGTAGAGCTGGAACACGCGGACGTTGTCGGCCGCCTTTGCCGTGGCTTCGAGCCCGGGCTGGCAAACCGAGGAGAGCATTTGCGGGATGCCGAACTTCGAAGCTGCCGCGGCGGCGGCCGCGGCGCCGCCCTCGGCAAAGGATTCCATGCCGCCGACGGGCGCGATCATCACCGGCAGGCGCGTTTTGCGCCCCAAGAAGGTCGCCGCCGTGTCGATACGGCTTACGTCGTTCAGCACCCGCGGGCGGAATGCGATCGAATCGAGCGCTTGCCTGTTGCGCAGCTGCGTGGTTTCGGTCTCGGTGCCGCCTATCAGGTAGCTCCAGGGGCCGGGCTTGAGGTTGCGGCGCGCGGCCGCGGCGATTTCGTGGAGCGTGAGGAATTCGGAGGTCGTGTTCATAAGGTCAAGCCTAGCATTCCGTGCTCGCGCGAGGCCCGCAGCTCGGCGGCTGCGTCGAGCAGCCATTCCGAAAGGTAGCTCGCGAAGGAGATGCGGACGAACACCCGGAACGTGTCGGGGCCGATGCACTGCAGGATCGCCTGCGATTTTGCGATCACCGACTGCGCGCACTGACCGGGCCCGAAGGCGGCGCGATGCAGGTCGAGCGGGCAGCCTTTGGCGAGCACGATGCGCGCATCCGATCCTCCGATCTCGATAATCGTGCGGTTGGCCGACAGGTCGACGACCGAATGGTGAAGCCCGGACAACGCGCCGCGCAGTTTCGCGGCAAGCGCATCGTTCCCGCCGGCGGGGGCGAAGGCGAGCCATTCGTCCGGGCCCAGCCAAAGGACACCGCTTTCAGCAGTGCCGCCCCAGGTATTGGGCTTCACGGGGAATTCGCATCCGAAGGCGTCCCGCGCCTTCGCGAGAAACGCGGGATCCGACGCGTCGCCGCGCACGTTGATCTGCGCCGGCAGCGCAAGCTCGCGGATTGCGAAGCGGTCCGGCGCTCCGGACGCCTCGGCAAAGCGGCCGGCCCACGCCGCCAGCGGTGCGGCGCGTTCAGTCGAGGCCGTCACGGCGCTTGCCCTCCTTGTCGAAGAAGACCGGGTCGGTGACCGTCATCGGCTCCAGGCGCGATCCCTGCGCGCAATAAACGGTGCGGCCGTGCATCGCCCGGCCGTCCGCCAGCAGCGCGAGCGCGAATCCCGATTCGAGGTTCGGGCTGTAGTAACTCGAGGTGATGTGCCCGAGCGACGGGCTGCCGAGCGCAGGATCGAAGGCCGCGCGCTCCGGGCTCGCCACGAGATGCCAGCCTTCGGCCGCGACGAACCGCTTGTCCTTCGGCAGCAGCCCGACGAGCTGCTTGCGCCCGGTGCGGCTGGTGTCCGGCCGCGAGAACGAGCGCTTGCCGATGAAGTCCTTGGTCTTGGACACCGCCCAGTCGAGGCCGAGGTCGAGCGGCGTGACCGTGCCGTCGGTCTCCTGGCCGATGATGATGTAGCCCTTCTCGGCGCGCGCAAGGTGCATGGTCTCGGTGCCGTAGGACGTCAGGCCATGCGGCTGGCCGGCGGCGATCACCGCTTCCCAGAGCGCCAGGCCATGCCAGGAGGGGACGTTGATCTCGTAGGCGAGCTCGCCGCTGAAGCTGATGCGGAACACGCGCGCCTCGATGCCGGCGACGGTCCCTTCGCGAAACGTCATGAAAGGGAAGGTCGCGTTCGAGAAATCCATCTCCGGCGCGAGCGACTGAAGGATCTTGCGCGAGTTGGGGCCGACGACCGCGGTGGTCGCCCATTGCTCGGTGACGCTCGTGCAATAGACTTTCAGCTCGGGCCATTCGGTCTGCAGCCATTCCTCGAGCCAGTCGAGCACCCGCCCCGCATTGCCGGTCGTGGTCGTCATGAGGAAGCGTTCCTCGGCGAGGCGCGCGGTCACGCCGTCGTCCATCACCATGCCGTCCGTCTTGCACATGAGGCCGTAGCGGCAGCTGCCGACGGGCAGCTTTTTCCAGGCGTTGGTGTACATGCGCTCCAGGAAATCGGCGGCGTCCCTGCCCTGGATGTCGATCTTGCCGAGCGTCGAGGCGTCCATGACGCCGGCCGTGGTGCGCAGCGCTTTCGCCTCGCGCTGGACGGCGGCATGCATGTCCTCGCCCGGCCGCGGGAAATACCACGGGCGCTTCCACTGGCCGACGTCCTCGAACACCGCGCCGTTCGCCGCGTGCCACGCATGGGCCGGCGTCGTGCGCACCGGGTCGGAGAGCGAGTCTCGGTCGCGCCCTGCGATCGCGCCGAGCGTCACCGGCGTGAACGGGGGGCGGAAGGTCGTGGTGCCCACTTCGGGAATCGGCTTGCCGAGCGCATCGGCGAGGATCGCGAGGCCCGCCACGTTGGAAGTCTTGCCCTGGTCGGTCGCCATGCCGTTGGTGGTGTAGCGCTTGGCGTGTTCGACCGAGCGAAAGCCTTCCTGCGCCGCGAGGCGCATGTCGCGCTCGGTGACGTCATGCTGGAAATCGATGAAATGCTTGCCGGGCAGCTTGTCGCCCAGAAGCGACTGCACCGACCACAGCGGCAGCACCTTGAGCGCATCGACGGGCATTGCGGTGACCGACGTCGACGCGCTGTGACCAAGGGCGGAAAGCGATCTGGCCGCGGCCGCTGTGCCGTCCGCGATCGCATCGCCAAGATCGAACCGGCCGTTCATCGCGCCGGCCACTGCGACCGCCTGGCGGCAGGTGTCGGGCAGGAAAGCGGCGAGGCGCTCGTCGTAGCGCAAGCGGCCGGTCGCCTGGCTGTAGAGATGCACCGCCGGGCTGAAGCCGCCCGACAGCAGGACGTGGTCGCAAGCGATCCGGGTCAGCCCTGACCCGCGCGCCGGACGGATGTCGATGCTTTCCACGCGCTGGCCCCCATGGGCGCAGATCACGACGGTCCCTCGGAAGACCCGGCTGCCGACGGCGGCGGCCCTTTGCATGAGGTCCTCGCTCACGTCGGCGCGCACGTCGATGATGGTCGGCAGCGTTCGCGTCAGCGCCTGGGTTTCGATCGCCTGCGCAAACCCCTGGTCATTGTTGACGAAGGCAGCACCGTTGTTGCCGAGGGAGACCGAATAGCGCGTCGCGTACGCGCAGGCCGCGCCGGACAGCAGGATGCCGGGCAGGTCGTTGTTGCCGAAAACGATATGCCGTTCGTGCGCGCCCGTGGCGAGGACGACCCGCCGGGCACGGAAATGCCAGAGACGCTTTCGGGCCACGCCGCGCGCCGTTCCCGGGCCGAGGTGGTCGGTGCGATGCTCCACGGCCATGAGGTAGTTCTGGTCGTAATAGCCGAACACTGAAGTGCGGTTCAGCAGGAGCACGTTCGGCAGGGCGAGCAGTTCGGCCGTAACGCGTGCGATCCAGGCCGCGCCGTCCTCGCCTGCGATCTCGCCCTTGCGCCGCAAAAGGCTGCCGCCGGACTCACTCGATTCCTCGACGACGACGACCCGCAACCCGCTTCTTGCGGCCACCTGCGCGGCGGACAGGCCCGCCGGGCCGGCGCCGACGATGAGCACGTCGCAGTGCCAGTGCATGCGGTCATAAAGATCGGGATCGGGCGCTTCCGGCGCCACGCCGAGGCCCGCGGCCGCACGCAACGCCGGCTCATAGAGGCGCTTCCAGAAGGCCTTCGGCCACATGAAGGTCTTGTTGTAGAACCCGGCCACGAGGATCGACGAAGCGAGGCCGTTGATTGCGCGAAGGTCGAACTCCAAGCTCGGGAAGCAGTTCACGCTGGCGGCTTCGAGGCCGGCAAAGAGTTCGATCTCGGTCGCCCGCAGATTGGGCTCGCTGTGCGCGCCGCTGCCCAGCTGCACGATGGCGTTCGGCTCCTCGTTGCCGGCCGAGAGCACGCCGCGGGGCCGGTGGTATTTGAAGCTCCGGCCGACCAGGTGCATGCCGTTGGCCAGCAGTGCTGAGGCCAGGGTGTCGCCCGCGTAGCCCTGCAGCTTCCTGCGGTTGAACGTGAAGGGTAGGGGGCGGGCTCGATCGATTCGGCCGCCGCTCGCGAGCCGGAAGTCCTGGCTCATGGCTTGCCCGGCGGCGGAGGCTCGCCGGGCTTGTAGATCGCGCCGATCTCGTGCGTGATCGTGCTGCGCGCCATGTTGAACCAGCGCCGGCAGCCATGCGTGTGCACCCAACGCTCGAGAAAAGTGCCTTTGGGGTTGTCGCGCATGAAGAGGAATTGCGCCCATTCGTCGTCGGGCACCGATGCCGTGTCCTTGGGATAAGCGATGTGCGCCTGGCCGCCGTAGGAAAACTCGACCTCCTCGCGCTCGCCGCACCAGGGGCAGGCTATGCGAAGCATTCGTGCTCCGTCAGCATCAGTGCGCCACGGCGGCGGCGCCGTGCTCGTCGATCAGCGCACCGCTCGAGAAGCGGTCTAGCGAGAAGGCCGCGTTCAGCGGATGCGGCTCGCCGGTGGCGATCGTGTGCGCGAAAACCCACCCTGAGCCGGGTGTCGCCTTGAAGCCGCCGGTGCCCCAGCCGCAGTTGATGAAGAGGTTCTTCACCGGGGTCTTCGACACGATCGGCGAGGCATCGGGACACACGTCGACGATGCCGCCCCAGGTGCGCATCAGGCGCAGCCGGCTGAAGATCGGGAAGAGCTCGAGCAAGGCCGCCATCTGGTGCTCGATCACGTGGAAGGAGCCGCGCTGAGCGTAGGAGTTGAAGCTGTCGATGCCGGCGCCGATCACCAGCTCGCCCTTGTCCGACTGGGAGAGGTAAACGTGCACCGTGTTCGACATCACGACGCAGGGGTGGATCGGCTTGATGGGTTCGGAAACGAGGGCCTGCAGCGGGTGGCTCTGGATCGGCAGGCGGAGGTCCGCCATCGAGGCGACGACCGAAGAGTGCCCGGCGGCGACGATGCCGACCTTGCCCGCCAGGATCGTGCCGCGCGTGGAGCGCACGCCGGTGACAGCGCCGTTCTCGCGAAGGAGCCCGGTGACTTCGCAGTTCTGGATGATGTCCACGCCAAGCGAATCCGCCGCCCGCGCGTAGCCCCAGGCAACGGTGTCGTGGCGCGCCGTGCCGCCGCGCCTTTGCAGTGTCGCCCCCATGACCGGATAACGCGCGGTCTTCGAGATGTCGATGATCGGGCAGAAATCCTTTACCTGCTCGGGCGTGAGCCATTCCGCGTCGATGCCGTTGAGGCGATTTGCTTCCACGCGCCGGATGCCTTCGCGCACGTCACCGAGGTTGTGGGCGAGGTTGATCACGCCGCGCTGGCTGAACATGAGGTTGATGTTGAGGTCCTCGTTCAGTCCCTCCCAGAGCTTGAGCGAGTGCTCGTAGAGCGCGCCGCTCTCGTTCCACAGGTAGTTGGAGCGGATGATCGTGGTGTTGCGGCCGGTGTTGCCGCCGCCGATCCAGCCTTTCTCGAGCACGGCGACGTTCGTGAGCCCGTGGTTCTTCGCGAGGTAATACGCGGTGGCGAGGCCATGGCCGCCGCCGCCGACGATGATGGCGTCATAGCGCTGCTTGGGCGCCGCGTCGCGCCAGAAGGGTTGCCATTCGGAATGCCCGGAAAAAGCGTTCCGGACCAGCTCTGCGAAAGAGAATCGCTGCATGAGGAAGAACCGTTTTTCCCGATGCTATGCTCCGACCGGGCTTCGTGTCGAGGTAAACGATGAAACGATCGGTCAACGCAATGATCGCGTCCGCCATGGCGGCGGCCGCTCTGATTTCGGGTGGCGCACACTCGGCCGATCCCTTTCCGTCGCGCCCGGTGCGCATTGTGGTCGGCTTCACGCCCGGCACGACCTCCGACGTGTTCGCGCGAATGATCGCGCAGAAGCTTGCCGAGAAATGGGGCCAGCCGGTGCTGGTTGAGAACAGGGACGGCGCGGCCGGCGCGATCGCCGCAGAGGCGGTATCGCGGGCGGCGCCGGACGGCCATACGCTGATGCTCGGCTCGAACTCGATCACGCTGGGGCCGATCCTGCGCGCGCAGCTTCCTTACGACCCGTTCCGCGATTTCGTGCCGATCACGCAGGTCGCGCAGACGCCGAACATTTTCCTGATCGGCAAAGGTCTCGGCGTCAACAACCTGAAGGAATTCATCGCCTATTCGAAGACGCCGACGGCGCGGCTGCAGTACGCCTCCTCAGGGCGCGGCACGCCCAGCCATCTCACGGTCGAGCTCTTCAAGGCGCTGGCCGACGTGAAAATGGAGGAGATCCCGTACAAGTCGAGCGGCCAGGCGCTGACCGACACGATTAGCGGGCAGGTCGCGCTGAATGCGCCGGGCATCGCGCAGGGGCTGCCGCATGTGACCGGCGGCAAGGTGGTCGCGCTCGGGGTCACGGGCTCCAAGCGCGCGCCCAAGGCGCCGGACGTGCCGACGCTTGCGGAAGCCGGGGTTCCCGGCTACGAAGCGTACGGCTGGCACGGCATCTTCGCGCCGGCGAAGCTGCCGCCGGAAGTGCTTGCTGTGCTGTCGCGAGACATCACCGAAGTCCTCGCGCCGTCCGACATGCGCGAGCGGTTCAGCCAGCAGGGTGCCGAAGTCGTCGCGAGCTCCTCGCCCCAGTTCGGCCAGTTCCTGCGCAGCGATTTCGAAAAATGGAAGACGCTCTTCCAGAAGCTGGGCATCAAACCCGAATAACGGAGAATTTCTGACGATGAGGATCAGGCTGCTCGGCACCGGAACGCCGACCCCGTCCCTGCAGCGCATGTGCTCGGGGTACGTGGTCGAAATCGGCAACGACGTGATCGTGTTCGACCATGGCTTCGGCGCGCATCACCGGCTGCTCGAGCTCGGCATTCCGCCGACGAGGGTCACGCACTTTTTCTGCAGCCACCTCCACTACGACCACATGGGCGACTATCCGCGCTTGCTTCTTACGCGCTGGGACCAGGGCGCCGGAAAGATTCCCGAGCTGAAGGTCTACGGCCCGCCGCCGATCGCCGCGGTGAGCAAGGCGCTCTTCAACGAGGGCGGCGCCTTCTGGCCGGATCTCGTCGCCCGCACCGAGCACATGTGCAGCGTGTCGATCTATCACGCGCGCGGCGGGGTGGGCGAGCGAAAGAAGCCGGTGCCCGAAGTGACGGAGCTGAAGCCCAACCAGGTGGTCGAAGGCAATGGCTGGAAGGTGAAGACGGTCGGGGTCGCGCACTTTGGCCCGCAGCTCATTTCGTACGGGTTCCGTTTCGATTCGCCCGAAGGCTCGTTCGTCTATTCCGGCGACAGCGGCCCTTGTGCCTCGATGGAGCGCCTGGCCGAGGGCGCGGACGTAATGGTCCACATGTGCCAGTACCTTTCGGGCACCGAGCTCTGTCCGGAATTCGCCGAGTCGTGCATGGGGCATCTGGAGCTCGCGCGCCTGGCCGAGAAGGCGAAGGTGAAGACCGTGGTCATTTCCCACGTCACCGAGCAGATCGACCAGCCCGGCGTGCGGGAGAACGTGGTGCGGGAGATGGCCGAAATCTACAAGGGCAACATCGTGTTCGGCGCCGATTTGCTGGAAGTGCCGGTCAAGGGGCCTTCCGCGGCGAAGCTCCAATGAGCGTGCGCATTCTCAAGACCGCGCTCGCCGCAGCGCTGCTCGCCTTCGCGGCCGTTTCGAACGCGCAATACCCCGACAAGCCGATCAAGGTCGTGGTCGCATGGCCGCCGGGCTCACCGACCGACAGCGTGGCGCGCCTCGTGTCCGACCGGCTCGCGCAGCGGTTGGGGCAACCGATCACGGTCGAAAACCGTCCGGGGGCGAACGGCACCATCGGAACGACGTACGTGGCCAAGGCGGCGCCGGACGGCTACACGCTGATTTTCGCGACGGCCGACACCCATTCGATCAATCCTTTGGTCTACAAGTCGCTCTCGTACGACGCGGTGAAGGGCTTCGAGCCGATCTCGCTCGTGGGCACGGTCAACTTCGTGTTGATTTCCAGGCCGGACTTTCCCTACGCGGACCTGCAGGCGCTGGTCGCGGCGGCGAAGCAGCAGCCGGGCAAGATCTCGTTCGCGACCTGGGGCACCGGCAGCACGGCGCACGTGGCCCTCGCGCTGCTGGAGCAGGCCGCGGGCGTCCAATTGCTGCATGTGCCGTTCCAAGGGTCCGCCCCCGCGCTCAATGCGTTGCTTGGCTCGCAGGTGGACGTGATGGTGACCGGCGGGCCGCAGACCGCGGACACCAACCGCAAGGCCGGGAAGATCAAGATCCTCGGCGTGAGCGGGGCGCAGCGGCTGGCGGCCTTGCCGGACGTTCGCACGTTCGCGGAACAGGGACTGCCCGATGCGCAAGCCGGGTCGTGGTACGGATTCATGGCACCCGCGGGCCTGCCGCCGGCGATTCGCGACCGGCTCGCGGGTGAAATCGCCTCGATCCTCAAGGTGCCGGACGTCGCCCAGCGGATCGCTAGCTTCGGCTGGACGGTGGTCGGCAACACCCCGGCCGAGTATTCCGTGTTCCTGCGCAGCGAGCTCGAGCGCTACGGCAAGGTCATCCGGTCGCGCGGCATTCAGCTCGATCCGCCATGAGCGAAGCCCTTGCCATCGGCGAGCGGGCGCGGTCACTCTACCGATCCTCACTCGTCTGGGACATGACCGTCCCTTACGGCATGCAGCATGCGACGGACGGCGTGACGCTGCCTCGCTTCCGGAAGGCGGGCTTCGGCCTCGTGTCGCTCACGCTGGGCGGCGACAAAACGTTCGGCCCGGAAGCCGCGCTGACGAACATCAGCAAGGTCTACGCGGTTTGCGCAAAGAACCCGGACCTCTACGTGATGGTGAAGACGATCGAAGACGTCGACCGGGCCCGCAGGGAAGGCAAGCTCGCGATCACGATCAACTTCCAGGGCACCAACGTGCTCGCCAACGACCTGGGCCTGGTCGAGGTGTTCTACCGGCTGGGCGTGCGGCACATGCTTATGGCGTACAACCAGAAGAACCTCGTGGGCGACGGCTGCGCCGAGCGCACCGACGCCGGGCTGTCGCGGTTCGGCCTGGCGATGATCAAGGAGATGAACCGCGTCGGCATGCTGGTCGACGGCACGCACACCGGCCACCGCACGAGCATGGAGGCCATGGAAGCGAGCACAGCCCCGTGCATTTTCTCCCACTGCTGCGCCTATTCGGTCTTCCCGCACTACCGCAACATCAAGGACGACCAGATCCGTAAATGCGCCGAAACCGGCGGAGTGATCGGCGTGAACGGGCTGGGCGAATTCATCGATGACATGGAGGCGCGGAGCGAATCGATGTTCCGCCACCTCGACCACATCGTGAACCTGGTCGGCGCGAAGCACGCAGGCATCGGCCTGGATTACGTTAAGGACGTGGCCGCGTTCTGGAAGTACGTGGACGACAATCCCGAAGCGTGGCCGGACAACCACGGCAAGCCCAATCGCCACACCAAGTTCGTGCAGCCCGAGCAGATCGAGGATCTCGCCGAGCTGATGTGCCGCAAGAACTATTCCGAGACCGACATCCGCGGCATCCTGGGCGGCAACTTCTACCGCGTCTGCAAGGAAGTCTGGAAGTAGGCGGGGCTACAACCCCAGGGTCATCTTCGCGATGATGTTGTGCTGGATCTCGTTCGAGCCGGCGTAGATCGAGGTCTTGCGGAAGTTGCAGTAGCGCGGCGCAAGCAGGGCGGCGAATTCGTCCAGTCCGTCGTTGCCGCCGACCGGCTGGTAAGGCTGCGCCTGCGGGCCGATCGCCTGCATCATCAGCTCGGTCAGCGCCTGCTGGATCTCGGTGCCCTTGATTTTCAGCAACGATACGTCCGCGCCCCGCGGCTGCCCGGTGCGCCGCATCTGGTCAAGGAAGCGCAGGTTGGTGATCTCGAGCGCGAGCAGCTCGATCTCGACGCGCGAGACCTTGTCGCGAAAGCGCGGGTCGTCCATGAGCGAGCGGCCGTTCGCGGACTGCTTCGCGGCAAACGCCTTGAGCTGGGCCAGCTCGCGCTTGGAGGCGCCGACGCGCCCGGTGTTCAGCCGCTCGTGGCCCAGCAGGTACTTGGCGACCGTCCAGCCCTTGCCTTCCTCGAAGACGAGGTTCTCCACCGGCACCTCGACGTTGTCGAAGAACACCTCGTTCACGTGATGGCCGCTGGCCATGAGCATCAGGGGCCGGACGCTGACCCCCGGCGTCTTCATGTCGAAGAGCAGGAACGAGATGCCGTCCTGCCTGCGTGCGGAGCTCGAATCGGTGCGCACGAGGCAGAAGATCCAGTCGGCGTAATGGGCGCCCGAGGTCCAGATCTTCTGGCCGTTGACGACGTAGCGGTCGCCTTTGCGCTCGGCGCGCGTCTTGAGGGACGCGAGGTCGGAGCCCGAGCCCGGCTCGGAGTAGCCCTGGCACCAGACATCGTCGCCGTTATAGATGCGCGGCAGGAAGCGCTTCTTCTGCGCCTCGGTGCCGAAGCGCAGCAGCACGGGCCCGCACATCGCCAGGCCGAACGAGATCAACGGCGGGGTGCCCGCATAGCCGCATTCCTCGTCGAAGATGAAGCGCTGCGCGATGTTCCAGCCGGTGCCGCCCCATTCCTTCGGCCAGGCCGGCGCAATCCACCCTTTCTTCGCGAGGATGCGATGCCAGCGCAGCAGGTCCTCGCGGCCAAGGTCCTTCAGGCCGACGACTTTTTCGCGCAGGTCCGACGGGAGGTTCTCGCGGAGCCAGCCGCTCACCTCTTCGCGAAACGCGATCTCTTCTGCGGAATAGTTCAGGTCCATGCGGCGTTCCTCCCGTCGCAAGGATACCGTCCCGGTTCGCAGGCGGCCACTCCCGGGCGGTGTATCCTCGCCGCTTACCGATCCCGGACAGCCCAGTGGCCTCTTCGCTCCACGAAAAAGCGGTCGTCGTCGACGGCCTCATCATCGCCAACTTCGATCGCGCGGTCTTCGAAGACATGCGCAAAGGCGGCCTCACCGCCGCCAACTGCACCTGCTCCGTGTGGGAGAACTTCCGCGGCAGCATGGAAAACGTGGCGCGCTGGAAGCGACATTTCGCCGGGAACGCGGACCTCATCACGCAGGTGTTCACCACCGCCGACATCGCCCGCGCCAAGGCGGAAGGGAAGACCGGCATCATCCTCGGCTGGCAGAACCTCTCCGGCATCGAGGACCAGGTCGGCTTCCTGGAGCTTTTCAAGGCGCTCGGCGTCGGCGTGATGCAGATCGCCTACAACACGCAGAATCTGGTGGGCTGCGGCTGCTACGAGAAGCGCGACAGCGGCCTGTCGGAATTCGGCCACGAGGTGATCGCCGAGATGAATCGCGTCGGCATTCTCTGCGACCTTTCCCACGTCGGCGCGAAAACGAGCGAGGACGTGATCCTCGCCTCGAAAAAGCCGGTCGCCTATACGCATTGCCTGCCTTCGGGCCTCAAGGAGCATCCGCGCAACAAGACGGACGCGCAGCTGAAATTCATCGCCGACAAGGGCGGCTTCGTCGGCGTGACGATGTTCCCGCCGTTCCTCAGGCGAGGCGCGCAGTCCAACGTGGACGACTACGTCGAGGCGATCGAGTACGTGGTCGGCATCGCCGGCGAGGACCAGGTCGGCATCGGCACCGATTTTACCCAGGGTTACGGCCGCGAATTCTTCGACTGGATCACGCACGACAAGGGCTACGCGCGCCGGCTTACCGATTTCGGCGACGTGATCAATCCCGAGGGCCTGCGCACGATCGGCGAATTCCCGAACCTCACGGCGGCAATGGAAAAACGCGGCTGGAAGGAAAGCCGGATCCGCAAGGTGATCGGCGAGAACTGGGTCCGGGTGCTGAAAGACGTCTGGGGAGCGTAAGGAGATCGAATGGAAGCCAAACCGTCCTACAAGCTGAGCGCGCCGGCCGAGAGCTTCCGGCCCACGCTCGTCGGCCGCAACTACGCGGTGTCCTGCGGCCATTACCTGGCGGCGCTCGCTGCTTCGCGCGTACTCGACCGCGGCGGGAACGCGGTGGATGCCGGCGTCACCGCGGCAATCGCGCTTGCCGTGCTGCAGCCGGACATCGTCAGCGTGGCGGGCGTCGCGCCCACGCTCGTCTACAACGCGAAGACGAAGAAGGTCACCAGTCTCGCGGGCCTCGGCTACTGGCCCGAGAAGACGTCGGTGGACCGCTTGCGCGAGGAAGCCCGCAAGGCCGGCAACAACGCGATCCCCGAAGGCCTGCTTCGCACGGTGATGCCCGCGGCGCCCGCAACGCACATCGAAGCGCTGCGCCGGTTCGGCACGATCTCCTTCGCCGAGGCGGCGGCGCCCGCGGCCGAGTTGGCATCGCAAGGGTTTGCCGCTTATCCGATGCTTGCCAAGAGCCTCGCTGCGGATGCGACGAGTTATGCGCGCTGGCCTTCGAGCGCCGCGGTGTTCCTCAAGAACGGCGAGCCCGCCGGCGCCGGGGAGTTGCTCAGGCAGGAAGACCTCGGCCGCATGCTCGGCGCGATGATCGATGCCTCGAAGCGCGCCGGCAGCCGCGAAGCCGGGCTCAAGGCGGCGGCGGACTATTTTTACCGCGGCCCGGTGGCTCAGGCGGTGCACGACTTCCATGCGGCCCACGACGGCTTCGTCACCAAGGACGATCTCGCGGGCTTCGAAGTGCCGGTCGAGGACACGCACAGCATGCGTTACGGCGACTACGAGATTCACTCGAACGGCGCCTGGTGCCAGGGCATCCTGCTGCTGCAGGCGCTGGCGACGCTCAAGGTGGGTGGCGTTTCGAACCTCAAGCACAATTCGTCGGCTTACCTCCATCTCCTCATCGAGGCTCTCGACCTCGCGTTCGCCGACCGCGAGGCGTATCTCGGCGATCCCAAGTTCGTCAACGTGCCGGTCGCCGGCATGCTGAGCGACACGTACGGCGCCGCGCAGCGCAAGCGCATCGCCGCGAACCGCGCCTTCGGCCGCATGCCCGATCCCGGCCGGCCGGCGGGCAGCGAGGGCTTAAGCCTAGAGCACATGCGCCAGTGGATGTCGGCCACGCCCACCCCGCACGCGATGGCGCGAGATACGATCTACTGCTCGGTGATCGACAAGGAAGGCAACGTCTATTCCGGCACGCTCAGCGACAACACGCACGACACGCCCATCATCCCCGGCACCGGCCTCGCGATTTCGTCGCGCGGCTCTCAATCGCGCTTGCAGGAAGGACATCCGTCCGAGGTCAAGCCCGGCAAGCGCCCGCGCCTGACGCCGGCGCCTGCGATGATCACCCGCGGCGGCGAACCCTTCATGGCGCTCGGCACGCCCGGCGGCGACGTGCAGATGCAGGCGATGCTGCAGGTGTTCCTCAACGTCGTCGAATTCGGCATGCCGGTGCAGAAAGCGATCGAAGCCTCGCGCGCCTGGAGCGCGAATTTCCCGAACTCCTTCGCGCCGCACGACTACGCGCCGGGCCGCCTGTGCGTCGAAGAGGGCATCGACAAGGCGGTGAGCGAGGAGCTCGCCGCGCTCGGCCACAAGGTCGAGCCTTGGGCCCGCTATCCGGCGGCCGGGGGTGCGGTGTGCGCAGTGATGCGCGATCCGAAGAGCGGCTTGTTCCATGCCGGCGCCGATCCGCGACGCGAGTGCTACGCGGTGGCCTGGTAGCCGTCGATGGGCCAACCCGCGCTCGACATCCGCGTCGACGACGCGAGCGGCGAATGGACGGTCGACGGCATGCCCATGATCCTGGTGCCGCGGCATTTCCTGGTGAACAACCATGCCGCCTGCGAACATGCGATAGGAGTGGATGCCTATGCCAGGCATTTGCATGACGCCGGCTACAAGTCGGCCTGGCAATGGTGCGAGAAGGAAGCCGCGCACCACGGCTTGTCGGGGCTCGAAGTCTTTCGCCATTACATGAAGCGCATCTCGCAGCGCGGCTGGGGACAGTTCAGCGTCGAATCCGTTGACGAGGCGACCGGCCGCGCGAAGATCCGGCTGCGCCATTCGGTCTTCGTCTCGGAAGCCGGCCGGAACGCGGGCCGCAAGGTCTGCTACATGTTCCTCGGCTGGCTCGTCGGCTCGCTCGAGTGGGTGGGGCAGAAGTCGGGCCGCAATTACAAGCTGCACGCGGTCGAATCGGCGTGCGCAGCCGACGGCGCGCGCGACGGATGCCTGCTCGAAGTGATGCCGAAGGAATAGCCGAATGCTCATTTCCGGGGACGCGTACAGGGAATCGTTGCGGCGTTACAAGCCGCAGGTCTACGTCGACGGCCGCAAGGTCGATTCGGTCGCCGACGAGCCGGCCCTGGCGCCGGGCGTCAACGCGCTCGCACTGACGTACGATTTTGCGCTGCGCGAGCATCTCAAGCCGGTGATGCGCGCGGATGTGCCTGCCATCGGGGCGCGTGAGGTGAACCGCATGCTCGGCATCCCTGCCTCCAGCCAGGACCTGCTCAACAAGCTCGAAGCGGTCAGGCTGGTCTGCCAGGAGACCGGGTGCGCGGAGCGCTATCTCGGCGGCGATTGCCTTTCGGCGATCTGGCAGTCCGCGCATCGGGTGGACGAGGAAAGGAATACGAAATACGTCCCGCGGGTCAAGGCGTACCTTGAGCGCGTGTTCGCCGAGGACCTGACGCTGGGCGTAGCGATGACCGATGGCAAGGGCGACCGCACCAAGCGGCCGAGCCAGCAAGCCAATCGCGACAGCTACCTGCACATCGCGGAACGGCGCGCGGACGGCGTCGTCCTCTCCGGCGTCAAGGCCATCGTGACCGGCGCGCCCTACATGCACGAGCTGCTGGTGATGCCCTGCCGCAACATGGCCGAGGCCGACCGGGACTTCGCCGTCTGCTGCGCGGTGCCCATCGATGCGCCCGGCCTGACGATCGTCGCGCGGCCGGCCGGCCGCCCCGGCGAGAAGGCCGCCAAGTTCAGCGGCAAGTACGGGCAGTCCACGGGCGTCGTCCTCTTCGAAAACGTTTTCGTCCCGTGGGACCGGGTGTTCCTCGCCGGGGAGCATGAATTCGCCGGGCCGCTCGTCTACGACTACACCGCGCACCACCGCCACACGTGCATTGCGGCGCGCGCCGGCTTCGGCGACCTGCTGATCGGCGCCGGTGCGCTGATGACGGAGGCGAACGGCATCGACCTCGACCGCGCCGACAACCTGCGCGAGCAGATGGTCGACCTCATCAAGATCGTCGAGGGCTTCTATGCCTGCGGCGTGGCGGCTTCGGTGTATTGCAGTCAGGACGCGCGTGCCGGGGTCTCGGTGCCCGAGGCGGTATTCGCCAACATCGGCAAGCTGCTGATGGCGACGCAAATCTACGACATGCACCGCATCGCGCACCACGTGTCCGGCGGTTTGATCGTCACGCTGCCCGGGCCGGACGAGGACCATAACCCGGCGACGGCGGGGCGGCTGTCGGATGTGCTCACCGCGCGCTCGGACATCCCTTACGAGAAGCGCATCGAAGTGGCGCGCTTCGTGGAGGACCTGACTGCCAGCTACCAGGCGGGCTGGTACTCGGTGATCAGCCTGCACGGCGGCGGATCGCCCGAGGCGATGAAGATGGAGATCTGGCGCAACTACCCGGTCGGCAACAAGGTGGACCTGGTCGAGCGGCTTCTTGAGCGCGGAATTCTTACCGACGAGACCCGCAAGATCACGCGCAACCGCCAGCCGGGCCGGTGCTGCGACGCCGGCTGCCAGGTGCCGGCCGCGCCGCAAATGGCCGCGCTGCCGGCAGAGCAAACGGTCGAGCCCGCCGCGATCGGCGGCCGGCGCCTCGGCGCGGTGAAGTAGATGGCGGTGCTGCGCTCCTTCCTGTTCGCGCCGGGCAATCATGGGCGCCGGGTGGAGAAAGCGTTTTCGCTCGGCGCCGACGCGGTCATCCTCGACCTCGAAGATTCCGTGGCTGCGAGCGAGAAAGTCGCCACGCGGAAGCTCGTAGTGGATACGCTGGGGAGACCCCGCCCCTCGAACGGCACCAAGGGCTATGTGCGCGTGAACGCCATGAGCACGCCCTGGTGCCTCGGCGACCTGCTCGAAGTCGTGCGCCCCGGCGTGGATGGCATCGTGCTGCCCAAAGTCGAGTCGGCCGCCGACCTGCGCGCCGTCGACTGGATCATCGCGAACCTCGAGCGCGAGAGAGGCCTCAAGGCCGGCGGCATCGACCTCATGCCGATCATCGAGACCGCCGCAGGTTTTTCGCGGCTGGATCGCATCTACGGCGCCCGTTCGCTCAAGGATTATCCCGGCCCGTGGCGCGTGAAGCGCATGACCTTCGGCGCGGCCGACTTCACCAACGACGTCGGCATGACCTGGACGAAAGGCGAGGAGGAACTGGCCGAAATCCGCACCCGGCTGATCGTGTCCTCGCGCGCCGCCGGCATCGAGCCGCCCGTGGACACCGTGTGGGTGCACATCAAGGACATCGAAGGATTGCGCGCCGCGGCCGAGCGCAGCAAGCGGCTCGGGTTCCAGGGCCGGATGTGCATCCATCCGGATCACGTTGCGGTGGTGAACGAAGTTTTTACCCCGACCGCGGAAGAGGAATCGCGCGCGAAGAAGATCGTCGATGCGTTCAAGGCCGCGGAGACCGCCGGGCAGGCGGCGATACAGGTGGACGGGGCGATGGTCGACTACCCGGTCTTTCACCGCGCCGAGCGCGTGCTGGAAACGCTCGCGGCGATTCGGGCCAGAGACCGCTGAGGATCGGCGCGTCTACAATGACGCGCAAGAAGAAGGAGAAGGACCATGCGCTCCAAAGCATCCCCTCAGCAATTCGCCATGGCGGCCTTCGGCGCCCTGGTCATCCTCGCCGCCGGTCTCGCCATTCACGGCAAGGCTCGCCTGCCGGGCGCCGCGGCGCCGGAAGTGCAGCTGCCATTCATCCTCTGCGGCGGTGCGGGTGTCATTGCCGGGGCGGAGCCGATTCACGCAACGAACGGGCGGCCGCGCCCGGTCGCTCGGGTGGTGTCCTCGGAGCCGCTTGCGCACGTGCCCGGCAAGCGGGTCACGGTCGCGATCGTCGATTTCCCGCCGCGAAGCATTTCGCCGCCGCACCGGCATGGCGGGTCGGTGACCGCCTATGTCCTGAGCGGCACGATCCGCTCGCAGCTGGAGCAGGGGCCGATCGACACGTTCAAGCCGGGCGGCACCTTCTTCGAGCCGCTCGGGATCATCCACACGCTTTCTGAAAACCCCAGCGACACCGAGCCCGCGCAGCTGATGGCGATCTTCATCCACGATGAAGGCGCGACCCTGACGACCTACCTGGAGTGATGCCATGGACGAACGAATCCTGAAATCTTCGCTCGCGGTTGCGTTGGTGCTGGCGCTGTCGGCCTGCGCGCCCTTGATTACGCAGAGCCCGGGGATGGGCTTGTCGCCGGTCAACGCAGTGGCCGACGGAGAGGATAAGCACGTGATGCTCTTCGGCGCCGACGTGGTGAGCTACTTCACCGAGAATGCCTACCGGCCCGGGTCGCCCGCGCTCAAGAGCGTTTACAAGGGCGTGACGTTCCGCTTCTCGAAGACCGAGCACAAGGCGATGTTCGACGCCGCGCCGGAGAAATTCCTGCCGCAGTACGGCGGCTATTGCGCGAACGGGATCGTCTACGGCATCCCCTACGGCGGCAACGCCGACGCCTGGCGCGTCATTAACGGCAAGCTCTACATGTTCGGCGGCCAGAGATCGGTCGACGGGTTCCTGCTCGACGTGCCGAAGAACATCGCACTGGCGGACAAGTACTGGGCCGACGAAGTCGCCGGCTCGAATGCGTTCGTGCAGCGCGTGTGGCGGCTGGTCGACCGGGTGCCGCACTACCGCACCGGCGAGGAGCTCCTGCAGGACATCGCGCGGGCCAAGGGAAAGTAGGGCGAAGCTCAGGCGCGCTGGATGCGTCCGGCCACCGCCCGGATCTGGCGCGGCGCCGCGAGCCACATCGCCCCGGCCGAGAAGACACTGCAAGCGAGCGCGACGCTGAAAGACACCAGGTAGTTGCCCGTCGCGTCATACTTTCCAGCACAGTGGGATCCGAAGCTTGGAATTCACGTGACTTGAAGTCGCGGC
>JADMIO010928574.1_pt1 | contig 63419 bp, 41 predicted proteins | sample 8958161 | NCBI WGS metagenome assembly JADMIO01 (sample SAMN16585339, study PRJNA669376) | soil metagenome | isolation source: Crop rotation soil | place: USA: Cullars Rotation, Alabama | collected 2011
GCGACAACTTGTCCACGTGGAATTCTAAGCTTAGGATCCCAATGTGCTGGAAAGGCTACGGAGGTCAGGCAGAGTCTCGCCCCACCATGAAGATTGATCAGAAAAGAAACCCACCTCTAAGCTTAGCTGCTTAGCTTAGTAGCTTGACTTCTGGCCACTTTTTTGCCATCCTCGGTCCCGGTCGTAGGAGTAGTCCCCAAGTTTTTTCCACATGCTCCAGTTAAATGGGAACGCGGGAATCCGAATTCCCCGCTCAACACGAATTCTCTGGCAAATTGCCGCCGTATTCAGCCTTGCCTTGCCTTGTCTCCAGGCTGATGTGTTCTTCACCAGCATGTCGCCGCTGCACGGCCTCATTGGCACACGGGTAACGTTGACAGGGACCGGTTTCAGTCCGGCAGCGAACAATTCCGTCACCATCAACGGAAAACCGGTTTCGCTCGCCCGTATCACGTCGACAAACATCGAAGTGGTGGTCAGTCCCGGGGCGGAATCGGGCGCGGTGGCGCTGACGGTGGATGGCAAAACTTACACGCACTCGGCGCCATTCCGTGTCGAACGAAACGTGTCGGGGCGATTCATTTTGCCTCCTCGTGTCGACCCGGCCGGTTATCAGATTGGGTCATCGAGCACGCTCTCATCGTTCGCCGCCGACGGCACATTCACCACCACCGTGCCGCTGGACGACGTCGCTGTAGTTTGGGGGTTTCGCGGAACGAATGATCCGCTGTTCGCATCGGTCGTTCTTCCCTCCACGAGCCAGGTTTCGATCGATGCCACCAATACGGCCATCGCGCTTGTGGTCCTCTCGCCGTTGGTGGGAACGCGTGAATTATCCGTGCTCCAACCGCTGCTCGCCAACCTCTCCGCGCTGCCTGAACTTGCGAATCTGACCGAGGTGATCAAGTCTGCCAGCACGGCCGGGGCGGATTACCTGATCGACAGCCGCTATGACGCCGCGATGACGAATGTCGTCCAAAAGCTTCTATCGACCTCAATCTCAAGCCAAAGCGTATCGAGTCTCGACTTCAAGGACGGAACTCCGCCGAACACGTATTTGAAAGACCTGAATCCCGACGCTTTGGGATATCCGGCCACGGTCCGGCTCAAAAGCACGCTGGACATTCCCGCCAATGACACCAACAAAGTCCGATTCAAACTGGATAAATTCGGCAGCCCAAACGCGCTTAGTGCGCGCGGGAACAACCCGCTCGATTGGATCGTGGAGCTTTATCGGGTCGATCCGGCCCAATTCAAAAATGGGCGTGCCAGCGTTGACGCATTGACGGCGTTCGACACGCCGAAACTCCTGGGCGACGAGCCCTTCGCGACCGGGTTCGTGCGCGCCTCTCTCGCCTCGAAGAAATTGGACCTGCTCAAGATGTTGAGCGACGCCCTTTCGGACAAAGTCTACGCGGGAGTCGAAGACAAGCCGAACGAGTTTGTGGTGGCCCGAAACGCGCCCGGCGTTTATGTCTCGCATGCGTACAGCGGAAATCTCTGGTATGGAACGAGCTTCTTCGCGGCCACGGCGAATCAAACGGGAATGTTGGACCGGCTTAATGGCAACTCGGCATGGAGTCGCGCTTTGGCGTTGAACATCACGCTGGCCGCGCTGGATATCGTTTCATTGGCCGCTGACCCGTCCAATTTCGTCGAGAAGCCCGAGCGCTGGGCCAAATTGATGTTCTCCGTCCGGTTGGACGTGGAAAAGGAAATCGCGCTGCACGTGGCAGCGGGAGATATGGATGCCGCAGCCGTGTTCGGAGTTTTGAAAAAAGCGACCAGCGCGACTCTGAAGTTTACCATCAAAGAAGCGGCCAACGCCGGATTGACCAAGCTGGGCGAGGGGATGCTCAAGACGTTATTCAAGGGGGTGGATATTTTCGGCAAAGTGAGCAAAGCGGAACAGACGCTTGAACGCGGGGCCGCGCTGACGACGTTTAGCACGTTTGCGGTCGAGCGCTCGATCTTTGTCGTTGGCACTCCCTTCGAACCGGTGATTGTCGGATTTAAACCGACCTCCGGACGCGCCGGAGATATCGTTGCGCTGAGTGGCTACAATTTTCCGGAGAGCACTTCCGCCGTTAGAGTCAGTTTTTGCACGTTCCCGAGCACGGCCAATCCGAATCTGGCCATGAAACTCCCCGCCAAAGTAATCAATGCTTCGCCCAACACGATCTCGGTGATGGTTCCGGCGGATTGGCGCTCGAGTTTTCCGGATGGCCGGGCCTTTATCTGCGTCGAGGACACCAATGGCGTGATGACCAGCACCATTGGGCTCCAACCGCCGTACCGCGAATTCTTTTTCACGGCGCCGCCGATCATTTACGCGGCCAATCCGAGTCTGGTTCGCTCGGGCGGAATTTTTTCGGTGACCGGAACGAATTTCGGTCCGGAAATCATTTTTCGCAATCGGTTCGTTTTCGACGGAAATCGCGAGGTCGAAGCCCACCATTCCAGCAGCAGCAATGTGACGACGATTCTTCCTCCACTGACGGAAGGTCCGCACACGGTGACGATCAAAATCGGGAACGAGACCGCGGCGCAGACGCTGAATTTCACGGTGCAAAACCCCGCCTCGGCGGGATACAAGAACGGCATCACCATTACGGTGGGCAAGCTCGACCTCAGCAATGCTCCTGACGGCCAGATCAGCCTTTTAGAGGCGATGTTGATTGCGAATGGGACACTTGGCCGCCCGGTTGAAACTCATCTGCCGTGCGAAAGCTTGCCCAATGACGATCCGAACCATTGCCCGCCGCAAATCCGCGAAGTCGATTCGATCGTTGGGTACAATGCCTCTGCCGGAAACACCGGCGGGGCGGCCTCGCGGGATACGATCAACATCGCCACAAAGCTGAAGGGGGGCACGATCACGGTCGCGGGCGGATTACCGCCGCTCGGAAACGGCGATACGTATTCCTTTGCGGATATTGTCGTCGATGGCGGGGGCGGGGCGAGTGACGGGTTGCTTTTGGACAACACGCAAGGCGCGCGTGTGGACCATGTGGTGCTGCGAAATTTTGGCGGGCATGGCCTGCACTTGAGGAACGGCGCGAGCGGCAACTCGATCGGCAATGTTTCGGTCGTGGCCTGCGGAGGTTCCGGCGCCTTTTTCGACACAGAGGTTAACAATAACGAACTGCGCAATTTGACTGTCTCGAATGCCGTTCAGCACGGCCTCCTGCTGAGCGGGGCCAAAGTGCAGCAAAACTATATCTTTTATGATTTGGGCCTCAATAACCGCCTTCTGTCGCGGCTGCAAAACTGCGGCGGGTGGGGACTCGTCCTGTCCAACGGCGCCAACCACAACATCATTCTTCCCGGAACGATCCGGAATAACGCGCGCGGCGGCATTCTCGTCACTGGTTTCGATACCGACGATAATGTCATCGGGCCGCATGGGGACCCGAATTATGCCCCGACGCTCAACGATATTTATAATAATGGCGGCCCCGGTGTTTATCTGACCGCTGGAGTGAATAACAACATCATTAGCTTTCTCAACCCGGCGGGCAACCAGGGAGACGGCATTCTTCTCGAAGGGCCGGATTGCGCCCGCAATCAAGTGAATGGCGTCGTCGTGGGCCTAGATGTTTATTCGCAGCAAGTTCCTGTCGCTCTGCCAAATCAAGGGAGCGGAATTCGACTGACGCGGGGCGCGTACCAAAACCTGATCGGCAGCCAACTGCCGGGAGGATTTTATGGGCGGGCCGTGATCGCGGGCAATCGCGACGACGGCGTTTTGCTGGAAGGGCCGGACACGGCCTCGAACACGGTCAATCGCGCGCATATTGGAACGCTCGAAACATTCTTCCAACAAGTCGCCATTCCGAACGGCCTGAATGGAATTCACATTCGCGATGGCAGTCACGATAATTTTCTGGGGGCGGTGCACAGCTATTTGGATTTGCACATCCTGGCCTCGGCCAAAGCGGCCATTCTGATCGAAGGAAAAGGAAGCGATCGGAACAGCGTTGTCGGAAATCAAATTGGCGATAACCACGAAGACAACCCCGTTTTGAGCCACTCGGCGCAGAACAATATTGGCGTCCACATCAAGGACGGCCCAAAGGGAAATACCATTGGTTACATGGGCGACCATGTTGAATTCAACATCGGCAATGATTTTTTTGTATTTCGATTCGCGAACGTAATCGCCAATTGCAAGGAAGCCGGAATCCTGCTCGAGAATTGCGGTGGCGCATTGGATGCCAACGGCCGGCTGGTGAGCCCGAACGTGATCCAAAACAATCATATCGGTGAGCAGGATTTTGGCGGAAACGGCCCGAACACTGTCGGCATCAAAATCATCAACAACGCCCAAGGCAATATCATCGGGGGCCCGCTGGCGGGGCAGAGAAATAACATTCGGTTTAATCTCAAAGCCGGCATCCAGATGAATCGGAACGTGGTCAGCGATCCCGCCTTGCGAAATCAATTCCTTAACAACGCGATCGAGTTCGGCGGCGGCCCGGTGCTCTGCGCGAAGTTGCCGGCCCAGGACCCGCTCATCGGCCCGACGACGGGCATCGGCGTTCTCATCGACGGAAACTCCGCCGGCAATGTTTTCGGTGAGAGCACGGCGAACGCCAACGTGATCAACCAGAATTGCGTCGGCGTCTGGATTGAAGGAAGCAGCGACAACTCCGTTTCCGGCGCGATGATCAATTACAATAGCGTTGCGGGAATCGTCATTAACAAAGGCCAATTCAATACCATCGGAGGCGACGCGGCGGCCGATGCGGATTTCATTTTCGCGAATGGTTCGGGCCAGCCGCATGACTGTGGGATCTTGATTTCAGGCGGGGGCGATAACATCGTTCAATCGGCTGTCATTGGCGACATCCTTCAAGGCAACAACGGCGCCGGGATCTATATCGTCAACTCCTCTTTCAATCAGATCGGCGGGGATAAGCGCGGAAATATTATCGCGGCCAACACTGGCCACGGCATTTACTTATCCGGCGCCGCCAGCCGATTCAACCAGATCAAGAACAACGGCATCGGCCTCAATAGCAAAGGCCTGCGCGCGCCTAACCTCAAAGACGGCATTCGCCTTGACGGAGGCGCCTCCGCGAACATGATCGGCGGACTCGCGGACGCGCGCTTGCTCAATGGCGCTTTGTCCATTCCAACGCCGAACACGATTGTCAATAATCTGGGAGCGGGCGTGACGGTCTTCGGCGCCGGCGCCACCGGCAACTCGATCCTGAACAATTCCATCTATGCCAATGCCGGACTTGGGATTGCCAATGTCGGCGGCGGGAATTTCGAAATTCCTCCGCCCGTTCAGGTAACTTATGACGGCACACGCATCATTGGGCGCGTGACAGATCTCGCCAAGACGCCCGTCGGGAGCACGATCCAAGTTTTTTCCGATGCCGGAGCACAAGGTTATCTTCTGCGGGGGGAAGCCACGGTCGTGACCGGGGGAAGCTGGGAAATCCCCGATTTATTGCCTCCTCTGCCCCCGCTCGGTTCCACGCTGACTATGACAGCGACGCACGGGGTCGACGGCTCCACCTCCGAGTTCGGCACAGCGGCCGTAACAGACATTGCTTTCACGGTGAGCCGGGTCGGCAACGAAACGATAGTGACCTCTTCTCCCGGCGCGTTGAATTCGCCCCTGTTACGACTCGCGGTTGGCGCTGTGAACGCCGCTGTTCGAGTGGACTCCATTGAGCTCAAAACCACCGGGACGATGAAATCGACCGACTTAACCGAAATAAGGTTATATCAGGATGTGAATAACGACGGCGCGGTTTCCGCCGGCGATCTCTTGTTAGCGGGGCCGGTTCCATTTCCCGGGGCGTTCAATCCGATTTTCTTGACCCTGACAAACGCCGTCATTTCGGCCAATAGCTCGCAGCATTGGCTCCTGGCCGCCTCGGTAAGCGCCGCGGCCACGGCAAACGCCCAGTTCAAAGCGAGCCTTGATACGGCGACGAGCATTTCCGCCCATTTCGTCACTCCGACGCCCTCCACCGCGACGCCGGCGGGGATTTTTCCCATTACGTCGCCGCTCTTCACAGTGATTGGTTCGACCCTGGCGGGACCGCGCTTTGAGACAATTCGCGGGTCGACCAATGGTGTCTTTCAAATGACGTTATCCGGAGTGCCGGGACAGCAATTTCGCATCGACGCGTCGACGAATCTTATCGCATGGAGCCCTCTCACGACTTTAGTCATCAGCAATGGGGGAACCGTTTTTCTCGACTTGGCGGCGCCGGCATTTAAGAAGCGCTTTTATCGCGCGGTAACGCCTTAACTTCACATTGAATTTTATGGAAGCGGCGGCAAGATGCCGCCGGAACCGGCAGGCGAGACGCCTGGCCCCACACTCCGAGGCCCCACACTTTCCACACTCTTCACACTCTGCACATCCCTAACAGCTTGATTCCCTTCGGCAGGCTGGCCATTCTAAGGGCCATGATAACATTGTTGGTCGGCACGAATCGCCCGGGAAGCAATACACGGAAAGTGGCCAAGCACGTCGAACAGGTTTATCGCGAGTTGGGTGTTCCGTTGAAAACGCTGGACCTGGCTGATCTTCCAGCAGAAATCTTTCACCCCAGCTCTTACGAAACCAAGCCTCCCGCATTTAGTGTTTTTTCCGAAGCGATCTTGAACTCGACCGGGCTCGTCATCGTGACGCCCGAGTACAATGGCAGCGTTCCCGGAATTCTCAAATACTTCATCGACATGTTGAAATTCCCGGAGAGTTTCGAGAAGCGGCCCGTTTGTTTTGTCGGGGTTGCGGCGGGTATTTGGGGGGCATTGCGTCCGATCGAGCAGTTGCAACAGATTTTCGGTTATAGAAACGCGTTCATTTATCCGGAGCGGGTTTTCATGCCGAGAATTAATCAATTGCTCGACGATGATGGAGCGCTGAAAGATGAAGATTCGATCGGGCGCCTGCGGGCGCAAGCGATCGGATTTGTCGAGTTCGTCGAAAAATTGCGCGCCGTCAAAGTCCGGCCAAGCAAAATCGATCTGGAGAACTCGATTCTGGAGCGGCTGGCGGTTTGCAGTTGGTCTCTTCAGCCCAAGAATCCCGCGCAATTGATCGGGCAGATGCAACAAATCGGGTTGAATCAGCTGCAAATCGCGCTCGATCCCATTCGCGAGCAGCCGGAGGTGTGGGGGAACGTGCAGGAGGATTGTTCGCGCGCCGGGATTCGCCTCGTTTCCGGAATGTTCGGGACGATTGGCGAGGATTATACCACCATGGAAACGATTCGTCGCACCGGAGGCGTGGTGCCCGATGAAACCTGGGAACAGAATTGGAAAAATATCCAAGTGAACGCGGACATAGCGGCGCGTCTCAAATTAGGGGTCGTCACCTTTCACGCCGGGTTTCTCCCGCACGAGGAATCTGATCCTTCCTACGGAAAGCTTTTCAGCCGCATTTCCAAACTGGCCGATCTCTTCGCGAGCCGGAATATTCAACTCGGTTTCGAGACCGGACAGGAGAGCGCCGATACGTTGAGACAGTTTTTGACGAAATTGAATCGCGACAATGTCGGTGTGAACTTCGATCCGGCGAACATGATCCTGTATGAGAAAGGCGATCCCATCGCCGCGCTCCGTACGCTTGCGCCTTGGTTAAAGCAGTGTCACATCAAAGACGCGCGCCAAACCAAAGTCTCGGGCACCTGGGGCGAGGAGGTTCCCTCGGGAACGGGGGAAGTCGATTGGAACGCTTTCTTCCGGGTGCTTCGCGAGGTTAATTTTCAAGGTTATCTCTGCATAGAACGGGAAGCGGGACAGCAACGGGTGGCCGATATCCAGGCGGCGCGAGACATGGTTTTGACGAAGGCCGCCTTATGATCAAGGTCGGAATTGTAGGGTTAGGTTTCATGGCGGCGGCGCATATTAAAGCGTACCGGCAGGTGCCCGCGGCGCGCATCGCCGCTCTTTGCAACCCGAGCGGCCGCCACTTCGACGGGGATTTCAGCAAAGTGGCGGGGAATATCGACATCGGCGAACCGGTGCGACTCAACATGGACGGAGTCCTTACGTATCGCTCGCTGGACGAGATGCTCGCCAACCCGGAAATTCAATTGATCGATATTTGCGCGCCGACCAGAGCTCACCCCGATCTGGCCATCGCGGCGTTGCGCGCCGGCAAACATGTCATTTGCGAAAAGCCGCTCGCCCGCACTTCCGAATTGGCCCGGAGCATCGTGGAAGCGGCCAAGGGCGCCCGAGGTTTTTTCATGCCCGCCATGTGTGTTCGGTTTTGGCCGGAGTTCGCCTGGCTCAAGAGTGTGATCGATGACCAACGCTATGGGCGCATTTTTGCGGCGCGCTTTCGGCGGGTGGCCGAGCCTCCCGGTTGGGGCCAATCGCATTTTCCCAACGGGACGCTCTCGGGTGGCGCGTTGCTGGACCTGCACATTCATGACACCGATTTTGTCCAATATTGCTTTGGCAAGCCTCGGCGAGTCTATTCCACCGGATACACTAAATTCAGCGGGGCGGTCGACCATGTGGTTACGCAATATCATGTCGCGTCGGAGGTCATCGTGCATGCGGAGGGGAGTTGGGCGATGAGTCCTGGTTTTGGTTTCAACATGTCTTATACAGCGAACTTCGAAAGGGCGACGGTGGACTTCGATCTGGCGCGTCCAGCGGCCGAGCGCTTGCGTGTTTTCCAGGCGGGTCAGCCGGCGCAAAACATTTCCTTTGATCTGCCTGACGGTTACGTTCAGGAACTGGCGTACTTGACGGATTGCATCACAGCGGGAAGGCCCCCGAAACAGGTCACCGCGCAAGACGCTTTGGACGCGGTGCAAGTTTGCGAAGCCGAAGAAGAATCGATCCGCACGGGCCAAGTGGTTGCATTGTCTTGAGAGCCTGTCTGAAGGCCCGCGAGGTGGGACGCTCCTACCCAACAAGATCGATCGCGATAACCTCGTGATCCAACACTGAGGGGACGTTAACCTCCAGCCAGCCGTTGGCGGTGGATGATTTCACTCTTTTCGCGGCGGCCAACAGATGGGTATGGCGAACCTTGACGCCCTCTGGAATGCGAAGGGCGACCCGTTGTTCGCCCACCGGAATCAATTCCCGAAACGGGCCTTTCATCATCATCGGGTTGGTCAAATTCACCAGGTGAACCGTCATGGATTTTTTCTGCCGCCAGAGAGTCACATCCAGAATTCCCGGGCCGGTGACGCGCACGGGGCGCTCTTGCTTCCCGGCGTAATCGACGGCATTGGCGAGCAATTTCCCGTGATCGACGCAAAGGACTTCCCAAAAGGTTCGATCGATGTCCCAGGGAAAATAGACGACGCGGCCTTGGCCGTACTCGCGCGTATAAAGTTCGGGAATATCCGTGTGGAGGGTTCGCGGGTAAACCTTTTCCATAGGCAGGTCGGGATAGGAAGGAATGAGCGTCAAAGGGCTGCGATAGCCGTTTTGGACTGGGCGGGTTTCCAGGCGCCAGACGCCGTGAACAATCCGGGGGGCCGGCGCCAGTCCCGCCAAGAGTTCTCTCGCCGCCGGCGCTGAATTTTCCAGGTTCAAGTAAGAATTATGCAGAGGGCCTTCGCGCCGTCCCGTGAAGGAGGCGCCAAAGAGTTCTTTCAATCCAAAATCGGCGCGTTTTTGTCCCCACTCATTGTAGAGGGACGTTTCATAAGTGGCGACGAGCCCGCCTCCGTTGCGCACAAAATCGCGAAGCTGTTCGCACTGTGAGTCCGACAAGCAAGCGATATTGGGCAGGATCAAAGTACGAAACTGTCGCAGGTGGGCTGGGTCCAGCAGGCGGTCGTGAACCATTTCGAAGGGAATGCGCGCTTCGATCAAGGCCTGGTACCAGCCGTTAATCGAGTCTTCGACGCGCGCGGAAGAGCGATCGTCCCCGGCAAACCACGAACTTTGCTGGGAGTAAACGAGGCCGACTTGGGCCAGCGACGCTTCGTTTCGCAAGTACTTTTCCCAGCGAAAATGGCGCTGATAAATTTCCTCAACCACCGGAAGCCATCGTTCGTCATGCAACACGCCGGAAAACTTTGTGAACCAGGGGCGAAGATCATTGGCGATTCCATCGGCCGCCCAAATTCGTATTTCGGCCGCGCTTTGGACCGAATCTTTCCAACGATACGGTTCCTCCAGACCGACACTGAAGATGCCAACGATTGGTTTGTTGCTCATGGTGGCGCGAAATTCTTTACCGTTCTTTCCATTCGCCCAAGGCGCGGCCAGGCCACGGCGCGCTTGCCTGTCAGCCATCAGGGTGTTGGCCAGTTCACCGATTTTTTTCATGTCTAAAGAACTGGATGCGCCGCCGCCCGTATTGGGAATGACACGCGCGTTTGGATTGAGGGCGCGAACTTCCTTATCCCAGAGCTGCCAAAGATCAAAGAGCCGCTGTTGACGCCAGAGGAGGTAAGCTTTTCGCGCGGGGTCTTGCGGGTTGGTCGTTCGCGGCAATTCAAAGCCGGAGGCGGCCTTGAAGTTTTTTTGGCAGTGCTGGCAATAGCACATTCCGGAACCATCCCAGCGATTGATGAAGATCCCATCGACTTTGTAAGTGGACATGATCTCGCGCTTGACCTCGGTCATGAATTCAAAGTTGTAGGGGCCGAGCGCGCAGGTGACCCACATTTCGGGCGAGGCCCAGTGCCGGCGTGGTTTTCCCTGGCTGTCGACGGCGATCCAATCAGGATGCGCGGCTTGGACGTCATCGTAAGTCGCGTGCGGATCGGTGCGGGCAATAACGACCATCCCGAGCCGGCGGCAACCCGCGACAAGCTCTCCGAATGGATCTGTATTGGCCAGCCACTGGCTGCGATGGTGAAATGGGACTTTGGTCGGGTAGAAGGCGACACAACCGCCGGCGCTAAGACAGACGGCGTCCGAATGAGTGCGCTTGAAATAATCGAGCCAGAATTTTAGATCGAACTTGCCTGGATCATCCTCGACCAGGGTTAATTGCGCCCAGCGCATGGGCCGCTGGGCCCAATCCGCCGGGGTCTCCGATTCGGCCGCCCAGATTTTTTGGCAGGAGAGGCCACCCGTTACAGCCAGAGCCCCGGCAAAAGAAGTTCGTCCCAAGAATTCGCGGCGAGTCATGGAGGTTCGTATAATGGAGAAATCCCGATCGTAAAAGATGGAAATGCGCCTTATCCGAATTAAATGGACGAAAAAATCGTCAAGAGGTTAGCTCCTAATATGCACCGTTCAATTTTGCGTCCGCGCCATTTTATCGCGTCGCTCCTTCTGTGCGCCCTTTGCGCCGCGCCGCTCCAAGCCGCCTCCGCGAAAACCCTCTGCATCATCACCGGGGAAAATGAATATAAAACGGCCGAATCCCTCGCCGAATTCGCGGAGAAAGAGATCTCGCCGCGCGGGCTGAAGGTCACGTACGTCGCCGCCCCGTCAATGGAAGGCGCGACGGATTTTTCCAATTATGAAGCGATCAAAGAAGCGGACGTGATTCTCGTCAGCGTCCGGCGCCGGACGCCGCCGAAACCGATGATGGATTTGATCCGGGCGCATGTGGCGGCGGGCAAAGCGGTGGTGGGAATTCGCACCGCCAGCCATGCCTTCGATGCCAAGCCGGCCGATGCCGAGCACGCTGCGTGGGCGACTTTCGATGACGACGTTCTGGGGGGCGATTATCAAAATCATTACGGCGCCAAACCCGGCGTCCAAACAATCGTTGCCATCGAGCCCGCCAACGCATCCCACCCCGTTTTGACGGGTGTTACGCCCGCCGAATTTCCAGTTACGTCGAGTCTATACAAATACCCGAAGATGGCAGAGACCGTGACAGTGCTCATGCGCGGTAGCTTTGAAGGCCAGAGCCAGCCGGTCGCTTGGGTGAACACGGCTCAGAATCGGCGGGTCTTTTACACGTCGTTGGGGAATACGAATGATTTTCAACTCCCGGCTTTCCGGCGGCTGCTCTCGAACGGAATTTTGTGGGCCGCGCGCGAGACAATTCCGGCGGCCGATGCGAAACCCGTTCCAGCCTCGGCCCCGAAGAAATCCGCCGGCCTGGCGGCGCCGCGCAATCCGCTCGATTTGCCCCAGGAAGCAGCCTCACAGCCATTGAGTCCGGCGGAATCCGCGCATCATTTCCAAGTGGCGGAGGACTTGGAATGGGAGCAAGTCCTGGCAGAACCAATCATTACGCAGCCTGTATTCCTAAATTTCGACGAGCGCGGGCGCATGTGGGTGGTGGAATATCGGCAGTATCCATCGCCGGCGGGGCTAACGATAACGAGTCACGACAGCGTTTGGCGCGCCGTCTATGACAAAGTTCCCCCGCCGCCACCGCATCATTTTAAAGGCAAAGATCGAATCACCATTCACGAAGACACGGACGGAGACGGGACTTTTGACAAGCACACGACTTTCGTTGACGGGCTGAACATTGCCACATCCGTGGAACGCGGGCGGGGAGGAGTTTGGGTTTTGAATCCGCCCTATTTGCTCTTCTATCCGGACGCGAATAACGATGACATTCCCGATGGTGATCCGGAAGTTCGCTTGGCCGGATTCGGCCTGGAAGACACGCATTCGGTGGCGAACTCGTTGCGCTGGGGACCGGACGGGTGGCTATATGGCGCGCAAGGGAGCACGGTCACGGCCAACATTCAGGTCTTTGGCTCGGACGGACGACCGATGAACGGCAAGCCCATTTACTCCCAAGGCCAAAACATCTGGCGGTACCATCCCGAGAAGCGGGTTTATGAAGTTTTCGCCGAAGGCGGGGGAAACGCTTTCGGCTGCGAAATCGACAGCAAAGGCCGAATCTTTTCGGGACACAATGGCGGCGATACCCGAGGTTTTCACTACGTCCAGGGGGGCTATTTGCAAAAAGGATTTGAGAAGCACGGCCCGCTCTCGAATCCCTATGCCTTCGGATACTTCGCCGCTATGCCGCATCATAGTGTGCCGCGTTTCACGCATAATTTTCTGATCTACGAAGCGGACGCTTTTCCGGCGCACTACATCGGCAAACTGTTTGGCGTCGAACCGATTCAAGGCCGCATCGTCGAAAGCGAAATCCTGCCGGACAAATCGTCTTTCCGGACGCGGGACTTGAGTCGTCCTCTCTCGAGCGATGACCGCTGGTTTCGTCCGGTTGACATCAAGCTCGGCCCGGACGGGGCGCTATATGTCTGTGATTGGTACGATCAACAGGTGAATCATTATCGCAATCACGAGGGGAAAATGGACGCCAGCAATGGCCGCGTTTACCGTCTCAAGAGCAAAGGCTCCAAGCCGGCGCGGCAGCCTGATTTGACCCGTTCATCCACCGCGCAACTGGTTTCGCTTCTCGACTCGCCGAACCGGTGGAAACGCCAGACGGCCTTGCGCGTGCTGGCGGACCGGCAGGACCCTGCGCTGGCTTCCAGCTTATTGCCGGCGATGGAGAAGGCGTCTGGACAAGGCGCCCTTGAATTGCTTTGGGCGCTGCACCTTTGCGGAGGCTTGACCGACGAGGCGGCCCTCAAAGCGCTCAGTCATCCGGACCCGTTCGTGCGGCTTTGGACGATTCGGCTCTTGGCGGATGAGCGCAATGTTTCCACTCAGATCGCCTCGAAGTTCATCCAGATTGCCCAGAGCGAATCGAATCTCGAGGCGCGTAATCAGATTGCCGCTAGCGCTCGGCGGCTGCCGGCCCGGGAATGCTTGGCCATTCTTCGCCCGCTTCTCTCCCACGATGAAGATGCCGGGGATAATCGCATGCCGGCGCTCATTTGGTGGGCCATTGAAAGCCAATGCGAAAATTCCCGTGAGGAGGTGCTGGCTTTATTCTCGGATCGCGCGCTCTGGCAACGGCCCATTGTTCGGTCGTATCTCCTGGAGCGGGTGATGCGGCGTTACGCCCAAGCGGGCACGAGGCGAGACCTGCTCGCGTGCGCGCGGCTCCTGGAGCTGGCGCCCGGCCCCGAAGAGACTAAAGCGCTCATGAATGGTTTCGAAGCCGGTGTGAAAGGGCGCTCTCTCTCCGGCTGGCCCGAAGAGTTGGTGCGCGCCCTCGCGAAGGGCGGGGGTTCACTCTCTCTGGACGTGAGGCGAGGGGATAAGGAAGCGCAAGCCCGGGCCTTGCGTCTGGTCGCCGACGACGGGGCGGAGCGCAAGCAACGGTTGGAACTGTTGTCCGCCTTATCGGAGATCAAAGTTGCCGGCGCCGCGCCTGTGTTGACAAAAGCTTTCGAGAAAATGCGCGCCGATGAATCGTTGCGCCAGGCGGTGCTCGCAGCGCTTCGCCAGTATGATGACGCGGAGATCGCCTCTGCTATTTTGGCCCAATATTCCAATCTCGGCCGCGAGACCTTAGCCACTGCTCAAACGATGCTGGCCAGCCGCCCAGCCTGGTCTCTCGAATTGGCCAAAGCGGTCGAACGGCGGCAAATCAATTCCCAAAGCGTGCCGCTGAACGTGGTCCGAAAGATCAAACAGTATCGCGATCCGGCGCTCCGAAAGCTCGCGGACGAACTTTGGCCGAATGCCGGCGTTTCCACGACCGCGGCGATGGAGGAAAAAATCCATGCCTTGGCCAAGAATATTCGCGTGGGAACCGGTGATCCTTACAATGGCCGAACACTCTTCCAGAATACCTGCGGGAGTTGTCATAAGCTGTTTAGCCAAGGCGGCGAAATTGGCCCCGACCTCACCACCTACAAACGGGACGATCTGGATACGATGCTCTTGAGCATCATTAATCCGAATGCCGAGATTCGGGAAGGGTATGAGAATTACTCTGTAGAACTAAAAGATGGGGAGTCGCTCTCGGGTTTCATCGCCGAACAAGACGATCAAGTCGTCGTCTTGCGAGGGTTGGATAATCAAAATCTCACTCTCAATCGGCGCCAAATCGCGGATTTGAAACCGGCGGGGATGTCGCTAATGCCGGAAGGTTTGCTCGACGGGTTCAATGAACAGCAAGTGCTCGATTTATTTGCCTATCTGCGCAGCACTCAACCGTTGGTGGGGTCGCGATGAGGGGGAAATCACTTGGCTGTCTTTGGGCCGCTTTGCTGATTCTCGCGGCCAGCGTCCTTAGCCCATTCTCGCAGGTGGACCCCTCAGTCGCCGTGGAAGCGCTCAGCCGGCTCAAAGGGATGGATTTGGAGGCCAATCCCGCGCTCAAGACAGCGGTAGTCAAAACTTTAATGGCCATCAAAGACCGGCCACAATTTGTAGAATTGGTTCGCGATTTTAAGCTCACTGACCAAGGGCCGGCTCTGCTCGAATTTGCCGCACGCAATCCCACGAACTCGGCCGGAATCGACGCTGTGCGGCTGTTAGTGGAAAACAAGCAGACGGCGCTGATGGAAGATGCGCTCAAAGGAACGAACGCCCTGCCGTTGCTTCAGGCTCTGGAAAACGCAGCGGAGAAGGAACTGGTCCCTCTCCTGGCTCCGATTCCGCTCGATGCCAAGCGCGATTCGGCGGTGCGACGCCAGGCGGTGCGGGCCCTGGCGGCTACCAAAGAAGGCGCGAATTCGCTCCTCGAGATGGAGGAGAAGGGGCAACTGCCCGGCGATTTGAAGTTCCTGGCCGGCACTCAATTGAATGCGGTTCGCTGGCCGGAGATCAAAGCGCGGGCGGGCAAGGCGCTCCCGCCGCCTCCTGGACAGAATTCCGCTCCTCTTCCCCCTGTCGCCGAGCTGGTTAAGCGCAAGGGCGATCCCGCGCGCGGCGCGGAAGTCTTCGCACGCCAGACCGTGGGTTGTGTCAACTGTCATCAGGTCAATGGCGTGGGCGTTGATTTCGGGCCCCAATTATCCGAGATCGGCACGAAACTTGGCAAAGACGCGCTTTATGAATCGATTCTCGACCCGAGCGCCGGAATCTCTTTTGGCTATGAAGCCTGGCAGATCGAATTGAAAAATGGCGACGAAGCGTTCGGCCTGATAGTCAGCGAGACCGCGGATGAAGTCGCCGTGAAAACCCAAAACGGAATCGTAACGAAGCACAAAAAGTCAGCAATTGCCAAGCAAACGAAGCAAACGCTCTCGATCATGCCGGCGGGTTTGCAACAGACCATGTCGACCGACGATTTGGTGGATTTAGTGGAGTACCTTTCGACGCTGAAGAAACGCTGAGCGAGATTCTCAAAAATCAATCGAGAAAAGTTTGAAGCCCGCCGGACGGTTGCTGGCGGGGAGGCGAATCACGTTTTCGCCATCGCGTTTCGGGTCGAGAGGGGCGCGCAGGCTTAGGAGCTTCAACGGCTTCTCGGCCCGCGCGACATCGACCAAAAACCCGCTGTAAAAAATGACGGGTTGTTCCGGCAAAGGTTTTTTCGGCCGCGCCGGGCTTTGAAGAGCGGGCCCCTTTTTCTCCTGGCCTGATTTGGTCGTCGACGTTTGGACCTGTTGTTGCGCGTTAACGGAATAACACGCGAGGAACAGCAGAAGAGGAAGAAGCGTTTTCATCGTATTTCCCGTGGAAGGCATTCTCTCCGTTCGCCGGCGATTTGTCAATCGGGCCCCAGCCACCGATCAGTCCTCCACCGGGCAGACCAGATTCTCCATGATGTAATCCTTGCGTTCGGGAGTGTTGCGTCCCATGTAAAACCCAAAAATGGTGGTCGAATCGGGTTTGGGCGCGTATTCCACCTGGCTTAAGCGCATATCTTTGCCGATGAACTGTTTAAATTCCGAGGGCGAGATTTCTCCCAATCCTTTGAACCGGGTGATCTCCGCGTTTTTTCCAAGCTTTTTGGCGGATTCGTCCCGTTCCGCTTCGCTGTAGCAATAGATGGTTTGCTCTTTGTTGCGGACGCGGAAAAGTGGTGTTTCCAAAACGTACAAATGTCCATCGTGGACCAATTGCTCGAAGAATTTGAAAAAATAGGTGATGAGAAGATTGCGGATATGCAAGCCGTCGACGTCGGCATCAGTCGCTAGAATCACTTTCTCGTAGCGCAAGTTGCCAAGGTTATCCTCGATATCGAGGCTCCGCATGAGATTGTACATCTCGTCGTTTTTGTAAACGATGTCGCGCTTCAAATCCCAGACATTCAGCGGTTTGCCTTTGAGGACGAAAATCGCCTGCGTCATCACATCACGGCAGCTCACAATGGAACCAGCCGCGGATTGCCCTTCCGTCAGGAAAACCATCGAGCCGCGGCCTTTGCCCTTCTCCTTATCGTAGTGAATCTTGCAATCCTTTAATTGCGGAATGCGAATCGTGATCGCTTTGGCGCGTTCTCGGGCGAGCTTTTTGACCTCTTGCAATTCCTTGCGAAGTTGCTGAGTGTCTTGAACTTTGGCGATGATTTGCTCGGCGACCTCTTTATTGCGGTTGAAGAAATGCAGGAGCTCTTCGCGCACTGTGTTGACGAGGTCGGAACGAATTTCCGTGTTGCCCAACTTGTTTTTGGTTTGCGACTCGAAGACTGGGTCTTTCAGGCGAATGGCCACCGCGCCCACCATGCATTCGCGCACGTCATCGCCCTCGAATTTCGCTTTGGCATATTCATTGACCGCCTTGAGCAACCCTTCGCGGAAGGCGCTTAAATGTGTCCCTCCGTCCGATGTGTACTGGCCGTTAACGAACGAGAAAAACGTCTCTCCATAGCGGCTGTTGCTGTGGGTGAAACAGAATTCGAGCGTTTTGCTCGTGTAATGCAACGGCGGATAAATCGGCTCACTGTGGTCGCCTTGGAGGTCTTCCATCACTAAATCGATCAGACCGCGCCGCGATTGAAAGACCTGGTCATTGAAGATCAGTTTGAGGCCGGTGTTGAGGTAGCTGTAATGCCGAAGACGTTTTTCGATGAATTCGTCCCGAAATTCCCATTCTTTGAAAATTTCCGGATCCGGCTCGAAGCGAATGAACGTTCCATCCGGCTCCTTGGTTTCACCTTTATTTTCTTTCTTGAGCTTTCCCTGTTTGAATGAGGCCTCAACGAATTCGCCGTTCCGATGGCTGCGCACGACAAATTCTTTGGAAAGGGCGTTGACCGCCTTGGTGCCGACGCCATTCAAGCCGACGCTAAATTGAAAGACATCGTCATTGTACTTGGCGCCGGTGTTGATTTGGGAGACGCATTCGATGACTTTGCCTAACGGAATGCCGCGCCCATAATCGCGCACCGAAAGCGACTTCCCATCGAGCTTTATTTGGACTTCTTTGCCATGGCCCATGATGAATTCGTCGATGGCATTATCGATGACTTCCTTCAGGAGGATGTAGCAACCATCGTCGTAGTGCGATCCGTCGCCGATGCGCCCGATGTACATCCCGGTGCGGAGACGAATATGCTCGAGGGAGGAGAGAGTTTTGACCTTGCTCTCGTCGTAAACGTGCTTCTTGCTGTCAGACATAATTTAGGCGCGTGGAATATGCTGGCGAATGGCCAAATTGCCAACAGGAAATGGGAACGCGCTTTTTCCCGCTGGTCCGGGGAGTCGAATGTTTGCAGGATTGGGACGGTTTGACCCGACTTCGCCGGGATTACGAGAGTCGAGCGAACTCCGGACCTACCATCTTCGTATGATTGTCATCATCTCCGAATGCGGTTATTTACCTTCCATTGCATGAGCATAAGTTTGCACCCGGCCACACCCTCCATGATTTCGGTTTCCATCGTGGAAGATGATCCGGCACTCCGCGAGCAATTGGCCGTCGTGATCGGCAAAGGAAGTGATTTAAGATGCGTGAGCCAACACGGTTCGGCTGAGGCGGCGTTGCGGGAGCTGCCGGGCTTCGCACCCAATGTCGTGTTAATGGACATCAATTTACCGGGCATCTCGGGCATTGATTGCGTTCGGGAACTTAAAGCCAAGCTGCCGCATGTTCAAATCATCATGCTCACGGTTCAGGATGACGTTGATTCGATTTTTCAATCGATTCTGGCGGGAGCGACCGGTTATCTGCTCAAGCGGACGCCTCGCGACAAATTGTTTGAGGGCATTCGCGACGTGGCGCGGGGAGGTTCGCCCATGACGAGCAGCATTGCCCGAAAAGTGGTGCAATTAGTTGCCGGTCCCGGCGAACGGGAGGGCGTTCTCGACAGCCTGACCGAGCGCGAGGGCGCCGTTTTGGATTTGCTCGCTAAAGGCCAGCTTTACAAAGAGATTGCCGATCAACTGGGCATTCACATTGCCACGGTGCGAACCCACATCCGCGCCATTTACGAAAAACTCCAGGTGCACTCCCGCACTGAGGCGGTGCTGAAATATTTGGGAAAGTAAGGCTCGCCTGAGCCATTGCTATTCAGACGAAAAGTTATTGCCCGCTAATCACGCGAATCCACGCTAATTTAAAGCGGAATAAGCCGCGGGGCTGACTGGTCACTTTACGACCCGAACCCGAAAAAATCGCGCGGGATCGCTTTCATTGAAAGGCAGCAAAACCGACACGATACTGCCCTGGCCGGCGCGGCGGGCCACTGGATCCCAAACGATCGGTGGCTCCAAACTCGAAGTCGATTCCACCTCGTAATTTACGCCCGCGGCCATCTCGAATCGAATCGTGGGCGAAGGCCCCAAACCCGTGACCACGGTGATTCGCGGCTCAGCTGCGACAACGGCGACTGTGCCGTCCACTGTTAAGCGGCTGAAGTCCCATCGAAGTCCGCGTTTGAGAGGAGGCAAGGTGAGCGAGCTAAAATTTCCGGCGAAACGTTTCGCGCTGAAGAGGGAAAAAACGTCGCCGAGGGCTGTGCGAGTCCCCAGCGTGTTCGTGAGTACTAAAGCCCCGCCGTAGGTTAGCTCGCCGTTTACTTTGATGGGAGCATTCATCGATGACAATGGCGGCAACATCACCTTTCCCTCCAGCGCCAGGTTATTACTGAACACCAAAGCCATCGTCCCGCTGTCGGGCAGAATCGCTCCCTCCACGCGCAAAGATCCCAGCACTGTTCCCGATCCTTTCAACGCTTGTCCTGCCGGAATCACGAATGCATTTCCCAGCGCGGTCCCATTCAGGGTTCCGCCCCGCTGCGTGAGAGCACTGCTCGCGCCGAGCGATCCCGCATTGGTCAACACAATGGTCCCCGAACTCGAAACCTCTCCTGTAAAGGACGATGGCCCGGAAAGGATTATCTTCGCGCCGTTTAGAAGCAGTTGGCCACTTCCCGAGAGCGGCCCATTCAAAAGAATTTGGCCATTCATGCTGATGGCGCTGTTTTTCACCTGCACCCCGGCCAGCGTCAGTGTGCCCGACGCGCTCAAAATCGTTTGGTTGCCGTCGAGCGTGGTGTTAATCCGCCACTCACTGCTTCCCACGGATTGGATGCCATTGCGCAAAGTAAGGGGGTTTCCTTCAATACGAAAGCCTCCCGCCGCGATTTGAATCACGCTGGCATGCGAGAGCATGTCGTTGAAATTGGTCCGCTGCAGGCTTCCCACGAAATTGATTGTCACCCCTTCCTTCAACTTTCCTTGGGCCCAATTCGACGCGGAACTCCAATTAGCGTTCGGTCCCAGGCCGGACCAGCGCGCTATGGTCGGATCTTCGATCAAGCTTATCCAAACCGTGGCTCGGCTGGATTTCGGTGGGTACATTCCCTCATAACCAGAGTCCTGTGCTTCAACCACCAGGATGAAGGTTTTGACCGTCGCGGCGGACAGCAACATCGGATTTGCCACCGTGATCGCTCCACTTTGCGGGTTAATCACGAATGTATTGCTCAGATTGCCGGAAAAAATTCTGTAGGTGATTCGATCCAGCGGACTGTCGATGGCCGTGACCGTCGTGACCCACTGTCCTGCTTCGGCCGTGCGCCGCAAGTCAACCGTTTGGTCGGCAAATTCCGGGGCGTATTCCAAATCGACCGGCGCGAGAAAGGCGGCCGTAATGACGTTGGCGTCCACAAGTCCCGGGCCGGCCCACGCCACTTCCAGGTGATCCGTTCCCACGCTATGCTTATGCAGGGCTTCCAAATAGTATTTTCGACCCGCTTCCAAATTTATAGCAGAGGACGATTGCGAACTATCGCGGCTCCACTCCCGATATCCGGTGGCTTCGGATACGGTAGCAATGGTTGCCGCGTCAACTCCATTGGTATTGAGGCCGAACTTCAATTCGCTCTCACCGTCCGAAGCCAAATAAAAAGTGTAGGAACCGGTGACGGGGGGGACCAAATAGGCCCTGATGCGTGAACCGAAGTTGGCGAGTCCGATCCCTTGCCGCCCAGTGTCGAATCCATCCAAGGGGCGGAGCTGGTTTGGACGTTTAGGAAAGTTCGTTTCATGGATAAGATCGTTCAAAAGAGTTCCTGCGTGGAGGTTGGTCCAAATCTCCTCCTGGATGATAGAAGTCAGGATATTATTCGTCGGACCGATGCGCACATCCACATAGGCAATGCCGGTCAGCGGAGGAGTTCCATCATCCTTAACCGCGACGGTCAGCAGATAATTGGTCTGCTCAGCCAACGCGAGCGCTTTTTCTCCGGTCACGAGGATGAGCCCGGTATTTGGGGTGATTTCGAAGAATCCTTCCTTATTTCCGTCTGCAATGCTGAAGGTGTGCGAATCACTCGCATTGAGATCGGCCACGGCCACCGTTCCGACCGGCGTGCCGGCAAAAGCACCTCGGCGAATCGTGCTGCTGAATCCGCCCGGATGGGGCGCGTAATTCATGGCATAAGGCGCCAGATACTTTCCATCGATTGTTTGCCGTTCTATGCCGGCGGCCAGAGATTCCCACGATACGGAAAAATATCCAGGGCTCGCGCCGGTCTTAATTCTTGCTTCGAGGTAATACGCATATCCTCCGCGCAAGGATTGCGGGGAGGAAGGCTGGCTGAACGGACCTGATCCATGGGCGATGAGCACCATCTCGTCGCGGTTCGTTGATGGACTCAGCCAAAGCTCGCTCTCGTCCGTGGCCGTTATCCAGAACTGGTACCCGCCGCTCACCGGTGGAAGGAGATAGCCTCGCATGACACTTCCGGAATTGATCGGCGCGGGCGCGGACGATTCAGAGGCGACGATCTGCCTGGCTGTGCCGGGATCAAACGGGAAACGCGAATCGTTTGTCAGCGAGGATACGCCGGCGCCCGGAATGTTGAGATATTCCGCATAAGCGATGCTGCCGGTTCGGTAAGGCAAGACAACGGAAACGGTGATGGTCGACGAGGCAGTCAACGGTGCGGAATTGTCTCGGTCCAAGACCGCGATCGCCAAGTCGTATTCGTTTTGCGCTGAAGCCGCGAGATCACCCGCGACTGTAAGTATTCCGCTCTTCGGATCGATGCGGAACAGGTTTTTCGGATCGCCGGAAGCTATAGAGAAGGTGACATCAGTACCATCTTCCGGGTCCGAAGCGATTACCTGGCCGGCGAAAGTTCCATTCGTCGAATGTTCCAAAATTACACTGGCAAAGCGGCAATTGTTCGAAAGACAAAGGGTGACCAGGCCCGTCGACGAGTTGCTCATCGGGATTGTGGGCGCGACAAAACTTTTGATGACGGGCGCTTCGTTGATGTTCGTGATATTCGCCACCACTCGGACATTTGTTTCAGTGAGCAGGGGATTGTCCAAATCGCTGATTTCGGCGAGGAATTCAATCTGGCCCGGATGCGCTCCGTTTTCAGAAAGTGTCTCGTAATCGAGGACGGCGCTGTTCGCGACGGTCACGATTCCGGAGTCACTGAGTGCGAAGGCGCCTCCGGGATTTCCACTGACAATCGTATAGCGAAGCCGGTCTGCTCCTGCGACTCCGGAAAGCAGCGCGCCCAAAGCCGTTCCATTCGGCGTGTTTTCGGCCAGGTCGAAGCGCGTGAAAGAACGGGCGTTGGCGACAGTTCCGGTGAGGGAAAAACTGCCCAAACTGCCGTAGGCGGTAAAGCCGTTGGTCAGGCCCATTCCTCGTCCAGCGGCGCGCACCTCAAGAAAGTAAGTGCCAGGCGCGAGATTCGTTTCCAGGGCGCTCCAAAGATTGGTGGTGGGATTGTCAGTGGCCAGGAAGGTGTTTGGCGCGTCCCGGAGCGCTAGAGCCAAAGCCAGGTTTGGTCCGGGCCGGTATGGCTCCGCCCGGACGCGCAGAGAGCCCCCGCGCGTGGTGAATTGGAAATAAACGCTTTGGCCGTTCGTGTTCATCAGCCCATTGCCCCCGATCGTGCCGTCGGAATAGATATCCAGCAGCCGAACGTCCGGCACGGAGGGTCGAGTCCGGAAGGGAATGTTGTTCAGCGAAGCGATAAGGGCGAGTTGATCCTCCGAATTGTTCGCATATAGATATTCGCCTTTGCTCCATTGCGTGACGTTGGCGGAGTAAGGCACACCCATGATGGGGGCCCAACTGGTCTCTCCGTCGCCGTGCCCGTAATAATATTCCCGGTGCGTGCCATTGATTGTTTGGCCATTGTGCGAGAGGCCGAGAGCGTGGCCCGACTCGTGCGCGCAGGCTTCAGCGCAAGATTTCGGAATCTCTGTTTCGAAAACCCAACAAGGAGAATCACCGAGCCAATTGAAGCTGCCGAGATAGGCCGCCCCGCCATTGCCAGGGCTGGCCGAATCCGTTGGCGTGATAATTACGCGCTGACGCCTTCCTTCCAGAGCGCGTTCAAAGGCACGCAAGTCGGTGGTGACGTTGATCTCAAACGGCCGGTAATCTTCGGATACGCGCTGCCAGACCTCGAGGATTTGAGCATTGTCCAGGAGTGGGCGCGCGTAAGTAATCCCGCCCCAGGCCGGAGTGTACCCGCCCTGAAAATCCAAATAAATAACGGCGGAGGCGCCGGGCAAGCTTTGCAAGGACACGATGCCCTTCTGATAATCGGGCGTGAGATCGGCGCCATGCGCCAGCGCCCGAATGGCGCCAGACAAACTCTTTGGCTTCGGGGTTGCGCGCGGCAAATCCGAGCACCGAATCGCAGGGGGCGGGCCCATGACCGGCTCCGAGGCGGCCCTTCCTCCAGCCCCTCCGTGCGCGAGGAAACACAGCGAAAAAACCAAAACGCGAAAATGTCTCATGCCCGGCCAATTTCTTATGCTTGGGGAACAATTCGACCCGGCCTGTTCGACGCATGCGCGGGGTAGAATACGCAGATCATAAACAAGGATACCCTAAAAGACAATGTGCTTAATGCCTTTGGGCGGGTTCTCAGACTGGGACTCGTCAGCTCTCCAAGACTCAGTCCGTCCAGGTCGCGGGGCCAGCGCTTTAAGAAGGCTCTTTTGAGTTCCGCGTGGTTAAATCGGCACCGCATCCTTCGGACGCTTTAGAATTTGAACACATTTTTTGGTGGAAATGTCTATCTGCGCGTATTATTCGTCCATCCAACATGAGTACGGGAATCAGTGCCATTAATGAGGAGGTCCAAAGGGCCAGTGCCTTTGTGCAACCGCTTTTCGCGGAACTAAATAAGGTTATTGTCGGGCAAAAGTACCTGCTCGAAAGGCTTTGCATTGGCCTGCTGGCCAACGGCCACCTCTTGCTGGAGGGGGTGCCTGGCCTCGCCAAAACTCTGGCCGTCAAATCGTTGGCCTCCTCGCTTCATGTCAAGTTTTCGCGCCTCCAGTTCACGCCGGACATGCTTCCTGCCGACGTCATTGGCACACAGATATACAACCCGCAATCCGGCGGATTTACCACGCGGCGTGGACCGATCTTCGCCAACCTGATTCTGGCCGATGAAATTAACCGCGCTCCGGCAAAGGTCCAGAGCGCTTTGCTCGAAGCCATGCAGGAAAAGCAGGTGACCATCGGAGACCAAACCTTTCGGCTCGAGGAGCCGTTCCTGGTGCTGGCGACACAGAATCCGATCGAACAAGAAGGGACTTACCCGCTGCCCGAAGCCCAGGTGGACCGTTTCATGTTGAAATTGAAGATTGTCTATCCCTCTCGCGCGGAGGAACGACAGATTTTGGACCTGATGGCGCGAACCGCCAATCTTCCCTCGGTCACGCCCGTGGTCTCGCCGAAAGACCTCCTGGCGGCGCGTCAGGTCATCAATGACATTTACATCGACGAAAAGGTGAAGGATTACATCGTCGACCTGGTGTGCGCCACTCGCGAACCCGAGAATTACAACATCCAAGTGAAGGAGTTTATTCAGCTGGGCGCGTCGCCGCGCGCGACCATCGCCCTCACGCTGGCGGCCAAGGCCTACGCTTTCTTGCGGGGAAGGGGCTACGTGACTCCGCAGGACGTCAAAAGCATTGGCATGGATGTCCTTCGGCATCGCGTCGCCGTGACTTACGAAGCGGAAGCCGAAGAGAAGACGAGCGAAACGGTGATTCAAAAAATCTTCGACGAATTGCCCGTCCCGTGAGCCGGACCGATGATTTATGATCCCAAGGGAGATCCTCAAAAAGATCCGCCAGATCGAACTGCGCACCAGCCGTTTGGTCAACGAATCCCTCGCCGGCCAGTACCACAGCGTCTTCAAAGGCCAGGGCATGAACTTCGACGAGGTGCGTGAATACCAGCCCGGTGACGACGTTCGAGCCATCGATTGGAATGTCACGGCGCGCATGAATCATCCCTTCATCAAGAAATATGTCGAGGAACGGGAATTGACCGTCATGCTGGTTGTCGATTTGAGCGGTTCGGGATTGTTTGGCTCTGGCGAGCAGTCGAAGCGAGAACTTGCCGCCGAGGTGGCTTCGGTGCTCGCTTTCTCCGCCATTCGAAACAACGATAAAGTTGGTTTGATCCTTTTTACCGAGGAGGTTGAAAAGTTCATTCCGCCGCGAAAAGGCCGTCAGCACGTCTTGCGCGTCATCCGTGAAATCCTCTTTTTCGAACCTAAAAAACAGGGCACGGACATCAACGCGGCATTGGAATTTTTGAGCCGAGTCACGTCTCATCGCTCGATTGTGGTGCTGCTCTCGGATTTTCTGGGGCAATCCGCGCCGCATCCGTCCGATATTCGCGCGCATCTCCGGCGCAAAGTGGTGCTGTCCGATTCTCTGGCCCAAACTTCCGCCACGGCTTTGCGCCAAGCCAATCGCCGGCATGATGTGGTCGCCGTCCAGATCACCGACCGCTACGAATTACAATTGCCTCCTTTAGGTTATCTCGTCTTGAAAGACGCCGAAACTGGCGAGGTGGTGGAAGTGAACACGGGCGACGAGCGCAAGCGATCGGCGTTTGCCCAGCGCCAGGCCAAAGCCCAGACCGAATTGCGGCGGCTCTTTCTCTCCGTGGGAATCGATTCGATCCAACTGCGCACCGACCAGCCCTACGCGGGGCCCCTGGGGCGCTTCTTCGAGACGCGTGAAAAGCGCCGCCGGCATGGGTAACTTCTGATGAAGACAAATTCCGGCGCCCTCATATTGCCCGCGACACCGGGGAAAGGAACAAATTCCGCCGCCAGTCTCGATATCCGAGACGTGAAGGCGCCGGTGCCCATCCCGACCTTCTGGCTTTGGGCGGCGTGGATCGGCGGCGCCTTGGCCGTGGCCGCGGTTTCGTATTGGTGGTGGAAACGGTTTCAGCGAAGCCGGCTCATTTCCAAGTCGCCCATCGTTATCCCGCCGCACCGTCGCGCGCGAGAACGGTTGTCGCACGCCCTCTCGCTCTTCAACCAGCCCGTCCCTTTTTGCGTTTTGGTCTCCGATACGATCCGGCAATATTTAGAAGAGCGCTTTGAACTGCATGCCCCCGAGCGCACGACCGAGGAATTCTTGACCGAGCTGCAGACCAGCCACGTCTTAACGCAAAAACAGAAAGACAGCCTGGCCCAATTCCTGACCCAGTGCGACCTCGTAAAATTTGCCCGCCATGAGCCCGCTCAGCCCGAGTTACAGGCCCTGTACGACGCGGCTCTGTCATTGATCGAAGAGACCGAATATGTAGCGCCCGCGGTGGCATCCTCGGTTTCTCGGGAAGCTTAGCGCCGTTCTTGTATTCTATTCCGTTGGCCGCAGCAATTCGATGCGGCTACCGGCCAAAAACAATCCAAAGACCAAGCCGACAGAGGACCAATGCCGCCCGGTGAGGGCGCCGGGCCTACAACCTGCCGTCGCTGTAGCTGTAGGCCGGGTCCCCCGACCCGGCGCCTTTTCCGCGAAAACCCTCCGGACGGCGGCTCTTTTGCCTTTGGACTGCGTTGGATCGAGCGTTACAGCCCACTGCGGGGATGTTCCGCTCTCACCGCCTTGTCCAAAGCCAAAATCCCTCGCCGCAGGACCCGACACAGTTTTCAGACAGGCTCTTCGTTAGCGCCATCAGGACTGGCGAGATCATGTCGGTTAGAATTGAGGCCTCGGACCGATCGGTTCAACAATTGGCGCCAAGGCATTACTTTCCTGCCTATACGGTACCGTTCCCGCTGGCTCCAGCTAGAAAGCTCGATTGTCGAGTCACTGCCCCTCGGCTAGATTGGATATAGAGCCAGACGAGTCGCGACTCTAACTCGGTTAGCAGGGACCTGCGCGGCGACAGCGCCAGAAACCCCGAGGTTGACCTGGACAGCACTGGATGTGGGTGGCCCAAGTGTTGAGGCGTTCGGATGAATACAAGAGGGGGAGCACCTGCCATTGTTTGCAAGGCCTTGAACTCCAAGAAGCTCGTTTGGCGCCAGTCTCAAAGTTGGCCCACAGCCTGCTATTGGTTGCCAACTGATTTTTTCCGGAAATTTGTTTAGATCGGTTTCCACACCGCCCCTGGTTGCGCTGGATTGCCCTTTTGCCATGTTTTAGACTGAAAACTCCGTTCCGAAGACCATTGTCACACCCTGCGTCAAAACGCTCCGCCAAAAACGAACTTAGCGCCTTTCCCATTTTGGAATTGTGAATAACTTTCCCGCTAGGTCTGCATTTGGCGTAGAAGCCATCTCATAAATAGGGTGTGACAAAATGTCTCTTGTACAAGGGGACAGTACTGTATAGTAGTTATGGATGGATTTGACTGACGAACAATGGAAAATCGTTTCAACCATCCTTCCAAGCGATCCGGTTCGCGACGACAAACGGGGCCGTCCTTGGAGCGATCGCCGCACTGTTTTCAACGGCGTTCTGTGGGTGCTTCGCACGGGCGCGCCATGGAAAGACTTGCCGCCACGATACGGCCCATACCAAACCGCACACCGCCGATTCCAAAACTGGGTGCGCTCCGGAGTGATAGAAAAAATTCTGCTGGCCCTGGCCGCGCATCTCAAAGAGGCCGGCGGGCTCGATCTCGAAGAGTGCTTCGTGGATGGGACTTTCGTACCCGCCAAAAAAGGGGGCTCTGCGTCGGGAAAACCAAGCGGGGCAAGGGGACCAAGATCATGGGCATTGCAGACGGCCATGGTCTTCCTATCGCCCTGCGGACAGAAAGCGCTTCGCCTGCTGAAGTGAAACTGGTCGCGGCGACGCTGGAAGAACGCGTGGTCGCAGAGGTGCCCGAGCGCTTGATCGGCGACAAAGCCTATGACAGCGACGGGTTGGACAAGCAACTCATGGAAGAATACGGAACCGAGATGATCTCGCCGCACCGGCAGGGGCGCAAAACTCCGACGCAGGACGGGCGGCCGCTGCGACGCTACGTTCGCCGCTGGAAGGTGGAGCGGATGTTCGCTTGGCTCTTTAACTTCCGACGCTTGGTTGTGCGCTATGAATATCACGCCGACAATTTTCAAGGATTCGTTCACCTCGCTGCTGCCGTCATCCTACTCAGGCATTTATGAGATGGCTTCTAGCGTTAATCGCTCAGTTAACGATCGGTTTGCCATTTCCGAACCCCTTGAACTTTTGAGCCAACAATTCCTGCCAGGTCCGGACACCCGCAATCAACAGCGGGCCCATCTGCGGATAGTAGCCAACTTTTAAATCAGTAAAAAACAGACCCTCTTGCATCGGCCTATCTACTCCTTCGAATTGAGCCCGTTCCGGCACGTTTCCCCAAACGGAACGATATTGTTTGCATGCGGCGCAGTATTCTTCGCGTTTTGCGGTTGCTGGCGGGATGAATTTCAGAACACGTTCGCACTGCAAAACAAAGTATCGTTGACAAGATGCTAGATTGACAAATTTTATATCCTGAAGCCGGCACTCCTCAAGATACGTTCGGAGTTTTGGTGAGACGAGCACATCGCCGTCGTAGCACCGGCTGAGGTCATAATAGCTGCGCGGCGGTGCATACTTAGGATTAACAGCGGTATAATCGATGCGCTGGCCACAAACGCCACAAATCACTCCCTTCGGCGGATTTACGCGCGCTTCGTCATCCGAAGCCCACATATACGTGCCGTTGTCCGGCGGCCACGCAAGAAAGCCAATGATCATTTTAAATTAGGATGTTGAGAGGGGTCAATCCATATATTCTGGTGTTTTGTCGGGTGGTAATCGACGGGAATCCTGGCTTTCCGATCTGATCCGGCGGCGAAGATTGGCATTAGCAGTATTCAACGTGCCGAGAGCGGCCAGGGCGGCGATCTCTTTGATCGAAAGAATTGTCTCCTTCCTCAATCTGGCTCCAATGGCGAGTTTGGCGGGATGATTCTTGCGATGTTCCTTTAGGTCTTCGGAACTCCACCCTAAGCACTCCAATTCTTCGGCCAGAATCCGCCTGCCTTTGGCTTGTGCATCCTCTTCCCGGAGTTCTCCACTATGATTGCCGGTTAATTTGCTCCCCATCCGTTCGATCAGTTGATTCTTAAAGTCTTCGCTTCCAAGATACCATCCGCGCCGGACCGGCTTCAGAGCCTCCGCGTCATCTTCCGAACGCCGCGCCTCCATTCGCGCGTCGAATTCTTGTCGTCCTTTGGCGCTGTCCTCTTGAATTCCGTGCTCGCCCAGCAACCGATCCACGCGCATCCAGCTCGGACGGTGTTCGCGCGTGGCCAGGTACCAGATCAGACTGCTCCAGGGATAACTGACCAATCGGTCCTCGCTTTGAAGTAGCTTGGCTCGAACCGGGTTCAAATGGGTGTAATCGCAAACCGTTTTGAGATACCCGGTCTCACTGCCATCCACCAGCAAAGCTTTGTATCGGCCACTGAACACATGACCGACAAGGTTATGCCGTTTGTTCAGCCGATTGGTATAGGTGCTAAGCAGCCAACTCATGCCTGCCACGAGATTTGCGTTTGGCGTCTCGACTACCAGGTGGAAGTGGTTGCGCATGAGGCAATAAGCATGCACCTGCCAACTTGTCTTATCGCAAGCCTCCGCGAGAGTCCTTAGAAAATCATGCCGATCCACGTCCTGCACAAAGATGTCTTCGCGCCGGTCGCCACGGCTCATGGCATGATAGATGGCTCCCGGATATTCAACGCGAATTTGTCGAGGCATTGAGAGCGTTCTGGCGTTCTCCGCAATCTTTGTCAAATTAAAACACTACAATATATGGGTTGACCCCTTTTCCACGCGCGGTGACAGCGCCAAAAACACCGAGGTTGACCTGGACAGCACTGGATGTGGGTGGCCCAAGTGTTGAGGCGTTCGGATGAATACAAGAGGGGGAGCACCTGCCATTGTTTGCAAGGCCTTGAACTCCAAGAAGCTCGTTTGGCGCCAGTCTCAAAGTTGGCCCATAGCCTGCTATTGGTTGCCAACTGATATTGCTTGTATAACTCGCTCGTCCGCACCGCCACATTGCCCAGACCATCGGCCACTTGCTGCACTTCCAGCCGGTTGGTTTTCGAGGTGTCCACCGTATCCATCGGGAACGAAATGGCGAAGACCGCCAAGAGGAATAATAGAAGCAGCCGCGGCGGTCCGGCATTCTTGCAGAGCATCTTCAACACGTCAGAATGCTGTCAAATGTCAAACGCTGAAAGTTTGAAGGTCTGGAGGCCAGAGAGGAACATAATCTTCCTCAGAGTCCGAACGATAAGCGGCTTTAAGTGATTGTGCATGATTCGTTTCCTGTAGGAAAGCAAGGACATTCCGAAAAAGCCTTTTTGGCGTTCGGGTGACGATAAAAATGTTCACTTTGCCCTCGCCGACGTCGTGGCCGTCGACGTAGGCTTCGCCATTTTTTCCGAGGACTTCAGCGATATTCTCCTCCAACTGCCAGACATCCTCCAGCAGGGGAAAGTTGCATTCGGAAAACTGAAGAACCAGCGACATCAAGTCATCCTCGAAATCTTCGATTGACCTCCTCAACGGAATCAATCAACTCATTTATCTCATTGGAAATTTTGTCGCGCAATTTGGCCTCGACTAACTTCAAGGTTTCAACAAGCAGGGTGCCCAAATGTCCCCTTTTCTCCTGACCGGCGAGATTGTCGAAAAGCTCGTGCTTGACCTCGATCGTCGCGCAGACATGTTGGCCCTTCTTCGAATAACGATCCACTTTGATCCCTTTCGTCGCCGATGGAGTAGTGCCAATTCCGTACTGAAACTGCACATACACTTTTTTCAACTCGCACTTCGGCGACTGGCTGCCCATCGTCGCTCTTAGTGCTTCTTGGTAGTCGCAGAATAATGCGTCGAACTCCTCACCTTTACAATAGTCGTGAGAATAATCGATAATGCTGCTGACCACGATCTCTGTCATGGGTTCAAACCCTTCGCTGCTTGGATCAAGCGGTAAAACCACTGCTTCGTCGCTTTGAACCAGCCCGACGCCAGATTTGTGTAAAACGTGTCAGTCGCGTTGATCCGGTCCAGCGTCAAATTGGCATTCGTCCCGCATTGATCCAAATCCACCCGTTGCAGGTGGAAACTGCTTAGCGACGCATAATCCGCGCTGAAGTAAGTCGCCAGCCGCCCCAATTGATTCGTGCTCGTCACGTCGATGGCCGGTCGCTCCGCCACCGTCAAATCCGCGAACACATTGTATCCATACGTGTTTCTCAAGACCGTGGACACGCCGGGATACAATTCAGTCATCAACTTGCCCGCGCAGTCCGTCACCGTTTGCTTCCAACGCGCCGAATTCGTGCTGCCCGAAGTCACCGTCGTGATGTTCTTCGGATACGGCGCGTCCAGCGGCACCGTTCCGTCCGCAAGATCGTAATCGTAAAACTCCGCCACCACCGACGTTCCCGTCACGCTCTTCACCCGCCGGTCGAGGTAATTGGCTGTGATCTTGGTCGCTCCTCCCGGAATTGGAACTGCCACTCTCTGCCAGAGACTACCCGCCACATTAACGTGCAAAATTGACGCTATCGCCAAAATGAATTTTAGAAGTTTTGAGATCACACGGCCGTGCGGGACGGAATCTCGGAGAGTTTTAGAACCTTCGGCACATCGCCCTCAATGGTGATTGAAGTGCCGCTCGGCGCGTGAGCAGCGACCAATGCCTGGCCAATTGCCAAAAGCCCCCGTTTCAAATTCTTCACCTCCACATCAATCTGGCATCCTTTGATCACTGGCCGTCCTTTTACGCTCTCCAAATGCGTGCCCTCTTCGAAAACGTCGCCAAGCACTTCGCGATCAAGAATGATTTGCAACGGGTCGACAAACCTCTCCGCGCGTTCGATCGGTGAGATATTTCCAGGAATGTAAATCGAGATAATTTGCGGCATTTACCTCCCACGATGCAAAGCAGCCCATAGACTCATCCACAAACCTGCGGAAGATGGCCAACGATGATGACCGATGATTCGCTTATTTTCGCTGGATTGACGCATCTTGATCCGGAGACCAATTACCCTCGATTCGCTCCACGAGGAAGTCAATGTTCCATACACCCGTTCTCGGAAGTCTGCTCTGTTCCGCCGTCAGTTCGTCCAGCTTCGTGTACTGGTCATTTTCGCTATCCCAAAGATACCATTCCTCAACCTTACGAGTGACGGGATGGGGAAGGCCATACCGGAATAGAGACTGAGCTCGAAGACTCGCCGGGACAGGCTCATTCCCAATCTTTGTAACGACCTTTTGCTTTAGGGCCGATGTGAGGGGAAAAAAATTCGTAAACCGGACGGGAAGCGCGGTTAATGTCGATGCCTTGGGTCTCGTGTCGAACAATCCGTCGAAAACCCGGATTAGCGCTCCGTATGGTTCGACCTGTGCTATAAACTGAGCGTAGGCCCGTCCGCGCTTCGTCGGAATTTCTATGATGTCTCCTATTTTTGCTCTCATGATTATTTAGCTCCTGGATAGCCAACCTTTCGAAGCAAGTTCATTCCCTCTTTGAGAAGTTGCGCGTATGCCGGGTTGTCTTTGGAAATGCTATTGATTTTGTTCACAAGTGAACCCCCCTCTTTTCCCAGACCGTTCAATACGATCAACGCCTGCTCTGCCTTCCTTGCGTCTGCTCGCGATAGCTTTTCAAGGCCTCTTATCCGATCTATGACGAAGCCACCGCCGGGTCGCCTTAAGTGCTCGGCAGCACGAGCAGCGAATCGTTTCGTGATTCCGACATAAATAACCTCGCCGTTGTTCCCGAATGCCTGATAAACTGTCGTATTGGCCGCCACACCAAGCCCATTCTTCGCTCCTTTGCTACCGCCTGGAAGGGCGGCTCCGAAGGCGTGACCAGCTGCCTGCAATCCAGCAATCAGAATTTCGGTTGAATCGCCACCTTCGACTGTGTCGGCAAGGTTTGACAAATCGTTAATGAATTCTTGCGCGTCATTATAAGCGTTGAAAACACCTTTTACATGATTCAGGAAACTGATTGCCTGAGTCCCTCCCTCCGATCCAATCTCCGCTTCAGCACCCGCCGCCGTTTCTTCCTCCTCAATCTCCGCCCCCAGAGCATCAAACGCGTTCAACGGATTGTTCCCCGCAAAAGCGTAAAGATTGCTTCCTCCCTCGATTCCCTTTGGATCACGATTCAGCCAACGCCCCGTGCTGGCATTGTAGTACCGCAGCCCGTAATAACTCAGGTCCGTCTCGACGTCGTAATACTTCGTCGAAAACCGGAACGGGTTGGATTTCGCGAACGGGCCACTCGCGCGGATCAATTCCCCAAACGGACCATACTCGTATCGCGCCACGGCTTCCCCTGTGTTCTTCACCAAGCCTGTGACGTTTCCGTGACCGTCGTAGCACGGATAGTACGTGCTGCCCGTCGAATGATCGGTGATCAGCAGCAACCCTCCGATTCCGCCCGCGCCATCTTCCCCTCCGAGAGCGCCCGCCAAATCCATTCCCCACTCGTAGGACCGCAGCAACGTTCCGCTGCCGTCCAACTCGGCGATGAGGTTCCAGCCGTCATATTCGAAGTGCAGGTCAGTCGTGGGACTTGTCGCCCAGGCGCTGCTGTTCCAAAGGTAAACTTTCTTGGTCGCCCGTCGTCCCAAGTAATCGTAGGTAAATGTCAATTTCCGTTTGGCGGCGTTGGGCACGCCACTCACGGAGGAAACTTCGATCAACCGATTTTCCGCATCCCAGACCAGGTTCCAAAGCCCGTCGGTGGTGAGGTTGCCATCCAAATCATGCGTGTAGCTCTCAACGCTGCCGGGGAGGAGGACATTCCCCGCGTTGGTCACGTTTGCACCGTTCAGCGACCCGATGGCGCTGATCGATGGATAAATCAACCCGCCCGAATTATCCAACGACAGCAGGGCTTGGTAATATTCGTTGTGCCGGTACGTTGAACCTCCGTTTACCGTCAGAGTCGCACTGCCGTGTACGATGCCGATGACCTCCAGTGATCCCGGCACCGTCCTCGAATCATACTGGTTCAGCGAATTTGGGCTGTTCGTCAGGGCATAACCGCTTCCCACCCCGCTCGTTTCGCGGCGGGTCGACGTGCGGTTTCCGGCATTGTCGAAAAGGTAGGCGTACTGCTGGCCGGGGACGAAATTGGTTCCGCTCCAATAACGGCGGCCCCCCGTAAGCTGGTCCCGGTCGTCATACTCGAAGGTCCAATGCGAACCATCCGCGTTCGTAATCGATTGACGCCGGTTGGCGCTGTCATAGGCGTAGTCGGTTGAACCAAACGTCAAGCCTCCCGCCACATTCGTGACCGAGTGCAGGCGAAAACCGTTATCGTACGCGCGGTTGATTGTTCTTCCCGTAGCGGTGATCGTCGTGACCTCATCCGAGTTCGCCAAATAGGCGTACGTCTGGCTGTCGCTGCCGGTCGTGACACTTCCCAAACGCCCGCAGGCCGGACTGGCCGCGCTGTAACCGTAACTGTGCGTAAAGAGAGTCGTGCCGCTGCTCTTTAAGGCGACGGCGCTCTTGCCGAAGACCGCGTCAAATGTATTCGTGACCGTAAAGCCGTTCGCCGTGTCGGAGATCAATCTCCCAAAAACATCGTAAATCAGCGTGTGCGAACCGCTGCCATCGGTGATGCTCCCCGGCATTCCTCGCCGGTCGAAACTGGTGAAACTTACGTTCGGCGTGTTCGTGACGGAATAAGTGATCCCGGTCAGGTCGCCCGCCATATTGTAGCTGTTCGTCGCCGTGACCGAACCCGAGCGCGCCCATGTCCGTGTTTTCAGTGAAAGGTTGAGATAATAACTGTAAGTCGTCGCGTGGGCGCTGGCATCGGTTTCGGAGAGCAACACGCCTGTCGCTTCATCAAATTGCCAACTGATGCTGTCACCGCTCCCTCCCGGCCAATTCGTACCTGTCCAACCGCTCCCACCGCGATACGTCGTCAGATTGGTTCGTTCTCCAAACTGGCTGTACAAAGCCTGCTGGGGCAGGACCGTGTCGCCCCAGGTCTGGTACGGCTCGCCCCGGTCCGTGTAGGTGAAGTACGATTTCTTGCCGTCGTTGCGCGTCTCGCTGCGCTTCCGCCCCGCGTTGGCATGGCTGCCCGGATAATATTCGAAACGCGTTACGTGCCCGACCTCGTTGGTCTTCGCCGTCACTTCTCCCGTGCTCGCATCGTAGAGCGTCCCGGTCGTGTTCCACGGATTCTGCACGGCATACTCCCGTTCCAAGCCGTCATATAAATGCACCGTCGGCGTCGCCACCGTGCTGGAGCTCTCGCTCACCAGCAGCCCGTTCACAACCAGATTCGTTGCCGCCAGCACCGAGTCCGCGCCCGAAACCACCGTCGTCACCGTCTTCGCCGAACGATCCACGTAAACGCGATTCGTCTGCGTCACGCCGTTCGCGTCGCTGGTGAACGTCTCTGATTTCAGCCCCGAACTGAATCCGGTTACCCGGTCCAAGGTGGTGTTCGTGAGCGTCGCGACGGACGAGCCGTTCGTCAGATACACCCAGCCTTTGGTCGCCTTGAACCAGCCCGAAGCCAGATTCGTGTAAAAAGTATCCGTCACGCTAATCCGGTTCGAAGAACCCAACGCTTGCGATCCCGACTGGCTGACATCGGTTAGCTGCATCTGGAAGCTGCTCAGTGTCGCGTAATCGGCGCTCAAGTAGGTCGCCAAGCGCCCAAGTCCGTTCGTTTGGTCGAGTGCCGGACGCTCCTTCACTGTCAGATCCGAGAACACATTGTAGCCATACGTGTTGCTCAGCACCGTTGAACTAATCCCCGGTGACAGCTCCGCCATTAACTTCCCCGCGCAATCGGTTGCGCTCTGTTTCCAGCGCGCCGAATTTGTGCTCCCCATCGTGACGGTCGTTATATTTTTAGGGTATGGGCCTTCCGTTGAATAAGCGCCGGTCAGATCGTAATCGTAAAACTCGGCCACCACCGAGGTTCCCGTCACACTCTTCACGCGCCGGTCCAGGTAATTGGCCGTGATCTTCGTTGCACCGCCCGGCAGCGTCACCGTATTGGTCCGCCCTCCGCCTCCATACGCCATCGTGGTCGTCAATCCCCGCGCGTCCGTCTCGCTCGTCTGCTTGCCGTTCAGGTCAAACATCCGCGTCGTCGCCAAGCTCAGCGTCCCGTTCCCTGTCGTTTCGCTCAACACCTGCCCGTTCGCGTCATAACCGAACGTCATCACCACATCGTTCGTCGTCCCCTTCTTCGTCCGCGTCTTCACCCGCTTGAGCGAATCATACGTGAACCGCGTCTCGATCCCGCTTTCGTCCAGTTCGGAAAATTTCAGGTCTCCATCGACGCTATTGGTCCCGCGCCAATCCGCCGAATAAATCACCCGCGAATTGGCTCCCTCCAACCAGGTGATGTTCGTGATATGGCCCAGCGTGTCGTACAAATAACTTTGCGCATCCAGCGGCAGGAAGACTGCGTCCGTCCCATTGGTCTTGTACACGTAAACCGCCAGCGACCGGTTCGTCAGTTGCCCGCTGCTGAACGAATAAACCTCTTTCGTGCTCCGAAACGGAATGAGATAGACCGGATCGATCGCCCCGCTATCAAGCGTCGAGTAACTGTCCCCGGCTGCGTCGAAGGCGGTTCCGTAATAAATCCGCTTGCTGTAAACGCTCCCGCTGCGCGCGTGAAAATATGACTTCTGCCGGGTGTCCCGATAGAGGTGCCGCACCAATTGATCTGGATTCCCATTGGCCCGCGTGTGCGCCTGTTGCCACGTCCGGTCAATGTCCCCGTATTGTTGCAACTCTCCCACCTCTCTCCGCAACAGATTTAATTCGATGCCGCCGCTCTGGATTTTTTCTCGATAGAATTCCTGCCGGTGCGTATGCGCCAGCAAGCCAGCCAGGTTCTCCCCATAATTCTCAATGATCTGATACAGATAGAACGCATGTGGCTCCGTCTCGTCGTAGGGATTGTAAAAATACTGCGTCACCTGGCAGAGATTGGTCGACGCCGTTTCCGGATCGCTCGGCCCATCCTTCCAAGGCCGGATCACGAAACCAAGCGCGCCCACCACGGTATTGTCGTTCTCCTCGACATAATCGAGATCGTAATACTCCCGCCGCTCCCAATTCCCATCCGGATAAACCGCCGAATGCATCTGCCCGTACCCCGGCGCGTTTGTGGAGGTGTTGAACGTGAACCGTGTCACCCAATTGCTTCCTCCTGGATCATTCGTGACCGTGATCAATTCCCAACCCCACGGAAATTGCTTGTACAATTCGCTCGTCCGCACCGCCACATTGCCCAGACCATCGGCCACTTGCTGCACTTCCAGCCGGTTGGTTTTCGAGGTGTCCACCGTATCCATCGGGAACGAAATCGCCCGCGACTCCACCCGCTTTTCATTGCCCGCGCCGTAAGTCACCGACCAGGTTTGATTGGTGAACTGAACCAGCGTGACACTATCCGCCCCATTCCTCGTTTCGGTAATTCTGAGCCAATTTGTTCCCGAAGATGGCCCTTCCACCTTCCACGTCACAAAAGGCGTGGCTCCTCCACTCAATTGATAAATCCCCGTGCCCGAATCGATGCCGGTGACGAGCGACGGATAATAAAACTTGATCTGATATTGATAATCATTGATCGGCAGAATGTCCGCCAGCGCGAACGGCACCTTGACTTGCCGCAAGACCGAATTCGTCTGCACCACATTCACCTCGTTCGTGTCGAAAGACCGCGGCGAATAGGCCAAACTTCCCGGCTGGTACATCCCCCGGTTCAGACTCGACGCCAGCAACCGGATTTTGCCCGCGCTCTTTCCATCCCAAAGACGCCCCAATTCCACCCCCCACGCGACAGTCCCCACGGCAGGATCGAGACTCTTCCCCGGCCCGATCTGGGCCCAATCCCCCGTGCCCGGGGACACCTCCTCCATGTCATTATCCTCATCATTATTCCAAACATCCTCGGCGGGATTGAGACTCAACGCCGATGCCCGCCGTGGCGACACTTTCCCGCGCGGCGCGCTTTCCGGGCGGATTTCGATATAATGAGTTTCGGTAAAATCCGTGCAGCCGGCCCCCGCGAAATACGCTGTCTTATTCCGGACCTCCTCCCCATCGACGAACACCAAGTAACCCTCGTAAACATTCGCGTTCTGCCCCGAAGTGCTGATGGTCTGCGGCGAAGGCTTGATCCGAAACCGCGCCCGCGCTTCATTCAATTGCGAACTGCTGATCGAAAACGGATAAGCCTTGTACGGCTGGAGATTGACCGTAGTCAGCGCCGTCGTCACATCCGAACCACACCCCGTCCCAGCGCCCGTGACATTGGCTCCCGCAAAAGAAATCGCGTAGGCGGCATTGCAATGAACGACCGCATCAAACGTCACCTCGACCGTGGGCGATTCCTTCATCCACGTTTCCCACGCCTGCGCGGCCAGGCAGTTGAAGCTCCCACCGCATAGGACTGCTGCCGTGACAAACAGCAAACGCAATGTTCGACCCATGGCCTTGGTCATACAGAATTTCTGGCTCTTCATAAATCTTTCTCTTGAGGCTCGGGCAATTATTTAAACGAATTAAATATCTCCACCCGAAATGGAACGGGGGGAGCAATGCCGTGATGAAATCCCCATCCATTGTTCAGCCCATCCGCGTCCCAATCGTCTCTCGCTCCCTGATTCAAGTCGCCGAACCAGAACCGCTCCCAATCATCCGGCAAACCATCCCCGTCCGAATCGCCGGCGGACTTCCAATCACTCTCCCCCGTATTCACCGTTCCATTGCCATTGGCATCTTCGAGATAGTCCGGAATGCCGTCGCCATCGGCATCCGCGAATTTAGCGAAAATTTTATCGTAGGTGATCGTTGGGTCCCAAACAATGCCGTCATAGCTTTCGTCGGCGACACGGTTCACCTGAAAATGTATCTGATCTCCTGGCGATACGTAGAGGTTGGCCGCCATGCTCGCCGTCGCCCAGTACGAGGTCAATGTCACCCAATTCACCACCGTCCCGTTATTCTTCAGAATTCGCGCCCGCACGCCGTCGGTGGTGTTGTCGGCGGCAATGAAGTCTCCTGTTATCGAGATCATTCCCGAGTAGGGAGCCACAAAAGTGCGAACACTGTCGTAGCCGCCGCCGGGGTGTTCCCCGTTATTCCAGACGAGAGTCCAATAATTGGCGTTGGTGGTGCTGGTTCCTCCCCACCAATGGTGCGTTCCGTCGTATGTTGGCAGGAACGCATCGGGCAAGCCCTGGTCGATGCTGGCGTAGCGATAGTACCACTGATTAGCCCCCTGCGTGGATGAAAATCCATCGGAGGCCTTGAAATAGTAACTAATCGACGGGTCCCAAATAACGCCGTCGTAACTTTCATCGGCCACCCGGTTCACTTGGAAATGGATCAAATCGCCAGGCGCCACGGGGGTGGTGCTGCTCAGATTCGTGGAGTCCCAAATCGAACTCAACGTGACCCAATTCAGCAGGGGCGTATTGTTCTTAAGAATTCGAGCCCGGACGCCATCCGTGGTGTTGTCCGCCGCCATAAAGGTTCCGTTGATCGAAACATTTCCTGAAAAAGGGGAGGCGAAGCTTCGGACACTGTCATACCCGCCGCCTGGATGCTGGCCATTCCTCCAGACAAGCGTCCAATAGTTAGCATCGGTGACGCTGGTTCCTCCCCACCATTCGTAGGCCGGATCATAAGCGGGAAGATACGTATCGGGCAATCCTTGGCCGGTGCTGGCATATCGGTAAGACCAATTATGGGCCCCTTGCGTCGATGAAAATCCTTCCGACGCCTGGACAAAATTACAATAGGCCGGATAATGCCGCCCGATATCGACTTGTGAGGCTCCTTCCTTCGTCTGCGCGGGGAGGGTGGTGTAGTGAAACAGCCCGGCGTTGGTGGCGTTGCGGCTCCCCGCATCGATGAGCGATGAGAGGTTGCCACCGCTGCTCGGATAATAGTAGGGTCCGAGAGGCCCGCTCTGGTAGTCAACGGCGGTCAACGTTTTATCACCCCCGCTGCTGTTAGGCAGCGCATTCGTCGGGTTATAGTACGCGTTGCTGCCGTTAGCGAATGGATTACCGCTCGTGGTGCTGCTGACCGAGTCGAAGAGGTTGTCATAAATCCCCCAAGCGCTCGCACTCGTGGCATTATTCAATGTCAGCACGCTGTTTCGAAACAGATTGTTACGGAAGAAAACCGGAAAAGGGGTGCCGTCGCCATATCCTTGAGTTAGAGCAACCTTGGCCCGCTCGATGAAGCTATTGGTCAGCGCCAAAGTCATGCTTCGAGAGGCATCCCCAAAGGGCGCCAGAATCAGGCTGACACCTCGCAATTGTGAGTCCGTTAAAGCAAGAACACTGACGGTGTTGAAACTGGCAGTATCGAGGAACACCCGTTTGGCATCCGTATCCGCCAGAAGTGAAATGTCGGTAAAGCGCATCCGAATCTCCGGTTGCACGGCTTCATTAGCCACAACATTGAGCAAGCTGGAGCTGGCGCTGCCCCATAACACGCCCTGTTCCTGCACGGCTTGATATCGAACCAGGTGGTTTAAGCCAAGCGGAGTCCCTTCGCTGATCAGTTTCGTTCCGCTGCGCAAAGTCACACCCTTGGGCCCGTAAATGCCCACGGCGACGCCATTCGTTAACGTCAGCGTGGCCGCATTCGTCAGGCTCAGACTTGTCCAGACCCAATCGAGCGGGTCGTAATGATAACCAAGGCTGGGGAGCGCCCGCGTGTCCCGCTGTGCCTGCGGCCCCAGGGTCGTTGGATATGAAAAATTCGCGGTCAACTCAATCGGTGGATGCGTCGTTCGCTGCCCCAGGTCGCGCAATAGTTCGGGCCGAATCGCGCTCGTCCCGCGCAACGTGTCATCGCTCAGATAATGCGCTCCTTTGCCGACAGTCTGGAACGGGCCAGAGAGGGAACCGTAATTCGCACAAGAGCCGGAACTGAGGGCGCCTTGGTACGAGCCGAGACCATTGGTGTTGGACGCGAAGATTGAATTGGTCAAATTAAAGAAGGAATCGTTCGGATAGTTATAAAGCACGCTGTCGCACTCCGTCACGGTCAGGTGTTCGCCCATAATCGTGGCGTTGTTCGAGCAGACCAGCCCATACGCCCCTTTGGTGATAAGAGCATTGCCCAGGTGCAAGTCGCCGTAATTGGCCGCTGAGGCACTAAAATAACAATTGTAAAATTGGGCGTTGCGAATTTCGTTTCCGAGCGTGCCGTCAAAGGCGCACCCGATATACAAATACCGAAAGCGGATGTCGTGCAGATAGACCGGCGCTCCGGCAGCGGTAAAGAGGAGCGCTTTGTATCCGTAATAACCGCTCGGTGTGCTGCCGCCCGTGCTTTCACCGACGGTGGCATCATCGACGCTGGTGACGACGACGGGGCGGTATTGGTCGGACCGGCACTCCACGGGCCCGTAAAAGGTAATGCCGGGCGTTCCTGCGCCGGAATTGACGCTGGCCATCTTGATTATTGTGCCCCCTTCCAGCACGCATGGGCCCGAGAGGCTGAACGTGTTGGACGAGACCACGTAGGTTCGATCCCCGCGAAATGTAAAGTTGGTGGCGGTGTTGACATAATCGAAATCCAACACGTAACCCGGAGCCTGACCGGCTTGGCCGCGCGTGATGGCCGCCAAGCCTTCGATCTTTTTTCGCGGTTCGTTCTCTCCGGCCAAGGAAATAGGCCGGGACCTCTTCGGCAACGGTTCGTGGCGCGCGAAACTCCTGAGCTTCTTGGGAGAGACATGGGCTATCTGAGCCTGCGGCAAGTCTCCTATCAAAGGCGCCAATTGTCGGTAGGGAATCGATTCGATCAAAAACGTTTTGCCAAGGATGGTGGTCCACTCCTTCTTGACATGCAGAGACACGTTCTCCCGGCCGCCGACGGCCTGCGGGCCAGCGCCGGCGTTCAGATGGAAGGTTTGTCCTTGCCCGAGAAAAGTGCAGCCGAAGTTCAACTGTTCATCCCATTCGTCGAAGGCACTCGGCTTGTCGCCGACCCTCAATGGCGTGGCATCGGGACGCCGGACGACGCGCTTGGTGGGCGGAATCGATGTGCTCAAGAACTCGGTCCAAACTTCCACCAGGACCCGATCTGGATTGAGCCCGTATGACATGGGCGAAGTTGGCCTCTCTCTCAAAATAAGATCGGAATGAAATCCGCTGCCATTATCTGTCAATCGGTAACGAAGATCGGCTTCGATTCCGGAGAACACCGACCGATAAATGATTTCGTTGCGCGCTGTTTGTTGTCCAATCGACGAGCGCAATTCTCCAATCCAAACGCTGCGCCCGGAACCGGCTTCCGTGAAGGCCAATCCGACCGTTTGTGAACGCAAACGGATTCCGTCTGGAGTCACATAATCCACCGGCCCCTCGGCATCGTTGGCATCAGCCGCCCAGATGATTTGGGCGGCCAGCGACAAACATCTGGCCACTGCTGGCGGGCTATGAACGCGAATGGAACGGGGAGAAGGGAATTCGAGATGTGACGGCCCTACCCCCGCCGGGTCGGCGGACCCGGCCTACAGCGAGCGCGCGAATGTAGGCCTGGTGCCCTCACCGGGGGGGCTTGGGTCCTCTGTCGGCTTGTCTTTGGATTTTTTTTGGCCGGCCGCCGCATTGAATTGCCGCGGCTAACGCCGGCACATAAAACGCTGTTTCATCCATTGGCAGTAGTCGGGTTAGACCCTGCCTAGTCTCTCCGCCGCGATCAAAACGCTTGTGTCAATCGCGACCGGCATAGCCGAAAACGTCCGATGCGGTTTCTATCCCACGTTTCAATTCTTGACTTTCAGCTTCTGTCCAGTGGATGCGACCAACAATGCGCAGAGTCTCTTCCCTTGAAACCCCGATTTTCGGATGAATCTCAGCCACTGTTTTCCATCTCTTTGAATCTCCGCAATTTCCCCTCGCTGAAGAATCTGGTCCAGCACCCGCTCGCCGTCTCGCGTCAGTTCAGTCGCTGTTACAATCATTTCAGAAGAATACTAGAGTTTTCGGCCGTCGAAAATAAATTGCCTGCTCGGATAAAAAGTTCCATTTGAAATAACGGCGTCCGACGTTAAATTGCGGACCATTAAGGATGGGTGAACACCCAAGTGGAGGATTTGCCAGTGGCAAGTTCATTTTTTGTTCAAAACTCGTGTTTAGAAAACTAATGAATCTTAAAGCTTTTTCTTTGGTTCTGGCGTGCGTGGCTTTGTTGTCCGACGCACGGGCGGCTGATGTTAGCGCCTATGGAGTGCTCAAAGGCCAGGAATATACCCAAACGACCACCGGCCAGCCGGTCTTGTCGGCGACCCAAGGGTATCAATTTCGCGCGTTTGTCTCGGTAAGCGACACCGGCGATGTGAATGGCGCCTCTGTCCGCACACCTGCGGGCGCGTCCGTCGACCTCGATTATGATCCGAACGCCATGGACGAAGCGCGTTTTGTCGCCGAAACGTCGGCAGCCTCGGCGGCCCAATTGAACGCCACCTATCCCGCTGGAACATACACTTTCCAAATTGACGCGGTGACGGACGGGATAAAATTCGCGGTGCTTTCGCTCGGCGCGGATGCTTACCCCGCCGCAGCGCCGAGCATTCTCAATGTTGCCGCCGCCCAAAATGTCGATGCCAATTCGAACTTCACAGTTTCCTGGTCTCCGATCGCGGGCGCTACCGCCAACGATCGCATCGAATTGCGTATCACCGATTCAAATGGTTTCGACGTTTATGACACGCCAAGCCTGTCGAAGCCGGACGCGCTCCCCGGAACCGTCACTTCTTTCAATATTTCGGCCGGCACTCTCAACGAAAACGAGCAGTACACGGCGCACGTGCGTTTTCTCAAGATCGCACGGAACACCACCAGCTACCCCGGCGCGGTGGGAATGACCGGTTTTTACGCGGAAACATCTTTCGCTCTCAGCACGGGAGCAGTGGGCGGGGGAACGGATACCACACCGCCCGTGCTTGTTTCCACCAGTCCCCAGAATGGCGCGACGGGTGTTTCCGCCCAAAGCCCAATCCTTTTCACCTTCAATGAAGCCATGGCCGCAGGCGGCCAAAACATCGCCTGGAGCGGCAACTTGGACGCCAGCAAATTCTTTTATTTCTGGAGCGGCGACAAAAAGATCCTCACCGCATTTTATCAGGGAAATTTGCCCGCCGGCGCCACGATTACCTGGCGTCTGAATCCCACTTCGAGCCCCTTCGGCAACTTCAAGGATCTGGCTGGAAATGAGCTGCCCGTCAACGTCTTTGCCGGAAGCTTCAGCACCGCGGGGGGATCAACCACCACGAATTCGCCACCGTCCGCTTCACCGTCGGATTACTGCCACAGTGGTGTGACCAATGAGCCTGGCAATGGCGCCTACACGTTGTTTAAAACCGTGAATTATGTGCAGACGAACAACGCCGCTCCGGTGATCGATCCCGAACTCGGCGCCACCTTCGCGTCATTTTTGAACCCGCGCACGAATCAGAGCTACAGTTCCGCCAGCATCACCATTCCCGGGGGGTCGACGCGGTCGCTTTCCAATTTTTTTGGTTCGTACTATTTCCTTTATCAGACCTTTCCGTCTCAAGCGGCGCTGGACGCGGCGTTCCCAAATGGGCTCTACCACTTCACCGGACAGGTTTCCGGCGGAGGGCAAGTCGGCGCGAACATAACCTTGCCGGAGAACAGCTATCCTCCAGTCCCGCAGGTGTTAAATCTGGCCGAACTCCAGGGAATGAATCCAAACGCGGATTTTACGTTGCGCTGGAATCCGTTCACGGCCGCCGGGCAATACGATATGATTTCGCTCGAGATTCATAATCAAACGGACAGTGAAGTTTTTTATGCGCCCGATTTTTGTCTGCCTCGGCCGTTGCCCAATACCGCCACGTCGATCGTCATTCCGGCGGGAACATTCAAGACCTCGGGACAATTCGAAGGGACGTTGCGATTCAGCCGGCTGGCCGCTCTGGATACCAATTCAATTCCCGGGAGCTCCGGCGTGGCTGGAATTGCCGTCAGCACCAGCTTCGGTTTTCAAGTGGGGAGCACCAACCAAACCTCGGCCCCGAAATGGACAGGTTTCCATCGGAACAGCGATAATTCGGTCGATCTTCAATTGAGCGGGCCCGCGAACAAAACTTACATCATTGAAGCCAGTTCTAATTTGACACAGTGGACAGCCATTCTTACGACCAATTCGCCGAGCGGTTCCGTGAATTATCACGACGCGCAAGCAGGGCTGACGCCCTACCGTTTCTTCCGAGCGCGAATGCAGTAGGCAGGCACGCGGTCAACGTCGATCTCAATAACCCAGTCGCGCTCGTCAGGAAGCGCGATTGGGCTCGCCGTTATTCGTTTCCGTTTATGAATCCGTAATAGCGGCCCATCCAATACGCATGGAGGAAATCGGCCGCTCCGGTTTCCTCCTCGCGCCATAATTTGAGTTCAGTCCAGGTCAGTCCGTCACGGGTTTGATACGTCCCCCCAGGTCCGCTGGCGATGATGGCTTGCGCCGAGACGAAAATCGAATTCGCTTTCGGGATGCGCCATCCCTGCATCCTCGCCATGGAAGTCCTTCCTTGATCGTGACTCACTATCACTTGCCCCGCGTCGTCAATCTTAGCCCAAAGATTCGTCAAATTCGTCTTCCATTCTCCCAATGGCGAGACCGTGAAAGCGGGACTCTCGGACGCCAGCGCAGGCCGCCAGCTTAAACCTCCGTCGCGCGTCACAAAAACGCCTTGGTCAGTCTCCGCATACAGGACAAAAGTTCGCGTTTTGGAGGCGTCAAAATTCTTAATACGGGCGCCGCGCAAGGCCTGACTCATGTCTTGCCAGGATGCGCCGCCGTCGAGCGTGCGAAAGATGCGTCCATTGCTATCGCTGAACCAGAGAACTTTTGGATCATCGCAGGAGGCCTGCCACTGGGTCACCGTCGGTTTGAACCACCCGTCCAATTGGTATGGATTTCCTTTCCAGGCATATTCGTTGTCGAGTGGCCGTTCGTTGATGGGCACGGGTTTCGCGCTCAAGGTTTCATTGCGGGAGAAGGGATTCCGTTCGATATCCTTGCGCGCTGAATTCATTACCGGACGAAAGACCCGGTCGATGGGAAAAAGACGAAGCGTAGTCATGGAAAGAGCGGTGGCTTCCTCTCCATGCGGAAGGTCGTCCGGTTTGGCCGCGGCGAGTCCTGGTTTGCGCGGGGCTCGGTAGCGCGGCAGCAGCGCTCGGGTCATCCAGGTGAAGAGCGTATTCCCTTCCATCCAATTGATCTCCCACAATTCGCTGGTCCATTGCTGATAGCGCTGGAGCAGATCCGGATTTGATTCGTAGCGGATCAAATTATAGAGCGCTTCGTACGCTTGCCCTTCGCTGCTGTGGTTGACACGCGCTAGACGCTCCAAGGTGAACGGTCCGGCGTCCCGCCGCTGGTCTGGATTATTTTTAAAGCGATCGACGACCCGGTTGTAAAAATCGCTGTAACGCTTGTCTCCAGTGATGTGATGCGCAATGAGCAGGTCCGGCAATAGCATCAGGGATGAACGCAGCGGCGGATGCCAATCCTCATTCGTGGAGTTCGTCCGGCGCATGAAGCTGCTGTATGTCGTGCGGTAGTACGAATCCCGCGCCGGGTCTGGATCGATTCCCACATGCCCCCAGCGCGTTACTTCGCCATCCACGTCGATGATGCGGCAGTTATTATCAAGCAGATGTGCCATGAGCCGGTTCACATCGTGGGCGATAAACTGCCGTTGGGTGGAGTCCGCGGCCAAATCATAGTAGATCGCGTATCCATAGAGCACCGCATTGAAGTTATCGACGCTCACATCGCCGTACCAGCGATAATCAGCATAGGCCCCTTGGCCTTGATGCCATTCCGCGGAGTCCTGTCCGTCGCGTTCCCAATCCTGGACCGGGCCATGGCCTTTGATGTAACCGCGCGCCAGCAAACCCGGCTTGCCCGTCACCTCCTGAAGCACGCGCAGGGCGCGCAGGATTTGGCCACCCTCTTTGCGCACGGCGGAATCGCGCGTGACCGCGTAGTGATATCCGACTCCGGCCAAGTAACGTCCCGTCCAAACGCCGGCGTGAATCACGTTCCCCGGCTGGTCGACGGTATGCGGAACAACCGTTCCGGCGGGCGCCGCCGGAACGATGCTGACGTAAAGGCCGTCGAGAGAGTGCTTGTCGATGAGATCGCGCCGGAAATATTCCGCTTTTGCATGAAGCGGGCTGCTGTCGTTGATGGGGGCGCCGGTGGAAGATCTGGCAAGCGTGGCGAGAAATACCGCCAAGCCGGCAATGAATGGTTTTCGCATGGGATTATGGAGAGAATGGCTAGAATTCAAAAACAGTTCCAGTTGATTTCGGAACGGGCGCGGCGGACGAAAACCTCAATATTTTCGCCGGCTTAGGGAGGATCCACTTCGTATCCGAGTTCGCGCAGCCTCTGGATTTTGTAGATCAGGGAGCGCCGGCTGATTCCCAGGGCTTTGGCGGTTTCGGTCCGATTGTAGGTATGTTTTCGCAGTGCCTGCATGATCGCCTGGCGCTCCATTTCTTCCAGGCGTTCGGGATCGGCAAGCTCCGCGGGAGGCGCGGCTGCCGTCGAGACCGAAGTGCGGACCCGATTGGGCAAGTGTTCCAGCAAAATCAGTTCACCCCGCGATAAGAGGGCGGCGCGCTCCATGGCATTGCGCAATTCACGCACATTGCCGGGCCACGGATATCGGTCCAGGCACTCGGGGACGTTCGATGAAAAACGGGCTTTGCCATGCGTGAATTCGCGGATGAAATGCGTGGCCAAGGGGAGGATATCTTCCTTGCGCTCTCGCAAAGGGGGGACTGTCAGATCGACAACATCGAGCCGGTAAAAGAGGTCCTCGCGAAAGCGCCCTTTTTTGACTTCCTCTTCCAAATTGCAATTGCTCGCGGCCAGGATGCGGGCGTTGGTCCGGATTTCGGCGTTCGAGCCGACACGCTGGAAGCGGCCGTCCTGCGTGACTCGCAGGAGCTTGGCCTGCAAGTGCGGGGACATTTCGCTGATTTCATCGAGGAAGATCGTGCCGTTGTTCGCGACCTCGAACCGCCCAATGCGCTGGGCCGAAGCGCCCGTGAACGCGCCGCGTTCATGGCCAAAAAGCTCGCTTTCGAGCAGCGTTTCGGGGATGGCGGCGCAGTTCAGTTTCACGATCGGACCCTTGACGCGGGGGCTCCAGGCATGAATGACGTCGGCCAGCACCTCTTTGCCCGCGCCGCTCTCGCCCGTGATCAGAACGCGGCTGTCCGAATCCGCGATCAAGGCCGCGTCACGGAAGAGCGCTTTCATCAAAGGGCTATGCACAATGACGTTTTCCGGAAGTTGTTTATCCTCGCTGAATTTCAGCGGGCCGCGGGCGTGCATTCCGGTGGCCTGTTGCACGTTCACGAGCAATTCGTCGAGGTCAATCGGTTTGGAAAGATAATTGACGGCGCCATCGCGCATGGCGCCGACGGCTTCCTTGATGTCGGCATACGCGGTGACGAGGAGCACGGGAAGAACGGCGTGCTCCTGCCGGGCGCGGCGCAACGTCTCGAGTCCGGAGATGCCCGGCATGCGAACGTCGGAAATCATCATGTTCACGTTCTGGTCGCGCAGAACTTCGAGACCGCGTTCGCCCGAGGAAACGGGGATAGTCTCGAATCCCTGACTGCGCAAAAACGAGTCGAGGAGGCTGCGCTGTCCGGGATCGTCATCCACGATGAGGATGCGCGGCGGATGGCGATTGTTTTGCCCTGCGTCAGACGGCATGGGTCAACTGGCCAGCTTGAGGTGGGTGATCCGGAAGACGGCTCCGGTCGGTTCGTTGGCGAGGCATTCGACGTCCCACTGGTGCGCCAAAACGATTTGATTGACGACTGCCAAGCCCAGGCCGGTGCCTTTGTTGTGGTTCGTGACGTAGGGCTTGAAGATTTCCGTTCGCTGGTCAGCGGGAACCCCCGGTCCGCTATCGCGCACTTCGAGGAATGCTTCTCGCGGTCCGGTTTTGCCGGCGGTGATTTGAATTTCGGCATGCGGCGGCACCGCCTGAATGGCATTGAGCAGAAGGTTGAAGAGGACTTGGCGCAAGAGCTGTTCGTCCGCTTCGATAGTGAGCGCATCGCCGAGCGTTTGCAATTGAATGCTCTTTTCGTCGATATCGTAATTCAAGGCGCGGACCACTTCGGCAATGACCGAGTTTAAGGCCACTGGAGCGCGTCGGACTTCGCGGGGACGCGAATAATTGATGAATTCATTCAACTGCGCGGTAATTCGATCCGTTTCATCGATCATTTCCCGCGACTTCTTGCGAATTTCCGCGGGCGCTTCCTCGGCTCTCGAAATCATTTGGGCCAGGCCGCGAATGATGTTCAGCGGATTGCGCGTTTCGTGGGCGAGGCCGGCGGCGGCAAGGTTCATTTGCTTCAAATGTGTATTTAATTCGCTAGCGCGCAAGAGGCGCAGTTGCAGTTCCGACGATTTCGCCTGGTTCCGCCAAGCGAGCCCAATGCCACTGAAAGCCACTCCGGCGAACGCGACAATAATGCAGCGCATCCAGATGTCGCGAACGCAGGCCCGCTGAAAATTTTCCGTCGACATCGAAATCGCCAGCCCATGCAAGCCGCGAGATGCGAGGAGGTCTTCATACACTTTTTCGCTCATCCAGGGTGGACGGCGAAAGCGCTGCCCGCCGGGCGGAGGCGGGCGCCGTCGATCCGCGTTGCTGACATCGTTAGTTCCGTCCGTGGTCGAATTAGTGTCACCGGCGCGGTTGCGCCCGAACTCCGAGGGAGGCCGAAAGTCTCGTGGGGAGCCGCGAAAGTCATTCGTTCCGCCAGTTGAGGCGTTTGTGGCGCCTGGAGCATTCGTTCCCCGCCGCCAAGGTTGAAGCACGATGGTCGGGCGATTGGTTTCGCCCTCGGGCGCATCACTGGAAACGAGGTTAACCAAATTGACCAGGGTGACGCGGTTGGGTTCCCAATGTTCACCGGCTTGCATCACCGACTTATCGATGGGTGGGCCGGATGAGGCCACAACATCACCCGAGGCGTTCAGCAGCGCCACCGAGCGCAACGCGAGAGAACTCAATTCGCCGGACTCCACCAGTTCCTTCAGAGCGCGTTCGATGCGTTCCTGATCGAGGAAGCCGCGGAAGCGTTGGGAGCGGATGATCACTCCCAAAGACGTGGTGATGACGCGCGAATCCTTGATCAGGGCGACGCGGAGCGATTCGCGGATGCGAAAATGATTCCAGGCTTGCCAGGAAACGACGACCAGCCAGAGCGCAGTCAAAGCCACATAGGCGAGACGAGGCCGGGGCGTGCTCATGGCGGGAGTTAACCAGACCGTCAACCCCTTATCAAGGAAGGTTACTTCTTTTTCTTGCTCTCGCTCTTTACGGGCAGGCTGTCCAAAAATCGATCGAGTTCCTGTTCCGAGAAAGCTTTAGGCGCCAAAACCGAAGCGCCTCTCTCTTTCATGGAAAGAGCGGCCAAATCGTTGGGGTTGGAAATAATGTGCGGCGTCAAGAAGATCATTAACTCGGTCTTCGTATCATTCTTGGCCTTGCGCTTGAAGAGGATGCCCAATCCTGGAATGTCACCCAACAGAGGAATTTTGCTATCGGTGGTGGTCCGGTTGTTCTCCATCAAACCGCCAATGACGACCGTTTGAGCATTCGGGGTCACCACGACGGTGTCGGCGGAACGTTTGGCGATCACGGGAGCATTCACACCCGGGGAGATAGTGATGGTTTGATCGGTGAGGCTCGAAATTTCTGGTGAAACGATCATTTCCACCATTCCGTCGCTGGTGATGAAGGGGGTGACGCGGAGGATAATGCCGACGTCCTGATACTGCACGGTGTTGATTTGGTTGCCAAGAGTGTCGAAGCGGGCGTTTGTAATAAACGGCAGCGTCTGGCCGACCGTGATGGTGGCCTGTTGGTTGTTGCGAGCCAGGATCGATGGACGTGAAAGGACCTCCGTTTTTCCGGCTTCAGCGATCGCGCGCAATGTGACTTGGTAGTCGCTTCCGGCAATGGAGTACAATCCCGCGCCGGGGGGAACTGGATTCGCGCCTTGCGCGGCCATGCCGAACAGATTCGATGCCATCAAGCTGGTGGTGCTGTTGAGCTTGCGCGTGGTGCCGCCTTCGAGACCGAGGTCGAGTGTGTTCCGATAGGTGACTTCGAGGAAGACCACCTTAATCAAGACTTGCGATTTAGGACGGTCAAGATTGGTGATGACCTGGCTGACGAATTGGCTTGTTTCCTCGTCAGTGACGACGATGAGCCGGCGTGTTTCCGGATCGCTGGTGACCAGCGCTTCGCCAACTGTGCCATTAGGATAATATTGCCTCTGTTGAGAGCCGCCGCCGATGCCACGTCCTCCTCCCCCGAAGCCGCCGCCGCCAAATCCGCCACCACCCCCGAAACCGCCTCCGCCGAATCCTCCGCCGCGGTTGCCGCCGCCGCGGTTTTGACCTTGGGTGGGGATGGCCAATGCCAGCGTGAACAGGAGGAGGAATGTGAAATACTTCAGAGAGGATTTAGTCATGGGCTTGGTGTTTTGTGGTGAAATGGTTTTTAACGCAGACCGCCGCCGCCGCCGAGGCCGCCGCCGCCGCCCCCGTTGCCGGTCCCGAAGCTCGAGCCGGTCGAAGGCGTGGATTGTTGATTGGCTTGTTCACGATTGCTCAGAACACTGTTCTGGTTGCCGAAATTTCGGCTGCTTGTCGTTTGGGTGCGTTCGAAAACACCGCGCAGGATTTGCTCGACCTGTTGGACGTCGGCATTCTCAAGAGAGTAGACGAACACCTTTTGTTGTTTGGCCGGGCTTTGATCGAGTTGTTCGACCATGGCCGCTATTTGCGGCATGAGATCGCCCGCGGCGCTGATAATGATGGAGGAGGTGCGTTGATCCGGCACGGCCGTCACGCGGCCCATTTTCTTCAAGCGAGAGCTGCTGCTTTGTTGACCGGCGGCCCCGGCGCCGCCACCGCCGCCAAATCCACCAAAACCACGAAAGCCACCGGGATTAAAACGGAATCCGCTCTGATTTTGATCGTTGCTGCGGGTGTCGTCCGGGAACAGATTGCCTAAGAGCGTGGCCATTTCGATCGGGTCGGAATTCTTCAGGCGGAAGACGCGCAACTCGGTTATATCCGATGCGCTCTTGTCGATCTCGTCGACAAGCTTTTCGATGGTCGGAACCAAGTCCTCCGGCGCGCTGACGATCAATGAATTGGTGCGCTCGTCCGCCACGGCCACAACTCGAGATTGAACGCTGCCCGCCCCGGCCTGACCGGCATTGCGATTTCCGCCGCCGCCGCCGCCACCGCCACCGAATCCGCCGCCGCCAAAGCCCCCTCCACCCCCGCGGCCACCGCCACCGCCAAAGCCAGGGAAGCCGCCACCGCCGCCGCCGAAGCCGCCGCGGTTCGCGCCTTGCTGATTTTGCGCCGGGGCAAAGAGTTCCTTTACGGCGTTCGCAAGGTCCTTCGCATCCGCGTACTTGAGAGGATACACTTTCACGGACGATGAGCCCGCCATCGATTGATCCAGCGCGGAAACGATTTCTGTCATGCGATGGATGTCTGCTTCGGTGTCCGTGAGGACCAAGGCATTGCCACTATCGTTAGAGGTCAACGTCGCGTAATCAGGAAGGAGCGGCCCCAGGTCGTTTTTCAATTGCGCCGCGTTAACGTGCCGGACGGGGATGACTTGTGTAATCATCCGATCGGTCTTGGGGATGTCCGCCGGGTTGTTGCCGCTGCGCACGGGAATATCGTACTTCTTGGCGTCCTGGCGCTTGACGATCTTCAAGGTGCGCCCGTTTTGGACCGCGGAATAATCATTTTGATTGAGAACGGTATTGAGAAGGTTGACGGCCTCTTCCTTGTCGAGCGGTTGGTTGCTCCAGACGTTTACTTTGCCGCGCACATCGGCTTCCTTGACGATAATGAATCCCGCGGCGTCGCTCAAATACTCGAGGACCATATCGAGTGGCACGTCGCGGAAATTGAGGCGCAAACCCTTGCCGGTAACAGGGGCGGCGGGTGTGGCCGCCGGAGTGGCGGCTCCCGTTGGGGCCGGCGCCGGGTCGGCAGCCTGGGTCGTATTGCTCTGCGCTTGCGGGGGCAATTTGACGGGATCGGCGGCAGTATTTGTTTGCGCATGCGCGCTGGCGAGCCATCCGGCCGCGAAACCAATCGACAGCGTTAAAACCTTGGGCATTTTCATATTATTTTTCCTGTTCACGGGCCTTCATTAATCTTAATTCCAATTCGCTCAGGGCGCCGGAGCTCGACGACGGAGTCGAACTGCCGCCGGTGGATGAATCGCCGCTGGAGCTGTTGGTGCTCCCCATGACCGGCAATGAGGAGCCTTGGGTCAGGCGCCACTCTCCCTCATCTTCCTTGCGCATTTGCATCGAGACGCGCATTTCGTAATTCGTGCCGTTGCGTTCCAATTTCACGAGATCCGGCGTGATTTCGGTGACCTTGAACGCGCCGATGCTTTGATTGGGGGAGATCGCGCCGCGATACTGCGAGGCGGTGCCATCGAAAAAGGCGAATATCCCCTTCTCGTAACTCATCGTGCCCAGCAGGGAAAAAGCCTCGATGCGGGTCGCTCGTTCCGTTCCTCCTCGTCCTGCTCGATCCCGCCCGCCGCGAGAACGGTTGGCGTTAAAAATATTTCGTTCGGCGATGATGCGAAATGTTTCGTAATCATTCCGGTTGGTTGTGATTTGAGTGGCGGTCACTACGTTGGTCGAGGGAGCGGCGGCGAAAGCCGCGCGCGCGAATAAACAGACTATGGCGCAGAAGATCGGCAAGTGCCGTGTCATCGACCGCAAATCTTGGGACCGCGGTCGCAGAACGAGGCGGCGACATCGCTTTTCACGGAGCGCATCACCGGCCAACGAAAGCGGTGTGGCCGCTTCGCTCCGCGACCCGACTGCGAATTGTTCCATTGGCGTTGTCATTGTTGTTCGGGCGGATTGAGGAGCAGGGCGCTCACTTGCAGCGCGAGCGTGAGTTGCTGTCCGGTGCTGTCTTTGGAGGTAATTTCCACGGAATCAACCTTAAAAGCGAGCGGATCCTTCTCCACGGCGTAAAGGAAGCGCGATACGGCTTGGATGTTGCCGGCGGCGTCGGCGCGGCATTCGAGAGTCATGTAATCGTCCGCGGGATGTTTCCATTGCGGTTTGATGCCCGCGATGCTGATGCGGCTGTCTTGAGACCATTGGTCGAATGCCTTGAGCACCTGGCCTTCGGCTTGCGAAAGGTTGGAGGGCAAGGTGTTGGTGCTGATGTGCCGCCACCGTTCGTGAATGGTCCGCTCGCGCTCAATCAATTGGCGGCCTTGCGCCAGCTTTTTTGTCAAATCGGCGATTCGCGCCTTGCGGCTTTTCCAGGCCTCGTAGAGAGGGGCGCGCACGAATTTATCTCCCACCAGCAGCGCGACGCCGACGGCCGCGATGATCAATAAGGTTTGTTGGCGATTTTTAATTCCGTCCTCCTTCCGTCCATTGAAAATTGAATGTGAATTGGACCGGGCTCGTGCCGCGGGTTTGGTCCACCTTCACGTTGGCGGCTTCTTTGGTGCCGCGAAGTTTGTCGATAACAGCGTAAAGGGCTTGATTGTCTCGAGCCGTTCCGGTGCAGGTGACAGCGGAGGTGTCGCGGATTTCGATCGACTTGGCCGACACGCCCGACTCCTCGGGAAAAGCCTCGGTAACTCGCTTCAAAATGGTAAGAGTGCGAAAAGATTCATCGAACCAGGGCCGGTACTTGCGAATTTGCTGTTGCAAGCTGTCGAGCTCCACATATTGCGGCTCAATTTTAACCCATTGCGATTGCAACCGGGAAAGCTCCCATTGCTGAATGCCAAACGCGCCCATGAGGAGCAAGGCCGCGGCTGCGGCCGCTCCGCCTACCCAGGCCAATTTCTTGGATGAGAAGCGTGTCGTGATCTGTTTCCAGGCATTTGTTTTCGGGGGCAGGAATTCGAAGGGGGAGGGGTCCCCCATCAGGAACCGGCCAGCCACGCTGAGGGCGGGGGAGACGGTGGCATCGGGCGGAAGCGAACTGCCTAACTCATCCGACGCCGTGTAAGCCTGGACGAGTTCGGCGCGCATGCCCATCGCCTCGACGCGCGGGCTGATGTCCTGCACGAAACGATGCGCCATGTCGCCCCGGCCAAAAATCCGAAGGCGCCGAACGCTGCCTCGAAATTCCGGCGGCAATTGGCCGAGCGTAATCCGAATTTCGCGCGCGAGGACGTCGGCGTAAAGGCGCTTTTGCATTCCCTCGCTCTCCATGGCGCCTTCGAGCGCCCGCAGAGCAGCCACGCCTCCGCCGCAGGTCACTTGCAAATCGACGCTGCTTTCACCGATGCCCAGGGCGAGGATGCCATACGCCGGATCAGTGGCGGGCTTTTGCAGGGCGGAAATGCCAAGACTGAAGCTCAGCGGTTCCAAACGAGCCGCTTTGAGGGCTTGCTGAAGCTGAACCAGATGATTGCGGGGAATCGCGAGCTGCAAGGCGTACTGCTCGCCGCTGGCGGCGCGAAACCGCGACGTGGAGAAAAGCAGCGCTTCTTGGCCGTAAGGAAAACCACGCTCGGCTTCGATCTGGAGAAAGCTATCAACATCGGCTTCCGGCAAATCTGGAAGCTTCGTTTGCAGCGTCAGGACCCAGTTAAGAGGCACGCAGACAACACAGGCGCGCTCTCGAATGCCCGCTTCTTTCAAATGGTTCCGGATTTCCCGTCCGACCAACTCGGGCGCGCCGGTCATGGGATTGAGCGCAAGCGGCGCGGCGAGCGTCTTTTGCGGTTGCAATGAACTCCCCGAGCGGCGCAGAACGACGCCTTCGATCCGTCCGCCGTCGATGCAGAGTCCGAGGACGGATGACGGTGGGCCTTTGCGAATAATATTCATTCCTATCTTGTGTATTGACTGAGCTGCGGAAGCGATTCGCGGGTTTGTCGCCCGAGCGCCCAACCTAGATGGCTTAAATCCTGGCGGTAAACGATCTTCGGCGTTCCATCGCTGGTATCAAAAATAAAACGGACTCGACGATAGCCGCGGCCATGGTGCCCGACGGCCGCGATGTCCGCCGAAAACTGATAGCTATGAACCGTGACGTAAGGTCCGGCTTGCGTGCATTGCTGCCGTGTCAAAACATTTGAGAGCCAGGCGATCGACAACAATTTGTCAGGATTGGAGGCGCGATAAGCAACCAGCGTTTGGGCATTGTCCACGCCAACGCCCGGAATGCACGCCAGCACCTCGGCGCTGGCCGTGTTGACGTTGATGAGACCTTGTGTGTACTGGCTGTTGGAAGCCGTGATTTCGTCGGCGATTTCGTCGAATTCAGTCTCCGTCATTCCACTATTCACGTAGAATTGGAGAAGATTACTGTAGGTCGTCGTCTGCGCGGCGCCTCCGCCGCCTCCACCTCCGCGCCCTCCGCCCCCACGCCCACCGCCTCCCCCCGCCGCAATGAGGTTCGCCTGAAGCATGATGGCCTGCGCGCGCGCCGCGCTTAATTTCTCGGTGAGCAACGAGCTGAAAGCAGCCGCATTATTGATATTCGTCCGCGTCGTTCCGTTGGTGGTGATGTTCGATTCCTTGCTGTAGACGGTCACGAAATCGAGAAGGCCGCGGTCGAGCCGTCCGTCCTTATTGTCTTCAGGCAGGGAGGTTTCACCGTCATTTTCATTCATGTCCAGGACGCCATTAAGATTCGCGTCCTCGCCATAGAGAACCGTCCAATCCATGCCGGCGACGAGGCGCAATTCGTCGACCGTTTCAAAATTTGCGTTTTTGCAGCTGTAGGCTGGCTTCATCCGGGCGTAGGTTTCGGATTCAGCGCCGCCTTGCGTGACGGTGCTGTCCGCGTCGCGCCAATCCTGAATGGCCGCGGCAAGGTCAGTCGTCATTCGCGGCAAATAGCTGAGCATTTCGGCGGTGGCGGTATTTAAATTCAATTTTGACGCTTCATCCACCAGCCCGAAATAGGCGACTTCCGGTTGATCCTGGCGATCATTTCGGCCGATCAACCAAAACCGGGCGTCGCCGACGGAAATTGCCTCGGACAGATACGTTTGGATGTCAGGCAGCCTTCCTGGTTCGGCAATATTAGCAAGCAAATAGGTGATGTAACGCGCGGCTCCTTCAATGGCTTGCTCCGCTTCGAGGCCGGCCACGCGATTGTCCGACGCGCGCAATTCAAAGGTCATCGAATGCGCGAAATACAACGCCGTGCTTACCAACCCGAACGAAATCCAGAGCACGATGATTAAAACGGACGCGCGCGATTTCTTTTTGGACGCCGGCGGCAGCGCACCTGCGGCCACACCGCTTTTTACACCCGTCGCGAAAGCAGCCTGCTCCTTCGCTTCCCGTCGCACTCCAAAAAACTTTGCGCTTTCACCTAGTCTCATTGCCCGCCTCCTGAGTCCGTCGGGGATTGAGTGGTGTTCGTGCTCGCCGTGATCGTCACCGGAACGACGATTTGCACCGGAGTGCGGCTGCGGCGCTGCTCGGTCGCGGCCAGATTAAGCTCCACTTTGATGGCCTGTGGCAGAACGGTGGATTCAGTGGTCGAATCCCAGGCGGTGCGCCATTCGGCGCCGTCGTAAAACGAGAATTGAAGGGCTTCGACATCGCCGAGAATCAGTTGTTCATCGGGGTATTCTTCCATGGTCGCGAGCAGGTTGCGCGTCACGGAGCGGATCAGGTCGCTGCCGGAGGCGGTCATGCGATTGGTGGGACTGCGCAGGGAGTAAGTGACTTTTTGAATATTTCCCCAGGGCATCGAATCATTGATCACGCCGCTGCCGGTGTAGATGGTAGTGCCGGCGGTCGGATCGGCCCCGGAAACGCCGGACTGCAATGGGCCAGCCAAAGTGCCACCGGGGGCCATAAGACCTTGCAGGTCTTTTTTCATGATGGCGACCGCTTGCTCGATCGGGAGGGCCGCTTCGACGGCTTGGGCGGTTTTGCTGCGCAAGCGTAGCGCGCCGTAAAAGACGCCGTTCATGGCGGCGAGCACGACGGAAAAGATGGCTACGGCCAAAAGGATTTCGATCAGCGTGAACGCGCGCAGACTGGGAGCGCCGGCATCTTGCCGGCGAGTCGAGGATAAACACGCCGCCAGGATGGCGGCGCTCCCAGTAAATTTTCGCGTGGCCGCTTTCATTTCATGGCGGTGGTTTGCTGGCCTTGGGTTTGGCCGGTCGTCTGCGAATCGTCCACCAGCGTGCTGAGGCGGACGTCGTAGTCCTGGCCTTGCACGCTGAAAGTGACTTCGACCGAGAGCAGGCGAAGGGCCTCGCGGTCCCAGGCATCATTGCGCACGCGCCAGCGAAATTCGAACGGTCCTTCCTGAACGGTCCCGGTCTGGCTGGCGCCTTGTTTCCATTGCGCGGTCACGATTGTTTCGTTAAGCAAGCGTTCCGCGATCCGTCCGGCCGAGCCCTTGCGCTGGGCGACCACTCCGGAAAGACTCGCCACCCGGAGACCTTGGACCGCCACGGGAATGACAATAGCCATGAAGACCAACGCCGCCAGCACTTCAGCCAGCGTGAAGCCGGTCGTTCGCTTAGCGGCGGATATTGTTCCGCCAGGCGTTGGTTGAAATCTCATAATTCAGCCCGTTCAAAGTCTGCGCAATCAGAACGCCGTCGCCCTCGAGTTCGCGAATGATCACGGTCGGCACGCTCAATTCGCTGATAAAGCCATCCGGCAAAAAACGGAGCATCGGCAAACCCCGCGCCGCTTGCCGCGCCTGCGCCGATTGGCCCATTTGCTGCGCCGGTTGCTCGGTGTCGATCGACAAATTCTCACCCAGCACATACTCGACCTCCTTCGAGTCGTTATCGGTATAACCGGGTTCCTGATGCAGCCCGTACATCCGCTGCTTGGCGTCAATCCAAAGCACCATCGGAATTCCTTCCGATACAGCGCGGCTTTGCCCATAGCGCGTCAGCGACACGAATCGGCGCGCTTCCGAATCCAAGATGCGACCGTGGAAAAACTTCGAAAGCGACGACGACGATATCGCCAGCACCACCATCAACATCGCCATCACCAGGATGAGCTCGATGAGAGTGAAGGCGCGGCGACGGCTGTTAGTGTTTCGTCGCACCGCCACCCAGTTGCCAGTTCGTAATGTCATCGTCTCCACCCGCGCGCCCGTCCGGGCCCATGGACATCAAGTCGTATGAGCTGGGATTATGTTTTCCGGGAAATTCATATATGTAGGCATGCCCCCAGGGATCGAGGGGGATGTCATTCTTCATGTAAGGTCCGCGCCAATTCTGGGCGTCGCGCGGGGCCTGGACGAGATCAGAAAGGCCATTCCGGCCCTTTGGGTAGAAGCCGTTATCCACTTCGAAGGCGTCCAGCGCGGTGCCGAAGGTGGCGATTTGGCTTTGCGCGGCGGTGACGCGGGCCTGCTCGGTGCGGCCGGAGAATTTCGGAACGACGATGGCGGCGAGAATGCCGAGGATGACAAGGACGAGCAGCAGCTCAATCAGCGTGAAGGCGCGGCGTGGCGAGGGGGCGCGGCGTTGTTTCTTTTGAATGGTTAAGATCATAACGAGGTTAAGTTGGTTATTTGATATGTTCCTGCAGGGAGAAGATCGGAATGACCATGCCGATGAAAATCGTGCCGATGAATCCGGCGATGAAGAAGAGCATGAGCGGTTCCGCCAGCGCGACGGCGGATTTGAGCTGGCGATCGAGATCGCCTTCGGTGACGTTCGCGATACGGACTAATTCCGCGTCAAGCCGCCCGCTTTCCTCGGCGACCGAAATCATTTCCAGCACCGAACCGGAGAATAGCACTTTGCAGTTGCCGAGGCTGGGCCCGAGTTGCTCACCTTCCTTGACCCGATCAATCGAGTGGGAGACGGCATCGACCAGAATCTGATTGCCAATGGAGCGGCGAGCGACATTTAGACCTTTGATGAGGGGAACGCCCGCGCCGAGCAAAGTCCCGAGCATCCGGCTGAAACGCGACATGGCAAATTGCGCCACGAGCGGGCCGACCACCGGCGCTTGCAGGATCAAGCCTTCCCAAGTCCGCCGGCCTTGCTCGGAAACAAGCCAGCTTCGGATCATAAAACCGGTAATAGCGAGACCCAGGACGATGAAGAGGCCGTAATGGCGCATGACATCGCTCGTCGAAACGATCATTTGCGTCAGCAATGGCAGCTTGGCGCCAAAACCTGTGAAAATGGCTTGGAAACGTGGAATGAAGAAGACGAGCAGAAAGACGAGCACACCCAGGGCCAGAGCCAGCAGAATCGTGGGATACAGAAGCGCGGTCATGACTTTCGAGCGCATTTCCTTCTCGCGCGCTTGGAAATCGGCGATTTGGGCGAGCACGACGTCGAGGAATCCGCCCGTTTCGCCAGCTTCGACCATGGCCACGTACACTCTCGGGAAGGTGTCCGGCGATTGGGCCATGGCATCGGCGAGAGACATGCCATCGACGACCATGTCGTGGACTTGCTTCCATTTCGCGGCGGCTGCCGGGGAGGAGGCTTCCTTGCAGAGAATCACCATGGCGCGGCTGAGCGGCACGCCGGCGGCGAGCAAGCTCGAGAGCAAGCGGGTGAAATTCTCGAGCATCCGCGGGGTGACTTTATTCGATGTGCCGAAATTGATGTTGAGCGCCGGCGCCGTGGGAGTGGATTCCTTCTCGGTCTTGGCTTCGGCTTTGTTTTCTTTGGGCTTGGGCGGGGCCGGTTTAGCGGGGGCTTTAGAGCCGTTGCGATCCGCGAGGCTGATGGGGCGAAGCCCGCGGCTTTCCATCTGGCGGAACGCTTCGTGGCGCCCGCCCGCTTCGATTTCGCCTTCGGCAATGCTGCCGTCGACCAGAAGCGCTTTATACTGAAACAGTGGCATTCTGATGGTCCTTCATTCGCGATTCACTGGTGGCCGCGGTCTCGGCGGGGGCATCTTTCGCGCCGAAGGATTGGTCCTTGGTGACGCGCAAAACTTCTTCAGGCGTGGTCACGCCCGCTTGCACCAGACGCCAGCCGTCCTCGGCCAGGGTGCGCATTCCATTCCGCTGGGCCACGGTCCGCAATTCGTCGCTGGAACAATTCTTGAGAATCATGCGGCGAATTTCGTTGGTCGAGTCCATCCATTCAAAGATGCCGCGGCGTCCGTGGTAACCGGTCTGGCGGCAATTGCGGCAGCCGACCGCTTTGAAAATTTTGGTGTCGGCCGCGAAATCCAGTTCGATCTTCAGCGTTTGCGTCGAGAGCGAATTGTCCTCCTGTTTGCAATCGGGACAAAGGACGCGCACGAGGCGTTGCGCCAGCACGGCTTCGAGCGAGGAGGCCACGAGATAAGGCTCGACACCCATATCGACGAGGCGCGTCAGAGCGCCGGGGGCATCGTTCGTGTGCAGTGTCGAGAAGACCAAGTGACCGGTGAGAGACGCTTGCACGGCAATCTGCGCTGTTTCCTTATCGCGAATTTCACCAATGAGCAGCACATCGGGATCGTGGCGCAAAATCGCGCGCAACCCGCGGGCAAAGGTCAGGCCGGCCTTTTCGGAGACTTGAATCTGGTTGATGCCTTTGAGCTGATATTCAATAGGGTCTTCAATCGTGATGATCTTCCGCACGGCGTCATTGATTTCGTTGAGCGCCGTGTAAAGCGTCGAGGTTTTGCCGCTGCCAGTCGGGCCGGTGACCAGAATAATCCCGTGCGGCAGTCCGAGCATCTTGCGAAACGATTTGAGTTCGCGCTCATCCATTCCGAGCTGGCCCATGCCGCGCAAAGTCGCGCTTTGGCGCAGCAAACGCATGACGACCGCTTCACCGTGCAACATCGGAATGACCGAAACACGGATATCCACTTCGTTTTCATCAAGCCGAATTTTGATGCGTCCGTCTTGCGGCAAACGTTTTTCGGCGATGTTCAGGTGGCTCAAAATTTTGACGCGTGAAACAATGGCAGGCTGAAAGCGTTTTACTTGCGGCGGAACGGGAATTTCTTGCAGCACGCCGTCAATACGGTAACGGATGCGCAACTCGTCTTCGAATGGTTCCAGGTGGATGTCCGAGGCGCGCAATTCGATGGCGTCGCGCAGAACCTGGTTGACGAACCGGATGATGGACGCGTCCTCGGCGGCGTTATCGAGATTGGTGTCTTCCTTGTCCTCGTCGACGACTTGGAAAGAAGCTTCTTCGCCGAGTGTGCCGATGGTATCCGCCCCGACACCGAGGCGTTTCTTCATTTCGCGCTGGATCGCTTCGCTGGGGGCGAGAACGAGCTTGAGACGCAAGCCCGTCATTGCCTTGAGAGTATCCAGGCCTTGGGTGGCGAAAAGGCGGCTGGTGGCAATTTCCACCGAGCCGTTCTCCCGGCGCAAGGGCAACAACTCATCCTTTACCAGCAGGCGAGCCGGAAACAGGGAGAGCACCTGTTTATCCGGCTCAATGTCATCGAGGGAGCTGAAGACCACGTCATATTCTTTCGCCAGCCACCGTAACACGTCTTCTTCGCTTTCCAATTTGATGCGCGCGCCATGCTTCTTTTCGCGGAGCAAGGCTTCGGCATCGACTGGCGAAAGCTGCTTGGCCAGCACCATTCGGTCTAACAATGCCTGGAATGGGGATCCGACCGCTTTGGCTTCAATCTCACTCATGACCATCTAACGAAACGCTCTCTTCTGTTTTGGCTTTGACGGGCCTACTTTAACAAACCGGCTGCGATAGCGACCGCTTCCTGACGGGCGGTCAACACTTTGCGCAAATCTTCCTGGGCCGCCGTGAGCTTCCCTTCCTTTTCCTTGTGGGCGTCGCGGAGCTTGGCGATTTTCGCCTTCAATTCATCGGCGGAGGCCTTCGATTCAATGGCCTTTTCCAACGCGGTCAATTCAGGGGCTGGTTCGCCACCGAACATTCCACCGCCACCTCCACGATTGCGGCGG
>JADMIO010799939.1_pt1 | contig 63407 bp, 45 predicted proteins | sample 8958161 | NCBI WGS metagenome assembly JADMIO01 (sample SAMN16585339, study PRJNA669376) | soil metagenome | isolation source: Crop rotation soil | place: USA: Cullars Rotation, Alabama | collected 2011
GCCGCGACTTCAAGTCACGTGAATTCCAAGCTTCGGATCCCACTGTGCTGGAAAGGGTTGCCGATATGCTGCGTGTCGCCGGCTACCCCGCCGTCGATTTGACCGGCGACGAAGTGGCGAAGATGCACATCCGCTACATGGTCGGCGGCCGTTCGTCGTCCGTGAAGGACGAGCGCCTGTATCGATTCGAATTCCCGGAACGTCCGGGCGCGCTGATGGATTTTCTCGATCGTCTCGGCGGGCGCTGGAACATCAGCCTGTTTCATTATCGTAATCACGGCGCCGACTTCGGCCGCGTGCTCGCGGGGTTCGAGGTCCCGTCGAGCGACGCCGCGGCGTTCGAGGATTTCCTCGGCACGCTGGGCTATTCGCACCAGGAAGAAGAGGGAAATCCCGCCTACGAGCTGTTCCTGGGCGGCGCCGGCGACTAGCGCGATACAATAACAACGGTCCGGGGCGTGGCTCAGCCTGGTAGAGCGTCCGCTTTGGGAGCGGAATGTCGCTGGTTCGAATCCAGTCGCCCCGACCACCCTTCGCTTGCGCCCCAAATGTTTTGCGCGAGCTTCGGGTGGCAAGCCAACCTTCGCTCACATCTTTTTTCCTGCTAGAATCCGGCATTCCCTAACTCATCTATTGAGGCGTTTGTTGGAGGCGCTATGCGTGTTCCCCCGGGATCGATCGCTCGTGGTTTGCTCGTCGCTGTATTTGCCTTGATGGTCGCTTCGCCTGCGCAACCGCGGCAGGCCATTCTCTATAGCCAGAATTTCAACGGACTCACTGCCGGTCAGCCGTGGACCGATCAAACCTCGTCATCGAGCGACGTCTACTGGCACATCGCGGCGCCAGGCACCGTGAGCTCTTCGAACAGCCTGCACCTCGGGCGCACGACCACGCCGTTCGACTACGACGATGGCTCGCGAATTGTCGCGACCGCGACGACGCCGAACATCGTGGTGCCTCTTGAAGGCGCGGTGATGACGTTCGCGCTGTTCAAGCACACCGAGGGATCGGCGCTGCACGATCAGCTCGCCGCGGACATCATCAATTCGAGCGGCACGGTGCTGAGCACGTATCAATATTTCGGCGAGTACCGCACCACGCCGATGAGCAGCCAGCAGATCACGCTGCCCTACGCCGTCGGCGGCGTGAAAGTCCGCTTCCGTTTCGATTCGATCGATTCGACGTTGAACAATTTCCCCGGCGTCTACATCGACAACATCGTGGTGGCGGAGGCGCCAAGCTGCCCGTCCGGAACGGTTGCTTCGTCAGGGCGCTGCTACATCAAGGTCGAATCGTTGTTCTCCTTCGCCCAGGCCGACACCTACTGCCTGAACGTCTATGGCGGCTCGCTCGCCTCGATTCCGGACAGCGCGGCGAATGCCGTGGTGACGGGTATGTTGCCCGCTCCCAACCCGTACTGGATTGGCCTGAACGATCGCACGGCCGAGGGTCTGTATACGTGGACCAACGGCACGCCTGCCACTTACAACAACTGGAACAGCGGCGAGCCGAATGATTCCGGCGGTGAAGACTGCGTCCAGATTTACGGATCCGGAGGCGGCGCGAGCTCCGGCAAGTGGAACGACCTTTCCTGCAACACGACCCTGCCGTTCGTGTGCGAGATCGCGGCCAGCGCCGGGCCTCCGACGGCGCCGCCGGCCAATCGCCCGCCTGTCGCCAACGCCGGCGTCGATCAAGCGCTCGTCGGCTGCCCGACGTGCCTGTCATCAGCGACGCTGAACGGATCGGGCTCGAGCGATCCGGATGGATCATCGCTGACGTATCGCTGGAGTGAGGGCACGACGTTGCTCGCAACGACCGCTGATCCTGTGAAGACCGCATCGGTTCAGTTGGCTGTGGGCACGCACACGATTCAGTTGACCGTGACGGATCCGAGCGGAGCGGCGGCGCAGGATTCGGTGATCATCACGGTCGTTGATGCCACGTCTTCCGGCGGAGTGCCGGGACCGACAGGCCCGACCGGACCAATCGGTCCGATGGGGCCAGTGGGACCTGAAGGACCAATGGGTCCAGTCGGACCCGAAGGACCGATGGGGCCGTCAGGACCAGAGGGACCCGCGGGTCCACAAGGTGCACAAGGTGCACAAGGTGCGCAGGGTGCGCAGGGTGAGAAGGGCGATACGGGTGCGCAGGGTGCACAGGGTGCGCAAGGTGCACAGGGTGCGCAAGGTGCAACGGGCGCTCAAGGACCGCAGGGTGAGATCGGTCCTGCAGGTCCACAGGGTCCACAGGGTGCAACAGGTGACGCTGGTCCGGCTGGTGCGATCGGTCCAATTGGTCCGATTGGTTTGACCGGCGCAACGGGAGCAACAGGAGCTGTTGGACCGGCGGGACCCGCAGGTCCGATCGGTCCAGCGGGCGCGGCTGGTCCTGCGGGCGCGACAGGTCCTGCCGGTGCGACAGGTCCTGCCGGTGCGACAGGTCCGGCCGGCGCTCCTGGTGTTGCCGGACCGATCGGTCCTGCCGGCGCAACGGGCGCAGCCGGACCGAGGGGCGCGACGGGATCACCGGGCGATACAGGCCCGAGAGGCCCGCGAGGACCCGCAGGTCCGATGGGACCGATTGGTCCGCGCGGCGCGACCGGCGAGACCGGGCCGCAGGGCGAAGGCCTGATGCAGGGCTCGCTCTTGATCCTGCCCGCCGGCTCGAATCCGCCGTCGCGGAGCGACTACCGGTTCGTCGGCACCTACATGCTGTTGAATGAAGACGCGAAGAAGAAGGACGGACTCGCCGTCGACGTTTATCGACGACGATAGCCGCGCGCTGCAGTATTGTTCCAAGGCACTCTGCCCCGGCCGCTGAGGGGCAGGTGCCTTGGATATTTCGATGACATCCGTTCCAATCCGCTACCGCAGCGCCACCCGCGCGCTCTTCGTCCAGAAACTGCAGCACGCCGTGCCGTCGATCGTCGTGTTCAGCGATGGCCTCAATCACCTCGATCATGCCGTGGGACTCGATTGGTGGCTTGGCGCCGTTGAAGTGGGCGTCTCAGTGCTCGTGATGGTATCGGTGGTTCGCGGCGTTCGCGCGCTGGTCAAGCACACCGCGAAAGGCAACGACGATATCCATCTGCCTCACGGCATCGACTGGATCGATATCTGCCTGTTCGCGATGCTAAGCGTCGAAGCGTACGCGAAGTACCACGCCACGCATCACAGTCCGCGGCCGACCATCCTCCTCGCAGTGACGATGCTCGTAGTCGGATTGACGCACGGACGTCTCGCACAATGGGGCGATCGGCGCCGCGCGCTCCGCATCAGCGCGGACGGCATCAGCGTGCCTGGCAGGCAATTCAGGCGCATGACGCTCACATGGGCGGAAGTCGCGTCGATCGACGTCGACGATCGCGCCGCGGTCGTCACCGCGACCAACGGGCGCACGATGCGCATCAATCTGAGCGACGCGTTGCAGCCGAAGGCGATTCGCGAAGCGCTCGCGTCCGCGCGCACGATGCTCGAGGAATCACGACGCGCTGCAGCGGCATCGATTGATGCAGCCAGCGAATCTATTGAATCCACCGCGGCCGACGCGTAGGATCGCACGCATGACAGACTTGCCGCCGCCGCACTTGTCATCGCTGACACAACCGTTCGCGTCGTTGCAATTCCGCCAGCAGATCTCCCGCCAGCAGCGTCCCTCGACTTCGCTCGGGACCTTCGGCAGCTGTCACATTCGACAGCAGTAGTTCTTCCCCTGTTTTCAACTGAGTGAATCTTCACGGCGCCGTCGCGCCGCGGAGATGAACGTGTTTCACCTCTCTGATGGAGTTGCTCCATGAGCTACTTGTCTATTTTCGTGTTCGCATTCGTTCTGGTTGCTTCACCCGTGTCCGCGGGCGAGCCGCTCACGCCTCGTCCGCTCGATCCGATCGCCATCGACACCTTCGCGCGCGCCCAGGCGCAGTCCTCGGTGGTCCGCTCGCTCGTCGCCACGCTCGAAGCCTCCAACGTCATCGTCCACATCGTGTCGTCGAGGAACTTGCCGATGGGCATCGGCGGGACCACGCAGTTCGTGACCAGCCGCGGCGGCTATCGCTACGTGCGCATCACGATCGCCGCTGACCTGTGGGTGTCCGGCCGTGTCATCATCCTCGCGCATGAATTGCAGCACGCCTGCGAGATCGCGACGTCAGACGCCGACGACGTCGAGAGCCTGAAGCAGTTGTTCGAGAAAGCGGGACACCACGCCGGTTTCTACTACGAGACGTTCGCGGCGATTGAGGCGGGGCGGCTGGTACGAAGCGAGCTCAACGCCGCGCGAACCGCTCGCTCGAGCCACGCGCTACAGGCCGAGCCAGTAGTTAAATTTGACCATTAGCACCTGCGAGCCGGCCGCCGAGAAGCCGGTGCGCAGGTCGCGGAACGTCGAGAACTGCCCCGGCCGGGCATCGTCGCTGTTGGACACGTTGTAGACGAGATACAGCGTGCTGCCGCGGCGGTACTCCCAGCGGAACACCACGTTGCTGCGCAGCGACTTGTCGTTGAAGTCGGGGTCCTCGTCGATGGTCACCGGCTCGAATTCGAACGACTTCGGCTGCGCGAGGCGGCGAATGTTGTAGTAATCGCCGACCGCCACGAACGGCTGCAGGTAGACCTCGAGCGTCATGTCGCGCGTGAACGCGTAGGTGGCGCGCGCGGTGATGTTGACGACGTTGCGGTTCAACTCGCCGTAGACGTAATCGGTGACGCCGTCGCCGGTCACGTCTTCGCTCTGGATCCACTGCGCGACGTCGTGCCCGTCGGTGATGCCGGTGCTGATCGTCATCTGCATCTGCGGCCGCGGCTGATAGTTGAAGTTGACGTTGTAGTTACGGTTGAAGCCGCCTTCGGTGTCGCGCCTGAAATGCGCGTCGGCGCTGAGGCGGAAGCGCTTGCGCGAATCGGTGCCGGCGAACGAGTCGACGAACCAGCCGGCCGGCTTGACGATCGGCGGGCCGCCGCGCGTGTCGAGATCGTCGAAGGTCTGCCAGAAATGCCCGGTGCCGGCGAAGAAGTTCCAGTAGTTGAGGAACTGGCCGTCGACGCCGACGAAATAGCTCTTGTCGAGCGGCAGCCAGTCGCCGTTGTACTGCGTGAAGTAGTTGGTGTTGAGGTTGATGTTGCGGAACACCTTGCCCGGATCGGGATTGCCGATGTTGATGCCGCCGTTGACCTGCGTCTTGTTGTTGCGATTGAAGAAGAAGCCGAGGTCGCTGTTCTTGAACGTGCTGTTGAAATAGTCGTAGTGCGAGAACACGTTCACGTGCTTGCTGTTGTAGTTGAAGTTGGTGACGCCGCCGAAGCCGTTTTTCAGCTCGCCGTCGATGGCGGTGCGCGTCCCTGACCACTGGCCGTTCCAGGTGTACTTGTTCTTGTCCCAGCGCAGCGAGTAGTCCACCGAGCCGGTATACGCGTCGAAGTCGTCGTCGCGAACGACGCCGGTGAACAAGCCGCCAACGTTGGACGAGCCGCCGAGAATGTCCTTCTGCACGCGCGCGACGTTGTAAGACGTGTAGTTCTCGATCAACCGCTCGGCGCGGCCGCCGTCCGCGGTCTCGACGAGCGCGTATTCACGATCGGTCAGCGACGATAGCCCGCCGTAGGTCCAGCCGTGGGACTTGCCGGTCACCTTCGCGGCGCCGAGGATCGTCGTCGCATCGGGCTTCTCGATCAGCTCCTCGTCGTCTGGAATGGCGATGCGGTTCGGCCGCTGGCCGATGCGCCGCGAGTGAAACATCGGCACCTGCGGATAGTTCGGCACCAGGATGCGGCTATCTTCGATGAAGAACGGCCGCTTCTCCGGGAAGAAGGTTTCGAACACGCTCAGGTTGAGCACGGCCGGATCCTGCTCCACCTGTCCGAAGTCAGGGTTCACCGTGGCCGAGAGCGTCGTCGCGGTGCCGAGCCCCATGCGGAAATCCATGCCGGCGGAGAGGCCCTGGTTGGATCCCGAGTCGGTGACGTGTTCCTGCCTGGCCAGCATGAACGGCTGCAGCTCGAGACGGCGAGGCGGCGCCGGCGGCTTCACGAACGTGAGATGCCCGAACCGCGACACGAAACCTTGCGCACCGCGCGGCGTGGCCACCCACCGGATCATCTCCGCGTTGTAGACGATGTCGCGGCGGATGTTGAATCCCCACACCACCGGCTCGCCGGGCGTGATGGTGAAGCGCAGCTGCGAGAACGGGATGCGGAACTCCGCCGTCCATCCCTCCTGCGTAATCTGCGTGCGCACTTCCCACACCGCGTCGTAGTCGGTGCTCGAGCGCGTGTCGTCGAACCACGTCATGTCGCCCTGCACGCCGTTCGGGTTCGAATCGAACGTGAAGGCGGTCAGGTGATCGTGACGCGGATCGAACGTGATCTTGATCGAGTCGCTGCGCGGAAACGTGTCGCGGCGGCCGAGCGCGGTCGTGATCTTCGACGGGTCGCGCATGTAGTTGATGACGCCGACGTAGACCGAACGATCGTCGTAAAGCACCTTGACCATCGTGCGCTCGGTCGGCGGCTGCATGTTGTCCGGATCGTTCTGGACCATGTCGTCGATGGCCTGCGCGGTCTGCCACGCCTCGTCGTCCAGGCGGCCATCGATGCGCGGCGCGGATTCGCCGACGTAGAACGCCTGCAGCTCCTTGCCCACTTTTTCCGGCACCATCGGCTCGGAGCCACCGCCTGATCGTCCGGCCGCGGGCTGTGCGAAAGCGGGAATACCGGCCGCCAGCGACAGGAGGAAGAAACAGAGAAAGGCAACACCGGCGGAGGGGCGGCGGCTCATCAGTTAGGTGACCGTGGCTTTAGACACCAAATTTGCCGGCTTGGTTGGGAGGTGTCTGGTGCGGGTCAGCGAGACAGCACGCGCGAAACCGGCAGCTTTTCCCTCTCGATCGTCCGGCCGTCGCGCATCACGAGCGAGAGCTTGCGGAGATTGGAGATGTCGGCCAGCGGATTGGCGTCGAGGACGATCAGGTCGGCGCGCTTGCCCTTCTCGATCGTGCCGAACTCGGCGAGCCCTTTCGAGGCGATCGCGCCGTTCTTCGTCGCCGCGACAATCGCCTGCCCCGGCGTCATGCCCAGCTCGACGAGGCCTTCGATCGCGACGATGCTGCCGATGCCGTGATTCTGCGTGTCGGGCTTGATGCCACCGCGCGTGAACTCCGGCGCCGCGGCCCAATAGTTGTCGGTGCCGATCGTGACGACGGCGCCGGCGGCGATCAGCTTCTGCGCGTTCTTGCGGCGCATCTGCAGTTCGACGGCGTCCTCCACCGCGCGCTGGCGCAGCTCGGCGCCGGTGCGATCGCGCTGCGGCGTCGGCGTGTCGCCGCGCTTGGCCGTGGCCTCGGCGCGATCCTTCATCGCCTTCTTCCACGCCTCGCCGGAGATCGTGTTCGCGAGCATCGAGCAGACGATCTTGCGATCGACGATCATCTTGACCAGCGCATCGGGCATCTCGCGCGGACCGAGCAGCTCGGGATGCTGGATCAGATCGATGCCGGCCTCCACCGACAGCCGCAAGCTGTCGATCGTCGTCGAATGCGTCTCCGCCGACTTGCCGCGGCGATGCGCTTCCTCGACGAGCACCTTCTGCGCTTCCGGCGAGAAGCCGATCAGCGCCGGCCGCGCGAAGTGCGCGCTGCCGCCGTACTTGATGAAGTCAGGCCCCTTGTCGAGATACGCGCGAATCGCCACGCGCAGCTCTTCGGGTTCCATGTCGACGAGATCCTCTCCCGCACCCTGTGAGATCTCGTCGTTCACCTGCTCCTGGAACAGCGTCAGTCCCTGCTCGCGAATCAGGCTGAAGCTGATCGAATACGGCCCGCCCCAGCCGACGATGTTGCCGGCGGCGAGGATGCGCGGACCAATCGCGTCGCCGCGCTTGATTTGTTCGCGGACCGCCACGAGCGGCACCAGCAGCCCATAGCTGTCGCGCACGGTCGTCACGCCGTGCTTCAACTGCAGCTGCGCGGCCTCGAGCACGATCTCCTTCTGTCGAGGGTGATACCTGGCGAGCGTCTCGTAGCGATCGCCCGTGCCGCCGTAGAGCGAGAGGTGCACGTTGGTGTCGATGAGACCCGGCAGCACGAATTTTCCGCTGCCGTTGATGATCGTCGCGCCCGCCGGCACCGTCGTCGAGGCGCGCGGTCCGACGGCGCTGATGCCTCCGTTCTCGATGACGATGACGCTGTCGGCGATCGGCGCGCCGCCGTTACCGTCGATCAGCGTCGCGCCGGTGATCGCGGTGACGCTGCTTTGTGATGAGAGGAGCGTGGACGCGGCGACGAAGAGACAAAGGCTGACAATGGCTGAGCGCATGCGCCGGTCATCTTAGCTCAGCTGGGAGCTACTCCCATCGAAACACCCTGGCCGATAGCGCGACGAACACCGCTCCCGCTATCGCCAGGGCGCCGAGATCGCCGAGGTGCGCGAACCACGAGTCGCCGCTCCAGATGCCGCTCAGAAGCGACACGATGTAGGTCATCGGCAGCAGCCTGGCGACGATGCGCAGTCCGGTCGGCAACGCCTCAACGGGCACGAACAAACCCGACAGGCCGATCATCGGATAGAAGATCAACGCCGCGACCGGCTGCGCGAAGCGCGCCGTCGGCACGATGCTCGCCACCACGAAGCCGACCGACAGGATCGAGAGCGTGCTGACCAGCAACGCAAAGGCGAAGCTGATCACCGGCGCCTGCAGACCGGCCGGATAAAAACGGCGCCCGGCCAGCATCATCGCCGTCAGGGTTACCGCCGTGAACAGCAGCTTGGCGAGCACGTGCGCTGACAGGATCGTGTATGGGCGCAACGGTGTCGCGCGCAGCCGCTTGAGAATCCCGCCTTCGCGATAGATCGAGATGATCGTGATCAGCGAGATCACCGCGCTGATCGCCATGAACACCGAGACCATCACCGGCAATCCCGTCTGCATGAACTCGAGGCCGCCCGGCGTGCGCGGTGCGCCGGGGCCGCGATTCATGGCGCGGCCTACAAGCAGAAACAGCGCGACCGGCACGAACAGCGTCCCGATCGCGCCAAGCGGCTCGCGCAGGAAGATCTTGATCTCGAGCCAGGTCAGTTGCAGCAGTCCGCGCATCATGTGGGCTCAGTCTCGGATCGAATGGCCGGTGAGCTTGAGGAACACGTCCTCGAGGCTCGGCTGCTCGGCGCGGAAGCTGCTGACCCTGACGCGGTGTTCCGCCAGGCACTGGATCACTTCGGTGATGAAACCGTCGCCCTGCCCGTGAATCGTGAACTGATTGGACTCGTGTTTTACGTCGACGACGTGCGGCAGCGAGCGGAAGCGCTCGGCCGCCATCGAATCGTCGGTGTTGAGCACGACGGAACGATCGGGACAATGCTTGTCGACCAGACGCTGCGGCGAATCCACGTCGATGATCCGGCCGTGCTCGATGATCGCCACGCGATCGCAGAGGCGTTCGGCCTCCTCCATCAAGTGCGTGGTCATGAATACGGTCTTCCCTCTGGCGCGGATGCCGCGCACCAGCTCCCAGATCGCGCGGCGCGCCTGAGGATCGAGACCGGTCGTCAACTCGTCGAGGAACACCACTTCGGGATCGTTGATGAGCGCCAGCGCGATGAAGAGGCGCTGCTGCTGTCCGCCCGAGAGCGTCATGAACCAGGCGTTGCGCTTCTCGGAGAGACCGAGCTGCTCGAGCAGCCGCTCGCCCTGGCTGACCGGTTTCTTGTAGAGCGACGCCCACAAATGCATCGCCTCCCACACCTTGATGCGCTTCTGCAGATGCGCCTGCTGCAGCTGCACGCCGATGCGTTCCTGGAGTTGATAGACGTCGCGGAACGGATCGAGGCCAAGCACGGAAATCGTGCCGCGGTCGGGCTTCCTGATCCCCTCGACGCACTCCATCGTCGTGGTCTTGCCGGCGCCGTTGGGGCCGATCAGCCCGAAGATCTCGCCGTCCTGGACCTCGAAGGAGACGTCATCGACCGCGACCGTCTGCTTGTAGGTCTTGCGGACTCCGGCGACGCTGATGACCGTATGCACGATCTATTGAGTCAGCGACGCTTCGAAATCGGCGAGGGACTTCTGGATGCGATGCAGGAAGGCGTCCTCGAATTCGACGCCGTCGCCAAGATCGCGCAGCAGGCTGGCGATCGCCGCGCCGCCGGCTTCATCCAGCAGTCGCTTCGCGGCGATGGCGCTGGCCGCATACGCCAGCTGCGCCTGGCCGCCGCTCATTCTGCCGAATGACGGCGTCAGCTCCCTTAGCGACGGCGGCTGCTCCACCTTTTCCATCCGGCTCGTCGCCCAGCTCATGTCTTCGTTCTCGAACACCGAGGCCAGGCCTTCGTTGAGCCAGGTCGGCAGGCCGCGTGTGGCGAGCGATCGGATCAACGCATGCGAGAACTCGTGCGCGAGCACGCGATCGAGATCCTCACCCTTCTCTCCGGCGCCGCGCATCGGCACGCGGATCGTGCCGTCGAACGTCGCTCCTGCCCATTTGGGTGAGCGCGTGATGTCGCTGAATTGCTCTCCCGAGTAGAGCACCACCGGGATCGATTTGGTCGGATACGTCGCGAACACGTCCGAGATGCGCCAGAACGCCTTGTTCAACGATTCGAGCGCTTGCGCGGCCATCGCCGCATCCTCGGGCCCCTCGAAGGAGATCGTGAAGTGATCGCCGACCTCGACCCGCATGCGCTCGTGCAGATCCTTTTCGCGCTTCCAGCGCTCGAGCGTGTCGCGCAAATCCGGATCGTCTGGCGCTTCGACGACGACCATTTCGTAAAGGCGGATCGCTTCGGCGAGATTGCCCTGGCGCTTTTCGACCTGCGCGAGCTGCGCGCGCGCGAGAGTCAGCTTCGGATCGAGATCCAGGGCGCGTGACAGATTCGCCCTGGCTTCCGGATCGTGACGCAGCAGGAACTCCGCCATGCCGGCGCCAAGCCACAGACTCGCGTTCTTCGGCTCCAGCTTCGACGCTTCCGTGAATGCCTCGAGAGCGGTCTTGTAGTCGCCGCTCTTGATCGCCGTCCAACCGGCCTGATCGAGCATGCCGACACGTGGACTCGCCTGGGCGGTCAGCAGTGCGCCGGCGAGCAATACCGCCTTAAACATCGAGTCCAATCATACGCATCAGCTCGAGGGCGTTGCTATGGGTAATGACGCCGTCGCGCAGCTTATAGTCGAACGACATCTGGCCGTTTTCGACCTTGTCCTGCAGGTGCACGTTCTTCACCTGGCCTGGGAAAATGCCGGCGATCTCGGTGAGCGACAGATCGTGCGTGGTCACCATCCCGATGGCGCCCCGCGCGATCATCGTCCGGATCACGCCCTCGGCCGCGACGCGGCGATCCTTGGAATTCGTGCCGCTCAGCAGCTCGTCGAAGAGGAACAGCACCGGCAACGGACCATCGAGCAGATCGCAAATGGCGCGGATGCGCAGCGCCTCGGTGTAGAAACCGGAGCGGTGCTCCTGCAGCGAATCGGTGTGCCGCAGACAGGTGCCGATCGCCAACGGCGTCAGGCGCAACTTTTGTGCACGGACCGGGGCGCCCGCGAGCGCGAGCACGGCGTTGATGCCGATGGTGCGCATCAGCGTGCTCTTGCCCGACATGTTGGAGCCGCTCACGATGAAGACTTGCGCAGACGAGGACGCGGAGGCAGGAACGGAGGACACGGAGAGGATCAGCGAGTTGCTCACCGCAGCCGCAGGCAACAGCGGGTGCGCGACTTCGGTGGCTTCGAACGTGGGCGCAGCGCCTTCGAGAAGATCCGGAAACGGGTACGACGGATGCTCGTACGAGAACCCGGCGAGCGAGAGCAGCGCCTCCATCTCGCCGACGGCGTCCACCCACTCGCGCAAGCGGGTGCCGTGCGCGCGGCGCCAGGATTCCGCGGCATAGGCGAGCTGCAGCGTGAACAGCAGCGGGATCTCGGATAGCCGCACGAACACGTTGTGCCGCGAGTCGGCCCAGTCGGAAATGCGCGCCAGGCGCGCGATGCCGCGCGACGCCGGCGGCGTGGCGGCGTCTCCCTTCAGGTGGCGCACCATGGCGACGAGCGCGGGCTCGTCGAACGGTTCGACTTCGATCTCCTTGACGACGTTCGCCAGCAGATCGAGCGCGGCCGCTTCGGTCGACGAGGCCAGGCTCTCGGCGATCGCGTTGGCGCGCTTGCCGAGCCACGCGAGCATCAGCAGGTTGATCACCGGCACGATGCCGACGTAGATCCCCGGGCCGCCGTTCACGTAGACCAGGAGCGCCGCGAGGAACGCCAGCGCGAGACCCACAACCACGACACGCAACGGCGGAAGTGAGGCCGGCGACTCCGCCCAGGCGATCAGCCGCTCGGCGTGGATCGATTGGCGGCGGCCGGCGTTGACGACGGCGATGCGCTCGCGGAGGTCGATGCGCGCGCGCAGAGCAGCGACGCGCGACTGGCGCTCGCTGATCGCCGGAATCGGCGACGGGCGCAGCAGCCACCCGGCAAGCCGCTCCTCGCCCATCGGCGTCCGGCACGACGACAGCAGCTGAAACAAGCTGGCCGGGCCGAACACGTCGAGATCGTCGGCGTAAGGATGATTGCGATCGCGGAAGCGATCACCGCTCGGCGTGTTGCGCATCCAGCGATCCTCGATGCGCGCGATACCGTCGATGTAGTACGTGACGGCGGCCCGCGCGCGCGCCAGCGCCCGCATCACCACCTCGTGCCAGATCGAGAGCGCGATGAAGGTCGCGGCGGCGGTCGTGTAGAGAGCGGTCGAGAGGCTGCCGAGCATCACCGCGGTATAGATCACCGCCGCAATGAAGATCGCGACCTTGGCGTTGCCGAGATGGATGTGTGCCCGCTCGCGCGCCTTGGCGGCGGCTTCACGATCGCGTTGACGGGCGGCGTATTCGTCGAGAGGCTGCACGATGGATGTCCATCATGCCGTACAAGGCGAGGCGCGGGAGCCTTTGATGGCTCCCGCGGCAGTTGGTGGGTTATTTGGTGCGGATAGTTAGCGGGTTTTGAAGCGAGACCTTGAGCTTGCGTCCTTCTGCAAGCCGAATTTCCTTGCCGTCGGTGGCGAGCACGACGCCGGTGCCGGCGCCCGCGCCAACGGCGGAGCCGATGGCGGCGCCCTTCTTGCCGCCGGTGATCGCGCCGATCACCGCGCCGGCCGCGGCGCCGACGCCGATCTTCACGGCGTCATCTTTCTTGGTGCCTTCGGCGACGTAGGCGAGCGGCTTGGTGTCGATGTCGTAGGTCACCGCGCCGGTCGTAAGTCTTGTGAAACGGAACGACAGTTCCGCGCGGCCCTTGATCTTGTCGGAGTCGTCAACATGCGTGACGTGACCCGAAAGAGCGGCGCCGGACGGAATCACTGTCGTCCCGTCGATCACAATTGGTGACGCCAGCGTGCCGTTGACGCGTTCCTCGACACGGCTCGCATCCGAAGCGAGCGCGGTGTTGAGCGTGACGTCGAGCACGGTGTTGTCAGGAACAGTAATGGTGCGAACCACAGGCGCGGCGGCGGGCGCGCTGTCGGTATTGCTGACGCGCTTCACTTCCGCGATGCTGGTCCGCGTAATTTCGGTGGAGGTGTTCGGGCGCTCGCCGGTCAGCGTCACCGACGTGTCATCGACCTTCGCGATCTTGCCGCGAACGAGCGTGCCATCCTGCGTGACGACCGTGACCTCGGTGCCGGCCGGAATATTCTCGACCGCTTCCGCGCGAGTGCATGCAGCAGTCAGCAGCATGTAAAGCAACGTTTTGGCGACCGTGGCGCTGATGGCTAGCTTCTTCACTGCACTCCTCCTGCCGCCCTTTAGAGCAACGCCTGTGCCAGCTTTTTTGCCGCCTAATCCGGTGCGAATGGGTAAATCGCGTCTAGTGGTGGGTAACGGCCGACTTACAAGGGCAGAGCTGTTTGACCGCCTTTCCCGATATCGAATGAATCCAATACATGCTGTTACGTCGTCGCTCGTTTGCCTTGGTAGACTCTCCCTTTCGGAGGATCCGCAATGACCGTTTCGACGCGCACCTGGCGCGCGGCCGCGCTGGCCGTCCTGACGCTTCTCTCTCTTGGTGACTCACGCTACGCGCAGCTCGAAGCGCGCCAGCAGGCGATCGATCCCGCGCTGCTCAATGCCTATCGCTGGCGCAGCATCGGTCCCGATCGCGGCGGCCGATCGATCGCCGCCAGCGGCGTGAAGGGCCGCCCGCGCGAAGCGTACTTCGGCGCCACCGGCGGCGGCCTGTGGAAGACCACCGACGCCGGCAACAACTGGGCGCCGGTCACCGACGGCCTCATCACCAGTTCTTCCGTCGGCGCGGTCGCCGTGTCGGAATCAAGTCCAGACGTCGTCTGGATCGGTATGGGCGAGTCCTGCATCCGCGGCAACATCATGCCGGGCGACGGCGTTTACAAGTCGACCGATGCCGGCAAGACGTGGGCGAACGTCGGCTTCAAGAACGTTGACGCGATCTCGAAGATTCGCATCCATCCCACGAACCCCGACATCGTCTGGGTCGCGGCGTTCGGCGTGTATTACGGGCCGAGCGACGAGCGCGGCGTGTTCAAGACCACCGACGGCGGCAAGACGTGGAAGAAGACGCTGTTCCGGGACGCCAAGACCGGCGCCGTGGACATCGTCGTCGACGCCAACAATCCCAACGTGCTCTATGCGGCGCTGTGGGAGGCGTATCGCATCGAGTACCAGATGTCGAGCGGCGGGCCCGGCAGCGGCCTGTTCAAGTCGACCGACGGCGGCGAGACGTGGACCGAGATCACGCGCAACGCCGGCTTGCCGCAGGGTCTGGTCGGCCGCATCGGCATCGCCGGCACCAAGTCCGATTCGAATCGCATCTATGCGCTCGTCGAGAACGAAAAGGGCGGCCTGTTCGTGTCTGACGATGCAGGCACGTCGTGGAAATTGATCAACGACTCGCGCACCATCCGGCAGCGCGCCTTCTATTACACGCACGTGTTCGGCGACCCCAGCAACAAGGACGTCGTCTACATGCAGAACACGGGACTGTATCGCTCGACCGATGGCGGCAAGACCTACGCGCAGATCGGCCAGAACACGCACGGCGATCATCACGACCTGTGGGTCGATCCGGATGATCCGCTGCACGTGATCGACGCCAACGACGGCGGCGGCGCGATCACCTACGACGCGGCCTCGCGCGTGCCGAACTGGAGCGCGCAGGATTTCCCGACCGCGCAGTGGTATCACGTGATCACGACCGCGCATCTCCCCTTCCACGTCTGCGGCGCGCAGCAGGACAACAGCACGCTGTGCGTGCCGAGCAACAGGGGCGCCGGCGGCTTCGGCGGCAATCCCGCGGTGGAACCGTATCAAGTGGGCGGCGGCGAACCCGGCTACATTGCGCCGCACGCCACCGATCCCGACATCTTCTGGGCGGGCGCCAACAACGGCTCGTTCCTGACGCGCTTGAATCGCCGCACCGGCGAGCTCAAGGAAGTCGGCGCCTATCCGCGCTTCTTCTCCGGCGAGAACTCAGCCGAGGTCAAAGAACGCTGGCAGTGGACGTATCCGATCATCCTGTCGTACGCCGATCCCAACGTGCTCTACACGAGCTCGCAGCGCATCTGGAAGAGCACCAACGGCGGCGATACGTGGGAAGCGATCAGCGGCGATCTGACCCGTCACGATCCCAAGACGATGGGCGATTCGGGCGGCCCGATCACGCACGACATGAACAGCCCCGAGATTTACGGGACCGTGTTCTCGCTCGGACCGGGCAAGAAAGACGTCAACCTGATCTGGTCCGGCTCCGACGACGGCATCATCCAGGTGACGCGCGACGGCGGCAGAAACTGGACCAACGTTACGCCGTCCGAGATGCCTGATCTAGGACGCGTCAGCCAGATCGACGGATCGTCGTTCGACAACGGCACCGCCTACGTCGCGGTGAAGAAGATGCTGCTCGGCGATCGCGCGCCGTACATCTTCAAGACCACCGACTACGGCAAGACGTGGAAGAAGATCGTCAACGGCATTGCCGCGAACGACTACGTGCACACGGTCCGCGAGGATCCGGTGCGGCGCGGCCTGCTCTACGCCGGCACGCAGCACTCGGTGTACATCTCCTATAACGACGGCGAGAACTGGATGCCGCTCAACAACGGCCTCTCCGACACGCCGACTACCGATCTCGTCGTCGAAGACAACGCGCTCGTCATCGGCACGCACGGCCGCGGCTTCTACGTGCTCGACGACATCGCCGCGCTGCGGCAATTCGGCACGACGCCGATGACCGACGTGATGGTGTTCAAGCCGGCGAACACGACGCGCGGGCTCGATCGCCCGATCGTCTCGTATTACCTGAAGAACCAGCCGAAGCAGCTGACGATCGATTTCCTCGACGCCAAGGGACAGGTCGTGCGCTCGGTCAGCGGCAACCCGCCGCGCAAGCCAGGCGATCCGGCTCCGGCTGGGGGCGATGACGACTTCCCGCGCGGGCCGCAGGGCGCGCCGATGGCGGCCGGCCTGAACCGCTTCACCTGGGATCTCAACTCGACGGGCGTGGTCACGTTCCCCGGAATGATCCTGTGGGGCGCGACACAGAACGGTCCGGCGGTGTTGCCGGGCTCCTACTCAGTGCGCCTGACCGCCGACGGCGTCACGCAGACGCAGTCGTTCCAGGTGTTGAAGCACCCGCTGCGGCCGATCAGCGATGCGGATCTCCTGTTCCAGTGGAACCTCGCCAGCCGCATTCGCGACAAGGTGAACGAAGCGAACCTCGCGGTGATCCGGATCCGCCGCATCAAGACCGACATCGCGGATCGCATCAAGGACGCGCCCGCCGAAGTGCGCGCCGCCGGCGAGCAGCTGACCAAGGCGCTCGCGACGGTGGAAGAAGACGTCTACCAGGTGAAGAACCAGAGCGGCCAGGATCCGCTCAACTTCCCGATCAAGACCAACAACCGCCTCGCGTCGCTGTTGCGCGTGGCAGTCTCGGGCGAAGGACGGCCGACCGGCAACGTCGAGCCGATCTTCAACGACCTCGTCGCCGAACTGAAAGCGGAGACGGATCGCCTCGAGAAAACCATCAACGATCAGCTGCCGCCGTTCAACAACATGCTGCAGCGCATCAAGAAAGCGCCGGTCGACGGCAAGTAGCGACTCTTCTATACTGATCGTGTGTCAGCCGCTTTTTGACTGGCACACGATCTGCACTTACGCCCGGGTAACGACATGGCAACACGTGGTCGTTCGCTTACGGCGCTCATTGTGGCCCTCGCGCTCACCGGAATGTGGCGCGCCGAGCAGCTATCCGCTTCCGACCCAGCTGAGCTGACTTTCGAACGCGTCCTGGCCGCGTCCAATACGGTTGCGCCGCCGCCCTACCGCGCCTTGCGGCGTATGGAGGGTGGCATCAACGATTCCGAAAAACGAGGCTGGGTTGAGGCGTGGACGGAATACAACCCGGTCCGCGGCTTCACTTACGAGGTCATCCGCGAGGGCGGCTCCGACTACGTCAGGAACAAGGTCCTCCGGGGGATGCTGGTCAGCGAGCAGAACCTGATCGCCACCGGCAAGCGCCTGCGCGCGTCGCTCGAAGCGAAGAACTATGTATTCGAAGATGGCGGGATGACCGACACCGGCCTGCAGCGCGTGGTGCTGAAGCCGGCCAAGAAGTCCGATGGGATCCTGAACGGAAGCCTGCTGCTCGATCCGCGATCGGGCTTCATCACCAGGCTCGAAGGCCGCCTCGTGAAGAGCCCGTCATTCTGGGTGAGGGATGTCGACCTGACCTACAAATTCGCACACATCGGCGGCCACGTGGTCCCAGTCGAAATGAGCTCGACCGGCCGGGTTCGCATGTTCGGCCGATCGAGTTTTCGGATGGTATACGACTACGTGTCGATCGACGGACAGCCCACCTCTCTCAAGGCGTCGCTGCGCGACGATCAGTAGCGGGAGAGTCCGCCCGGACTAAACGGGGCGGAGATTCTCGGCGCGCGGTCCCTTTGGCCCCTGGCCCTTCTCGAAGGTGACCTTCTGCCCTTCACGCAGTTCGTCGAACCGCGTGCCCTGCACTGCCGAGTTGTGGAAGAAGTATTCGGTGCCGTCGTCCGCTGCCACGAAACCAAAACCCTTGTCGCTGACGATACGCTTAATCGTTCCTGAAACTGCTGCCGCCATGTGTTTATCCCGCCGATAGAGGTAGACGAACGTGCCCGCAAGGCGCGGACACGCAGCCGTTACTGTCTCCCGAACGGGCCGTTCCTGCCTAGCAAAAAAGGCGGGATGCCCAAAACTGCCCATTTCGCCCCGGAAACAGACCAGTTAGAAGCGGAACAGCCTGGTCATCTTGACGACGAACGCCCGGTTCTTGAGCGCGATGTTGCCGCGTTGCGGCTCCAGCGGATTGGTGTCCTGCTCGTCCGTCCAGACCACGAAGAACTCGCTGCCCGGCCGATATTCCCAGCGGAAACGGACGTTGCTGCTGAAGCTGTGATCCGCGGAGCTGTATTGCAGCAGCGCGCTCGCGAACATGCGCGGCGAGAAGCCGTAGTCGGTGCGGGCGCCGAATTGCTTCGTCGTGAACGCGCCGGATGGAATGTCGATGTGATTGATCGACATGCGCGGCTCGACCGAGAACTGCTTCAGGATCGCGTAGCGCGCGCCCGAGATCGTCAGCGCCTGGATCGTGCCGTTGTAGTACTCGCCGAGCTGCGCGCCGATGTTGCCGGAGAAGCGGCGCTGCTGCCCCATCGCATACGACATCACCACATCGTTGTAGTGATAGCCGCCGACCGGGATCGGATGACCCGGCGCCGGTGAGAACGGCACGACCAGCAAATCGTAGTTGGCGTTCGCTTCGACGTTGAAGACGTCGCTGTTGTTGAACTCGACGTTGAAGCGGCCCGACGACTGCCGCGACTCCACGTCGCCGGCGCCGTTTTCGTAGTACTCGAAGCCCGCCTGGTAGGTGTACTTGCGCACCAGCTTCGACGCCTTCGGTCGCGGGCTGAAGCGCGCCGCGCCATACGAGCGCGTGAAGTCCGTGCGCCGCAGGAAGCCGACTTCCGGATTGAAGGCCCGGCCGACCTTGAGCACTTCGGCGTTGAGGCCGTAGCGATCCGGCGACCAGTCGAACTTGCCGAGATAGCTTTCGTTGTCGCCGGTGACGTCGGTGGTTTCGGTGCGCGCGTAGTAACCGCCCAGCGCCACGTTCTGGTAGAAGCCGAGCGCCGCGTCGACGCCATACGCCTGGTTGTCGCCGGGCCGGTTCGACGTCAGCTTGTTGCGATTGGTGAACATCGCGCCAATCGAGCTGCGGCGCAGGATGTCGCGCTTGACGCGCAGCACGGTGAAGTTCGTGCCGGGACTGCTCGACACTTCCTCGTCGCCGGTCTGGATGTTCATCACGCCGACGCCGAACGCGCCGACCTTGCCGGTGAGCCGTCCGCCGGCGTCGATCGGCACGACGCGGCCGCGATTGAGACCGATGCGTCGCGTGTAGAACAGGTACGGCGTGTCGGAGCTGCCGCCGGTGGCGAAGTTCGTGCCGCCACCGGAGCCGCCGCGCCCGAAATCAAACAGGCCGCGGCCCTCGAGGAAGAACTCGCGCTTCTCCGGCAGGAACAGGTTGAAGCGCGTCAGGTTGACCTGCTGCTCGTCGATCTCGACCTGCGCGAAGTCCGTGTTGATGGTCAGATCCGCGGTGAGGTTCGCGGTGATGCCGTACTTCACGTCGCCGCCGACATCGCCGTCCTTGTCGTTGGTGGTCGGCGGATTGGTCAGCCGATCGGTCGACATCTTGCCGAGCGCGTACGGCTTCAGCTCGAGATTGCGTCCGGCGGTCGGCAGATCGAGGCCGACCACCGTGCCATACATGCTGACGCGGTTGAGCGCCTGCGGGCCGGCCATCTGGCGCGGCACCGGCGTCCAGTAGGCCCACTCGTTCTTGCGGCGGATCGAGCGGCGGAACTGGATGCCCCACACCTGGTCGGCGCCTGACGTGTAGCGCAGCGACTTGAACGGGAACTGCATCTCGATTGTCCAGCCGCCGTCGAAGCGGCCGGTCTTCGCCGTCCACACCGGGTTCCAGTCGGTGTTGGGCGCGCCCTCGTCGACGACGGAGTAGTCGGAGAAGCCGCCGATCGGATTGGCGTAGAACATGTAGCCGCTGCGGCGATCGTAGAAGGTGTCGAAGCCGACGCCGAAGTGATCGTTCTGCCGCATCTGGTTGGTGTCGCGGCGCAGCTCGTTGGCGATCCACTTCTCGGGCGGGGCGCTGTCCCAGCACTTCGCGGCGATGTAGATGTTGTCGCCGTCGAACATCACCCAGATTTCGGTCTTCTCCGTCGACGGCACGTTGTACTGCGGCGCGGCCTGCAGCATGCCCTCGAAGCCCGCATACTGCCCGTAGACCTCGTCGTCGAGACGGCCGTCGAATTTGAGCGGCGCGTTCAGCTTGATGGCGCGGATCGTCGACTTGAAATTCGCGTCGCGGACCATCACGTTTGGCTGATCCGACGGCGCCGGGCCGTCGATCACCACGGCAGGCGACGACAGAGCGCCAGCGCGGGCCCCTGAGTCAGGAGCCTGCCCCGCCTTCGCAACCGGTGAATCCTGGGTTGCTTCGGCGAGGCCACCCGAAGCGCCGCTTGATTCAGCGGCGCGAAGGGTGGGCGTAGAGACTGTCGAGAGGAAAAGGAGGACGGCGACTAACAGGAAATGCACTTATGGTTATTCTTTGCTCCGAGCTTTTCCAGAAGGGCGATGGTCTCGGGAAACGGTTGGATTCTCTGCACGGGCCCGTTGGCCATGTCGACGGTCGTTCTCCCCTCGCGATCGACGGCTTTCACGTTGGCGCCCTTCGACACCAGGTACAGGATCATTTCGTTGTCGCCGCGCGACGCGGCGTGGTGCAGCGCGGTCTTGCCTTCGTGATCGGCGGCGTTGACGTCGGCGCCGAGTTCTTCGACGAGATACTTCACGGCGGCGAGCATGCCGGTCGGCGCGAAGCGATGCGAGTTGGCGCCGAAGCCTTCGCCGTAGCCCGCGCCCGATGCCGCCTGCAGCGGCGTGATCGAGGGACCGCCGACCGGAACCGGCGGCAGGCCGGATTGATCGACGACTTCGCGCGCTTCGAGCATGTCGCCGAAGCGGGCGCGGCCCGCCGGCTTCATCGTCGGCACGTTCGGATCCGCGCCGGCGGCGACCAGCAGCTTCATCGCCGCGACGTCGCTCGCATACGCGGCGCGCCAGAACACGCTCGCGCCGATCTCATCGACGCCCGACAGATCGAAGCTGTAGCCCGAATACCAGACCTTCATCTTGAGGCGCGCGTTCGGATCGGCGCCCTTGTCGATCAGCAGCGTCATCAGATCGAGATAGCCGGTCTTCTGCTGCATGTGCGCGCGCGGCTGCGGATAGAGCGCCTTCGGCGCCCATTCGACGTTCAGCACGCCGTAGAGCGGCGTGACGCCGTTGGCGCTGGCGGTGTTCGGGTTCGCGCCCTTGTCGAGCAGCGACTTCGCGAGATCGAAGTGGCCGTTGATCACCGCCATCAGCAGCGGCGTGGTGCCGTCGCCCTTGGACGGCTGATTGACGTCCGCGCCGGCCTTGAGCAGCGCGTCGGTGGATTCCTGGTAGCCCTGGCGCACCGCATAGAGCAGCGGCGTGAGGCCGCCCTGCGCGATGATCAGCTCGTTGAGCTGGTAGTTGCGATCGACGCCCGGCATCGGCGCGCGACGGGCACCCTGTGCACCTGGTGCACCCGGTGCACCCTGTGCTCCACCTGGGACCTGCGGATTGCCGCCGAAGCCCGCGCCCTCGCGCGAGAGGTTGGCGAGATCCGACACCTTGTTCGTGCTCTTGAGATCGGCGCCCTTCGACGCCAGCAGCTCGATCACCGCGGCGCGGTTCGACGCCGCCGCATACATGATGGGCGTCTGGGCGCGCACGCCGTCCTTGGCGTTCACGTCGGCGCCGGCCTCGATCAGCGCGCGGACCACATCGACTTCACCCGACGCCGCCGCGACCATCAACGGCGTGGTGCCGTTGGGCGTGCCGGCCTTCACGTCGCCGCCGGCCTTGATCAGCGCCTTGACCACGCCGCCGTGGCCCTGCTGGCTGGCGAGGTAGAGCGGCGTGTAGCTGCCAAGCCTGGTCGTCGCCTTGATGTTGGCGCCGGCGACGATCAGCATCTGCGCGAGCTCGGCGTCGCCGTTCATCGCCGCCCAGTGCAGCGCGGTCATGCCGTCGCCCTGCGCCGCGTTGACGTCCGCAGCTTCCTTGAGCAGCGCCTTCACCGCATCGCGATCGCCGCGCGCCGCGGCATCAGCGACCGGCGCCTCCGCCGCGTTGATACCGACCGACAGAGCGAGAGCGAGGGCAACGATTCCGAGCAATCTGCGCATTTTTCTGCCTTCTGCCTTTTGCCTTCTGCCTTATTCAGCAGCGACTGTCGTCGCTGGAACCGTGTTGAGGTCGAACGCCGCGGTGCTGTCGCCGAACGACTTGAAGTCGTTCATGCCGAGCATGTGCGCCACCGACAACATCACGTTGGCCATCGGCGTGCCGTCGGCCGCGCGCAGGTGCAGGCCGCCCTTCAGCGCGCCGCCGGCGTGGCCGGCGAGGAACAGCGGGCAGCGCTTGTGGTTGTGGACGTTCGAGTTGCCCATCGGCGATCCGTACACCAGCAGCGTGTTGTCGAGCAGCGTCGCGTCGCCGTCCGGCGTGTTCTTCAGCTTGTTCAGGAAATACGGAATCATGCTGACGTGGTACTTGTTGATCTTCGCGAACTCGGTGACGCGATCGTCGCGGTCCTGGTGGTGCGACGCCGAGTGGAACGCGGCCTTGTAGCCGCTCTCCGCGTAGACGCGGTTTGACGCGTCGCGGCCCAGCTTGAACGCGAACACGCGCGTCGTGTCCGACGCGAACGCCAGCGCCTGCAGATCGAACATCAGCTTGACGTGCTCTTCGAACGAGTCCGGCACGCCGACCGGCGCGCCCGGCAGCTCGCGCGGCTCGCCCTTGCTGTTGGCGGCCTCGACCTGCTGGATGCGGCGCTCGATCTCGCGCACGTCCTCGAGATAATCGGCCAGGCGCGCGCGATCCGCGGCGCCGAGGTTCTTGTTGAGGCGTCCCACGGCGGTGCCGAGCCAGTCGAGGATGCTCTTGTCCTCGCCGCGGCGCTCCTGGCGCTCCGCCGGCGTCGCGCCGACGCCGAACAACTGGTCGAACACCGTGCGTGGGTCGCGGATCATCGGCAGCGGCTGATCGGGCGCCGCCCAGCTGATCGAGTCGGTGTAAGTGCACGAGTACCCGTAGGAGCAGCCGCCGGCCTGGTCGACGTTCTCGATGCACAGCTGCATCGACGGAATCGCCGTACCCTGACCGTTCTTCTGCGCGTAGTACTGATCGATCGAGGTCCCGACCAGCACGTCGCTGCCCTGCGTCTGCTTCGGATGCATCTGCGTCAGGAACACCGCGCTCGAGCGGAAATGATCGCCGCCGATTTCAGGCGCGGTGAACGCCTCGGCGTTGCGGACGTCGGTGTTGCTGACGATCGTGATGTGATCGCGGAACGGCTCGAGCGGCGCCAGGCTGCTCGGCGAGAGATCGAACTCGCGTCCCACCGCCGCCGGCGCCCACATGTTCTTCTTGATGCCGAAGGCGGTGCTGCCCGCGGAGCCGTGGACCATTTCGATCGCGGCAAAACGGACCCGGCCGCGCGCGGCCTGGGCCGAGGCCCGTGCCGGGACCATGGCCTCGAGAAACGGCAACGCCATGGTGACGCCGGCGCCCTTCAGGACGGTGCGGCGGGACAGCTGCTTCTGCGTCAGATACATTCTCGGCTCCTTCACGGCGGCACAAATGTGCCGCCATCCCTAAACTAGCGCTGTGGCGCGGCTTCGGCCGCGCGCTTCTCGTTCTTACCCGTATCGGTCACGCCCATCTTGAAGGCGTTGCTGTTGACGACGCCCAGGACGAACGCGGAGATCTTGTTGTCCTTCTTCGCCGCGTCGCGGACGATGGCGCGAATCATCGGCATGTCGGTGTATTCGATGCGGCGGCCGAGCGCGTAGGTCAGCAGGCTCTCGGTGAAGCCGGTCAGGAACATGTCCTGGTGCTTGAGCAGCGCCGCGCGCAGGCCGGCGGGGCCTTCCATGCGCGTGCCGTCATAGAGATCGCCGTTCACGTCGACCGGGACTTCGTTGTCCTTGATGCGCCAGGCGCCGGTGACGTCGAAGTTATCGAGCGCCAGACCGAGCGGATCGATCACGCGGTGGCAGGAGTTGCAGCTCGGATTGGCGCGGTGCTGCTCCATGCGCTCGCGCGTCGACAGCATCTTGCCGCCTTCGTTGGCCTTCACCGAATCGTCGAGCGTCGGCACGTTTGGCGGCGGCGGGGGCGGCGGCGAGGCCAGCAGCACTTCCATCACCCACTTGCCGCGCTGCACCGGCGAGGTGCGATCGGCCACCGAGGTCAGCGTCAGGATGCTGCCCTGTCCGAGCAGGCCGCGGCGATACGCCGGCAGCGTGACGCGCTGGAACGCGCTGCCCGTGACGTTCGGGATGCCGTAGTGAATCGCCAGCCGCTCGTTCACGAACGAGTAGTCGGCCGTGATCAGATCGAGCAGGCTGTGATCCTCGCGCACGATCGAGTCGAAGAAGAGCTCGGTCTCCTTCTTCATCGCCTTGGCGAGCGTGTCGTCGTACTGCGGATACAGCAGGTAGTCCGGGAAAATCTTGTCGAGGTCCTGCAGGCGCAGCCACTGCGATCCAAAGCGCGTCGACAGCGCTTCCGAGCGCTTGTCGGCGAGCATGCGGCGGACCTGCTTTTCGATGCCGGCGCTGGTCTTGAGCGAGCCGAGGCTGGCGGCGCGCAACAGCTCCGCGTCCGGCACGGTGCCCCAGATGAAGAACGACAGCCGCGAGGCGATGTCCTCATCCGCGAGGCGGAAGCTGGCGTTACGGATACCGGCCGGCTGCTGCTCGAGGCGGAACAGGAAGCGCGGGCTCATCAGGATCGACTGCACCGCGAGGCGGATGCCCGACTCGAAGCCGCCCTTCTGGCGCCCCTGCTCGTAGAACTTCATCGCGTCCTGGAGATCCGCTGCCGTCGGCGCGCCGCGGAACGCCTGCGTCGACAGGGTCTTGACGATCTCCGTCGCGCACGATTCCTCTTCGGCCTTCGCCGTCGGACGGCAGGAGAAGATCTTCAAGCGGCTCGGCGTATCCGACACACCGGTGACATCAAGCGGTCCCTGGACGACGAAGTCGCGCAGGTGCGGCAGCATCGTCACACCCCAGGTGATGCTGACGTCGGCGAGCGTGTTCTCGAGCGGCATCAGCAGGTCGTCGACCGGGCCGTCGAGCTTCTGCACGAACGCGGCGGTGACGCGCTGCGGTCCGGCCTTGATGTAGACGGGCGGCGTCACGAGCTCGAGGCTGTTCTTCGGATCCGTCTCGCTCATGCGCGTGTTCAGATCGATCAGCGCAACGCGCTCGCCGTTGACCGAGAACTCGACCTGTTCCTTGAGGTCGTAGGCGGTCATCGAGTTGCGGCCGGCGAGGCCGCCGAGCGGCTCGTAGTGCAGCGATGCCTTGAGCACGTAGTGGCCGTCGGCCGCGAACGTGTGCACGACCGAGGTGCCGCCGCGCGTGCCCATCGGCGCGCCGTCGACACGGCGCATCTGCGAGGCGGCGCGCGGAATCTTGTAGGTCACCGACGATGCCGACGCGTTGCGATCGCCGACGGCGAGTCGGCTGATCTGGCTCGCCGCGCGCAGGTAGCCGTCCATCAAGGTCGGCGAGAAGCTCTGCGAGTCGGCGACGTTGTCGAAGCCGTGGCTGATCGTGTCCGGCGGCAGATACGTGGTCACGTCGACATCGACGTTGAGCAGGTCGCGCACTGCGTTCTGATACTCGGCGCGGTTGAGGCGCTGGAACGGACGCGAGCCCGGATTCGGGTTGAGCGCCGCGGCCTTGTCCATGCGCGATTCAAACGACGACACCATCGCGGTGATCACCGCGGGCTCGGGCCGCTTGGAACCCGGCGGCGGCATCATGCCGGCGCGCAGCTTCCGGATCATCTTCTCCGTGACCTCGCCGTTTTCTTCCAGCTTGGCCGCGTCGAACGATTGCAGCGTCAGGCCGCTGACCCGTTCCTTGTTGCGATCGTTGTGGCAGCCGACGCAGTACTGCTTCACGAGCGCGGTCTGCTCGGTCGCGAGCATCGTCGTCGACGCCGGCGGATGCGACACGGCCGGCTTCACGGCGGCCGCGGGCTTCGGCGACTGCTGCGCGGCAAGCGACACGGTGACGGCGAGGACGCCGACGACCGCGACGTTCAGGGAGTTGACGACCTTCTTCAGCATGTAATGCACCGGTGATTGTTCTTTGCGCCCAGGCCTTCGAGCAGCTTGATGGTTTCGGGATAGGGCTGAGTGCGCTGCACGGGCCCGTTGGCCATGTCGACCGTCGTATTACCTTCGCGATTGACGCGCGTGACGTCGGCGCCCTTCGAGACCAGGTAGTTGATGCACTCGTTGTCGCCGCGCGACGCGCACAGGTGCATCGGCGTGTTGCCTTCGTGATCGGCGGCGTTCACATCAGCGCCGGTCTCTTCGACGAGATACTTGATCGCCGGCAGGAACCCCGTCGGCGCGTAGCGGTGCGAGTTGGCGGCGAAGCCTTCGCCGTAGCCGACACCGGTCGCGGCATGAATCGGCAGAATGCCGGGGCCGCCGTACGGAACCGCGGGAAGGCCCGAGGTGTCCTGAATCTGCCGCGTGCCTTCACCGGTAAACGGGCGGCCTGCGGGCTTGAACGTGCCGATGTAAGGATCGGCGCCGTTGGCGACGAGCAGCTTCATCGCGGCGACGTCGCTGGCGTACGCGGCGCGGAAGAACGGCGTCGCGCCAGCCTCATCGAAGCCGGCGTAGTCCGAGTTGTAGGCCTGATACCAGACCTTGCGGGCGATGCGGGCGTTCGGATCGGCCCCCTTCGCGAGGAGCGTCTGCATCAGCTCGAGATAGGTGACCTTCTGCTGTTGATACGCCTTGGGGCTCGGGTAGAGCGATTTCGGCGCCCACTGCAGGTTCAACACCGCGAACAACGGCGCCACGCCGTTGAACGCCGCGGCATTGACGTTGGCGCCGCGCTCGATCAGCTTCATCGCCAGGTCGAAGTGGCCGTTGATGATCGACATCAGCAGCGGCGAGGTCTTGTCGCCGGCGTTCGGCTGATTGACGTCGGCGCCGGCATCGACGAGGGCCATCGCCGTCTCCATGTAGCCCTGGCGAGCGGCGAACAGCAGCGCCGTGAGGCCGCCCTGCGTGCTGATCAATTCGTTGTAGCGATAGGCGCGCGTCGCGCCGGCAATATCCGCGGGCCGGGCGGTGGCCGGGCGCGCGCTGTTGCCGCCGGTGCCGCGCTGCATCGCTTCCTCTTCGGGAGCGGTGAGCGCGAACAGATCGACGACCTTGGTCGTGACCTTGTGATCGGCGCCGCGCGCGAGCAGCAGCTTTACCGCCTCGGTGCGGTTGAACCCGGCGGCGAAGATCAGCGGCGTCTCGCCCTTCGCGCCGTCCCTGGCGTTGATCTCGGCGCCGTTCTCGATCAGCGAGGTGATCGACTTGGTGTCGCCGGCCGCCGCCGCGATCATCAGCGGCGTCGTGCCGTTCGCCGTCACCGCCTTCGCATCCGCGCCGCCCGCGAGCAGCGCGGCGACGACGTCCGAATAGCCGCCCTTGGCCGCGAGATACAGCGGCGTATACGCGCCGATGCGGGTTGTGGCGCGGACGTTGGCGCCGGCGTAGATCAGCATGCGCGCCAGCTCGGCGTCGCCCTTGATCGCCGCCCAGTGCAGCGCGGTCGAGCCGTCGCCCTGCGCCTCGTTGACGTCGAGGCCCTTCTTCAGCAGCGCGCGAACCGATTCGCGATCGCCGTTCATCGCCGCGTTGGCGATCGGGGATCCGTCGATGGATGCGTTGACGCCTGCTGAAATCGCGAGCGCCAGCCCTAATGAAGCAATCAGTCTTCGCATAGTTGTCTGCGCCTTCTGTGCCTTCTGTGGCTTACTCTGCGGCCACCGTCGCGGCCTGCACCGCGGACAGGTCCATGGCTCCCGTGCTGTCACCGAACGACGAGAGATCGGTGACGCCGATGCCCTGCAGCGCCGACAGCATGGCGTTGGCCATGGGCGTGCCTTCGCCGGCCTTGAGGTGCAGCCCGCCCTTGAGCGCGCCGCCGGCCTTGCCCGCGAAGAACAGCGGGCAGCGCTTGTGGTTGTGGATGTTCGAGTCGCCCATCGGCGATCCGTACACGACCAGCGTGTTGTCGAGCAGGTTGCTGTCGCCGTCCGGCGTGTCCTTCAGCTTCTTCAGGAAGTACGGCAGCATGCCGACGTGGTACTTGTTGATCTTCGCGAAGTCGAGGATGCGATCCTCGCGATCGCCGTGGTGCGACGCCGGGTGGAAGCCGGTCGAGACGCCGCTGTTCGGGTAGACGCGGCTTGACGCGTCGCGGCCCATCTTGAACGAGAACACCCGCGTCGTATCCGACGCGAACGCCACCGCCTGCAGATCGAACATCAGCCGGACGTGGTCGTCGAACGAATCCGGCACGCCGACCGGCGCGGTCGGAATCTCGCGCACCTCGCCGCTCTTGTTGTAGGCCTCGACCTTCTGGATGCGGCGCTCGATCTCGCGCACTTCCTCGAGGTAGCTGGCGATGCGCGTGCGATCGGCGGCGCCGATTTCTCGATTGAGGCGATTCAGCTGCGAGCTGATCAGGTCGAGGATGCTCTTGTCTTCGGCGCGCCGCTGGGCGCGCTCCTCGGGCGTGGCGCCGACGCCGAACAGCTGATCGAACGCCAGCCGCGGATCGCGAATCATCGGCAGCGGCTGATCCTTGTCGGCCCAGCTGATCGTGTCCGTGTAAACGCAGGAGTAGCCATACGAGCAGCCGCCCGCCTGATCGACCGCCTCGATGCACAGCTGCATCGACGGGATCGGCGTTTCCTGCCCGAACTTCTGCGCGTAAATCTGATCCAGCGATACGCCGGCGCGCACATCGGAACCCTGCGTCTGCCGCGGATGCGACTGCGTCAGGAACACCGCGCTCGAGCGGAAGTGATCGCCGCCGATTTCCGGCAGCTCGAACGCCTCGGCGTTCCTCACGTCGGTGTTGCTGACGATCGTGAGGTAGTCGCGGAACGGCTCGAGCGGCGCCAGGCTGGTCGGAGAGAGGTCGAAGCCCTTGCCGACCGCCGCCGGAGACCACAGGTTCTTCTGCAGGCCGAACTTGGTCGCGCCCGCGGAGCCGTGCACCATCTCGATGGCGGCAAGTCTCACCTTGCCGGCCGCGGTCTTGGCGAACGCGGTGCGTGCCGGCACCATCGCCTCAATCAGCGGCAACGCCATCGTCACACCCATGCCGCGCAACACCGCGCGGCGAGATATGTGCTTCCTGGTGATGAACATTGGGGTCTCCCTACCGAGCTTCCGTTGTCGTTTCCACAGGAGCGACGCGCCCCATGCGGAAGGCGGCGCTGTTGGCGACGCCTGAGATGAACGCTGAGAACCGGTAATTCTTTGCCTTGGCGTCGCGCACGATCTGCCGAATCGCGGGCATGTCGTAGGACTCGACGCGGCGGCCGAGCGCGTAGGTCATCAGGCTCTCGGTGAAGCTGAGCATGAAGACGTCCTGATGCTTGAGCAGCGCGTTACGCAGCGCGATCGGGCCATCGAGCTTGGTGCCGTCGTAGAGATCGCCGACCGGATCCACCGAGGCGCCGTTGTCGCGAATGCGCCACACGCCGGTGACGTCGAAATTCTCCAACGCGAGGCCGAGCGGATCGATCACGCGATGGCACGAGTTGCACGACGGGTTCTTGCGGTGCATCTCCATGCGCTCGCGCGTCGACAGCGTCTTGCCCTCGTCAACGGCCTTGGTCTCTTCGAGCAGCGGCACGTTCGGCGGCGGGGGCGGCGGCGGCGAGCCGAGCAGCACTTCCATCACCCACTTGCCGCGCAGCACCGGCGAAGTGCGATCGGCGATCGAGGTCAGCAACAGCACGCTGCCCTGGCCGAGCACGCCGCGGCGGTTCACATCGGCGATCGTCACGCGGCGGTATTCGTCGCCGAGGATGTTCGGGATGCCGTAGTGCTTGGCAAGACGCTCGTTGACGAACGTGTGATCGGCCGTCAGCAAATCGGTGACCGGGCGATCCTCGCGAATCAAGCTGTCGACGAACAGCTCCGTCTCGCGCACCATCGCCTGCGACAGCGTCGTATCCCAGTACGAATAGAAGTGGTGATCGGGCCGGACCTTGTCGACGTCCTGCAGCCGCAGCCACTGCGATGCGAACCGCGTCGACAGCGCTTCCGAGCGCGAATCCGCGAGCAGCCGCTTGACCTGCTTGTCGAAGACCACCGGCGTGCGCAGCGTGCCCGCCGCGGCCGTCTTCAACAGATCCGCGTCCGGCATCGATCCCCAGAGGAAGAACGACAGGCGCGAGGCGAGATCGTAATCGCTGACCCGGTAGGTCTGCCCTGCCTTCAGCGCCGACGGTGTCTGCTCGATGCGGAACAGGAAGCGCGGGCTGGCGAGCACCGCCTGCACGGCCATGCGGATGCCGCTCTCGAAGTCGCCGCTCTTGCGGCCGCGCTCGTAGAACGACATCAGTTCCTTGAAGTCGTCCGCGGCCACGGGCCCGCGATACGCCTGCGACGCCAGCTTGCGGACGATGTCGGCGGCGCAGGCCGACTCTTCGAGCGCAGTCGTGGGGCGGCAGGTAAAGATTTTCTTGCGGCTCTCGGTCTCGGATACGCCGGTGACGCTGAGCGGACCGCTGACGGTGAAGTCGCGCAGGTGCGTCAGCGCCGTGGTGCCGAACACCTCGCCGATGTTGGTGTCCGCGAGCGTGTGCTCGATCGGCATGATCAGGTCGTCGGCCGGGCCGTCGAAGTGCTGCACGAACACCGCCGACACGCGATGCTCGCCGGCCTTGATGTTGACTTTCGGCGTCTGCATCGTCAGGCCGTTCGGGTCCTGCTCGTTCATGCGCGGGTTGATGTCCATCAACGCGACGCGCTCGCCGTCGATCGACACTTCGATCTGCTCGCCGCGGTAGGGCCCGCCGAACAAGTCGCCGGTCGGTCCCATGTGCAGCATGATCTTGAACAGGTATTCGCCGTCGGCCGGGAACACGTGCATCACCGACAGCCCGCCGCGGGTGCCGAGCGGCGCGCCTTCAACGTGACGCATCTGCGACGCGGTGCGCGGCACCTTCCAGGTCGTCGACGTCGGCGAGGCGTTGCGATCGCCGACCGCGAGGCGGCTGATCTGGCTCGCGGCGCGCAGGTAGCCCTGCATCAACGTCGATGAAATGGTCTGCGAGTCGGCGATGTTGTCGAAGCCGTCGCTGAGCGTGTCCGCGGGGAGATAGGCGTTGACGTCGATGTCGACCGCGAGCAGATCCTTCACCGCGCGCTGATACTCCGCGCGATTGAGGCGCTGCGACGGCCGCCAGCCCGGATTCGGGTTGAGCGCCGCCGCGCGATCGATGCGCGTCTCGAACGCGTTGACGAGCGAGTTGATCGTCGCCTGATCGGGACGCTTGGCGCCGACCGGCGGCATCATGCCCGATCGCAAGCGGCGAATCATGCGCTCCGCGGTGTCGGCATGATCGGTGATCGAGGCCGCGTCGAACGACTGGAACGAGAGTCCGCTGGTTCGATCCTTGTTGCGATCGTTGTGGCAGCCGACGCAGTACTGCTTGACGAGCGCGTTCTGCTCAGCCGCGGTCATGGTCGCGGCCGCCGGGGCATGCGAGGCGGCTGGCTGAATCGGCTGCGGCTGTCTCGCCGACGCCGCCTGTTGATCACCAGCGGCGTAGGCGGACGCGATCGCGGCTACAAAAAATCCAACTGCAGGGAGAGCTCGTTTCATCACGTTAACAGGAGACGCACTTGTGGTTGTTCTTCGAGCCGAGCTTCTCGAGCAGCGTCAGCGCTTCCGGCCACGGCTGCACGCGCTGCACCGGGCCGTTCGCCATGTCGGCGACCGTCTGGCCTTCGCGATTCAGCTTGGTGACGTCGGCGCCCTTCGACACGAGATAGAGGATGCTGTCGACGTCGCCGCGCGCGGCGGCGTGATGCAGCGCGGTGTTGCCGTCGTGATCGACCGCGTTGACGTCCGCGCCGGCCACTTCGACCATGAACTTGATGCCGGGCAGGAAACCCGCCGGCGAATGAATGTGCGAGTTGGCCGCGAAGCCCTCGCCGAAGCCGACGCCGGCCGCGGCCTGCAGCGGCGGAACGCCGGGGCCTCCGGGCGGAATCGGATCGAGACCCGACACATCCTTTGCGTCACGAGCGGCGCCGGCATCGCCAAGCGCGCGCCGTCCGATCGGACGCATCGTCGAGATGTTGGCGTCGGCGCCGTGCTCGAACAGCAGCGACATCGCCGGCACGTCGCCGGCAAACGCCGCGCGCCAGAACGGGGTCGCGCCGGCTTCATCGACGCCGGCGAGATCGAAGTTGTATTCCGAGTACCACACCTTCTTGGTGAGGCGCAGGTTCGGGTCGGCGCCCTTCTCGAGCAGCGCCTTCATGAAGTCGAGATAGGTGATCTGCTGCTGATTGAACGCCCGCGGCTGCGGATACAGGGCGCGCGGCGCCCAGGTCACGTTCAGCGCCGCATACAGCGGTGTCACGCCGTTGTCGGCCGCCGCATTCGGATTGGCGCCCTGATCGAGGAGCCACTTCGCGAGATCGAAATGACCGTTGATCGCGGCGATCAACAGCGGGCTGGTCTTGTCACCCGAGCTGATCTGATTCACGTCCGCGCCGGCCGCGACCAGAATCTTCACCGCGTCGGTGAAGCCGCTGCGCGCCGCCAGGATCAACGCGCTGTGGCCACCCTGCGTGCCGATCAGCTCGTTGTAGAAGTAGCCGCGATCGATGCCGGGCTTGCCGCCGCCACCGCCGCCGCGTCCACCACCACCGCCGCCGCCCGCACCCTGTGCACCCTGCGCACCTTGTGCACCCTGTGCACCCTGAGCTCCCGGCGCAACAACCTGACCATTGCGGCCCGTGCCGTTGCCGCCGGCCTGGTTGCCGCTGCCTGACGCCGACGCCAGGAATTCCTGCTGCTGCGAGCTGAGATTGCCGACGTTGTTCACCTTCGACGTCGCCTTGACGTCCGCGCCGGCCTTGATCAGCGCCTTGATCGCCTCGACGCGATTCAGCGACGCCGCGAACATCAGCGGCGTCTGGCCGAAGGTCTTCTCCTTCGCTTCGATCTCGGCGCCGTTCTCAACGAGCGTCGTCACCGCCTGCGGATTGCCGGACTGCGCCGCGAGCATCAGCGCCGTGGTGCCAAGCGCATTTGCCGCCTTCGCATCCGCGCCGCCGGAGAGCAGCGCCGCGATCACCGTGGCGTGGCCCTGGTCGGCGGCCATCATCAGCGGCGTGTAGCCGCCAAGTCGGGTCGTCGCCTTCACGTTCGCGCCGGCGAAGAGCAGCATCTGCGTCAGCTCGGCGTCGCCGTTGCGCGCCGCCCAGTGCAGCGCGGTCATGCCGTCGCCCTGCGCCGCGTTGACGTCCGAGCCGCCCTTCAGCAGCGTCTTGACGGCTTCACGATCGCGCGACATCGCCGCGTCGGCGACCGGCGCGGTGGCCACCGCGGCGACAGTCATCGTCAGCAGCAACGCGAGCATCGCAGTAAACGAGATCAACCTACGCATATGCACTCCGTGTTCTCCGTAAGCAGCGTCAGACGCTCCGTGTCCTCGTCAGAATGCGGCCGTCGCAGCGGGCACGCTCTTCAACTCGAACCGCCCGGTGCTATCACCGAAGGTCTTGAGATCGAGACCGATGTCCTGCATCACCGTCAGGAACACGTTGGCCATCGGCGTGCCGTCGGCCGCCTTGAGGTGCAGGTTGCCGCGCAGCGCGCCGCCGGCCTTGCCGGCGAGGAACAACGGGCAGCGCTTGTGGTTGTGCACGTTCGAATTGCCCATCGGCGATCCGTAGATCACCAGCGTGTTGTCGAGCAGGTTGGCGCCGTCGCCGTCGGGGGTTTCCTTCAGCTTCTTGAGGAAGTAGGGCACCATGCTGACGTGATAGCGGTTGATCTTCATGAAGTCGGTGACGCGCTCTTCGCGTTCGCCGTGGTGCGACGCCGGGTGGAACGCGCCGCGCACGCCGCTTTCCGGATAGACGCGCGCCGAACCGTCGCGGCCCATCTTGAATGAGAAGACGCGCGTCGTGTCCGCGGCATACGCGAGCACCTGCAGATCGAACATCAGCTTGACGTGCTCGGCGAAATCATCGGGCACGCCGACCGGCGCGTCGGGCAGCTCGCGCACTTCGCCGCTGCTGTTCTGCGCCTCGATCTTCTGGATGCGGCGCTCGATCTCGCGAATCTCGGTCAGGTACTGATTGAGGCGCTGGCGATCCGAGGCGCCGAGATCCTTGCTGAGGCGCGACACTTCGCCGCTGACCCAGTCGAGGATGCTCTTGTCGGCGCGGCGGCTCTGCGCGCGCTCGGCCGGCGTGGCGCCGACGCCGAACAGCGAATCGAACACCGCGCGCGGGTCGCGGATCATCGGCAGCGGCTGCTCGGGCGTCGCCCAGCTGATGCTGTCGGTGTAGGCGCAGCTGTAACCGTAGGCGCAGCCGCCGGACTGATCGACCGTTTCGATCGACAGCTGCATCGACGGAATCGCCGTGTCCTGCCCGAACTTCTGCGCATACAGCTGATCGAGCGACGTGCCGGCGAGCACGTCCGAACCCTGCGTCTTCTTGGGATGCGACTGCGTCAGGAACACCGCGCTCGAGCGGAAGTGATCGGCGCCGATTTCAGGCAGCGAGAACGCCTCGGCATTCCGGACGTCGGTGTTGCTGATGATCGTCAGGTAATCGCGGAACGGTTCCAGCGACGACAGCGAGCCCGGGCTCAGGTCGAACGCGGTGCCGACCTCGGCCGGCGACCAGAAGTTCTTGCCGAGTCCGAACTGAGTGGCGCCGGCAGAGCCGTGCACCATCTCGATCGCCGTCAGTCGCACTTTCTTCGCCGCTGCGCTCGTCTTGGCGAACGCGGTCGCGGCGGGCGACATCGCGTCGAGGACCGGCAGCGCCATCGTGACACCAAGGCCACGAAGGATGGTGCGGCGCGACATGTGCTTCTTCGTCAGGAACTCCATTGCGGTCTCCTACTCAGGCCAACAGGCCAACGGGCTAACGGTTCTTCTCGGATTTCGCGTCGTCGTTCGTCGTCGTTACGTCTTCAGCGCGCGACATCTGGAACGCGCGGCTGTTCACCACTCCCAGCACGAAGGCCGAGAAGCGGTGGTCGTCCTTGGCCGCGTCGCGGACGATCTTGCGGATCGCGGGCATGTCGAAATACTCGACGCGGCGGCCGAGGCTGTAAGTCAGCATGCTCTCGGTGAAGCTCGTGAAGAACATGTCCTGGTGCTTCAGCAGCGCGGCGCGCAGGCCGTTCGGGCCGGTCATCTTCGTGCCGTCGTAGAGATCGCCGGCCGGATCGACGAGGTTGCCGTTGTCGCGGATGCGCCAGCGGCCGGTGACGTCGAAGTTCTCGAGCGCGAGGCCCAGCGGATCGATCACGCGATGGCAGGAGTTGCACTGCGGATTGGCGCGATGCTGCTCCATGCGCTGGCGCGTCGTCAGCATGCCGCCGTCAGCGGACTCCGCCTTCGTCTCGTCGAGCAGCGGCACGTTGGGCGGCGGCGCCGGCGGCGGCGACGCGAGCAGCACTTCCATGATCCACTTGCCGCGCAGCACCGGCGAGGTGCGATCGGCCACCGAGGTCAGCGCCAGGATGCTGCCCTGGCCGAGCAGGCCGCGGCGGTTGTCATCCGCGAGCGTGACGCGCTGGAAGTTGTCGCCGTTGATGTTCGGAATGCCGTAGTGGCGCGCGACGCGCTCGTTCACGAACGTGTAGTCGGCGGTGATCAGGTCGAGGATGCTGCGATCCTCGCGGACGATGCTGTCGAAGAACAGCTCGGTTTCCTTCTTGAGCGCCTCGCCGAGTTTGTAGTCGTAGTACGGGAACAGCAGCGCGTCGGGATAAATCTTCTCGAGGTCCTGCAGGCGCAGCCACTGCGATCCAAACCGCGTCGAGAGCGCCTCGGATTTCGGATCGGCGAGCATGCGCTTGACCTGCGCGGTCAGCACGCCCGGGCCGCGCAGCGTGCCGCGCTGCGCGATCTTCAGCAACTCCTCATCGGGGCCCGCGCCCCAGATGAAGAACGACAGACGCGTCGCCAGATCGAGATCGGTAATGCGGTAGTTCTGCCCGGCGCGAATCGCCGCGGGCGCTTCTTCGAGACGGAACAGGAAGCGCGGGCTGGCGAGAATCGCCTGCAGCGCCATGCGGATGCCCGACTCGAAATCGCCGCCGTCCTTGCGTCCCTGCGCGTAGAACTTCGTCAGCCCGTCGACATCCTGCGCGCTGAGCGGACCGCGATACGCGGCGGTGCCGAGCTTGCGGATGATCTCGTTTGCGCACGCCGCCTCTTCGCTCTGCGATGTCGGGCGGCAGGTGAAGATGCGCTTGCGGCTCGACGTTTCAGACACGCCGGTGACCTTGAACGGACCGCTCACCGCGAACTCGCGCAGGTGCGGCAGCGTGGTGATGCCGAAGCCCGATCCGATCTGCGAATCCGCCAGGCTGTGATCGATCGGCGGCAGCAGATCGTCCGGCACCGCGTCGAAGCGCTGCACGAACGCGGCCGCCAGGCGATGCGTGCCGGCCTTCACGTGAATCCGCGGCGTGACGATGTTCATGCCGTTCGGATCGGCTTCGCTCATGCGCGGGTTGATCTCGAGCACCGCGGCGCGCTCGCCGTCGATCGAAACCTCGAGCAGCTCGCCCCGGACGGTGCTGCCAAACAGCTGGCCGGTCGGGATCGAATGCAGCTGCATGCGGAAGCTGTAGTCGCCATCGGCCGGGAAGGTGTGCTCCACCGCCACGCCGCCGCGCGTGCCGAACGGCGCGCCCTCGACGTGATGCATCTGCGAGCCGGTGCGCGGGACCTTGTAGGTGAACTCCGACGCGCTCGCCTTCGGATCGCCGACGGCCAGCGAGCTGATGCGGCTCGCCGCGCGCAGGTAGCCTTCCATCAGCGTCGCGGAGAAGGTTTGCGCATCGGCGACGTTGTCGAAGCCGGCGCTGAGCGTGTCGGGCGGCAGGAACGCGTTGACGTCGACGTCGATCGCGAGCAGCGCGCTCACCGCACGCGTGTATTCTGCGCGATTGAGACGCTGGAACGGACGCCGGCCGGGATTCGGATTGAGCGTCGCGGCCTGATCGAGACGCGATTCCATCGACGAGGCAAACGAGGCGAGCACCGTCGCTTCGGGACGCCGCGCGTTCGGTGGCGGCATCATGCCCGAGCGCAGCTTGCGGATCATTTTCTCCGCGACTTCAGCGACCTGCGCGTCGTGCCCGACCTTCGCGGCGTCAAAATTCGCGAGCGTCAGTCCGCCGGCGTTGTTCTTGTTGCGATCGTTGTGACAGGTCGCGCAGTACTGCTTGACGAGCGCGGTTTGCTCGCCCTCGCTCGCTGCCTGACCCGCGAGCTTCGGCGAAGCAGGCTGGTGACTGATGGCGATCGCGGGCTTGGGTGATTGAGCTTGTCTCGCCATAGCGGGCGAAGCTTGCGAGCCCGCGGCGGCGGACAGGCCAAGGCCCAACACGACCGCGGACAAAACCACGAACGAGAGTCTTTTCATCAGGCGCCTTGCCCCCGACCCGGTGTGAAGAGAACGTGGCCGCCAAGCACGGCCGTTTTGTAACACTAACAACCAGAATTATCAACGACTTAGCGGGATTCCGTGTCAGCATTTGTCACAGTTCTGTAGAACATCCGTTCAACGGATGTGACGCGGCAGTTTTTGCGTTTTCAGGCCCATAACTGCCGATCGCCGCCGTGTTACCCTTCCCCGTCTTCAAGGAGGACGCATGGATCGCCCGAAATCCATCTCTCGGCGGCGTATGTTGGCAGCGGGAACAGCCGGAATCGTCGGCGCGGCGCTGCCGGTCGCCGGACAGAATCCCGATCAGGCGGCGCGTCCGAAGGTGCCGGCCGATCCCACCAAGGTCCAGGGTCCGCTCGCCACCGACGTCGGCGCGCGCTCGCCGTTCGAGCGTCCGAAGCGCGTCTCGCTCGGCGATCGGCGCACCTCGAGCCTCACACCACTGCAGGATCTCGACGGCATCATCACGCCGTCCGATCTCCACTTCGAGCGTCATCACGGCGGCGTGCCCGCGATCGATCCGAAGACGCACACGCTGCTGATTCACGGCATGGTCGATCGGCCGCTGGTCTTCACCGTCGACGATCTGCGCCGCTTCCCCGGTAAGTCGATCATTCGCGCGATGGAATGCTCGGGCAACGGCGGACGCGTGTATCGCCGTGAAGGCAATCAAACCGATCTCACGCCGCAGCAGATCGACGGCCTCACCAGCACCAGCGAGTGGACCGGCGTTCCTCTCGCCACGCTGCTGCGCGAAGCCGGCGCGTCACCGAAAGCCACATGGTTTCTCGCCGAAGGCAGCGACGCGGCGGTGATGACGCGCAGCATTCCGATCGCCAAAGCGTGGGATGACGCGCTGATCGCGTATGGACAGAACGGCGAGCCGCTGCGCCCCGAGCAGGGCTACCCGGTGCGGCTGTTCCTGCCCGGCGTCGAAGGCAACGCCAGCGTGAAGTGGCTGCGCCGCATCGAGCTCGGCGATCAGCCGTTCATGACGCGCGAGGAAACCTCGAAGTACACGGATCCGCTGCCCGACGGCACGGCGCGCATCTTCAGCCTCGACATGGATGCGAAGTCGCTGATCACCGAGCCGTCGTTCCCCGACAAGCTGACGGGACCCGGCTGGTGGGAGATCCGCGGCATCGCCTGGAGCGGACGCGGCAAGATCACGCGCGTCGACGTCAGCGCCGACAACGGCAAGACGTGGACGCCGGCGAAGCTCGACGATCCGGTGCTGCCGAAGTGCCACACGCGCTTCCGCCTGCCGTGGGAATGGAAGGGCGGCGAGGCGGTGATCATGAGCCGCGCCACCGACGAGACCGGCTACGTGCAGCCGACCTTCGACGTGCTGCTCGCCGCGCGCGGGCCGTCGACGGCCTATCACTTCAATCACATCCGCGCCTGGAAGGTCATGGCGGACGGCGTCGTGAAGTTCGCGGGAGCGGGAGCATGAAGCGATACGTCGTCGCCATAATGCTGATCGCGATCGTCTCTGTATCCGCCTTCGCTCGCGAGCAGGCAGCGCGAGCTACGGCGAGACCGGCCGATGCGAAACCGCTTGGCATCGGACGCGTCGCGTCACCCGACGAGATCAAGAAGATCGACATCGACGTCCGGCCCGATGGCAAGGGACTGCCCGACGGCAAAGGCACATCGGCCGAGGGTGCGAAGATCTACGCCGCGAAGTGCCAGTCGTGCCACGGCGCGAACGGACAAGGCGGAACCGCGGATCGCCTCGTCGATCGCGAGTCGGGCAAGAACTGGGATTTCGCGACCAACGCCAAGCTCGTGAAGACGGTCGGCAACTACTGGCCGTACGCGACGACGCTCTTCGACTACACGAATCGCGCGATGCCGTTCATGCAGCCGAGCACGCTGACGGCGGATGAAACGTACTCGCTCGTCGCCTACATCCTCGCGCTCAACAAGATCGTGCCCGAGGACGCGGTGATGGATCGCACCACGCTTCCGAAGGTCGTGATGCCGTCACACGATCGATTCGTGATGGACAATCGCAAGGGCGGAAAAATCGTCAAGTAGCGGCGGGACTAAAGTCCCGCCCTCCCTCTGCCTACTTCACCGCGTCGAGTTTCTTCACGACGTCATCTGAAATATCGGTGGCGGGATTCCACCACACGATCGCCGCCTGCTCGAGTCCGAACACCAGCTGCAGTCCCTTCTCTTTCGACACTTCGTCGATCACCGGCGCGAGCCGGGCGCGGAACTCGAGCTCGAACTGCGTTTGCAGCGCCTCGATCTCCTTCTGCGCGTCCTGCTGCAGGCGATCGAAATCGATCCGCGACTTCTCGAACGCGCGCTGCAGATCCGCCAGCGCCCGCGCGCTCATGCCGGCGCTGGTCTTCTGCAATTCGGCTTGCTGCTTCTGCAGCTCGGCGGCCTTGGCTTCGACTTCGAGAGACTTCTTGCGTCCCGCTTCCTGAATGCGCGCCAGTCCTTCTTTCCCCGCCTTGCTGGTGCGGGCGACGTAGGAAAGATTGACCGCGCCGATCCTGGTCGTGTCGGGCTGCGCGTGGAGCGAGGATGTGAGGAGAAACGCGAGAACGGCGGCGAGTGAAACGGTGCGGCTGATCCGAAGCATGGGGCTGGCCTCCGCCGCTTTGGACGAAGGCCAGCTCGAATTGGCCGTGCGAAGTGGCGGGACTAAAGTCCCGCCCTCCTGCTACTTCTGCTGCTGCTGCTGCGTCGTGACGGGTTTCAGCACCGTCAGATCCTGTGAGTCCACCGAGTATTCGGTGAACGGCTGATACATCTCGTCCCAGCTCTGCTCGGACCAGTACACCTCGAGGTGCGGACCGGGGTTCCACTTGTTGCGGATCGAGTTGTCGTAGACGCCGAGCCCGAGGATCTTGCTGCCCGCGGGAATCTTCAGCGGCTCCTTCAGCTCGTAGTTGAACTGCCAGTTGAAGTCGAACTTCGGCACGTTGAGGATCGTTTTCTCGGTGCCATCCGGATACACGATCACCCACTTCAGGCTCTTGCCGCGCAGGTGCATGTGCGGCGACATCGCGTAGAGCGTGATGTCTTCGGTCACCGGCGTGATGCCAGTGAGGCGCCAGTTCTCGGCGTACGGCGGAATGTTCGGCGTCGTGCGGCTGCGGCGCGTGCTGCTCGGATCCGCCTTGTATTCGGTTTCGCGGCCTTCAGCGCGATAGATCGACAATCCACCCTTCGTCGTCGCGAGCGGATCGCCGGCCTGGCGGATCAGCACTTCGTGCGTGACCGGCACCTTGTTGAACCAGATGCCAAGCTTGGTGCGATCCTTCTCCGGCTTGCCGGTCGGGTTGTAGTGCAGCTGCCAGTTGATGTACTTGCCGGCGGGCAGGCGCTTGCCGATGTCGGCGCGGTGATGATCGAGGCCGCGGCCCGGCACCCACGACAGCAGCTTGCTCGATCCGGGCAGCCCGCTGTCGGTCGACGGCAGGCCGCGCGATCCGCGATCGCCGATCACCTTGCCGTCCTTGTCGACGATGCGGCCGTCCTTGAGCGAGGCGCCTTCCGGAATATCGACGAAGAAGATGCCGGCGTGATGCAGCACGGCGCGGTTGCTCGGCTTGAGCTCGACGATCTCCGCGAACTTGTCTTCCGTCCACGGCACCTTCGAATAGAACATTTGCACGCCGAGCTCGCCTTCGGCGGGAATGTCGAACTCGACCGGCATCTCGAGGACGAGATCGGGCTCGGTGCCCGCCGTCCATCCGGTCGCGAACATCGGCGACGGCGGCATGTCGGCGGCGTTGCCCTTCACGGCGCCGCCATCAACCCACGCCGCGATGGTGTCGATTTCCTTTTGCGAGAGGCTGATGTCGTTGCGCATCGGCAACGTCTGCGACATGTCGGCGCCCCAGGGCGGCATCTCGCGCGCCACGACCTTGGACTTGATCGCCTTGGCCCACGGCCGCGCGTCCTCGTACGACAGCAGCGACATCGGCGCCACTTCGCCTGGGCGATGGCAGGTCGCGCACTTGCTGTACATGATCGGCGCGATGTCTTTCGCAAACGTCGGCGCCGCGTGCGGCGCCGCGGCTTGCGGAGCCTGCGCGCTGGTTCTGAACGACGCGAGAGCAACAACGCCGATGGCGATCAACGCGAGACGTTTCATGTCGTTCTCCTGTGACTACCTGACGGCCTGACTGCCTGACGACCTGCGAATTCTAGCCTATTTGGGGGCACCGGGCGCGCACGAGGCGACCGCCTCGACCGCCGAGGTCACGTTGATGCGGCTGACCTTGTCCTTGATGAAAAGGCCGCGAATCACCACGGTGCGATCCTTCATCGTCGGCAGGTTGAACTCGCTCGTGCCGATCAGGCGGAAGGTGTTTTTGCCCGCCGGCGCTTCGGTGGGGATTTCCTTGCCGGCCGCCTGGTTGGCGATGCTCGGCACGGGCTCGGTCGCGGCCACCAGCATCCAGTTGGTGCCTTGCTCGCGCAGGCACCCGGTCACGCTGACGATGTCGACTTTCTTCGGCGGCGCTTGCACGATGCCGACAAGCAGGAGCGCGAGAACAGCGTTCATACGCGCCGTATGATACGCCAGTGATTCGGTTTCTGATCGCGCTGCTGGTTCTTGGCGCGTCCCTCTCTGCGCACGAGGCCGAAAAAACCCGCGTCACGCTCACGCTCGCGGCCGACGGATCGTTCGAGCTCGACGTCGCGAACGATCCGATGTGGCTGCTCCTCCGACTCGAGACGTTCGCCGGCGGAAGCATGCCGGCGAATATGTCCGCCGCCGATCGCGACGCGCGCCTCGCGCAACTGACCTCGGTGTTTGCGGATCGCATCGTGCTGTTCGTCGATGCCAGCGAAGTACGTGCGTCGGCGGTCGAGTACTTACCGCCGGGCGGTCGGGAACCGGGAGGCGGGAACCGGGAGTCGGAAAATACACTGGCGATCTTTCGCTTGCGCGGAACGATGCCGCGAGACGCGACGCGGCTGCGGTGGCTTTACGGACTCGTCGGCGATCGCTATCCGCTCGAGATTCGGCAGCCGGACGGATCGTCGGCGATCGAATGGATCGAGGGCACGAACTGGAGCGGCGTGATCGATCTCTCGAAGACGTTCACGCGGCCGACGCGAACGGAGATCATCCGGCAGTACCTGTGGCTCGGTTATACGCACATCCTGCCGAAGGGCCTCGATCACATCCTGTTCGTGCTCGGCATCTTTCTATTGAGCCCGCGACTCAAGACGATGCTCCTGCAGGTCACCGCCTTCACGATCGCGCACTCGATCACGCTCGGGTTGTCGATGTACGGCATCGTCTCGCTCCCCTCACGCATCGTCGAGCCGCTGATCGCGTTGTCGATTGCGTACGTGGCGATCGAAAACCTGGTGACGCGCGAGCTCAAGCCATGGCGGCTTGCGCTCGTCTTCATGTTCGGATTGCTGCACGGCCTTGGATTCGCGGGCGTGCTGCGCGAGCTGGGATTGCCGCGCGGCGAATTCCTCACCGCACTGCTGACTTTCAACGTCGGAGTCGAGCTCGGTCAGCTCACCATCATCGCGGCGGCGCTCGTCGCGGTGTTTCCGTTCATGAAAAAAGGCTGGTATCGCCAGCGCGTGGTGATACCAGCCTCATTACTGATCGCAACGGTGGGAATCTACTGGTTCGTCGTTCGACTAACGGCTTGACGTCGTTCCCGTCGGCACGAACTTCTGTAGACGCTGACCGTAGGTATCGCCTGCGTACACGGCGCCCTTCGAGTCGACGACGATGCCGTGGACCCAGTCGAATTCGCCCGGTCCCCAACCCTGCTTGCCCCACGTGGCGACAAGCTTGCCGTCCTTCAACGACAGTTTGTGCACGCGTTCCAGCGCGTGATCGGCGATGAACGCAAATCCATCGTCACCCTTGCGGGAAATGCCGATATCCCACGGATTCCATCCAGGAACGTTGATCTCGCGCAGATAGTTCAAGTTCTTGTCAAAAACCTGCACGCGGTGGCCTTCGCGGTCGATGATGTAGAGATTTTCCTGCGCATCAACGGCGAGCTTGTGTGGCAAATCCCACTCACCGATGCCCTTGCCCTTGTCGGTCGGACCGCCGGCGCCTTTCGCCACCTGCTTGATGAATTTGCCGGTCTTGTCGAACATCACGACGCGGTTATTGCCATATCCGTCCGTGACGATGATGTTGCCGTTGTGCAGCACGGCGATGCCCGACGGCAGATCCAGGTGCGTCGCGTCGTTGCCCTTCTGCATCGTCGTGCCGAGCTGCAGCAGCACCTTGTCCATCTTGGGGCTGAGCTTCACGATGCGATGCGCGTCGCGCTCGATCATGTAGACGTTGCCGTCCCAATCGACCGTGCCGGAGTGCTGCCAGTTCGGATCGAGCTTCTTGCCGTTCAGCTCCTGGTCGCCGCCGGAGGCGATCAACTTGCCGTCGGTGTTGAACACCATGACCGGCTTGGCGCCGCGATTGAACACGTAGATGTGATCGTTCTGATCGATCGCGAGGCCAGAGATGCCGGGCTGATTGGTCGGCCCCTGTCCGGCGGGACGCGGTGCGTTGCCGCCGCCAGTGGCGCGGCGCGCCGCCGCCTGCGCGTCGCGCTCAGCGGGAGGCGGAGGCGGCGTTTTCAATCCGAAGAAATCACCGGGCGGAAGCGTCGGCCAGTTGGGCACGAGCTTGTAGCCGCCATCGGTCGGCGCGGACACCGGAGCCTGCGCGGACGCCGGCGCCAACGCGAAGCACAGCGTGAGCGCCGCAGTCGAAAAGAGAATGAGTCGTCGCATATACTTCTCCGCGCGAGAGATTACACCAATGAAGCGAACGACGTTGGCTCTCTTTTTTATTGCGGTGTCCGCGGCTGCGATGCCTGCCGCGGCGCAACAGGTCCCCAAGGGACAGATGCCGATCCTCGGACGCCCCACCGAAGGTACGGACGCGGTGCCGCTCTTCGACTTCGACACCTATTTCCTCGGCAAGTGGACGTTCGAATGGAACATGCCGGAGAGCCCCATCGCTCCGGCTGGTCCGTACACCGGCACGACCACCGTGACGAAGATCGACGACACCTTCTACGAGGCAAACACCGAGGGAGAAGGGCCGAACGGCGCCTTCAAGATTCGCGAAGTCATCGCGTATCACAAGCAGAACAAGACCATGGCGCGGCAGGTCACCGACTCGCGCGGCTTCAGTTACCTGCAGTTTGGACCGGTGGGCGGAGACTTAGGCGGGATCTACAACATTCATTTCGACAGCGCGCCGTTCACGGTCAACGGCAAATCGGTGCGCGTGCGAAACTCGCTGCACTTGCTCTCGCCACTCAACTATCGAGTGGCGAGCTCAATCTCAGTCGACGGAGGGCCTTTCACGAACCTGGGGACTCCGTGGTGGAGAAAGGCCCCGTAGTTATTTCTTCATTTCGATCTTGATGCCCTTGAGCACTTCCGTCTTGGGCTCGAGCTCGGCGGTTCCAGCCGGGAACTTATTCACGTTCATGATGTGAGCGACGATGTCGGCCTTCTGCGCCGGCGTGACCGCGCTCGGACCGCTCGGCGGCATCGAGACGCGGATGCGCTCGAACAGATCGCCGACCGACAGATCGTTCCAGTTGCCCATGAAATCCGATCCGGTCAGTGCGGGCGCGAAGCCGTCGCCGGCCAGGTCGTTGCCGTGGCACTCGGAGCACGCGGTCTTGAACGCGGCCGCGCCGCGATCCGCCTGTTCCTTGGTGAACACGCCGTCCCACACGGTCTTGCTGCCGCCGGCCGCCGCGGCCTGCGTGGCCTGCAGCGCGCTGCCCGACACGCTCGCCAACCAGATGATCGCCAAACCACCGAAAATGAACCGTAGCTTCATAAGCCGATTGTAGCAGGGACGCGCCTGCTAACGCCGAATCGCCGCCTTCAGTTTCGCGACCTGGGTCTTGAAGCAGTCCTGAAGCACGTTGGCGTCCAGCACATCCACCATTTCCTTTGACAACTGCCAGCCGAGCGGCGCTTCGCGGAGGCCGGCATCGCTGCAGACGCGGAACTCCACGACGTCATCCGGCTCAACAGACTCCCGCAATCGCCGCAGCGCCAGGTCGCCGCGCGCGGCGCGCGTTTGCATCAGCGCGCGCAACGGCGAAAACACTTCACCGAGCGACGCCGTCTCGTGCCACGGGATCCGCGCGGGATCGGTGAGGTGATGCTCGGGCGGCGTATTAAGGAGTGCGACCACGATGAAGCGCACGTTGAGCGGCGATGCTGATTGCCGCAGGTAGCGCAGCAGATCGATCAGCGTGTCGGCGCCGGTGTTCTCAAAGTAGCCGCCGTCAACGAGGTGACCGAGGTTCTCTCCGTTCTTGGCGCGCAGATGGCCGGCGGCGCTGATGTAAGGGAACCGCGCGGTGTTGTGGACGGCGGTGGCGACGCTGACGTCGCGGCCGGTGAGCTTGTGGAAGTCGATCGGATCCTGCTCTTCCACGCTGACGTCCGACAGCGGCCATGGATACGGGCTGGCGACGATGCGGCGGCCCAGCTGCACGCTGGTGCTGTTCAGCAGCAACACCGGCACATCGTCTGAGTCGGCGGGACGGAACTCGCTGAACTTCTCGACCATCGAGTCGTGATGGACGTGCTCGTTGTAGGCTGCGGCGAAGGCCGTTTCCATCGCGCTCGATCGATCGAAGCTGCGGATCGGCGCCGGCAGGAACCACTGCAGCAGATCGCCGGCGACCCACTTCGCGACCATCGGCGCGAGGAATCGCTCGCGCAGGATGTCCGACGCAATCTGCGCTCGTGGTGGCGAGCTGGTGGGATCGCGGCGAAGGCCCGCATACACCGCGGCGCCGAAGCTGCCGCCCGACACGCTGCTGATGGCAAACAGACGCCGCGGGAACTGCACATCCGTATCCGGAATGTCGGCGAGGTGATGCAGTACCAGCGACGTCCAGTACGCAGCGCGAATGCCACCGCCTTCAGCGGCCGCGATTACGACGGGAATCGGCTTGCCCGGTTCACCCGGCGCGCGCGTCGCCCACGATGAGAACACCGCGCTGAGATCGAGCGAGCGATCGGCGGGAAGATCGACGAACCGCACATCGTGGTTGTCGTTCCAGGCGCTGAAGATCGCGGCGCACGCAAGAGCGGCAATTTCTATGGGCAACCTGCGCGCCCGCGTCAGGAACACCGCCAGGCCGCCGAGGAATACGGTGTTGGCGGCAACGATCGCAAGAATGCCGACCGCGCCGAACCGGTGCCCGCCGTCGAGCGCGAAGAACGTGAGCCAGATCAGCATCACGATGCTGAGCAGCGACGACAGCGCGAACACCACGACGCTCGGTCCGGCGATCGCCGACAGCGAGTAGCCGTGTGCCGTCCGGCCGGCGAGTGCGGGAATGCGGCGCCGCTCGATGACGTAGGCGCCGAATAACACCGACAGCCCGATGCACCATGCGGCGAGCGCGTTCAAGCGGCCGCGCGATGCCACCGCGTTCGACGCCGCGAGCAGGCACGCGATGCCGGGCACAAACAGCGTCAGAAAGCCCGCGACGCGCGGCAGCCACGTGGACCAGTCCTGATACAGCTTCGACGGCTGCGTGCCGGCGTCGGCGTCGAGGATCACGCGCGACCAGTACCAGACGCTGAACGCCCACACCACGCTCCAGATCACGAACCACGTCTGGTGGCGGCCGCCGCTCGGATCGGCGAGGCCGAGCAGCAGATCGCGGCCCTGGTCGAGGACGATCAGCGGCAGCGTGCCGATCAGCAGCGAGACCACGCTGTAGCGCGCGCTCCTGATCACGCGGCCGCGATCGCCCTTGAACAGAGCCGACAAGGTGAAGCCGGCGGCGATCGTCAACAGCATGAACTTGAGGATCGCGGCCGACGACATCGCCCTCACCATCAGTGATGGCTGCGGCTGCGATCCGCCGAGCATGATCAGCAGCAACACGTTCTCGACGTAGTCAGCGGCGGCGGCGACCCACGGCGCGAGCAACACCGTCCGGTACGGCGTGACGCCGCCGGTTTCGCAGAGCGATCGATATAGACGGCTGATCAGGAATGCGTAGGCGATCGGGAAGAGGAAATCGAGGACCCAGATCGATCGTCGAACGGCTGCCACGGTCTCGGAGCCCCACAGATCGACGATCTGCTGGAACACGCCCGGCGACATCGCCAGCTCGAGATCGATCACGTTCGGACCGCCGGCAGGCGTGTGCGTCATCGCGCCGAAGCCGCTCACGATCGCGAGGTTGATCGCGAACGCCGCGAGCAGCGTGAAGCGCTTCACCGGGACGGCCCTTCGCTCACAGCCGGCCACAACCATGCGGCGCCGCGCACGCCGCTGGCGTCGCCATGTTGGGCGCGCAGCAGTTTCGTGTCGACGCGATCGGAGAACACATGCGCGCCCCACAGCGCCGGGACGCGATCGTAGAGCCGCGCGATGTTCGACAAGCCGCCGCCGAGCACGATCACGTCGGGATCGACGACGTTGATGATCGTCGCGATCGCGCGGGCGAAGCGGTGCTCGTAGCGATCGAGACATTCCCGCGCGCGCTCGTCACCTTTCTCGGCGCGCGCCGCGATATCGGCCGCGGACATGTCGTCGCCGCCACGCAGGATGTAGTCGCGCGCCAGCGCCGGTCCCGACAGAAACGTCTCGATGCAGCCCGATCGCCCGCAATAGCACTGCGGGCCGGGGCGCTCATCGTCTTCGGGCGCGGGCAGCGGATTGTGTCCCCATTCGCCGGCGATCGCGTTCGCGCCGACGACAATGCGGCCGTTGATCACGAGGCCGCCGCCGGTGCCCGTGCCGATGATCACGCCGAACACCGAGGCGGCGCCGGCCGCGGCGCCATCGGTCGCCTCGGACAACGCGAAGCAGTTGGCATCGTTGGCGAGGCGCACCTCGCGGCCGAGCGTCTGCGACAGATCGTCGGCAAGGCGGCGCCCGTTGAGCCACGTGGAGTTCGCGTTCTTGATCAAACCGGTCGCCGGAGAGATCGCGCCGGGGATGCCGACCCCCACCCGACTTCGCGCCGGCGGCGCTTCGTCGAGGCAGGCTGCCTCGATTGTCGCGACAAGGTCCTTAATCGCCCGGATGGTGTCGTCGTAATTGCCGCGCGGCGCGGCGATGCGGCGGCGATCGCGCTCGCGCCCGTCGTCGGCCAGCGCGAGGCCTTCGATCTTGGTGCCGCCGAGATCGATGCCGATCCGCACTTACTGCACGCGCGCGATGCCGCGAAGATCGTCGATCGCGGCCGCAAGCGCCTGGCGCTGTTCCTTCGGCACGAGATCGCGCGCATCCCACAGGATCTTGCCGGCGCTCTCCCAGTCGCGGCCCATCAGCGCCGCGCCGGCGGAGCCGAGCGTGGCGCGCGGATGTTTCGGTTCCTTCTGCAACGCGAGCGAGAAGATCGTCTTGGCGAGGTTGTACTGCTGCGCGAACAGCGCCAGCTCGCCGGCGGCGACGCGCGTCTCGGTGGGAACGTCGGGCCCGAGCGCGACGGTGATCGCCTGGACCATTTCGTCCTTCTTGCCGGCACTCAACAGCTCGAGCGCCACCTTGAGCATCGGGTGTTCGCCGGCCGGATACGCGAACAACGGCAGCTGCCACGTCAGCGAGTTCCCGACCGCGCTCACCTGCTGCCGCTGCGAGAACTTCACCGGAATCACCGCGACCGCGGGAATCGTGTCCGGCGCGCTGGTCGAGAACAGCCACAAGCCGGACTCGATGCCGGTGATGTTCCACTCGCCCTTGTCGTTCGACGTGACCGAGTGATCTTTCTGTCCCACGAACTGATCGCCGCGAAAGCCGGTCACGTTGTCGGCGCGGACCGTGGCGCCGCCAATCGGACTGCCGCTCGTGCCGCGCAGCGATCCCTTGAGACGATGCGCCATCTGCGCGTGCAGGCCGCCCGCGACAGCGACGATCAAGACCGCGGCAAGGAGCGTGACTTTTCGCATGACGGGCAGATTAAGCCCAGTGCAATTTCTAAGCAACCAGGATGGCGGCCATCGCATCGACGGCTTCCGGCCAGAATTGCGTGCCGCGTCCGTCTTTGAGCATCGCGATCACTTGCTCGGCCGAGAGCGGTCCGCGATACGGCCGCGCGCTCAGCAACGCGTCCGTGACATCGGCAACGGCGAGGACTTTTGCCGCCGGCGTCATCTGATCGCCGGTCAGCCCCCGGAAATAGCCACGGCCGTCAACGCGCTCGTGATGGTTGGCCGCGTCCTCGGCCAGCTCGCGAAACACCGGCACCTTCTGCAGCACGTGCAGCGTGTGCGCCGGATGCTCCTTCACGACGGTCCAGTCCGCGTCGGTGAGCTTGCCGGGCTTGTCGAGAATCGCATTCGGCACGGCGAGCTTGCCGATGTCGTGCAGCAGCGCCGCGCGGCGCAGACGTGTCAGCTCGGCGGACGTGAACCCCAGGCGTTGCGCGGTCGAGATCGCCAGCGCCGACACGCGATCCGAATGCTCGAAGGTAAAGCTCGACTTCGCGTCGATCACCCACGCAAACGACGTCGCGATTTGATCGAGCCGCTCGTCGGTGGCTTCGATGGCGCGCTCGGCGGGCTCGGCCGCGGCGACCGTCGCGTTCAGATCGCCGGTCTCGAGCGACGTCCACAACGCCGGTGACGCCACCTGCTGCAGGCAATCGACCAGCTCGGGATCGAACCAGCGGCCGCGTCGATCGGCGGCCATCGCGAGCGCGCGCTCCGGTCCGGCGATGCCCCAGAAGATCTCGACGACCTGTGCGAGGCCGATGATGCGCGCGGCGAGCGGAATGCGATCGCCTTTCAGTCCCGCCGGATGCCCGCCGCCGTCCCAGTGCTCGTCCATCGACTGCACCGCCTGCGCGGTCGCCTCCGACATGCCGAGGCCGCGCGCGATCGCCGCGCTTCTGGCGCAGCGGATCTCGAACAGCTCGCGCTCGCCGCCGGGACCGATCGCGGCGAGCCTGAGGAACTGCCGCACGCGCGCGAGAAAGTCGCCCTCGGGCTCGACCCACTCGAACGCGTAGCGCACCTTTTGATCGAGCTTGCGCCAGTCGCGCAGCCACACCGCGCGCTTGGTGGCGTGCTCATCTGGCCCGCCGAACATCTGGAACACGCGCGCCGCGTTCGACGAGCAGCCGGCATCCTTCAGGAGCGCGGCGTAGAACAGATCGGAGGATTCATCCGGCGTGAGGCGCAGCGCGTCCGCCAGCCGCATCGAGATCAGGCAGGTGCGCGCGGCATGGCCGCGGGGGTGGCCTTCCGTGATGTCGAGCGCCGCCGACAGTCCCGCGAGGACCGCCGACATCGGAAGCGTCGACACCGTCACATTTCGTCCGGTCTCACTCCCGCTCCCCACTCCCCACTCCCAACTTCCACAATCTTGTTACGACGCTACGGACGATAGCCGCGCCCCCGGACGGGCTGGCCCGGGCGCCCGTCGGTGATTTTGCCGCCGGACACCACGGCCACGCCGTTGACCAGCACGTGCTCGATGCCCTGCGAGTAGTGCGTCGGATCGACGAAGGTCGAGACGTCGCGGACCGTCGCCGGGTTGAAGATCGTGACGTCGGCCTTCATGCCCGGACGCAGGATGCCGCGATCGGTGATGCCAACGCGCATCGCCGGCCGCGACGTGAAGCGGCGAATCGCGTCTTCAAGCGGGATCAATTTTTCGTCGCGGACGTACTTGCCGAGGATGCGCGTGAACGACCCCCACGCGCGCGGGTGCGACTTCGACTCGGAGAACGGTCCGTCTTCGGCACGCGCGCCCGAGTCGGTGCCGATCGAGATTCCCGGATTCGACAACGCCAGCCGCACATCGTCTTCGCGCATGATCGAGATGATCACCGACGTCTCGCCGCGGTCGGCGACGACGAGATCCATCGCCGCGTCGCGCGGATCCTTCCCCATCTCCTTGCCGATCTCGACCAGGTTCTTGCCTTCCCATTGCCTGAGCGATGGATCGAGCACCGTCGAGATCATCACGCCGGCGCCGCCGCCGGAGCCGTACCACTGGTTCTCCCAGTCTTTCGCGTTGGGATCGTCCATGTCGCGCTTGATGCGATCGCGCAACGACGCGTCCTTCAGCCGCGCCAGCATTTGATCGAGCCCGCCTTCGCGCACCCACAGCGGCAGGCAGGCGTCGAGGCCGTTCGACGCGCGATCGTAGGGATACATGTTGGCGGTGACGTCGAGACCGCGCGCCCGCGCGTCCTCGAAGCGCTTCAGCACCTCCGGCATGCGGCCCCAGTTCGCCTTGTAGGCGGTCTTGAGATGCCACACTTCCGCGGGAATGTTCGCGCGCTCGGCGATCGCGAACACTTCGTCGAGCGACGACATGATCTGCCCCGACTCGGATCGCTGATGCGAGATGTAGATGCCGCCGTATTTCTTCGCCACCTTGGCAAGCTCGACGAGCTCGTCGGTTGACGCGAAGCGGCCGGGCACGTACTGCAGCGAGGTGCTGACGCCGAGCGCGCCGTGCTGCATCGCCTGGTCGACGAGCTTCTTCATCTGCTCGAGGTCGCCGGGCGTCGCCGGCTTCTGCGCGTTGCCGACGACATAAGCGCGCAGGCCGCCGGCGCCGACGAACGTGCCGACGTTGATCGCCGGCCTGTTCTTCTGCAGCCGCGCGAAGTATTCGTTGAGCGTGCGGAAGTCGAGCGTGACCTTGAAGCGGTCGTACTGCGGCTTCGCCGACGCCACCAGCATGTCGTTGAGCGGCGCGATCGACGCGCCTTCGCCGGTGATCTCGGTGGTGACGCCTTGCGTGATCTTGCTCGCCGCGCGCGGATCGACGAGCACGTTGAACTCGGACTGGCCGAGCATGTCGATGAAGCCAGGCGCGACGACGAGATTCGACGCATCGATGGTGGTCGTCGCCTTCCGGCCGTCGAGCTCGCCGATCGCGGAAATCCGATCGCCGTTGATGCCGACGTCGCCGTAGAACCACGGCGCGCCGGTGCCGTCGACGACGCGGCCGTTGAGGATCAGGACGTCGAACGGACCGTCAGGGGACGGTGGCGCGGGATTCGCGGGCGATGCTGCGGGGGTGGCGGGTGTCGGCGATTGACACGCGCTGAGCGCGCCAGCCAGCAACACGGCGATCACGATTCGGTTCATGCACCGGAATCCTATGTAGAATCGTTCACGAATGTCGAGTTTGGCCTTTCTGTGGCCGATGGCCGCCTGCGCCATCACCGGCCTCGCGCTTTACGTTACGCGAGGCGTGCTCGATCAAACCGTCACCGCCAACGGCATCGTCCGCTTCGCGATGCTGCCGCCGTGGCAGGCGCTGCTCGGCTTCATGTGCCTGGGCGCCCTGCTGCTGGTCGGCATCGATCACCTCAACGCGCCGCGCGGCACCACCACCGGCAAGCGGCCTCGCCTCGGCGAGCTGGTACTGCCGCTCTTCTCATTGATCGTGCTGCTCGCGCCGTACTTGCCGATCCTTCCGGATCGCTGGCCGGCGCTGCAGGCGCTGGCCGGACCACTCGGCGCGATCGTCTGGCTCGTGGTCGCGGCGCTGCAGGTGTGGACGCTGTGGCAGTCGCGACTCCTGACCGCGCGGGCAATCGAGCGGTGGAGCCTGACGTCGATCACGATGGCGCTGTTCGTCGCCGCGATGGCGGTGACCGGACTGGCTGCGACGAAGCTGACGGGCACGGCGCTGTTTCCGTCGGGCGACGAGCCGCATTACCTGGTGATCGCGCAAAGCCTGTGGCGCGACGGCGACCTGAAGATCGAGAACAATCACGAGCGCGGCGACTATCACGAGTACTACGCCTCGGATCTCGAGCCGCACTACCTGACGCGCGGCACGGACGGCCAGATCTATTCGATCCATCCGATCGGCATCGCCGTGCTGCTGGCACCGGTGTACGCGCTCGCCGGATATGCCGGCTCGGTGTGGTTCCTGATCGCTCTCGGCGCGCTCGCCCTCGCGATCGCGTGGCAGTGGACGGTGCGCACCGTGAACGCGCCGGGCGCGGCGACGTTTGCATGGGCGGCGATCGCGCTATCCGCGCCGTTCATGTTCAACGCCTTCACGATCTATCCGGAGATCGCCGCGGGCCTCGCGGTGATGATCGCGTTCGCGATCGCGATGCGGACGAGCGTGGAGCATTCGTCGCTCACGCCGTGGATCGGCGCCGGCGTCGCGATCGCCTCGCTGCCGTGGCTGAGCACGAAGTACGCGCCGATGTCGGCCGCCCTGCTCGTGGTGGTGGTCTTGCGTCTCGCCTACGACCCGCCCGGTGCGTTGTTGCGAAACACCATCTTCAGAAGCGCGCTGAGAAATTCGAAAATCTGGGCCGTGGTGGCGATTTATGCGATCTCGATCGCTGCCTGGTTCGCATTTTTTTACGCGATCTGGGGATCGCCGCTGCCAATGGCGCCGTACGGATCGCAAAGAGAGACCAGCCTGGCGTACATGCGGCTTGGCGCGCCGGGGCTGCTGTTCGATCAGGAATACGGGGTGATCGCCTATGCGCCGGTCTACATCCTGGCCGGCGCCGGCCTCATCCAGATGTGGCGTGCCCGCGGCGAGCTGCGCCGCCAGTCCGTGGAGATCACCTTTATCTTCGGCGCGCTGCTGCTGATGGTCGGCGCCTTCCACATCTGGTGGGGCGGTGCCGCGGCGCCGGCGCGGCCGATTGCGTCCGCGCTGCCGCTGCTGATGCTGCCGATCGCCGTCGCGTTCCGATCGGCGCCGGCCGGATCGCCCAGCCGCGCCGCGCATCACCTGCTGTTGTGGGTCGGCGCCGGGATCGCGATCACGCTGGCGATCGGGCAAAACGGATTGCTGATCAGCAACTCGCGCGACGGCACGTCGGCGCTGCTCGACTTCTGGTCGCCGCGATGGGATCTCTGGACGGTGGCACCGAGCTTCGTCCGCCAGCAGTGGGCCACGGCGTGGCTGCTCACTGCGTGGTGGCTCGTGATTGCCGGCGGCGCGGCCTTCGCGCTGTCGCGGCTGCGCAGCACACGTGCCGGCCTCTCGGCGCTCGCCGCCTTCTTTACGTTTGGGCTCGCGCTGCTGATCATCGCGATCACGGCGCCGCTGCTGCCGTCGGGGCGCGCCGAATTCCGCGCGATCGATCTCGGCGCGCGGGCGCGGCTGACGGCGCTCGATGGCTTCGACGCGCGGGCGCGGCCGGCGTCGATCGTCTACGACCCGCTTCACAAGGGCGCCGCCGCGGACACGCTGCCGCAACTGGTCCTCGGCGTGAAGCCGATGCAGCGCGTGGATTCGCAGCCGGTGCGCGTGATCCACAACGGCCGCTTCTCGCTGCCGGCCGGCACCTACGAGATCGCCGTTCAATTCGGCGATCGTCCGCCCGACCGCCCGCTGCCGCTGTCGCTGCAGATCGGCCGCAACGGCCCGCCGATGCAGACGTGGACCATGCAGATGCAACCGCGCGAGCGATGGCAGACCACGTTGTGGCTGCCGGTCGATGCGAGCTTCGTGGGCCTGCGCGGCCCCGTCGAGTTCGAGAAGGCGATTGACTCCATCACCATCACGCCGATCACCGTCGTCGACGCCGGCGCGCGGCCGCTCGTTCCCGTGGTGCTGGCGGCGGCGAAGTATCCCGCCGCGTCGGTCTACTTTCACGACGAGCAGCTGTATCCGGAGGCGCAGGGCTTCTGGACGTTCGGCGGCCGCTCGGCGCACGTGACGGTCGCCGCGCCGCCGGGCCAGAAGGAGCCGGTCGTGGTGCGGATGCATCCGGGCGCGAAGGCGAACCACGTCACGCTCAGCACCTTCGGCTGGCAACGCGATTACGAGCTGGTGCCGGGCCAGTCGGTGGAGGTCGAGCTGCCGCAGTTCGCGAGCGGCGTCGTGCCGTTGACGATCACCTGCGACTCGGGGTTCTATCCCCGCGACATCGATCCGGCCTCGACCGATCGCCGGTTCCTCGGCGCCTGGGTCGACGTGAAAACAGGATTGACGCCCACGCCATGACGACACTTGCCGACATCCGCCGCGACTACGCGACCCGCGCGCTTGACGAGAACGACGCGCACGCCGATCCGATCCAGCAGTTCACGCTGTGGTTCGACGAAGCGCTGAAGTCGCAGCTGCTCGACGTGAACGCGATGACGCTGGCCACCGCATCCGCCACAGGCGAGCCGTCAGCACGCACGGTGCTGCTTAAAGGCGCCGACGAGAACGGCTTCGTCTTCTACACCAACTACGACAGCGCCAAGGGACGCGACCTCGCCGACAACCCGCGCGCCGCGTTACTGTTTTTCTGGCGCGAGCTGGAGCGACAGGTCCGCATCAGCGGCTCGGTGACGAAGACGACGAACGCGGAGTCAGACACGTACTTCCATTCGCGCCCGCTTGAGAGCCAGATCAGCGCGGCGATTTCGGATCAGAGCAGGCCCGTCGCCGATCGATCGCATCTCGAAACGCGCTACGCGGAGTTCGCGGCGAAGTACAAGGACTCGATCGTGCCGCTGCCGGCTACCTGGGGCGGCTATCGCGTGCGCCCCGACGCGATCGAATTCTGGCAGGGCCGCAAGAGCCGTCTTCACGACCGCCTGCTCTATACGCGGCAGGCGGATGGATCGTGGAGACGATCGCGATTGGCGCCGTAGGCGTCACGAGAAATTCGCCGCAGAGGCGCAGAGACGCGGAGCTCACCACACTTCGTCCCGAACTGCGCAGAATCTCCCTACTTGTCGCAATAGTTGCGATCTCACGCTAATCAGCTTAAGCTCTGCCCTCGCTTTGAGATCGCGCTGACTTCGTGTTGCCCCCCAGCAGCGCAGGAGACGCGATTCAATGACGAACTCGCGCTACGCGCTCGCCGTCTGTGCTCTCGCCACTACTCTCGGCTGCAGCGACGGCACCTGTACAAACCGATAAAGGAGGATCGATGAATCGTCGCGCAGCAATCGTCGCGTTATTCAGCCTCTTGCCCGTTTCGGGAAGCGCATCGAGCCGCCGCGCCACCTGTACTGGAGCCGATCCCTGTAACGCGTGCAAGAACTGCAAGTACTGCAAGCGGTGCGCGAAGGACGGCAAGACCTGCGGCACGTGCAAGCGCGCCATGTTACTGAGCCACGAGGCGCTTAGATAGCGTCAGGATAAAGATCGTAAATCGATGTCAGCTCTGTGCCTCCGCGTCTCTGTGGCTATTTCTGCGAGAGGTGTATCTCTCCCTCACCCACCATCACCGACTTGCCACCGACCTGGACGCGCGCGATCGCGCCGTCCTTCTCGGTGATGCGCATGTGAAGGCGACTCGGACGTCCCATCACCACGCCTTGCAGGTTGACCATGTCCTGCATCTGGCTGCCCTTCACGACGCCGTGCTTCACGAGATACGAACCGAGCGGGCCCGCGGCGCTTCCGGTCGCGGGATCCTCGACGATGCCGGCGCTTGGCGCGAACATGCGGCTGTAGACCGTGACCTTCGCATCGACCGGTTCGGTGCTGAAGAACAACACGCCGACGTGTCCGCCTGGAAACGCGCTCTTCAATTTGCGCATCGCCGCCAGATCGGCTTCAGCAGCGTCGACCGCGGCGCGAGTCTTCACCGGCACCAGCACGAACGCGTTGCCGCACGATACTTCTTCGATCGGCAGGCCGGTGGCGTCGACCGCTGACGGATCGAGTCCAACCGATCGGATGATGTCGGCGCGCGGCGACACCGGCGCGCGGAACTCCGGCGTCCGCTGATCCATCCACGCGAACGAGAGGCGATCGCCTTCCCACGTCAGCTCCACTTTCGTGGGACCGACGCCAAGGCCGAACACGAAGCTCGCCTGCCCTGTCTTGATCACGCCGAGATGCGCCAGCGCGAACGTGCTGCCGATCGTCGGATGGCCGGCCATCGGCAGCTCGGTGCCGGGCGTGAAGATGCGCATGCGGACATCGGTGCCGGCCGCTTCGGCCGGCAGGATGTACGTGCACTCGGAGAAATTCATCTCCTTCGTGATCGTCTGCATTTGCGTGCCGGAGAGCCCGCGCGCGTCTATGAAGACGGCGAGCTGGTTGCCTTCGAACAGGGTGTCGGTGAACACGTCGTAATGCAGGTAGCGCATCCACTGATTCTAATAAGATTCCGGCAGATGCTCCGCGCGTTGTTGATCGTCGCGCTCTTCCCCGCGTTGGCCTGGGCGCAGCCACTCGTCATCACGGCGCCCGCGGCGCCGGGCGGCGGCTGGGATCAAACCGCGCGGGCGATGCAGCGCGTGCTCGCGGAGATCGAGCCGGGCGTCAGCGTGCAAGTGGACAACGTGCCCGGCGCCGCGGGCACGATCGGCCTGGCGCGATTCATCCAGAGCGAGCGCGGCAATCCCGGCGCGCTGCTCGTCACCGGCCTGGTGATGGTGAGCGGCGTGATCCTCAACAGCTCGCCGGTGTCCCTGGCCGGCACCACGCCGATCGCGCGGCTCACCGGCGAGTACGAAGTGATCGTCGTGCCCACGTCGAGCCCGTTCACCACGCTCGCCGATCTGATCGAGGCCTTCAAGAAGAGTCCCGGCAGCGTGTCGTGGGGCGGCGGATCCGCGGGCGGCACGGACGATCTGCTGGTGCGCCTGCTTGCCGAGCAGATCGGCTTGCCGGCATCGAGCGTCAACTACATCGCGTTCGCGGGCGGCGGTGCCGCACTCGCCGCGGTGCTCGGCGGACAACTGTCGGCCGCGATCAGCGGCTACAACGAGTTCGCCGGGCAGATCGAAGCCGGCCAGTTGCGCGCGCTGGCGATCTCCTCCGCATCGCGCGTCAGCGGCATCAACGCGCCGACGCTCCGCGAATCCGGCGTCGCGCTCGATCTCACCAACTGGCGCGCCGTCGTCGCACCGCCGGGATTGTCCGACTCGGAAGAAGAAGCACTGACCGCGCGCATCGCAAATCTTGCCAACAGTACTCAGTGGAAGACAACGCTCGCCCACAACGGGTGGGAGGATCAGCTGCTCACCGGTCCGGCGCTGCGGCAGTTTCTGCTTTCCGAACAGTCGCGGATCGAAGACGTCCTCAGGCGCTTGACCGCCACGAACGATCGCGCCACGACCACCCTGGCCGTCACGCTCACGCCCTCGTCGCTGCCGAACGCTATCACCATGCTGTTCGCCGGCGTCCTCGCGCTGACGCTCGTCACCGCCGCGAAGCCCGCCGCCTTCGATCGCCAGGGCGCGCGCATGGCGGGGACGATCATCGCGGCGCTCTTGATCCTGCCGATCGTGTTCGTGACCGCGGGATTCGTCGCCGCCTCGGTGTTGATGTTCATCATCGTGGCATCGACGCTCCGCGCGCAGCCGTTGACGATGCGATCGATCGCGATCGATCTGATCGTCGGCGCGGTGTTTTCGATCGCCATCTTCCTCGTCTTCACCCGCGGCCTCGGCGTCGCGCTGCCGGGCTTTTTCTAGTGGGCGAGCTGCTCGCCGGCTTCGCGGTGGCGCTGACGCCATCCAATTTGATGTGGGGCCTCGCCGGAACGACGCTCGGCACCGCCGTTGGCGTGTTGCCAGGTATTGGCCCGGCGCTGACCGTCGCCCTGTTGCTTCCCGTCACCTACAACCTCGATCCCACCGCGGCGCTGATCATGTTCGCCGGCATCTATTACGGCGCGATGTACGGCGGATCGACGACGTCGATCCTGCTCAACACGCCAGGCGAGAGCTCGACGATCGTCACGGCGCTCGACGGACACCAGATGGCGCGCAACGGCCGCGCGGGGGCCGCACTCGCGACGGCGGCGATCGGCTCGTTCGTCGCCGGCACGCTGGCGACGCTGGCGCTCAGCGTCACCGCGCCGCTGATGGTGAAGCTCGCGCTCGCGTTTGGATCCGCCGAGTACTTCGCGCTGATGGTCCTCGCCTTCGTGATGGTGACGACGATGCTCGGCGAGTCGCGGTTGAAGGGCTGGCTGAGCCTGCTGCTCGGGCTCACACTGGGATTCGTCGGCATCGACGGCCTCAGCGGCAGCGCGCGCCTCACCTTCGGCATTCCCTATCTGCTCGACGGTATCGATCCGGTGATCGTCGCGATCGGACTCTTCGCGGTCGGAGAAACATTGTGGGTGGCGAGCCGTGGTCCGGCGATCGACGAGTTGCTGCCGGTGCGCGGATCGTTGTGGATGACCGCTGCCGAGTGGTCGCGATCGTGGCGGCCGTGGCTGCGAGGCACCGCGATCGGATTTCCGCTCGGGGCGCTGCCCGCGGGTGGCGCCGAGTTACCGACGCTGATGTCGTACGCGATCGAGAAGCGCCTGTCGAAGCGCCCGGAGGAATTCGGCCGCGGCGCGATCGAAGCGGTCGCGGGACCCGAAGCCGCGAACAACGCATCTGCGGCCGGCACGCTCGTTCCGCTTCTCACGCTCGGCCTGCCGACATCGGCAACCGCGGCGGTAATTCTCGCTGCGTTTCAACAATTCGGCTTGCAACCAGGTCCGCTGCTCTTCGAGCACGAATCGAAGCTGGTGTGGGGCGTGATCGCGAGCCTGTATGTCGGCAACGCGATGCTGCTCGTGCTCAACCTGCCGCTCGTCGGCGTGTGGGTGAAGCTGCTGTCGATCCCGCGGCCGTGGCTCTACGGCGGCATTCTCGTCGTCGCCTCGCTCGGCGCATTCAGTGTGCATCGGTCGGCGGGCGATCTCCTGCTGATGGCGGCGATCGGCATCGTCGGCTTCCTGCTGCGCGCGATCGATGCGCCGGTTGCGCCGGTGATGATCGGCTTGATCCTCGGGCCGGCAGCCGAGCAGCATCTGCGGCGCGCGCTGGCGATCAGCCAGGGCGACTGGACCGTATTCCTGACGCATCCGCTCTCCGCGGGGCTGCTGGCGATCGCTGCCGCGCTCGCCGTGTGGGGCATCTTGCGCAAGGCTCCGCAACGAATAGAATCGAATCATGAAGTTGAGTGAGCTCTTCGGCGGCAGCGACGCCGCGCCCGCGGATCAGTTTCCCGATCCCGCGATCGACATTCCTCCCGATCCAACCGGCACACCGCAATCGGTGGTGCTCGGCGGCGGCTGCTTCTGGTGCACGGAAGCGGTGTTCGTGAAGCTCGACGGCGTGATCAGCGTCGTCTCAGGTTATGCGGGCGGCACCGCGGAGACCGCGGACTACAAGGCGGTATGCAGCGGCACGACCGATCACGCGGAGGTGATCCGCGTGCGGTTCGATTCGAGCCGCATCTCGTTCGGGCAGATCCTGAAGGTGTTCTTCGCGATCGCGCACGATCCGACGCATCTCAATCGCCAGGGCAACGACATCGGGCGGCAATATCGATCCGCGGTGTTCTATGCGGATGAAGATCAACGGCGCGTGTCCGAGGCGTACATCAAACAGCTGAGCGACGCGAAGGTGTTCTCATCGCCGATCGTGACGACGCTCGAGCCGCTCGATCAGTTCTTCGAAGCCGAGGAGTATCACCAGGATTTCGCAGCGAGGAATCCGAACCAGCCGTACGTCGCCGCGGTCGCGCTGCCGAAGGTGAAGAAGCTCGAGAAGGCGTTCAAGGACAAGCTGAAGACATCGCGATAAGAAAAACGCCGGCCGCCCGAAGGCAGCCGGCGTTCAGTCACTCCGCGCGTTTAGTGGACGGCGGCGGTCCCGCCGCCGCTCGTGTAGAGCATGATTCCGCAAGCGCCGCCGGCCTGGGGCACCTGCGTAATATCCCATCGCGTGAAGATCTGCGGCGCGGCAGACGTGCCTTCAAGGTGCGTCATCGTGACGTGATAGAGCCCGGATGACAGGTTGAACTGCCCCTGGCCGCCGCCGTTGTACACGACGTTCGTCTGCGTCATTCCACCGCCGTCCTGCTGGATGATGCCCACGTTGTTGCCGTTGATCGCGGCATTGTTCCCCCACCACTGCACGGCCCACGTGCCTTGGCCGGAGTAGTTGCAATAGATCACGCCCTCGACGTGGTTATTCGCCGTGAACATCGACATCCATCGTCCGTTGGGAATGACGTACCACGCGCCCACGGATCCCGGTCCCGCGGGGCCGGTCGCACCCGTGGCTCCGGTCGCGCCTTGCGGCCCCTGCGCGCCCTGCAATCCGGCCGGGCCCTGCGCGCCCGTCGCGCCAGTGTTGCCCTGCGGCCCCTGAGCTCCCGTCGCGCCGGTGTTGCCCTGCGGCCCGATCGCGCCCTGCGGACCCGTCGCACCGGTCGCACCCGTCAGACCCTGCGGTCCCTGAGCGCCCGTGGCGCCGGTGGCACCAGGTGCGCCCATCGGACCCGTCGCGCCCGTCGCGCCGGTGTCACCCTTGTCGCCCTTGTCACCCTTCTGTCCCTGAGGGCCGATCGGACCAGCGGGACCCATCGGACCTGCCGGGCCCTGTGCGCCGTCAGCGCCGTTCGCGCCCGGAGCACCCGTGGCGCCGGTTGCACCTTGCGGACCTGCCGGGCCCGCAGGACCTGCGGGACCTTGCGCGCCATCAGCACCCGGCGCGCCCGTTGCGCCAGTTGCACCCTGCGGACCTGCCGGGCCCGCGGGACCTGCCGGACCTTGCGCGCCATCAGCACCCGCCGCGCCCGTGGCACCGGTATCACCTTTAGGACCCGCCGGGCCTGCGGGACCCATCGCGCCATCAGCGCCGGCCGGACCAGCAGGACCCTGCGCGCCCGTCGCGCCAGTCGCACCCGCCGGACCTTGAGCACCAGTCGCGCCGGTGTCACCCTTCGGACCCGCGGGGCCTTGCGCACCCGTTGCGCCCGTCGGACCCGCTGGACCCGCCGGACCCTGCGGACCAGCAGGACCCGCCGGGCCGACGTTGCCCTTGTCACCCTTGTCGCCCTTCGGCCCCTGCGGTCCGGGGTTGCCCTGCGGGCCACGCGGTCCGCGCGGACCCTCCGGTCCGGCAGGACCCTGAGGTCCTCGCGGTCCGCGATCGTTGTCGTTGTCGTAACCGCCGCCGTGGTTGTCGCCTTCGTTGTCGCCTTTGACCGCGACCTTCTTGTCGTTGTTGCCGTTCGACGCCTGTTGTGCGGACACGATTGGTGCCGACACCAGCGCGAATACGGCGAGGGTCCAGAGAGCGATCCGACGCAAATCTTTCACACTTGCCTCCTGGGGATAAGGAACGTGTTGCGGCAGCAACCTCCGGGAGATGTGCTGTCAGCTAGGAATGCCTGGAAGTGTGAAAACGTTTCTGAGGATTCGTGCAAAGAGCTGCCGGCCGCCCGAAGGACGACCGGCATGCGAATTGATTTTCGAGCGGGGCGGATTTTAGAACGGCACCGCCTTGTACCACTTGCAGATCATCTTGTAGTAGCCGTTGGTGTCGTAGCCGTTGGTCTGCGTGACGGTGATGTTGATGTCGTTGCCGGACGCGTCGACGCCGAACGCGTAGCCGCCGTTGCCGCCGGACAGTTGCTGCAGCGTGATCTTCGTCGGCGCGGTGTCCCAGTTGCGCAGGAACATGAACTTGCCGTCGAACGCCTGGTTGTTGGTGTCGGAATTGACGTCGTGCGCAAGCGCCGAGCACTCCACGTGACGCGCCTGCCAGCCGGGCAGGTTGAAGATCGTGTGCGTCGCGCTGTCGCCGGGATTCAGCAACGAACCGGTAAACTCCACGACCACGGCGCTGCCGGCGCCTGACTCGCCTGCGGGACCCTGCGGACCAGCCGGCCCCTGCGGACCCTGCGCGCCCTGCGGACCTTGCGCACCCGTCGCACCCGTCGCGCCGGTATCGCCCTTGTCGCCCTTGTCACCCTTCGGACCAGCAGGACCCGCGGGACCCTGAGC
>JADMIO011054742.1_pt1 | contig 63398 bp, 77 predicted proteins | sample 8958161 | NCBI WGS metagenome assembly JADMIO01 (sample SAMN16585339, study PRJNA669376) | soil metagenome | isolation source: Crop rotation soil | place: USA: Cullars Rotation, Alabama | collected 2011
CGGGACGCACAAAACTTCGCCCGGCCAGGGCGTGGTCCCTGCGCATGACCGCCACACTTGGCATGTCGAACAGCGGGTCGCCCTCGACGGTGGTGATCGTTACCGGCAACATCGCGCCAACGGCCACGTCGATGCGGTCCGTCATACGCGCAAACTCATGCGGCTGCGCCACCTGAAGATCGACTTCCACATCCGGATTGCTTTTGACGAAGCGGCCGATCGCCGGAATCATCAGGCTTTTGGCAAGCCTAGGCCCCGATCCCACCTTGAGCCGCGCCTGCACACCGCTGGCCAGGCGTTTGGCGGCCAGGGGCAGTTCGTCCACCGCCACCAGCACGCGGCGGCATTCATTGAAATACTGCGCCCCTTCAGCCGTCGGGCGTAAAGCGTGGCCATCGCGGGAAAACAGTTTCAGGCCGGTGGTGCGTTCCAGGCCCGACAGCAGCCGGCTGGCGGCAGACGGGCTCATGTTGAGGGCCTGCGCGCCCGCCGCCAGGCTGCCGCGCTGCATGATGTGAAGAAACAGCCGGATCGCCTGGATGTTCATTTTACCCCCTCGGCCTTCGCATCTTTGCTCGCTGCTCGCGCGCTCGCGATGCTACGGCCACTCCCCCTTTCCGTGCTTCGCACGAAGGGGAGACGATCCTCTTGTTGCAAATTATGCAACATATCATCGCATCTTTGCATTTTTCACAAGAGGCCGGCCGTGGCTATCTTTGCCACCGTACCGGGGGAGGTTCGGCCATGACCTTGCATGCGACCTTGGAGGAAGGCGCAAAGCGTTTTCCCGACCGCTGCTGGCTGCGGTTCGAAGACGCGGCCTGGAGCTACGCCGAAGGCGATGCGCAAGCCGAGAAAATAGCCCGCGGGCTTGTTCTGCAGGGCATCAAACCCGGTGATCGCGTCGGCCTGCTTTTCATGAATTCTCCCGACCTGGTGTTCTGCTATTTCGCCTGTTTCAAGATCGGCGCTGTTGCGGTGCCGCTCAACACCCGTTTCCAGATTGCCGAGCTGGTCTATGCGCTGAATCATTCCGGCGCGAAGATTCTTGCCGGGCAGTCCGATCTGGTCGCTCCGCTGCTGGAGGCACGGGACCAACTGACCCGGCTGGAGCGTATTTTCGTCGCCGGCGCCGGCTTGCCGGGTACCGAGGCTTTTTCCGCGCTGTCCTCTGAAGCGCCGGCGGATTTTCCGGACGTCGCGAGGGATCAGCTTGCGGTGGTCATGTACACCTCCGGCACGACGTCACGGCCCAAGGGCGTGATGCACAGCCATGCCACGCTCCGGCGTCAGAGCGCCAATTATGCCGACGTCCTGGGCGCGGCGACCTATGAGCAGTGTCTGGTGTCCCTGCCGCTCTGTCATTGCGCCGCGCTCAGCATCTGCCTTCTGGCGGCAACCGAGCTCGGCGGCACCATCACCATCCTGCCGCGCTTCGAGCCTGGCGCCGTGCTGCGCGCCATTCCCAAATACCGGGCCACCTTCGCCGGCGGAATGCCGGTGATGATCAACGCGCTGATCAACTACCCCGATGCGGCAAGCTACGATCTCAGTTCGCTCAAGGTGTTCATGGGCGGCGGGGATTGCGTGCCGCTGGAGATGCAGAACCGCTTCAAGGATCTGTTCGGCGTGGTGGTGGACGAACTCTGCGGCATGACCGAAGTGATGTATTGCAACCAGCCGCTCAACCTGGGCCAGCGCCGGGCAGGGTCCATCGGCAAGCCCTTCGGCGATGTGCGCATTCGCCTGGAAGATCCGGAGGGCAACGAAGTGCCGGACGGCGAGGTCGGCGAGATCGTGATCCATAGCGGCGCGGTGACCTTGGGCTATTGGAACGATCCGGAAAACACCAGGCTGGCGCTGCGCGGCGGCGGCATGCATAGCGGCGATCTGGCGCGGCGCGACGCCGACGGCTATCTGTGGTTTGTGGGGCGCAGCAAAGACATCATCATCCGCGGCGGCTCGAACATCTCGCCGGGCGAGGTGGAAGATGTGCTCTACGCCCATCCCGCCGTCTATGAAGTGGGCGTGGTGGGCGTGCCGTGCAGCGAACTGGGCCAGCGCGTGCGCGCCTATGTGGCGCTGAAGCCGGGCGCAAGCGCGACGGACCGGGAGCTGATGGACTGGACGGCCAAAAGCATCGCCGCCTACAAGGTCCCTGAAAGCATCACGTTCCTTGCCGCCCTGCCGGTCGGGCCGACAGGCAAGGTGGTGCGCCGGGCTCTGAAGGAGATGCTGGCGGCCCAGTAGCTGCCGACAGGCGAGGCCGGACGTGACCGCTTTTGACGCGAGCGGCTTCCTCGGTTCCGCTGAGCGGACATTCAGATGTCCGTCGCCCTTTCGATCTAGTGGCCGACGATAGCCAGTGCGATTGGCTTCCATTCGGGCAGCCGGTAGAGGCTTACGCCCCCGAGCTGGCAGGCCAGTATCCACAAGCCTCCGGCGATATAGGCCGGGTGCAGGCGCTTGCGTGTCATCACGTCATACGCCCCAAGCGCAAGAAGCAGAAGGTCGGTACCAAGATAAAGCCCTGCGAACCTGCCAGCGAAGTCGCGGCCCAACACATGACTGACGCTTGGCCCAAGCCATCGTGAGTAGCCCGCATCCGCAATATAGAACGTGGCCAGAAGGATGAGCCTCTTATGGGCTGACGCATTGCCACGCAAGATAAGGGCGGCGCCCGCCAGTCCCGCAAAGGCCAGCATGTCGGTGAACTCAATCGCCAGGAAGGGCGGGCGACTGAGCCGAGTGCCGAAATTGTTCTTTTCGACGATAATAGAGGCGGCCACACCCGCGACGACCATAAGCGGCGCCAGCGCCATGCCCACCATGCCCAGCTTCCGGTGTATGTCGGCCCTGCGGACGCGGATAAGCAGCACTTGACCTGTCAGCAGCAGGAGCCAGCCAACAAACAGCGCGGCATGAAGGTGAACGATGGGCGGGAAAGGCTGACCGGCTCGAACGTGTTTGAGGATATCGGGCACAAATCCCATCAGGATGCCCAGCCATATCAGCCCGACCAGAACAAGGAAGGCATTGCGATCCCATGCGTGATAGGCGGCAAAGCGCCTGCCTGGATGCTCGCCTGCACCAAAGGGCGACAATGACGCGCCCCGCGCCTCTGCGGTTGTCATGGTATTGCCCCTCTGCCCCGGTCGAAGCTTAGGAAGCTTTTACCCAATTCACAATCGCCCCACCGGCCATGCTTGGCTGCACGCGTCCTGCAGACCCTTCGGACCCCGCAAGGGGACAGGGCTATTGCGGCGTCAGCTTCAGCAGCTTGGAGGCTTGCGGCGTGTCGTCGGTTATGGAGCCGCCGCCGGAATCCGTCAGCACATAGACCGCGCCGTCGGGGCCGACCCGCACGTCACGGATGCGCATCTTCACTTCCATCAGCAGCGGCTCTTCGTTGACGACCTTGTCGTTTTTGATGGTCAGGCGCTCCAGCGATTGGCCGCGCATGGTGCCGGCCAGGATGCTGCCCTTCCATTCGGGGAAAAGATTGGCGTCATAATAGGCGAGCCCCGAGGGGCCCAGGCTGGGCGCCCAGTAATAGACCGGCTCCTCGATGCCGGCGCGGCTCACCGAACCGTCGCCCATCACGGGGCCGGGATAATCGATGCCGTGGCTGATGATGGGCCAGCCGTAATTGGCGCCCTTCTTGATGATGTTCAGCTCGTCGCCGCCGCGCGGCCCATGCTCGGTCTCCCATAGCTGGCCCTGGGAGTCGAAAGTAAAGCCTTCCTGGCTGCGCCCGCCGATGGCCCAGATCTCGGGCAGGGCGCCGGGTTTGCCGATAAAGGGATTGCCGGGGGCAGGTTTGCCATCACGCGTGATGCGCACGACCTTGCCCAGATGGGTGTCCAGGGTCTGCGCCACCCGCCAGGGTGTTGAGGTGCCCGCGTCGCGGTCGCCCAGGATCACATAAAGGAAGCCGTCCTTCGGCCCCAGCGCGATGCGCCCGCCACTGCGCGAGCCAAAGCCGGTATGGGCGTCGTTGGGGGTCGAGGGAATGGAGCGCCAGATGGTGGTGACATCGCGCAGCGCATTGCCCGCTTCATCCAGGGTGGCGCGCGCCACATTGATGCCGCCGATCATGCCGTGATCGAAGGGGAAGTAGGTGAAATAGAAGCGGTGGTTTTTGCCAAAGTCCGGATCCAGCACCAGGTCGAACAGGCCGGTCTCCGGCCAGGTGACGCCCAGCGTGTCCAGGCCCGACAGCGGCATGGAGATGTTCCCCTCGGGCGAGACGATGCGGAAGTGGCCGGGCAGCTTCTCGGTCACCAGGAATTTGCCGTCGGGCAGGAAGGCCAGGCCCCAGGGCGCGTAAAGCTTGCTGGTGATTTCGGTCAGCTTGTAGGGGTGGGTCTTGTGATAGGGCGCGCGGGTCTGTCCTGGGAAGGCCGGCTTGTCGCGGTCATTCTCGTTCTTGCGGGTCTCGACCGGCTGCCCCTCCGTCACGTGCGAGTAGTCGGGCAAGTAGGGCGCCTGGGGGACGGTGGGCGGCGGCGGGGCCGCCGGCGTCTGCGCGAAAGCGCCAATGGCGGTGGACGCGACAAGGCTCAATGCGACGGCAAGCGTGCGGTTCATGATGGAATCCCCTTCAGCGCCCGCGAGACTAAAGGGTTGCCGGGTCGCGCGCATCCCCGAAAAGGTCATGTTGCGGCGCAAAAGCCTGGCGATTGGTTCTGGCCCGCTTCCAGAAGAAAGCGGCAAACAGGCTCAGCATCACCAGCAGGAAAATTCCCATCGCGGCGAGCTCAGCCGGAGCAAGAAAGATCGAACGGTGCATCGCATATCGCACATCGGCAAACATGATGGCGATCTCATACAGAAGCGGGAAGGCACAGGCGTAGAATATCATGGGGTATCTGTTTTCCAGGGCAAGCGCCGGCTCTCCGATCCAGCGATTATAGAGACGGGTCCTTGCCAGCCACCATAAAAGGCACGCGCTCGCCGAGCCGACCAGCGCCCCGCCGATCAAATCACTCGGATAGTGCAGCCCCAGATAGAGGCGCGGCAGGCATATCCACAGACAGGTATAAGCCAGAAACAGAAGGCCGGCGGCACGCCAGAGGATAAGGACTCCAACCGCCAAGGCGAAGAAGAGGGCGGCGGTATCGCTGGGGAAAGAACTCCAACGCTCATAGTTGGGCGAGACCGCAATGGAGGGCAGGTGGTAGAGGGGGTCGGCAAACATCGGCCTGATGCGGAAAGGAATGATGTGCGCCAGGATGCGGGCAATGGAAAGCGCCGCGAAACTGGCCATCAGCATCGCGATCAGGACTTTGCGATGTGGATCATGGCGGCCGCGCATTTCAAACCAGAGCCAGCAATAGACCGCCATGAACAGCCCGCCCTTCAGGAGGTTCGTGTTCTCCTCGATATCCGCCAAAGAATCCAGGAAGCGGCTGCCGGAAAATGCATTCACGGCGTGGAACAGATAATTGTCGAAATTCTGGATCACGGGAAAACCTGTAGCCTGATGCGAGGGCAAGCGTGCGGGGCAGGGAGGAAATCTCCTTCCGCACTCCGCGAGACTAAAGCCCGATTTTCCGGGATGGAAGCAGCCCCGCAGGCGTTAAGGTTGCCTGCGGGTATTCCGGCAAGGTTATGCTGCGGCGCAAAAGTCCGCTGATGCGGCAATTGGTGACCGGTCCTGTGATAAATGTTTTGGATGAACACGATCCTCTATCGCCTCGCCGAAGCCCGCGATGCGCGGCAGCTTGCGGATCTCCGATGGGGCCTGCGCACCGACGACGATCCCGTGTGCGATGCCGGCGCGAAGGCGCGTTTCATTGAGGACTTCGCGGCCTGGATGGCGGGCAGGCCTGACAGGGACCTGGTGCACTGGGTGGCCGAACAGGATGACGAACTGATTGGCGTCATCTCGGTGCGGATCATACACAAGCTGCCGTCGCCGGAAGACATGGATGGCCGGTTCGGTTATCTCACCAACAGCTATGTGCCGCCGCAGCATCGCGACAAAGGTGTCGGTACGGCGCTGTTGGCGGCGGTCAAGAAGTGGGCGGCCGACGAAAGGCTCGAGCTTCTGGTGGTGTGGCCGAGCGAGCGCGCTTATCCTTTTTATCAGCGCGGCGGCTATCGCCGTTATCCAGATCCGGTTGTCCTGAAACTGTGGGAGGGCGAAGGCGGAAATCAACCGCCCAAGCGGGAAGCCTAGCGGGCTTCTTTGCTGGTTTGGGGCGTGTCCGTCTGCACTTCGCGCATCCGGCGAAGCAGGGAATCCAGAAGCGCGGCCCAGTCGAAACGCGGAGCTTCAAGCGGCGCGTCTGTCGCCGTCCTGTCGTCTTTGGTAATCCGGACCAGAGCCTGATACATGGGCGAATGTCCTTCCACGGACGAATCGTAGCGCCCTGCTGTGAAGGTTCGGTTACGGTTCAGGTTGGAAATTGTTCACAATCGTTAATAACCGCGCATCCTGCGGGCGAAGTTCCTTCGCCGTGGCACCTCCTCCAGCGGTTATTTGACCGATGGTCCATCCATGAAGGCGTTCATTTCGCGGATTACATCGGCCTCGTTGGAGCGGTAGATGTAATGGCTGGCATTGGGAATGCGTACGACCCTGGCATTGGGACTCTGCTTTTCGAAATTGGCCGTGCGCGCGACGTCAGCCGCCATGATCTTCTGCATGAAGGGCTTGTCGCAGTTGCGGCCGCATTGACGCGGCTCCGCCAGGATGGCCAGCACCGGCACCTTGGCGGGACCATATTTGCGGGTGTTGTCGAAGATGCGGTTGCCGGCCAGGTCTTCTGGTTTTTGCGGCTGGTCTGAGACCGGTGGAGGGGAGGTGGCCCATGCCTCCGCTGAATCGCTGAGCGCCTTCTGCAGGTTGGGCAGTTCCCCTTGCACCTTCGCGATCAGGGCGCGCATGGCGGCAGGATCGGTCTGCAGATCGAACATCCGGCCGAGGTCGCGCTTAATTGCTGCAGCTTCCACGCTGAGATCCGCCACCGATGGATCGTAAAAGGAATATTGGTAGGTCGCGTCGAGATAGACCAGCCCCGCCACCTTTTCCGGATGGCGGGTGCCGATGGAACTTAATTCCTCGCCGGCGATGGAATGGCCTGCCAGCACCGGCTTTTCGATTTTCAGTGCCGTCATCACCGCCAGCACGTCATCACCCAGCCGGTCGGCGTCGTAATTGGCATCGGTGTCCGGCGGCGACGACGAAAGGCTGAAGCCGCGCCGCGTGATGGCATAGACATGATGGCCGCCGGTAAATTTGGGCGCGAGCGTGTCGAAAGTATGCGCGCTGTTGCCCAGGCCCGACAGGAAGATCAAGGATGGACCATTGCCGCCCCAATCCAGCACTTCCAGCTTGACGCCCGGCTGCACCGTGACGAACTGGACCTTATGCGGCGAGGGATCGATGACCCATGCCGCGCCCTTGGCGGCCCGCGCAAAGGTCAAGGGTTGCGTGCCGCCATAAAAGGTTTTCCAGTTGCCGGCGATGGTCTTGCCGTCACCGGAAAGAGTGCCATCGAAGGCGCCCTGCGCTTTGTCGAGCGAGAAGCCGACGGTAGCGCTGGTCAGGACAATCGTGGAAACGATATTGTTGCGCGGCGCGCCCGGCGCTTCATCGCCCAGATTGTAGAAGTCGCCGGCATAGCCGTGCGCGGTCTTATGGATTTTCAAAACCCGCTGCGGCTTGCCGTCGGCCTGCCAGGTGCCCGCGATGTCGGCGGCGCGGACGGGAAGGGCGAGCGCGGTTAGCGCAACGAATAAGAGCCATGTCCTGATCATGGCAAACCCCTTCGGACGGTCGCCGGAAGCTCTCCTGTCATCCCCGGCGAATGCGAGCGTTAGCGAGCATGAGGGAAGGGGACCCAGGTGGTCAAACCAGGCCCGGTGCCAGGTCATTCCAGCCGGAATTGTCCTTTTCAACCAAGCGGAGCTTCCACGCCCTGTTCCAGCCTTTGATCTGTTTTTCGCGTGCAATGGCATCGTTGACATCGGCATGCGCTTCGTACCAGACCAGAATATTGATGCCGTGACGGCGGGTAAACCCGGGCACGGCCTTGTCCTTATGTTCGGCGACACGTCGAGCCAGATCGTTCGTTATTCCGACACACAGCGTGCCGTTGCGTCTGCTGGCGAGCAAGTAAACGAAACAGCTCATAGGTGGCACCCACCTGGGTTCCCTTCCCTCGCCGCGCGAGGTCGCGCGGCTCGCCGGGAATGACAGTTGAGCTAAATCATTTCTTCCGGTTCAGCCGTTCCAGCAACGGGTTCGCATTCTCGTTGTCGGGATTGGCGGCGAAGGCGTCCTTGGTCTTCTGGTCCTTGGCCACGCCGATCACCATCAGCTCAAGCGGGGCTGCGCCGGCCTTGAAGCTGTGAGTCTGGTTCACGTCTATTGGAATGGCGTCGCCCTTCTTGATGGCGACGGTCTCGCCATTCACCGTGACGCTGCCGTCGCCGCTCATCACATAGGTCGCCTCGCTGAGGCCATCCAGACGCAACGGCGGCACGCTCACGCCGGCCTCGATCAGCATATGATCCACATAGGCCCAGGGCGTGTAGAACACCGATGGCCCCAGCGCCCGGCGGCGCATCACGCCCTTGATATCGCCCGGCTTCAGCAGCGCGCGGTCCAGTTTCATGGTGACGAATTGCGGGATCTTGTCCTTGGGCACGCCCACTCGGTCATCGCCCAGGTTGAAGGCGTCATAAACCTTGGAGGTGCCGACATTGATGTTCATCCACTCCACGTCATGATCGGTGGGATTGTAGATGGCGTGGCTGGAGCCCATGCGGTCGGGCGCGCCGACCGTGCCTTTCAGCAGCGAGGTGCGGCCGTTGATGGTGAATTCCGCCTCGCCGTCGAAAATCACGAACATCTCTTCGCAATGATTGTGGAAATGCTGGCCGATGCCGGAATGGGCATGCAGCACCCCGCGATGCAGGAAGATCATGTTGGTGGAAAGCGTCTTGTCGTTCATTAAGGGCCCGAAATTCATGCTGCCGGCGCCGTCATGCACCGCCTTCAGGTTGGCGGTTTTGCTGACATCGTAGTGGGTGATGCGGGAGGCCAGGCCTTGTTGCGAACCCTGTGCAAATGCTGGCGCGCCGGCGATGGCCCCGGCCGACAGGATCAAGGCAGCCGCGAAAGCATTATGCATTTCCATGATGTTCCCTCCCCACGCGCCATCAAAGGCGTCTTTGCCTCAACCTGCTCATTATGCGGCTTTCGTCGCAAAATGTGCCGCCTTATTATAGGCACTCTGTACGATTATGTGCGGAAATCCAAAGCCATTTTGCAGTCCGTTTCACGGCTGATATGAAAGGCCTGATGTTATTGCCCTTATTTGAAAAGACGCGCGGATGAGCGCGACCGGCTTCAAGGCCGACCTCACCAATTGCGACCGCGAACCGATCCATGTGCTGGGCAACATCCAGCCTATCGGCTTCCTGGTCACCGCCGGCATGGACTGGATCGTGCGCCGGGCCAGCGCCAATACCGCCGCCTTCCTGAATGTGGAGGCCGAGCGGATTTTGGGCGCCCCGCTCACCACCGTCTTCAGCGAGAACGCGCTGCATGCCATCCGCAACCGCATCACTTTGCTGCGCGGGCCGGATTCGGTGGAGCGGCTGTTTCATCTGACACTGACTGAGAACGGACCGCCGTTTGACGTTGCGGTGCATTTTTCCGGCGACCAGATCGTGATCGAGGCCGAGCCCGCCCAGGATTCGGAAATCGAAGCCAGCACCATGGTGCGCGCCATGATGGCGCGGCTGGCGCAAAGCGAAGGCATGGCCGGCTTCCTGCGCGAGGGCGCGCGCCAGGTGCGGGCGCTGACCGGCTTCGACCGGGTGATGGTCTATCGCTTCGACGACCAGGGCTCGGGCGAGGTGGTGGCCGAAAGCGCCGGCCCGGGCATCGATTCCTTTCTGGGGCTGCACTATCCGGCCAGCGACATTCCCGCCCAGGCACGCAAGCTCTATCTGCGCAACATCTTCCGGGTGATCGCGGATGTGAATTCGGTGCCGGTGCCGATCGTGCCGGCGCTGGATGACCGGGGCCGGGCGCTGGACCAGTCGCTGTCGGTGCTGCGCGCGGTCTCGCCCATCCATATCGAATATCTCAAGAATATGGGGGTGGCGGCGTCGCTTTCCATCTCCATCATCCTGGAAGGGCGGCTGTGGGGCCTGTTCGCCTGCCACCATTACGCACCGCGCCTGCCCAGCTTCGCGTATCGCACCGCGGCCGAGCTGTTCGGCCAGATCTTCTCGCTGATGCTGGAAAGCCGCGAGCGGCGGGAATCCGCCGATTATGAAACGCGCTCGCGCGGCGTCGCCGACCGGCTGATGGCGACGGTGGCGCAGGACGCCAGCCTGCTCACCAATCCCGACTGGATCGGCGAGATGGTGTTCGACATCATCCCGGCCGAAGGCGTGGGGGTTTATCTGGACGGCGCGGTGGCGCTGTCGGGCCTGGCGCCGGATCGCGAGCAATTCGGGCAGATCATCTCACTCCTGCAGGAAAAAGCCGGCAGCGAAATCTTCGCCACCAGCGCCATCCAGGCGGTGCTGCCTGCCGGCACCGCTTACGCCGATCGCGCCGCCGGCATGCTGGCGGTGCCGGTATCGCGAAAGCCCCGCGATTATGTGGTGCTGTTCCGCAGCGAGCAGCTGCGCAATGTGCGCTGGGCTGGAAATCCGGAAAAACCTGTAGAGTTGGGGCCGCATGGCGCGCGCCTGACCCCACGCAAGAGTTTTGAGCTCTGGTCCGAACTGGTGAAGGGCCATGCCCTGCCATTCACCGCCGCCGAGTTGCGCATGGCCGAGACCGTGCGCACCGGCATGGCGGATGTGCTGGCGCGCCTTTCCGACGCCGCCGAACAGGAACGCCTGCGCGCCCATGAGCGGCAGGAGATGCTGATCGCCGAGCTGAACCACCGGGTGCGCAATATCCTGGCGCTGATCCGGGCACTGATGGCGCAGTCGCGCCAGTCTGGTGCGCAATCGGTGGAAGGCTTCATCGCCACCCTGGATGATCGCATCCAGGCGCTGGCCCGCGCCCACAACCAGGTCACCGCCGACCGCTGGGGCCCGGCGCGGCTGATCGACCTGCTGGAGACCGAGGCCGGCGCCTATCTGGGCGACAAGCGCAACCGGATGCGCTTCGAAGGCCCCAATCTCTTGATCCATCCCGGCGCCTTCACGGTGCTGGCGCTGGTGATCCACGAGCTGGTTACCAATGCCGCCAAATATGGCGCCCTGTCCGACAGCGGCACCGTGAGCTTGAACTGGCGGCTGCAGAATGGCGACATGATCCTGGAATGGACGGAGCAGGGCGGTCCGGTGGTGGTGGCGCCGCGCCGCCGCGGTTTCGGCTCGACCATCATCGAGCAATCGGTGCCTTTCGATCTGGGCGGCGATGCCGAGGTCGCCTATCGGGTCGGGGGGCTTTACGCCCGTTTCACCATCCCCGCGCGCCATATCGCGGGCGAGGCGGCAGCGGTGTCCGGCGAGGGGCGCAGGCAGGGAGACGGGGTGGAGGCCCTGCCGCTGAAGAACAAACGCGTGCTGCTGGTGGAAGACAGCATGATCATCGCCATGGACGCCGAGGAACAGTTGAAGCGCCTGGGCGCCGGCAGCGTCGTTAGCGCTTCCAACTGCGCGCAGGCGCTGTCGCTGCTGGACAAGGACGCTTTCGACTTTGGCTTTCTGGACGTCAATCTGGGGGCGGAGACCAGCGCACCGATCGCGGCGGCGCTGAAGGCGCGCGCGGTGCCGTTCGTCTTTGCCACCGGCTATGGCGACGGCACGGCCTTCCTGGGGGACTATCCGGCGTCGCCGGTGGTCAACAAGCCCTATGGCGTCGAGCAACTACAAAAAGCGCTGGCCGCAATGGGTGCGCCGTGAGCCTGGCGGAGACGTTCCCGCCGCGCCGGACCCGTTCCATGCGCGAGAGACTGCGCGCCGCCACCGAAGAGATTCATCTGGCGCTGCACCGCGCCGCCCCCTTTGCCGCCATCGCCGATTGCACCGCGACCTGCGAGAGTTACGCCGAGACCCTGGGCTTTCTCTGGCGCTATCACCGCGCCATGGCGGGCTGGTGCGCGGCCGGCGCCGGAGCGTTGGGGCTGGATGCGCGGGCGCATCAGGCGCGGCTGGCGGCGTTGCGGGATGATCTGGCGGTCTTGGGGCGCGATGTGCCGGAGATTGAGGAAGAACCGGCGCGTGACGGGGCCTTTGCCGCCGGCGTGCTTTACACCGTCCAGGGCTCGACCCTGGGCGGAAAGGTGATCCACCGCCAGCTTGACGGCCTGCTGGAGGGCGAGGGGGGCCGCAGCTTCTTCAAGGGCAGCGCCGAGGATGGCCTTAACTGGCGTCTGTTGTGCGAGAGGCTGGAGCGGCAGAGCGACGGGGCGGGGATGGAAGCGGGCGCGCGTCATGCTTTTGCCCGCTTCTCCGATATGCTGGCCTCTGGCTGAGGCCGTAAACCTCCGCCTACGGAGGAACCCATGGCCATCCGGCAACTCATTCCTGGACTGCTTCTGCTTGCCGGCATGATCGGTCCTGCCGCCCTTGCCGCGCCGATACCCATCAGCGCGGTCGCCTCCATCGCCGAGATGCAGGGCCTGAATGGGGTGGCCATGCCGGTGGTGCAGGTGCTTTCTTATTATCCGGGGCTGAACCGCGGCGGCGGGCTGTTCGTCTGGGACGCGGCATCGGGCAATGCGCCGGACAGTTGCACCGTCTTTGCTCCGCAAAAGCAGGCGGCCGGACAGAAAGGCCGCTGGGTGCGCCAGCTTCCGGGCGCGCTGGATGCCACCATGTGCGGCGCTTACTGGGACAACAACCATGACGATGCCGCCGCGCTGACCCGCGCCTTTGCGGCGGCCTCAAACCTGCGCGTCATGCTCAGCCTGCCGGGCGGCGCGGCCAAGGTTTGTTCCAGCGTGAAGGCGGCGCAGGGGGTAAGCGTGCACGGCCAGGGCATGAGCACCAATGGCGCCAGCACCCCGGGCGCTACGCTGGTGAACGGCACCTGCATCAAAAGCGGCTGGGTTTTCGACATCACCGCGCCCGCCGGCGCCGGCCCTATGGAAGCGCCCAAATATTACGACATGGAGATTCAGGCAGGCAGCAACAGCAATCCCGGCGGCTGCATCCGCTGGAACGATGTGAGGGGCGGCTTTGTCGACGGGCCGGGCTCGCAGCTCTACATGATGCATCCCCAGGCCCAGCGCATCTGGTGCGACATGCCGGCCGGCGACAAGATCGGCTTCGAATGCAGCAAGTGCTTCAACGGCGACTTTTCGCTGAACAGCACCACCGGCGGCAAACATGGCATCTCGCTGGAAGGCTCGGATGTCATGTGCATCGGCTGCGCCGGGCCCAACCGCTTCGCCTATGCCACCGACAGCCTGGTGCGGATGGTTTCGCACGGCACCTTCGGCAATATGGACCGGGTGGTGGGCAACGAGATCCTCTATCCCACCGACACGCACCAGCGCTACGACTCGTTCATCTATGACGCCACGCGTTCCTCCACCATCGAGGGCAACCATATCGAGGGCATCATCCCCGGCGTGCAGAGCGCCATCCATGTCGTGGGCGGCTTCAGTCATGCCATCGAGAACAACGATGTCGCGGTGCTGACCGAAATCGGGGCCCTGGGCCCCAGATCCGCGCCGCACTGGCTGGTCACCGAAGGGCCGTTCGTGAATTTCCGCGCCTTCAACAATGGCTGTGAGGGTTGCATCCTGGGACCGGCGCTGTTCCGCAACCAGTCGGCGGACTTCAATGCCGGCGGGGTGCGCCAGGTCATCACCCATGGCGGTAATGCGGTGAACGGCGATGCCGGATTTCCCTGAAGGCAGGCCGTAAGCCGCACGCTCAGATCGAATACCACTCCGCATTTTCGGAGATCAGCTCGAACGGGATGCCGGTCACGGGAGGGACGACATATTCCGACGCGCCCAACAAGCCGTCGCCATGCTCGCCATCCTCGGCCAGGGGCATGACAATGCGTTCGCCTTCGACAACCTTTCCGGCGGCGCGGAACAGCGGTCCGCGGCAGCGATAGATCGCCGGCGTGGTCACGATGCGGGCGAACTCGGCCTGGGACTTCTCATAGATGTGCGGAGGATGCAGTTCTTTGAGAGTCGTGCCGCGAAAGCTGTGCCCGGTGGCCACCATGATCCGGTTGCCCGCCAGCCGGCCGGTGAATTCGCCCGTTTGCGGGTCATACTTGAAAGACCATAGCCGCGTCAGATGCGGCCCGATGGCCGAAGGCATCAGGTCCGCCCAACCCGGCAGGCGCTTGTTCGAACGCACCTCATGCCAGTGAGTGGCAATGGCCAGAAGGGCCGGCGATTCTATGCGGCTGATGAAGGCGCTGAAATCGGACATCGGCTCCGGCGCATGGTTCGTTGGATCCATAAGATATATTAAGGCGCGCACCCAGTTAAGGAACCCTATCGGCTGCGGTGCGGCCGTTCATCTAACGCTGTAATCATGTCGGCGCCGTCATGTGCCGGGGCGCGGCGGCGGCCGCAACTGGGCGCGTATCACAAGCTTTGCGCGACCATGCTTATCAATGACCTGACTGAACGTCAGCGCAAGCGGTTCATCTGACATTTCGTAGCCTGCCGGCGCCAGGGAATCAGGCTGGAATAGAAACTGTTGCCGTGCGCAAAACGGAATGACGCATTCACGCCGGGTTGCTGAATGATTCATTCATGCCGGGTTCAGGCAGCACCTCTCATGCTGGCGCGGATGAGTGACTGGGCAGACATGGCGATCCTGTATCGCGTGCGCGCGTCGGTTTTCCGGCTGCGGGCGGAGTCCGCCAGTACCGCGGAAGAGCGCGCCGCCTATCAGCGCATTGCCGAGCAGTGGACCCAGAAAGCGGAAGACGCCGCGCGGGACGCGGCGGTCTCCATTTAGCGGTCGCCTATTTCAGGGTGACTTATTTCACGATGACCAGGGCCAGAGTGGCGCCAAATCCCGTCAGCATGGGAATGGTATCGCCGGCCAGCACGGCCTGATGGGCGGCGGCCGGATGAGCGGCAGGCTGGACCGGTTTGGCGACGCCGCGGGACGAAAAGCTGCTGGAGCCCAGCATCAGGCAGATGGCCGCGGCCAAGACAGGCTTCATTGGTGCTCTCCACGCGGATAGCACCCCCCATGCCCGCAATACCGGCAGTTTCGTTCGCGGCCTCCGCCTTGCCAACCCAGCCCTGCGCCTCGCGGTTAACAAAGGATGAGAGCAAAGCGCGCAATCGATTCAGATAAGGCCGGGCTCTCAGGGTGTGGGCGGCGGTTCTGCGGGGATCAGCCGGGCAAGCATTTCGCGGCGGTTTTGGAGGTTCTGCTCCAGCAATCGCTGCATGGTGCGCGCTCCGATCGAAGGATGCCCGTCCCGTTCCAGCTGGAACACGATCTTGCGCTGTAGCGCAAGGTCAGCCTCGGCTTCCACGACGAGTTGCAGAGCATCCTGCAATTCATTCCGGCCTGCCATTGAGCCCCCAATGGAGTGCGCGGCTCTCTTTTATCATGGTTAAGAGCGTGCCGCGATGCCGGTCACGGGCTTTGAGCAGAACAAAGCATGACATAACAAATCGTCAGCTTAACCTTTGGCGAGTTCATGACCTGTTCGCCAACGGATGTTGCAGCCACTGACAGAAAGTCGGCGCTTCTGTCCTTTGGACTCCGCCTGTGGCCGCGATATCGGGATGCACATCGCGCGTCACCTGGCCGGCTTTGCCGACCGGCGGCGCGACGACGAATTTTAGGAGTTCATCCCGGCAGGTTACTCAGCCGGTCGATGCTGAAATAGGCGGTGGTGGCGCCGCCATTGTTGTTGTTGAGATTGCCGCAATGGGAGTTGGTGTTGCCCAGGCCGACGCAAAGCCGCAGCTCCATCACCGGCAGGTGACTGTTCAGCCCCGCGACCACCGACGAGCTGGAATAGGATGAGGTCGCCATCAGCCAGCCGCTGAATTGCTGGCGGCCGGGTGTGCTGTCGGCCGCGGCGGTGTCGGTGACGGTGATGCTGTACCGGGACGACTCGTCCGGATAGGTCCAGGTCTGCAGGGCGCTGAGCTCGTTGAAGTAGGTCTGCAGGTTTGTCGCCAGCACCGTGTCCTTCACATTGGTGTTGGGAAAAAGGCAACTGCTGCAGAACTTGCTTTTGGAAATGCGGCTGAGGGCATAGTTGAAATTGCCCATCTCCGCCCAGTAGGCGCGGGAGCGGGCGAGCGAGCCTTCCACAGCGCGCTGTTCCACCAGCACGCTGCTGGTGACAATGCCGGCAAAGCCGATGGCGACGATCGTGCCCACCATCATCACCACGATGAGGGCATTTCCTCTTTGGCTTTTCAGCGCATCGCTCATGCGCGGGAAAAGCTAGGCGCCGGTAATTACCGCGCACCTAATTATGCGATGAGAGTTGGTCCGCAAGCGCACGCATCGCGCATAAAAACCATCGCGCGATCATCATTTGTTTGCTGCGCGTGCGCTTTCGTATCAATTGTTGCTTCGTACGATTTCGCGCATACCGGAACGATCACAGGATTGAAGGATTGGACTACACGCAGCAAAGAACTCAGGAGCGGCCATGAGCACACTTCTTATTGTCATCCTTCTGGTCGTGCTTCTGGGTGGCGGCGGATTCGGTTACAGCCGTTGGGGCGCTGGCGGCGCCGGCGGCATTCTCGGCCTGGTGCTGGTGATCTTCCTGGTGCTGTGGCTGCTCGGCGCGCTGGGCGTGCATCACGCTTAAGCGACGGGACTGTCCAATTCCGCGCCGTCGCCGTCGATCACCCGCACGACCGCGCAATATTCCTTGAGTATGGCAGCGGCCGCCAGCGCATGCTCGCGGCTTTCATATTGAACTGTCAGGGTATCGGGGCGGGCGGCATCGCGTCTGGCGACCAGGGTATAGATTTGTTCCATGACAGAGCGCGGTGCTGTTTCGCGGCGCTAGACTACGGAAAAATCCGGCACATGCCAGCACCTGATCGCGCCAAGGTTAAATCCGGCGTTCTTGTGGCCGCGCGACTACCAGCTTGGATTTTCGGCGTTCATCGCCAGATGATGCCACTGCTCGGCCAGCTTCAGGAACTGTTCCCGAGCTGCCTGGTCGGCCGCCACTTCAGCCTGCCGTAACAACTCAGCGGCTTTGGTCCGATAAAAAGCAGGGGTCCCCGGCAGGGCCGTGTTTTGTGACAATGCTTGCTCCTGCCTCCAGCGTACAGACAATGTGGAAACCCTTGAATTGTTTCTACAAAAATTGTGACAGACACGGAACATGGCGAGGCCAGAGGGCGTTGGTTTTCACAGAAACCTTCGGGAGAAAATCCATGGCTACCAATGCCCCGGCCGGTGATGGCCATCGCAATGGCGCTGTGCGTAAGCGCTCGCAGCTCAAGACCAAAGTGATGGGCGAGGAACATTTCACCAAGCGCAGCAAGGCGACCGGCCAGTTCATGGCGCAGAAAAAGGATAGCGGGAAGTTCAAGGGTGTGCGCAAGGAATCGCGTCACTGATGGCGGAAAGCCAGCCCGCCGCCAGGATTTCCGACCTGACGGTCGAACTCGATTCGGTACCGGTGGATACGCCGCTGGGCGAGGTGGTTTGGGCGACGGTCGCGATCACCTATGTCAGCGGCGGCGTGGAACCGAGCTTGGCCATGCGCGTGCCCGTGCCTTGGAGCGAACCGGATAAGGAGCGGGAGGCGTTACGGCGTGCGCGCCGGTTGATCGATCATGCCTGCACCTTTCCCGGGCTGACCGGCACGTCGCCCGACATTCTGCAAGACACGGTGCTTGAAGGACTGACGCAGGAGTTGGGAATCACATCACCGACCAGCCGGCCGACACGCCGGCGGCGCTAGTGTCCCGATTCCGAAATTCGCATGATCTCGATATCGGGCTCTGGGCGAACTTCGGAATCGAAATACACTAGCAATCTATTGACTCTAGTGTCGTTTGGTTTCGAAGTTCGCTTCGGCGTCGATATCGACGATATGGCGAACTTCGAAACCACGACACTAGGTTGCGGTGTTCACAGGCGCGCGCGCCGCGCCTGGCGCATCGAGTGGTACGGTCCCGATCACGGCCAGCGCACAGAAGATCGCCACGATGAGACCAAGGAGCAGCCATCCCAGGGGACGGAGAGTACGATAGCGTCTGTTCATTGAGCCACCCGGCGGCGATTTCATTCACCATACGGAACGATCAACTCCCGCGAACAGTTGGTGCTGTACAACTCCAGGAGAATGAAGATGGCGAACGACAACAAGCAGTCTGGTCAGCAGGGTTCGGGACAACAGGGCCAGGGAAATCAGAGTTCTGGCCAGCAGGATCAGCAGAAGATGGGTCAGCAGTCCGGCCAGCAGCAGCGCCAGGGTGGCCAGCAGACAGGCGGCCAGCAGTCCGGCGGCCAGAAGGGAAGCAGCGGTCAGGAAGATCAGGATTCTGACAATCAGAATACTGGCGGCCAGTCGGGCCAGAATACCCAGCGCTGAACGCCCTCCAGCGCGTGAGAGCCCGTCGCCCCGCCCGGCGATGGGCTCTCTTCTTATGAGCCCTTGAGCGGACACCAGCTTTCATTTTCGGCGAGCAGTTCGATGGGGCCATCGAGATATGGATCCATGAACCAGGACGCGCCGATGATGCCGTCGCCGGTGCGGCCATCGCTGGCCAGCGGCAGCGCGATGCGTTCGCCTTCGATGATCCGCCCCGCCTGTTTGTAGAGCCGGCCCGAACTCTTGTAAGCGGCGGGTTCGGTCACCACCCGTGTCAGGGCCTGATACACCCACAGATAGATCGCGCCGGTATGGGCAAGCTCCAGCGGCAGGCCGTGGAAGCTTTTGCCGAAGGCCTTGGTGATCTGCTCGCCGGACAACTGCCCGATGAATTTGCCCGTCTCAGGATCATAGGCATAGACCCAGATCAGCCGGGCCTGTTGCGGCAGCCCTTCCAGCCGCAGCGCTTCCCAGGAGGGCAGCAGCGCGGAGCCGCGGGCTCCATTCCAATGCTGCGCAATGGCGCGCAGGGCAGGGGCCTGGACAGAGGCAAGGAAGGCGTCGAAATCCATTTGTCTCATCAATTCTGGCGGCCACGGATTTCTGCCAGAGCCCGCGTCACCGCATCGATCACCGCCTGCGGCTGGTCGTACTGGATGTAATGGCCGGTGTTTGGCACCACGATGTTGCTGCCGTGGGTGGACAGCGCGGCCAGCCTGTCATGGCCGGCTCCCCAGGCCCGGTCGATCGCGGCGCTCTGTTCTGTGGTGAAACCCGGATTGCCTTGCGGATTGCCGCGGGTCAGCACGATCAGCGGCTTGTCGCCGAAGCTGGCTTTGACCGCCTCCAGCTCCTTCTGGTCCACATTCCTGTCGGTTTTGGTGGAGAGGAAATTGTCGAACTCCGACGCCTTGGTCAGCAGATAGGACGGCCGCGAATTCTGTGCCTTCTTGAAGGCGGCCAGATCGGGCGGCAGCCGGCGGTCGGTGCCGGCGCAATCGGCGGGCAGGGGCGCGGGCAGCGTGGCGCATTCCCTGATGCGCGGGACCTGCGCGTGAAGGGCAGCCAGGAGATCATCGGCGGCCTTCTGCGGCGCGCCGGCCGCGATCCCGGCCGCCGACAAGGCATCCCACTGGTTGGCGAAAGACGGTTCGACCAGAACCGCGCCCGCCAGGTCGCCGGGATGTGTCGCCTCCAGCAGCACGCCGTAAAGACCGGCAATGGAATGGCCGACATAGAGAATGGGCGTCTTGATCTTTGCTGCCAGCAGCAAGGCATGAAGGTCGGCGGCGCTGGCGCGCGCGTCGGATGGACCGCGGCGCGGGTCGCTGAAGCCGAAGCCGGCGCGGTCATAGGCGCAGGCGCGGGTCAGTTTGGCCACCTCGCCTTGTACCAGCCGCCAGACCAGTGCGCTGTCGCCCGCGCCGGAATCGAAGAGCACCGTGGGACTGCCTGTGCCCATGCAGGACAGATTCAGCCGGCGTGGACCATCAACCGCGACCAGTTTGCCGGCATGCATGTAGAAGCTGTCCGGCACGGAGGCTGGTCCCGGTGCCGGGACGGGCGCGGCGCCGGCCGATACCGCCGACAGCAGCAGGCTCGTCAAGGCTTTGGCCAAGGCCGTGCAGAATCTCATCCCGCGCCCATTTTTCCCAGAGCTTATCCGGGCTGGAGCAGCCCGCAAGCCTGCTGACTGGAAGTCAGTGGCCCCCTCTCAGGTGTTGAATGCCCGGCATTGCAACTTCGTCCCAATAGGAACAGGCTTGATGCCTAGCCGACATCACCCTCGTTACGGCATGCATTCCAAAAAAACATCGGGAGGGAAGAATGAGTGAGTTATCTGCCGCAGCAAGAGCACTCGCCGTCATTTTGGCTATCGTGTCAGCCTTCATCTCTGTTCCCCTGACCGCCCCACTGCTTCTGATCTTTGGCGGCATTGCAGCGATCCGGAACACTTCGGAAAAGAACGCCCGGAATTTTCTGATCACCATCGTTCTTTTGCTTGGCGCCAAGACGCTTGAAGTCCTGCCCTATGTGGGGACCTATCTGGCGACAATCTTCGCGTCACTGGGCATCGCCTTTGTCGGCGCGTCCATTGTCGCCATCGTCATCACGCTTGTCTTGCGCATCAAACGGGACTGGGTGAAGTAGCTCGCCGCTGGTTGTGGAGGTTACTTAACCTCCACCAGCATCGCGTGGATCGTGCCGCCGGCGGACGCGAAGGTTCGCTGCTGGCCGCCGGGCAGGAAAATCGCCTGGCCGGCTTCATAATGCTGCACCTTGGCGGGCTGGCCGGGCGCGGCGATGGAAAAGTCGCCGCCTTCGGCAAAGGCGACGAACATGTCGCGGCCATCGAAGCCGGACGTTCCATCCGCGCCGGGTGACCAGGCGCAATCCCAGATGATGACGTGGTCATTTTCGACGACTTTGGTCTGGGAAGCGGCGTAAATGCCGGCAGGAAGCCCGCTCGTGTTTGCCGCCTCCGGGACATGCCTGTCCTTGATGTCGATCACCACCGTGTGGCGGCCGGGATCGGTCGTGGACATTTCCTGGTGCGTCAGGTCCTTGGGCAGAAACCACATGCGGTTCTTGATGACGGGATGCAGACCGGATTTTCCGTCCGGCTGGGTCACCCGGATGGTCGCGGTGTTGAGATCGAGCCCTGCAAAGAAATAACGGTGTCGGTGCAGCGGGGTCGGCTGGTCTTTGGGATAGACGACGTTATAGGCCGCGCCCCGGTCATTCTCGACCAGCAAGGTGGCGCCGGGGCGAGGCCAGCCGGGCGGAAGCTCTTTGGCGGGCTGGGCAGTGCCGGTTCCCACCGCCAATACGAGCCCTATGGAACTGAGAATGCAAAGTTTCATGGCTGCCTCTCGACGCACGGAACTTTGAGAAAGTTGCATAGCGCAGGGAGCATTGCGAGCCCGCCCGGCGCCAAAACCTGCCCGGAGGGGCTGGTACGGATCGGGAGGCGGCATACATCATTAGGATTGCAGGTAGTTGAGAGGCAGGCATGAAACTCATTCCGGCCATCGCCGCGCTGGCGCTGTTTTTCTGTCCCGTCCCTGTGCTGGCCCAAGGCGGCCCATCGGTTGCGTTTGCCCAGGTGACGGGCGTGCCCATTCCGCTGAACAGCGTCAGCGGCAGGTTCAGTTCGCTCAATCCGCTCAACCAGCAAAGCTGTCCGTATAAAAGAGTGAGCGGGCGGGTGGTCTCGCCGCGGCTGATCCTGGTGAAGGACATGTCCTGCGGCCGGCCGGGTCACGACAATGTGCTGGTGAATGTCGAATTCGCCAATCCCGCCGATGCGGCGCAGATGGTCACGGGGCGGCGGGTTACGATCGCCGCCACGTTCAAACATGCGGAAGAGGACCGCGATCCCGTTTTCGTCGCCGAATTTTTGATCGCGGAGAAGGCCAAATTCGTCTCCGGCGACCGGCTGGATACGTCGGCGCCGCCCGCCCAGGCCTTCACCAGCTACATGCTCTGCCAGCCGCCGGAGCTGGATGCGCTGGCCAGCAAGCTGGGTCACGAGATGTGTGTGCAGAACACGGTGGTCGCCGATCTCGCGGGCTGGGCTCCGTCGCTTGAGGCGGCCGCGCGCACGCCGGCCAAGCTGAAGCCGGAGGAAACGGTGCCGGGTGATGCCAACGCGATCTCCTGCCGGCTGGATCCGGGCGTTTCGGACCGCAATCTGTCGGCCATCGCCTGTGCCCGCAACAGCTATTGGGCCTGGTACAAGGCCAAGTGGGGCGATCCCCTCGACGCGACCCTGGCCCCGGCATGACGCAGACGGCACGGTCACACCCATGAGCCTGGCGGAATTTTCGCATCATCATGGGCCGGCGCGCGGCGATCACGACAGGATTATCGCGGGGCTGCTGACGGGGGCGCTTTATATTCTTTTTGCCTTCTTCGCCTGGCTGACCTGGAGCCACGGACCAAGGCTGACCGAAAGAGCGGAAATCATCGCCTCGCTGCTGCCGGACGCGCCGACCAAACGCGCCATCGAGCCGTTGCCGCCGTTTTTGGCCCACATCACCAAACCGCGCGCCGAAAAGGCCGCGCTCCCGGTCTTCACCATCGCCTCCGGCGCGCCGCCCCAGGCGCCCGCGCCGCTCGCAGCCTCGGCGGCAAAGACCTCGCCCATGCTGGGCGGCACCTCCGGTAACGGGCCGATGGGGCAGGCGGCTTCGGGCAATGGCACCGGCGGCAATGGCAGCGGCTTGGCCGGCTGCATCGATCCGGTCTGGATGCGGGCGGTGACCGAGCGGGTGCGCCAGTTCTTTTATTATCCGGGCGCGGCGCTGGCCGTGCACAAGACTGGCGTGGTGATGGTGCATTTCGACGTGCGCCGCAACGGCCAGATCGAGACGGTGGCGATCGGCAAGTCATCCGGCGATGCGGAGCTCGACAAGGCCGCCACCGACATCGTGCAGAAGGCCCAGCCTCTGCCCCCGATTCCGGACCGGATGCATACCGACCGGGTCATTGGCGATTTGCCGATAAATTTTGGGGTACGCGGTTTCAGCGGCGGCACCAGCGCCGGCAATTGCCGGTAGCCCGGGGCGTGGCGCGGGTCGGAGAAAAGGCGTATTCTCACGGTGTCTGTTCGGCTTGAGGATGCAGCGATGCGCCATGCCATTGCCGGAGCCCTGTTCGCCTGTCTGTTTTCGCCGGGAGCATCGGCGATGCCCGTTTCGGCCCCGGCCGATCCCGTGATCATGCCGGACACTCCAAGCGGCACGGGCGATCCCAACACGATGGTTTGCCGCGCGCCGCAAAGGGTCCCAGACAGCGACCGGCTCGGCCCGAAAATCTGCGGCATCAATCGCGAGTGGTGGCAGTTGACGGCGCATGGCAAGGACCTTGCGCCGGACGGCACGGTGATCGACAGGCCGATGGAATGGAGCCCGAAGGGTCACGGCAATCCGGATGCGGTGACATGCCGAAAACCAAAATCACTTCCGGAACCGGGCTTTAATCTCGGTCCTGAAGTCTGTCAGACCAACCGATTCTGGGCGGATCTGGTCAAGAACTACAAAACAGTAGATGCGTATGGCGTCGTCAGTGGTGCGGCGTGGCCAGCGATACCGACCGGCGGGGGTACGGGCTATGTGGACCCGATGGCCGGATACCGCATGGGCGGACCTTAGCCGGATTGTCTGTTGCGGCCGGAACTCGCAGGTCCGGCTGGCGGGGCATGTTTACATCGTCCCCCAACGAACGATACCTTGTATCGCTCATGTGATGCGCGCCCGGCCCCGGGAACGCGATCGTGCCCCTTTACGGAACGGACTTCATCTTCATGGCATACCCTCAAGACGTGCACGTTGTGAAATTGCTTCGCCTGGCCTGCGAAATTGCCGACGCCAAGGGCGCGTCCCTGTTCCTGGTGAACGGCGACGTGCTGCAGCCCTATGTCATTTACAACCTCCCCGAAGATTATGTGGCGGGCATCGGCGAAGTCCGCGTCGGAAGCCAATGCTGCGGCCGCGCGGTGGAAGCCAAAAAGCCCTGGATCGTCACCGACATGCTTCAGGATCCGCTTTTCGCGGAAGGGCGCGCCGGCGCTTCCAATTCGCCGATCCGCGCGGCCTTCTCGGTGCCCGTGTTTCAGGGCGATGCGGTGATCGCGTCGCTGGCCTGCCACTACACCGCGCCGCATGTTCCTTCCGCGGTCGACATCGACCGCAACGAACATTTTGCGCGGCTCATCGCCATCACGCTGAAGGGCAGGGGGATCGCGGTCCCTCCGTCGCCGATTTTCGTGACGCCAACGGAAGGCCTTTCGGTCGCCGCAGTGCAGAGCGCCTGACGGCCATGCTCATTTCCGGAAAATTTCGGGACGCCTGTGTTATGGAACGGTCGAGTTCCAATCGCGCGATATCGTGCCCTTCATCAAAGCCGCTTCACATTTGTTGATGGCGTGATGGACTTGCGGTTGCGCGGTCCACGATGCGCACGCAGTCGCCGTCCGTCGACTTCTGGCCGGCGCAACTCCCGCCTGCTCTTATCTTATCGCGCAGACGCTATATAGACCGACAGACCACGTGCGAGTACGACGCAATCAACGCTGATGCGCTTCGATTTCACAGATCGTGCCCGGATCAATCGCCAGCAGCGCGCTGTCGGAACCATCGTCCTTTCGTCTCGTTAATCTCGCGACCTGTCGGATGGCCGCAAACAAAGGTGACAAGATGAGAAGGTTCCACACTGCGCTTGGACTGAGTTCGTTTCTCGCTATCGCAGGGGCCGCCTTGATGGCGCCCACGATCCCCGCCGCCGCTGCCGACGAAGGCTATGTCGCCTGCAATCAGTACGGCAGCTGCTGGCGTGTGCATGAGCGGTATGCCTATGGGCCGGACGCACCGATCACCTACTACCATTCCGATTGGTACGCCGCTCACCAGCATGATGAGCATGTCCGCTGGCTCGCTGACAATGACCGCGGATATTATGACCGGGATGCACATTGGCATCCGGATCCCGCCGCTCGTGCGGTGAAGGGCGGGATGACCGGCGCCGGCGTCGGCGCGGCCATCGGGTGTCTCGTGACGCTTCCGGTCGGGTGCGCGCCCGGCGCCGCGGTTGGCGCGGCCGTCGGCGGCGGGACCGGCGCTGTCGCAGGCGCAGCCTCGACGCCGCACCGCTAGTCCGATCTCGTGCCGATTGGCGCGGGGTGATTTCAGTGTTCTGAGAGTGGAGAGAAGGCCCGGAGCTATCCGGGCCTTCTCTTGGTCGTGCTTAAAGAGCGGCTAGATCGCGGCGCTCTTTGCCTCCCAGTCGCCCAGGCGAATTTGCGGAATTGTGAGGTGGCGCGTGAAATGAGCCACCGGCGCATAAGTCTTCACCGATACGCGAATGTTGGCGAGTTGCGATGCGTCCACCGGATATTTCGCCAGCCCCTGGGGATCGCGGAAATGCAATTCCCCCCGGAATCCGAACATCGCATTGGGAATGAAGTGCGCGGTGACCAGCGGGTAAAACCTGTTGCAGAAACTGTAGGGCGGATTGCGCTGCCCGGTGACGGCGTTTTCCAAAAACGCCGTGCCGCAGGTGACGTTGCCACCGGTCTTCAGGCAGGAAATCTCGATTTCGTCGCCATCATCGTCGATTTTCGTCTTGCACAGTCCCAGATGCGCGATGGGCTTGTCGCCATTCACCCCCGCGATTGTGCCCGAGGCGTTCAGGTGGAACAGGGTCAGGGAATAGTCCACTTCCATGCGCACGGGCTGATTTCGCACAAGCTCATAAATCCTGTGGGGCAGGGCGATAAGCTGATGGGTCTGGACGTCGCCGCCTTTTGTGGTTCGCACGGGAAGGTCGTCGACAAAGGTCGGCGGCGCGTCGACCCGGTTTGTCGCTTGCGGCTCGCCAACCGCCAGCCCGCTATAAAGTGTCGTACCGTCGCGCCCGATGATGCGGACGTAAGCGCGATCGTTCAGGACGATCGATTCCGGCGCCAGGCCCGATAGCCGCACCGGCATCCATATGGAATTGGCCTGGGTCCCCGGCTGCAACCCGATCCGCCCGATCTTGGGATCGAAGGCAAGCGTGACGGCTTTTGCCGCGTCAGGATCGGCCGACAGCCAGCTCTGGAATGCAAAAGCGGACGACCAGGGAATACAGGCAGCCAGAGGAAGCAAGAGAAGCGCGCCGAGAGAAATCATGCGCGCGCGCCTGGTCGCACGGTAAAAATACTGCAACGGAATCACGACCGCCGCCACCGCCAAGGCGATCAGGTTCCAGGCCTCAAACAGCATCTCTCCATTGCCCATGGTGGCAAAGGCCGGGATCCTCGGATTGCCGCCAATCACGGAAATGATGCCAATCCGGACGATGACAACGGTCACGCAGATGGCCAGGAAGGCTCCGACAGCTTCGATGAAGCTTGACGTCAGGGCGGCGAGCCCCAGCACCGGCAGATTGAAGTAGAACAGCAGATAGACGCCTCGGGTCAGCGCGGCAGAAAATGCGTCCGCGAACGAAAAACCCATGGCCATGCAATGAGCCATGTCCACCAACAGGACCGGGCCGTTGACGGCCACCAGCACAAACAGAAGCTTTTCCAGAACCAGATCGCGCCGGGGGATGGGCCTGACCAGCCAATCCTGCCGGTCGCCGGGCAAAACATCCTGATGCACGGTGGCGACGATCAGCGCGCCTGTTCCCAGCAGAACCGCGGCGGGGAAAACATTGGCGATTTGCGTAAGTTCGCGTATTCCGAAAAAGCCTGATATCAGCCAGATCAGGGCATTGATAATATGCATGGCGGCAACGACCGCCACCAACGGCCAAAGAAGCATCCAGTCTTTTTTGAAGATGCGCCAGATCATGACAGCGCGCTCCTGTGGCGGGTCGCCCGGGCCAGGGTTGTGAAGATCGCCCGCAATCCCATGGGCCGCGCGTCGATGCCGCGCACAGGACCGAAAGCGGCCATCACCTTTGCCGCGAGACGATCCTCGGCATAAGCCGTGTCGACAAAACACAAGACGCTGCCCGCCGCTCGCATATCGAGCCATTCTTCCGGCGCCTGGTCGGGCACCCGGGCTGGGCCATCCAACGCCACATGCACCTCGCGGAGGCGCTGCATCAGGTCATCCATGGATTCCTGGAACAGAAGCGTGCCGCGGTCGAGAAAGGCGATGTGCGTCGCCACCCCCTCGATTTCCGACAGTTCGTGCGATGAGATCAGGATCGTGGTTTCGCCCGCCTGCCGCAGCAGGCCTTCCATGAATTCGTCGCGCACCAGCGGGTCCAGGCCGCTGAACGGTTCGTCCAGCACCAGAAGCTTCGGCCGGAAGGACAAAGCGCAGGCAAGCGCCATCTTCATGCGCATGCCATGCGAGAGGTCCCTGATCCTGCGATCCGGCGGGAGGAGGAACTGATCCAGAATTTCGGCTTCCAGCGCCCGGTCCCAGGTCGGATAAAAGCCGCGCAGGTAATCCAGATATCCGGCGACCGTCATGCGGCCCGGCATCTTCTGGTTTTCCGAGACATAGCCGATCTGCGCCAGCTCGCGCGGCGATATCTTCCGCGAATCCACGCCCAGGATCGTCGCGCTGCCGCGCGACGGGGCGATCATATTCATCAGGCATTTGATGGTTGTGGACTTGCCGGCGCCATTGGCGCCAATCAAGGCGAAGGCGCTGCCTTGCGGAACGGCGAAACTCAGCCCCTGGAGCGCATCAAAGCGTCCATACCGTTTCCAGATATTGTCCACCTCGATCATCACTTGTTGGAAGCCTCGCGGGTCTTGTCCAGCCTGCTCCAATGGGTGGCGAGGCCGTCCACCACATCCGTGAGGCTCAGTCCAAGACGTTTGGCTTCCACCACGAGCTGTTCCAGTTCCTGCTGAAGCAGCCGTTTCTTGTCGCCGGGGCGCGCCTGTGGCGGCTCAGCCACCACCGTGCCGACACCCGGATGCACTTCAAGCCACCGTTCCTGAATGAGATGCTGGATGACCCGGTGGGCGGTGTTGTGATTGATCTTCAGATCGGCGGCCAGCGTTCTGACGGACGGAAAGGCCTGGCCCGGTTGATAGTCGCCGCTGATGAACGCCTTTACGGCGGCAAAGACGACCTGATCGAAGATGGACTGGCCAGGCTGGAGCTTAAAACGGGGCAGTGTCATGGTGTACTAGTACAGCCGGTACACCTGGACGTCAATGTGCTTCGGGAAGATTCCAGCGCTCGTACCGCAAAGTGCCGGCACGCCTGACTTCGCCGGCATTATCGCCGGGGTGCCGCACGCCATCCATCACCGGCACCTGGGCGAAGTCGAATGGGCTGACGCCTTCCAGACACGCAACGTTGATGCCGTACTCGTTCGGATTCGAACGGCGCTGGTGATGGGTGTAGATGCCGCACTGCGAACAAAAGAAATGCTGGGCTTCGCCCGTATTGAACCGGTAGCTGGTCAGCTTGTCCTCGCCCCGGATGAGGCGCAGGCCTCCCAATGCCGCGGACACCGCGACCGCTCCGCGCATGCGGCAATAGGAGCAGGTGCATCGCCGGACGGTGTTGAATCCATCGCTGAGCTCGACGTCGAATTGGACTGCGCCACAATGACATTGACCGTGCATGTTAGCCTGCCTTTTCATCCGAACGCTCAGATTTGACCTACATGCGATTGTGGCCGCCATGATGGATGTCATTCAACAATGCTTGATGCGCCTCGTCTCCCATCGAGGGATCTATCTCATGGCGAAAGACGTTCGACAGATTTTCGCGGATGAGAGCGACGTCTTCTGCGCTCAGGGCGCGGCCGTTTCGGGCGTCCAGGACCGATTTGAGCCAAACACAAAAGTCATCCGGCTGCGTATGGCTCAGCACCGGGGTGGCTCTATCGGTACTTGTGGCTCGACAGGCTCGGGCGGTGTCTCACGCGCGGGCTGGGGCGGATGCTTGACGGGCGTGGGCACCGGCGGCGGAGCTTGGGCCGGGCGGTCGCGGAGGTCGGAAAAATCCTTGTGCGCGAAGACCAAATCAAGGTGCCGGCCGATCAGAGCGACCTGATCTGCACTGACGGGACCGGCCGTCTCTCTCAGCTCGAAGAATCCTTGGAGCCAAAAGCAAAAATCCCTGCTCTGCATGTTGATTCCTGTGGCGGGCATTGGTCGGGATTGGTTCAGCAACCGCCCCCGGCTCGACAGGTCGCTGCCCGATTGTAATCGCCCCGGCTCTCCAGATCTGATGCCAGACCGTTCCGGGTGGACTGGTCGATTCCGTTAAGGCCGCCGACACCAGCGCGGTTCCCGGCCCCCATCTGCGAAGAGATGTGTTGGCCCACCTTGCCGTCAATATACTGGCCCAATTCTGTTTCGTTGTGGAATTGCGGCGTGTCGGGGCGGCTGAGCCAGTCGGCGTACCATTTTGCCCGCCCATCGCCCTGTTTGGCCACCTGATCCAGCCAGAAGATCGCTGTTCGGCGATTGCGAGAAACGCCCTGGCCGAGTTCATAGGAAAGACCCAAGGCGAATTGCGCCTCCGGCATGCCCTGTCGCGCGCTTGCTTCATAAAGCTGTGCGGCCTTGGCAAGGTTCTTCGGCACACCTTCGCCTTCTTCATACATGCCGCCCAGCGAGAATTGTGCGCCTCGATTGCCGCGCATCGCGGCCTGCGTATACCAACTCACCGCCTGGCCGAGATTTTTGGTAACACCTTCGCCTTCGCGGTACATATTTCCCAGCACCGCCATGGCGCGCGGGTGTCCCATTTGCGCCGCCTGCGTGTAAGCGGTGAGGGCGTTCCGCAAATCTTTCCGCTCATAATAAACACTTCCCTTTTGCCAAAGGGCCTCGGCCGCCGGCGAGGCCGTGGCCATCCGCGTCGGGAAGGCAGACGGCGGTGTCGGCGCGACGGCATTGCTGGCCGCGGCGGGATTGTTGGGCGCCGGCGCGCCAATGCGGGCATTGACCGTGAAAACATAGGGAGCGTGATCGGTATCGCCCTGCAACGACCATGTGAGAGCTGCGCCACTTACGTCGAGCGAAGCCTCCTTGAGGCCGGACGACATGCCTTGCCGCCTGGCTTGGGCCATGGCGGCCGGCAGATCCAGAAAGGCAAGTGGAAGCGCCCCGCCGTCATTCGCGGAAACCGGAGGGTCGACGTGGGAAGTCATCCGCCCATTTGCATAGGTCGCGGAAAACCTGTTCCTGGTGGACGGCGAACGGAAACCAAACTCCAGGGCGAAGTTCATGCTTTGCCGTGTGTCCACCGATATCAGCACAGCGTCACGCTGCCACTTTTGCGCAAGCGCCAGCGCCTCCGCCGCATGGCGCGGCACATCGCCGGGGATCGCTTCATTGGCGTTTGCGGATGCAATCACGCCGAAAAGGAGTGTCGCGGCGGCGCAGAGATATACGGCCTGACGTTTCCAACCCCGACCCATCGACATCCCCAGTCTGCATGCGCGCCTCTCAATATAGCAGAGTTTGGGAAAAACGCCTCGCCTTGGCGGACAGAGCCTCTGACCCGGACCTCGTGCTGTCCCCATCCCAGTGAGTACAGGCCCATTTGTTCCGGCCCTCCGCTTTCGCTATGATGCCGCGATGCGCCAGGCAAGAAATTCGATCGTCACGGGTGCCTTCGTGGTTTTGTCTTGTGCCGGGGCGGCGGCTGCGGAGCAGTCCCGCGCGCCTGCGGACCTGGCCGTGCAGCAGAACGTCTCCCAAGCTCTGGCCAAGGCGGGAATTGATCCTCGGGTGACCTCTGTCCAGGTCCTCACAACGTCGGACCATGTCATCTATCTTAGCGGCCTTATAAGCAACCGCGATACGATCAAGCTGGCAGGCACGGTTGCGGCCAAGACGGCGCCATCCTGGCGGGTCGTCAATACGATCAGGGGCAGCTTCTTCGACAATCCCAATCACGTGAACGCCGACAAGACGAAATAGCGGTGCGGAGTACTGCCTGCTGACGTGGGGCGATGGCGGAGCGCCTAACTACGCTGACGTGCGGGTTGCGCATCGACCCTTGTCATCAATCCTTTGCGTGGAACGCGCGGCCTGACGCGCCCGCCCTCAAGTCGCTGTCGCGCGCAATGTGGAGCAGGATTGCCTGCCGCGCCGCCGCACTACGCTGACGCTAGTCGCCGCTTGTCATTCAAATGCCCGCGGACCGCGGGCATTTGAATGGTGCCGGCTACAGGACTCGAACCTGTGACCCCCTGATTACAAATCAGGTGCTCTACCAACTGAGCTAAGCCGGCGCCGTCTGAACGATAGACGGGAGGGGTTTACACGGGGGAAAGGGGCTTTCCAACCGCCGGTTTATCCACAAGGCGGCTAAATTACGCCCGCCTGTTCCAGCCTGCCCAGGCGTCCTCGAGTGTGGCGGCAGATACCTGCGGATTGGCGGGGCAGTCTTCTGCTTCGCAGCCCACCAGGAAACGGCCGGCGCGCTGGATGGCCAGGGGCGGATCGGCGCCGCAGAAAGGGCAGGGCTGCGTGGTTGTGGAAGAGGCAGGGGGTCGCGGGGCGCCTTCCTGTGCGCCCTGGGCGATGACCTGCCACATGTTCATGCCCGGGACTCTACAAGTAATCTTGTAGAACGTCAACAAGGGCTCTTGCCATCAGTCCTGTATACCGGGCGTGGTAAAGCGCGCTTAACCCCGATGTGGAACCCCCAAACTGGGGTTCCTTAATGTTTTCGCCACTGCGGCCGCGTTAGCGTGGCGCCGGGAAGGGACGTTGGGCCAGGATCTTGGCAGGATGAGGCACACCAACTCGGTCGCGACATTGCTGCGGCTGGTCACCGGCACCTTGGTGCTGGTGTTGCTGGCCGTCTTCGCCGTGAGCGCCATGGATGCCTGGACGCGCGAGGGCGCTGCCTATCGCGTCCATTCCGCCGCCCATATTTCCCAGGAAATCGTGGTGGCGCGCGAGGCGGTGCGGGTGGAGACCGGCGTGATCGATACGCTGCTCGCCCAGCCGCATCCGGTGAGCGCCGCCGATCTTGAAGGACTGGCGCGCCTGCACGGCCGCTCTCTCTCGGCGCTGTCCCAGGTGGAACGGGCGATCCGCGACGCCGCCGACGGCGATGTCCCGCCCTCGCTGGGCCGCAACCTGTCCAATGCGATCGGCCATTTCGACACCCGCTTCTATTCCGATCTGATGCGGGCGCTGAAACAGCCCCATAGCGAGCGGCAGGCGGGCTTGCTGGATGAGCGCAGGGCGTCCACCGACGTCATTCTGGGCCTGATCGACGCCCAGGCCGCCGCGCTGTCGCGCGCCATCGCCAGCCGGGGCCCGCGCATGAGCGAGTGGGTCCGCATCAGTGACGTGGCCTGGCATGTGCGCGTGAATGCGGGCAACCAGCGCGGCAACATCGCCGACTTCCTGACCCGCGGCACGCCGCCCAGCCGCGCCGATCGCGAAGGGATCGTGAAGCTGGACGGCGAGATCGAGGCGCCCTGGCAATCCATCGAGAGTTCGGCCGCAAGCATCGGCCTGCCCCAGGGCATCAATGGCGCCATCGCCAATGCCAACCGGATCTACTTCCGCGATTATCGCGCCGTGCGCGCCCAGGTGCTTGATCAGCTTGAGGGGCGCACGCCCCTGACCATGACGCGCGAGCACTGGATGGCGATCACCAACATCGCGCTGGCCAGTCTGATGCAGGTCAGCCGCGACGCGTTGGGCGCGGCGGGCCTGCAGGCCGACCGCAATCTTGTGCGCGCCCGCCAGGACCTGGCCGTGGCGCTGGCGCTGATGGCCTTTTCCATCGGACTGGCGGCGCTGGCCGTGGGCATCGTGCTGACGCGGGTGATCAATCCCCTGCACACCATGACCCAGGCCATCCGCGGCCAGCGCGACATGGCCCAGATCGCCGAACTGGCCCGGCGCGACGACGAGATTGGCCAGTTCGCCCAGGCCTTGAACGGCTTTCGCCAGGACGCGGCGGAGCGCGAAAGGCTGGAGCGCGAGGTGCTGTGCAACCAGCTCGCCAAGGAAGCGGCGGAAACCGCCAGCCGCATCAAGTCGGAATTCCTGGCCAATATGAGCCATGAGCTGCGCACGCCGCTGAACGCGGTGATCGGTTTTTCCGATGTGATGATTTCCAAGACCTTCGGGGAACTGAATGCGCGCTATCAGGAATATGCCGGGCTGATCCATGAGGCGGGCAACCATCTGCTCAGCCTGGTGTCCGATATCCTGGACTTGGCCAAGATCGAGGCGGGGCGCTTTTCCTGCGACTTCCGCGTGCTGGATCTGAAGGATGCCGTCCGCTCCTGCCTGCCCATGATCGAGAAGCGCGCCGCCGAACACGACATCAAGCTGGATGTGCGCCTGCCGGAAGCCCATCTGGACGTGGAAGCCGATGCCCGCGGCACCAAGCAGATCCTGATCAATCTTCTGTCCAATGCGGTGAAGTTCTCGCGGCCCGGCGGCATGGTGATCCTCAGCCTTGCCGGCAAGGGCGATGATGTGGAAATCGCCGTGCGCGACGAAGGCATCGGCATCCCGCCCGATCTGATGATGCGCATCGGCCAGCCTTTCACCCAGAGCTCCGCCGATCCCATGCTGGCGCGCGAAGGCACCGGACTTGGGCTGGCGCTGGTGAAAGCGCTGGTTGGCCGCCATGGCGGGGTGTTCGAAGTGGAAAGCCGCGAGGATGTCGGCACCACCATCACGGTGCGCCTGCCGCGGCGCCAGCATCAGCTTGCGCGGGCGGCGGCGTAAGTCGGCTTACGTGCGGCCTTCGCGGCTTTGCCCGTCACGCGGGGCGCCGCGCGCGGCGTCGCGCCAGGCATAGGCCAGGGCGCTGCCAAGGATGGCCGCGGCCACGGCCATGATCAGACCAAGCTGCACAAAATCGAACATCTGAAGTGTCCCTTATGTGAGCCGGTGCCCCCGACTCCTTCTTAATTGTGGCAAATTATAGCAAAATGTATCGAATTGTCGCCATCAAATGTAGAAGATGGTTAACGTATTGGGGAAGAACGCAAAAACGTAAGGCCTGCCAGCCAGTTCCGAGCGCCGAAAAGATCGTCAAAGGGCCTTATTGGTTCCGGAACGGGGCGGAAAAGCCCCCGTTTTCATCTCCGTATGGCGGTTCGAAGGACGAACTCAAGTGATGGAGATTCACATGAGGAGCTTTACGAGAATTGCCGCCGCCGCCGCCATCGTGATGGCCGCGGGTACGGCGTCGGCCTATGCGGCCTGTAATGGCGATACCGGCACGGAGACCGTGCTGGGCGCGGGCGCCGGCGCGGCAGTCGGCGGTCTGGCCTCGCATAGTATCGCGGGCGCCGCGATCGGCGGCCTGGCCGGCGGTCTGATCGGTAACAGCATAGGCCACTCCAACAATCGCGAGGATTGCCGGCGCGACGCCTATTATTACGACCGCGACCGGCAGATGGCCGAGAATGGCTATTACCGCGATCGTTACGCCTATAACCGCGCGCCGGACTCCTATGTCGGCGCCGACGGCTACGTCCATGACTATCCGGACGATTGACGCCTAACCCTTGTTGTCTCGGAGGAAGAAACCCGCCGCGAATATCGCGGCGGGTTTTCTTTTGAGCGGAGAAAACTCCCAAGCCCTTTGTCCTGGCGGGCCGCCACGTCGTGATATCCGGCGGCGATGCGCAGCCGGGACGCCTTGGTGTGCTCGTCCCTGGCTTTCCCGGCCTGGTCTTGGGCGCGCCGGGAATTTAACATTTGATGCAGCGGCTTTAGGCGTAAGGTGTCCCCGCGCTCGGGGGAAAGCTGCATGACGGAAAACCGCATTGCGTTTGCGTGCCCGCATTGCGGCCAGTACGGCGAAGTCGTCTGGAGGGATGACGGCCCCGAGCGCACCCTGATAAGCCTGAAAGACGGCTTTCACATTGAAGAGGGGCGTCTGCCGGGCGCCAGGCATGTCATCGTCTGTGATGCCTGCGATGAGATAGATCCGCTTCGTTCCTATCCGTGATGCGATCGTGAATTCAATCCTCGGAGGGGCGGGGATTGGAGCTGTTCTGGCCCGATTTTATCATGGCGAGCGCATCCGTTGCGTTGCGCAAGGCGTCTTCCAGCAGGCCCAGAAGAATCCGAGACCCCTTTGTCGAGTGACTGCCGGCTTCCAATTCCCCGATGATCTGCTTTTGGCGCGTGACCGCCGCTGCGGCCTGCGCAAGATTCCGCTCGGCGATGTCCAGCCTGGATTCCGGCTTCATGAAGCCGCACCCGCGCCCTTTACCCGGTCTTCTTTTACCACGTTTGAGGCTGCGCCGATATGACGGTAACGGTCCCACGCAGCGGCGAAATTCTTCTCAAGCTGCTGTCGCCAGCGGTGCAACTTCCGATCCGTTCCGGCCGGTTCCCACCCGCTTCCGCGCGCGGATCTATTGCGGCGGCGCGTCGATCTTCCAGACCGAAATCACATACATGGCCGTGTTGACGGCCATGCCGTCCAGGGTCGCGGGCGCCCAGTGCCGGCCCTTGATGATTTCCGCCGACTTGCTGCCGCGATCAAGGGAAAGCGGTGGCGGCTGCAATCACGATGGCGGTGCCCGCCGTGGAAGCCATCACCTCCATCAGGGTGAAGCCTTGCTGCGCATTCGAAGATCGGATTGAACACATGCGAAGAAATTTGGCGTTCAACACTTGCCAGCGCATTAAATCCGCAGCGATAACGATTTTCCGCGACGGAAAACTCAGTACGCTCTCGTAGGCGCTGGCGTTTTTGCGATCATTTGATGGATGTGAGTGGCCGCATCATGGACGGTACTGAATGCCAAAACCGAGCGTGCTGCCTTCGTCGGCGTTTGGCTGCATCAGGCCGAAGGCGCCGGAGCGGTGATAATAGCGCACCACGCCGGACCAGCGGTCCGCGAGCTGGACGCCGACTTCCGCGCCGACATAGTTCAGCCACGGCACCTTCCGGAAATTGATGGGCACGCCGTGAAAGGTGCCGGTTGGAATGACGGGCTCGCCGGTGGCGAAGCTGGGACCGGTGAAGCCGCTGACGCTCACCGGATCGCCGAGAAACTGAAAATCGTAACGCACCCCCAGGCCGAGCTCCGCCGTCGTTTCGGTGCTTTTTTCGACAAAACGGGTGGCGCCGAGTTCGCCCACCAAGGTGAAGCCGGACCCCAGATCGGCCAGGTCCCGGTCGAGGGAAATCCCGACCTGGGTGCCGTCGGGGTGGAAATGCCCATGCAGGAAGATGTCGGACGTGTTCAGCCGCGTCGCGACCCCGCCATAGACGGAAATGCGCCAGGGCTGCGGATCGCTGTCGGCATGGGCGCCGGACGCAATCAATGTCATGCACAGTACAAAAGGCGCGAGCCGCACGGGGTGGTCTTCCGAAGCGGCGGACGCCGCCCAAGTTCAATGCGCGTTGCCGGTTTAAGCTGCATGTCTGGCGCGTTTAGTTTGGCGCCCCGCCCCACCAAGCCACCCGCTCTTGTCGCTCCCGCCGATCCGGCGTATGGGCGGAGCGCACAAGAGGAGGGTTCATGAAGCTTTATACATTCCCGGCATCGCCCGGCTGCCGGCCGATCGCCATGTTCATCGCCGACCATGGCATGACGGTGGAAGAACAGGCCGTCGATCTGATGAATGGCGAGCAATATGGCCCCGCCTTCACCGCCATCAATCCCAACAATGCGGTGCCGGTGCTGGAAGATGGCGACCTGATCCTGCCGGAATGTTCGGCGATCCTGAAATATCTGGCCGATGTGGTGGACTCGCCCGCCTATCCCAAAGATCTGAAAGCGCGCGCACGGGTCAATGCGGCGATGGACTGGATCAATACCGGTCTCTATCCCGCCTTCGGGCACAATCTCTGCTATCCGCAGGTGCTGGCCCATGTGAAATGGGAAGACGAGAAGGCGCAGTCGCTGGTGCTGGGCCGAGGCCAGACGCGTTCGCGCAAGCTGTTGAGTGTGATGAACGATGCCATGCTGGGCGGCGACAATGTGTTTCTGTGCGGCAAGGTGCTGAGCATTGCCGACTATCAGGCCTCGGGCATCATTTCGCTGGGCGAGCTGACGGGCTGCGATTTCTCGGCCTGGCCGAATGTCGAACGCTGGTACCGGCGCATGGAAGCGATGCCCAACTGGCAAAAGGCCAACGCGCCGCTCTATGACTGGGCCAAATTCACCAAGGGTCCGGAGTATGTGCGGGTCTAGTATGACCCCCTCCGCCCTACGCATCCCAAGGGATGCTACGGGCACCTCCCCCTCGCATGTGCTTTGCACGCGAGGGGGAGGAAGCTGGCGGATGCTGCGGGTCGCGCCGCGATATGCGGCGCTCGAGCTTGATTCTAGATGTCCGGGTCTAGGACGTCCCGTTAACCAGGTTGCCGGTTAAGGGGACGTTAACCATAAAATCCCGCGGTTTTCCTGCCTGACTTTTGATAATTGGGACATGTTTTCGCTGGCATGGCGCATGCAATTTCCCTGACGGATCAACAGGCCGTCAGAGAGAATGCAAATGCCTCGCAACCAGCAGATATCGCGTGCCGATCGCGTGATGCTCACGGTCATGGCCGTTCTTCTGGCCACCGTCAGCGCCGTCGTCGGCGCGGCCGCGAATTATCGCGCCGAGCCCACGCCCGTGGTGATCGTGCACGCGCCCGCCCAGGACATGGTGCTGACCGGACTGATCGCCGAGCATCGCTGCCTGACCGAGGCGCTGTATTACGAGGCCCGCGGCGAAAACCGAACCGGCAAGAAGGCTGTCGCCGAAGTCGTGTTTCACCGCATGGAAGCGGGCAATTTCGGCCATTCGATCTGCGCCGTGGTCCATGAGGGCGCCGGCCATCATGGCTGCCAGTTCTCGTTCAATTGCAACGGCGATCTGAAGCGTCCGCGCGAGGCGGCGGCCTGGCACAAATCCGAAGAGCTGGCGGCGCAGATTCTCACCGGCGAGGAGCGCCTGAAGAACACCACTGGCGGCGCCACCCATTATCACGCCGTCTATGTGCGCCCGGTCTGGGCCCCGGCGCTGGAAAAGACCGCCCATATCGGCCGGCACATCTTCTACCGCGACGGCCGCAACAGCTAATGCCGGAACTTTCGGCCCAAAAGCCCCGTTGGCAGCGCCGAATGCATAAAGCTTGAGACAAAAGCCGCGCCCGCGCTTGCTTCAATATTACCGGTATACATCCAGGATGGCCGAAGCAGTCTCTTTTGACCCATCGGCATGGCACGGACAAAGCTTGCGGCAGACTTATCGGATACGGACGGTTCGGCGGCTTTTGCCAGCCCGCCGGCCGGTCATGCCGCGCGCGCGCCGGCCGGCAAGCAGTCGACATCGCTGACCTTGCGTCCGCTGCTGGCGCCCTTCAAGGGACGCGGACGCCTGTTTCTGAGAATAGAGAAACTGCCCCAGCGCGCGAGCTTGTCGGCGGGCAAGCGAAACAGCGATGGCTCCTGGTCGCTGGCGTCCGACGAACTGGACGATGTGACGTACCAGGTTCCGCCTCAGGCAGCCGGTGACCATGTTCTTACGATGCGCGTCACGGCGCTTGAGGGCGGCGAGGCCACCACCCTGAAGGTGCTCGACTTCCCGATCTCGTTCAGCAAACCCATGGCTCCGGTCGCGAACGAGACCGGACGGGACCAGCACGGCGTGGCCAGCCAGTTGGGACACATGCAGTCCTTGTTTGCCCTTCGGGAAGCCGAGATGGGGCTGCTGCATGCGCAATTGGAACAGGAGCAGCGTGAAAGGGCGCGCGATGCCGGACTTATAGAACAGCGCCTGCGGAGCGCGTTCGATCAGAAATTTGACCAGGCCGCTGCCCAGCACCAGCAGGAGCTTGAGGGACAGCGTGCCGCGCTCCAGTCCCAGATTGCCGACCTGGCTGCACGCGTGCCGGGGCAGGGTGAAAGAGAGCGCGACGCCGAACATGTGCGGCAGGCCCTGCAGAAAGACTTTGACCAGCAGTTTGCCAAATCTGCCGCCCAACACCAGCAGGAGCTGGAGGCGCAGCGCACGGCGCTTCAGTCGAAAATTGCCGAGCTGACCGCACGCGTCCCGGCGCAGGGGGAAAAAGAGCGTGATGCCGAGATTATCCGCCAGCATCTGCAGAAGGACTTCGATCATAAACTTGCCAAAGCCGCTCTTCAGCACCGTCAGGAGCTTGAGGCTGAGCGCGCTGCGCTGCAGGCGCAGATTGCCGACCTGACCGCGCGCGTGCCGGGGCAGGGTGAAAAAGAACGCGACGCCGAACGCATCCACCAAGAGCTGCAGAAGGACTTCGATCAACGGTTTGCAAAATCCGCTGCCCAGCACCAGCAGGAGATTGAGGCTGAGCGCGCCGCCCTGAAGGCGGAAATCACGGGTCTGATCTTGCGGGCGGATGCTTCGGAACGGCAGCTGCGCGAAGAACAGCAATCCCGGGAGGCTTATGCCGCCCAGCGCGCGCGAGAGATCGAGCAGGAGCTGCGCGCCGCCCACGGCCAGCAGCTCGAGGCGGCGCAAGCCGGCCAACAGGCGCTGTCCCGGCAGCAGATCGACGATATCCGCCGGGACGCTGTGGCGGAAGGTGAGGCAAACCTGCGGTCCGCGCGGGAGCGCTGGAACGCGGACCTGGCCCGCGCCATCCAGCAGGCGCGCGGGGACTGGGACAAGGAACAGGATGGGCGCACCCTGAAGCTTCAGGAGCAGCACGAAGATCTGCTCGCCGCCGAAAGAGAAAAGATCGTCATGCTGGAGGCGGCGTTGGCAAAAGCGCCTTCGCAGGCGCGTGATCCTGATACGGCCGCATTGGAAGCCCTGAGCGATCAACTGGCGGCCGCGGGGCGCGCCCTGGCCGAACGGGAACGGGACCTGGAAGGCGCCCAAGTGCGACTGGCCGAAGTACAACTGGTCCAGGCACAACTCGAAAGCCAGCGCACGGCGAATGACGGCCAGGCCGAGAAGCTGCTTCAGCAAGAGCGCGGCAATTGGCGGGTTCAGGAAAATTCCCTGCGCGAGCAATTGACTGCAGTTCAGAGCCAGGCCGAAGCGCAAATCGCTTCATTGACTGCCAGATGCCGGGAGGCGGAAACCCGCACCAACCGCAATAGCTGGAGCACGGCGATCCAGGACAAGGCGCGCATCGACGCCCTGAATCAGGAAGTGGCATCCCTGCGCACCGCATTGGCCAAGCAGACGCACGGTTCCACGCAGGACCGCTCAGACAGCGCTCTCAAGACGGCCTACAACAAAAGCATTGGCCAGGAGGAGCAGCCGGCCACGGGGCGTTCGAAAATGTCCCTGCTGAGAGATTTCTGTATCGCGGTGTGCTGCATCACCCCGCTGATCCTGTTTTATCCCAGGGTGACGTCGTTCGTGCACGAGTTCATGAGCGATGACGCACCGGAGACCGTTGTTGCCGCGCCCGCCAAACCCGCGATACCCCAGGCGGCTGTCACCGCGCGGATGACGACGGTGGTTCGGGGCGTCAATATGCGCAAGACGGCGTCCGCCAAGGCGGACGTGGTTTTCACCCTGAAGAAGGGCGCAAGGATCGAAATCCTGTCGACCTCAGGCAAGTGGACCGAGGTTGGCGTCAAGGATCCAAACGGCGCCGCCACACGCGGCTGGGTGTTCAACACCTATCTTCAGACCGACGGGACTCCCTAGGCTTGCGGCGCCCCCTGAAAAGGGAAAGGATTGCCGCAAAACGGGGAGGGGACTTGGCATGAAGAACCATTACCTTGCTGGCGCCGCAGGCGCGTTCGCGTTGATGCTGACCGCGACGGGCGCATTCCCGCAGACCAACGACGCCGCATCCTCCGGCCCGGCCGCGAACGGATCGCCCGCCTGGTTTCTCGCGCCCATGCAGGGGATGATCCAGACCCGCGCCAAGCCGCGGCCCGATGGCGGCATGGCCGGCTGCGAAAGCGACATCGCCAAGTTCTGCGGTCACACCAGCGGTTCGACCCTTCGCTATTGCCTGCTGCAGAACGCCGCCAAGCTGTCCGGCCAGTGCAGGGAATCCGCCACCACCACCGAAGCGACCTCGCTGAAGCGCACCCTGGGCACGCCTTATTGCTTCCGCTCGCCGGTCTGCGATCCGGCGCTGGAGCGGGGCGGCGACCGGTTGGGTGTCAGGGCCGTGGAATGGAAGCAGACCATGGGCTACAGCATCACCTATCCCTTCGCTTCGCCCGAGGGCGAGAAGTACGGCATGGTCGCCGTCGCCACCGATTCAAAAGACAATCTGTGGGGCTTCCAGCGCAATCCCGAAGGGCGGCCGCAACTGTTCAAGTGGGACAGCAAAGGCAAGCTGCTGTTGACCATCGGCGACAATGTCATCACCCACCAGGCCAAGGCGCATGGCATCGCCGTGGACGCTGAGGACAATCTGTGGATCACCGACGCCGCCGGCGCGGTGGCCAAGAAGATCAGCCCCGACGGCAAGGTGCTGATGACCATCGGCACTCGCGGCCGTCGCGGCGACTGGGATGAAGCCAAGGGGCAACGGCTGTTGTGGGAGCCGCTGATGGTGGGCTTCAACGCCAAGGGCGACATTTATATCGCGCAGGGCCACGGCCATGAGAGCCCGAACGACACCAACGGCAGCGATCCGACCAACAATGACGGCGCCGCGCGCATCCTGCACCTGGACAGGAACGGCAAGTTCATCCAGCAGTGGTGGGGCAATGCCGTGGGACAGGGCAAGTTCACCATGGCGCATGGCTTTGCCGTCGATCCGAAGACAGGCGATGTCTATATCGGCGACCGCGAGGAATACCGCATCGTCGTCTATACCGGCGACGGCAAGTTCCTGCGCACCATGCAGATGCGCAATCTGATCTGCGCCCTCTATTTCGACAGGCAGGGTAATCTCTGGGCCGCCTCCGGCTGGGACGGCCAGCATCTGAAGGTCAACAAGCAGACCGGCCAGGTGCTGGGCGCGATCGGCAACGGCAACGGCACGGGGCAGGGCCAGTTCCTGGAGGCGTCATACGCCACGTTCGATAGCCACGGCAACCTCTGGACCGGCGACACGGCGCGCGGCCGCATCACCGAAATGGTGCCGAACAAGAAGGCGATGACCAACTGACATGGCCGGCAAGGCTGCGTTCAGACCAGACTGAAAAAGCGGCGCGGGTTTTCCACCGTTATGGTGTGAATGTCGCGGGCCGATACGCCGACATGTTCCAGATACGGAACTAGCTGGCGGGTGGTGAACAAAAGGCCGTCCGGCGGGTCGATGGTATCGCGCCATTCCTTCGCGTCCAGTGGCAGCAGCGAGCCGCCGAATTCCACATCCTGTGAGAGAAAGATCTTGCCAGCAAAGCCAGCCTCGCAGAGCTGCCGGATGCACTCGCCGCGGCGTTCGAAGGCCGGCTTGAACTCCGGTCTCAGCCCGCGATGGACATGGTCCATGCCCAGCGAGTAGCCGCGCTTCGCCAGGCCCAGAAAGTAATCCATCTCACCGCTGTCGTCGCTGTGGTCGAACGAGACGCGGGCGGGATCGATGCCCTCGCTTTCCAGGATGGGGGCCAGGTTGTCGCCGGCGCGCTCGGCGGCGCGGGTGTGAATGCGGATCGGCGCGCCGGTGGCCTTGGCAGCGCGGGCGCCCGCCCGGAGGCCGGTTTCTTCCAGCGCGGTCGGCTTGCCGGCGGCGATCCCGATCTTGATCACGCCCGCCTTGATGGCGGTGCCGTCGATGCCCTCGCGGATTTCCCTGGTGAAGAAGGCGGCGAGCCCCTCGATGGTGCGTGAAGGCATGGTGACACTAGCAATGTTCGGCGGAAAGAAACGCTGGCCGGTGGCGGCGATCATGTGAAGGCCGGATTGGCGCGAGATCTCTTCCAGGAAGCGGATGTCGCGAAAGACGTCATAGGGGGTCAGGTCGACGATGGTGCTGATGCCCGCGGCGCGCACGATCCTAAGCTTTTCGACCGAACGCGCCACGAACTCGGGGCGGCCGCCCCAGTCCTTGGGCCATTTGCGCAAATAATAGGCCCCTTCGGCGACATGTTCGTGAGGCAGGGTGACGCCCAGCTCGGACGCATCCAGCGGCCCCAAAACCGTTTGCGCGATGTCTTTGGAAGCGCCGGCCGCCGGACTGGCTATCGCCGCGGCAATTCCGGTCAGAAACTTTCGCCTGCTGGTCACTTCAGGTCGTCCAAGGTGACGGAAAAGGCCGGTAGATGCAGCGAGGCCTTGGCGGCGTTGAATTCATTCGGTGTCAGGGGGCCGACAATCTTCTCCGGATTCAACCACCATTTCGCGGCTTCCTGTGGAACGCGCCGGAAGTAAAAATACCGCGTGACTGTCTTGTCCGTGGCCCCTTGGGAGCCCGGGTGCTGGGCGACAACGATATATTTGTCATCACCACCGGCCGCAAACACGGTGGGCCCGGGAAGTTGGTCGCCGACGCAATCCTTCCACGGTCCATTCGGGCACCGATACAGCGCTGTACCCTCGTCTATGTCTATCGCTATTAGATAGAAGGGGCCCGCGACATGCGCGGACCAGTAATCGCACCCCGCCAGCAGCAACAGCGCGAGGAGGGCGGCGCGTCTCACGCCTCGCCGCTCCCGACCACGCGGTGGATGGAGACGATGTCGTCGTTTTTGATCTCGAACGTGCGGGCCGGATTGAACTGTTCCAGCACCGTCTTGGTCGCGGTGCGCTTGACCAGGCGCTTGATCACCGCCAGCGGCGTGTCGCCGTCATTCTTGGGCCGCCGCTGCACCAGCACGAAGGCGCCGCCCGTCACCGGCTTGCCGGGATGGATCATCACCAGCTCGCCCTGGTAATAGCGCGGCTCCATCGAGGCGCCGACGACATAGACGGCATAGGCATTGGGCACGCCGGCGAGGGATGCCGGCCGGTCCACCATGTCGATGATGTCGCCGTTCCACAGCGACCAGCCGTCAGGCCCGCACTGGGCCATGCCCAGCACCTTCAGCTTCTCGGCCAGCGCTTTGGGGTTGGCGCCGCCCTTGGGGGCGGGGCCCATGCCGTCGGCCAGCCATTCGGCGGTCACGCCCAGGGCGCGGGCGATGGCGACCAGATGCTTGGAGCCGCCGCCGGCCTCAAGCTGCTGGATGGCCTGATAGGTGATGCCCGCCTTCTTGGCCAGTTGTGGCTGGCTGAGCTTCAGCGCCTGTCGGCGCTCCCGAACACGATCGCCTGCGTTTTTCATGTGAAACAGTATACAAGAAATCTGGATGCTTACACAAGATATCTTGTAATCTGCCGGACTCCCGCTCTGGCACAAGTTTGCTTGTTGACACCCCGCAAGCAATCTTGTTCTCCTTCCGTTCACGGGAGGTGCCCAAAGCATGAAAGACGGAATAGGGGCTCTGAGACAGGCGATACGGGAGCATTTCCGCACCCAGGTGGCGCTGGCCCGCGCCGTGGGCGTGACGCCCCAGGCCGTCAGCGACGTGTTGAAGCGCGGCAAGCGGGTGCCGGCCGAATGGTGCGTGAAGCTGCAGCAGGCCACCGGCACGCCCGCCCATGCCTTCCGCCCCGATCTTTACCCGCTGATAGAAAAACTGGGAGACAAGCCATGACGATGTTCGGCCTGAATGTGGAGCGCACGCGGCGGCGCGCCCCCGAGGAAGAACTCAGCCCCGAAGCCGCGCTGATGGCCGAGCTCAAGGCCCTGTTGCCGCCCGAGGCCTGCGTCTTCGCCGCGGCGGCGGCGCCCCCTACCGATCATCAGCTCATCGTGGTCTGCCACCGGGGCCGGGCGCTGGGCCTGCATCTGATGGCGCGGGACGGCAAGCTTTCCCATGCCGAAACCAACGCCTTCATCGTGCTGCGCGCCGCCGGCATGCGGATCGAGGTGGCGCGCGACGCCGCCCAGGCCAAGGCGATGTTGCGCGAGATGGGCGTGCCCTTGCGGGAAGAGGCGCGGCATTCCCTGCGCGATGTGTTTCGCGAACAAACCAAATTCCCGGGAACAAGGCGGCGCTGATGGAGTTCTTCCGGGTCACCAACTGGGACCAGTACCAGCATTACAAGGACCGCGATCCCACCTGGATCAAGCTCTATGCCCGGCTGCTGGACGATTATGGTTTTGCCACGCTCCCCGACAATTCAAAATGGCATCTGATCGGCATCTTCCTCTTGGCCAGCAAGCAGGGCAACCGCATACCGGGCGATCCCCGCTGGGTGCGCAAAAAGATCGCGGCGCGTACGCGCGTGGATCTGGAAGCCTTGCTGGCCGCGGGTTTTATCGAGGAAGACGCTAGCACCGTGCTGGCGGAAACGGAGCAGGCTGCTGGCCCAGAGAGAGAGTCAGAGTCAGAGGAGAGAAGAGAAAGACTCTTGTCCGCTGGCGCGGACGCGACTGTCGATTCATTTGAGGAATTCTGGAAGGTCTATCCCACTGATCCCCTGATGTCGAAGAAGAAGGCGAGGGGCGAATGGGAACGGCTGTCACCGGCTGATCGCGCCAGCGCCATCAGGACCGTGCCGGCCTTTCGCGACCTCTGCGCTTCCCGCGTGAACTATCGCCCGGTGCATGCCTGGCGCTTCTTAGGTGAGCGGCGCTTCGACGGTTTTGCGGCGGCCCCGCCGATCGATCCCGCGAAAATCGCGGAGGCGAAGGACCGCGCCGACCGGCTGCTGAAGCGGGGCAAATATGCGGAGCGCTACGAATGAAAGTGAAGAAGAAACTGAAAGCGCCAGTGGGCGAACCGGTGGAGGGTCCGGCGGTGATCGGCGCCGATCATGTCCAGGACCGCGTGCTGGGCAAGGCGGCGGGCGCGCGCAAGGGCTGGAGCAAGCTGACGGTCTATGAGCGGGAATTCCGCCTGGGCCATCTGCGCTGCAAGGAACGCTGCGGCAGCAAGGACGGCGCGGAGGCGGAGCTAAGGCTGGAGACCGACCGCTTCGCCGCGGCGCGGGCCTTTGACCTGGGCTGGCAGCTCTGCACCGCAAGCTGGCCGGGCGGCAGCACATTCGACCTGGTCAAGACCAGCGGCGGGGTGCCGGGCGCTTTTGTCGATCACCAGCGCGAGGCGAAGGAATTCTGGCGCCGGGTGGAGCAGGCGATGGGCGCCAATGACTGGCTGATCTGCCGGCGGGTCTGCGGTGAGAATTTCTCAGTCGCCGCGGCGGTGACGGCGATCAATCCCGGCTACCGCTTCTCGACCCTGGCCCGCTTCCGCGAGGCGCTGGATGCGCTGGTAGAAGGAATGAAGAAGGCGCGGCGGGTATCACTCTGATAGAAGGGCAGCTTAGGCTTTGACTACGCTGCGTGAGCATCTCTCGAGCGCTCGAAGTCAAATCGACGCTTGATCATATCGACGACCTGGCGCGAACAATGAGTAAGGGTGAGATGACTCTTTATAAAGTCGTACGAATAGTCAGAAAGAAGTGAGATAAAGGCGGCATTCACAAAGGAAGATGGAGTATCGGTTACACCTGCAAAGGAGATAGTTATCTTATCTCCATGCGCAAACGCGCGGCGAATGACTTTTGAAATCACGTCGCCGTTGCTCCAAGTGTAACAATTAGGAACGAGATCGAGCGCCCTGATCACCATTCCAGTACTTCTTCCTCTTCTTCATCTTCGTCCGGCAGGATACCGGTTCTCAGAATCATATTAATTAGGGTTCCAGGGTAAACTGTCCATAAGGGGACCGGGTTTCCTTCTAAGTTAACTTGGTTGAAGGTTAGTCCAGCCTTTCCTGAGTACAGGCCCAACCAGCCCTTGTGATATTTTGCAACATTTTCAATTAGATAAGTGAGCCCAGCTCCCTTATTTTTCCCTCCTTTAGAAGAATTTCCTTCTTTGGATGCCCATTGGAGGGCCTGCGTATCCGTCAAGTCAGGCATGACTTTTCGAACCTCGGCGGGCATTCCAATCCCAAAGTCTGAAATGGCGATTTTTACCTGATCGATATTCGGGAACCATTGCACGTGCATGCACCCGACGTTTTCTTCTGAATGGTCAGCGATGTTATTGAAGATCTCTCTGATAGCCGTTTTCATTCTATACAATGCCGCGTCTCTACAATTAAGTTTTGCTTTGAGCCACGGGAAAAACTGTCCATCGATCCATTGATTTGAATCCACGCATTGCAACGCTCGGAATGAAAACGTAGTTTGGCGCAATTGCGCAAATGGGGAGATGGGTGCCTCCCAATAGTGTTCGAAAAAACCTACATCATCCAAATAGGATACTGCAGCATTCGCTGCGTTCGCGTTCTGATATTCGACATTCGCGCCGTGGTTTCTCAGCCACTCGATTAGGTTTGCCAAGACTACCACTCCGAGCGGCGCCATAAATCGAACACGCTCGAAGTCGAATACAATCGTGCGATCGCTCGGCGAGCCGTCTTTGATGGCCCCGTCGAGCAGGCGGCACATCTGATAGGTTCCAACAGTTGCCGGTAGGGGAATGATCGTCGACATTGATCAATATCCGATGACGGTCAGTCTGTAGGGCAGCTTCATACGTGTGTGGCCAAATACTGCCTCTGCAACGTCTATGGTATTTTCGTAGTCCTTGCTGATTGCCGATTTACCTCCGCTATTAAAGCGATAGGTGTTGGGGACTGCCAATATGAGATAGTCAAGGTCCACCATGACCAGGGCTTGAATTAAATCGCGGTACACCGCGTTACCCATCCACGCTCGACCAGCTTCCACCTCAAGACCGCATTTCCATTCTGAATGGAAAGCATCAATTTCATATTGGAGTTGTGGCGCAGCATTCTCCCCATAAAAGACCGGCCTCTTAATCTTGTCCTTTGCCAATTTACTAGCTTCTACAGCGAATCCTATGGATATGAGATCGTCCCTAAGGCGGGCTAGTACCGCATCACTTGTGAAGCCCTTCGCAAGTTCGATGGTACTGATTTCTGACTCGTGATCCTTGAATATTTTGACGACGCTGGTGACAAATAGTGGGGGCGTCTCGGTTCGAGGGAATGTTGAAAAGCGGATTTTCGACATGACTGCTCGCGAAATGGTTATCCGAAACGGTAGTGTTGGGGTAGATTCGTACGAAGGGCGAGTCTGATCATTAGCAGTTTGAACGGCGCGTCCGCTGGCAGGCAACTACTAAAACAACCCGCCCGGATCACTCACCACCGGCCTGCCGCGCACCACGTGGCGTCTGTCGGCGCTCAGAGACCGCATTGATAGCGGCCCGCCAGCGTGTTCCAGAGCGCGCAACCGAAGAATATCATGAAAAACCACAGGACGACTGGAACGATCAGCGGGATGGCAACGGAAAGTCCGACAACCCGCACGGTCTGATGGTCGCCCCAATTTCGTAGCCGGCCCGTGATGCCTGCCAGCACCAGGTTTATTGCCACCGCGATCAGGTAGAGGGACCAGAAATGCACTCGCCCGTGAAACAGGATTGCGACGGGGTTGAGTAACAGGATGAAGATTGCCGCGCTTGCGGTTATGGCAGCCAGCAGCCAGGGCCAAAGCCTTGGTGTTTCCTGCCCGCCATCTTGTGCCGGTGCGTCGTTCATGACGGCCCGCGCCTTTTCGAGGCAGAGCCTAGCGGATAGATGGATGGCCCGGTCAAGCCGGGCCATGAAATGGGGGAAGATGACAACTTCTCAGTGTCATTCCTGGCGAGCCGCGACCAGCGGCGACGATAGATCAGTTCTTTGTCGTCGGAGGGAAAAGCTGTAGCCTTGGTTGAAAGCTGGCGCGACCCTGTTGCGAGCCCGGTCGCGCTGAAGGCGTAACTCTGACGGAGGGCGTTACGATGAATTTCAAATTTGCACTGGTCGTGGGGTCCACGATCGCGACACTGCTTTTCAGTGCTTTGTCTGCGCAAGCTCTGGTGATCATAAAGCAACCAATTACGTACAACATCACGCTGAATAACGGGATCAGCGCCGTTTATGATATCTTGATCATCCAGAAGCAGGCGGGGGCTCCTGCAGGAAGCTACGCGTATGGTTGGAATGGGTTGAGCCTGTCGTCTGGCCAATCCTCTTTTACATACAAGGCGACTGTCCCGCAGCAATATCCAGTCGTTTCAACGCTCGCATTGGGTTGGACGAAAAATCTACCTGGCGACCCATCGGGCGTTGAGACCGATCATCTTGTGGTCTTGGGAAATTTCGCCTCAAGCCAAATCGGCCAGTCGTACAACGCTCTATTTCCGGATGCGACACACGAAAGCGAGTTGATTACAGACTTGCAAAGCATATTCATCATCGGCAAGCCGGTGAATTTCGACCTGGTCCATTCCGCTATCAACCTGGACGAAAACCCGTTTGCAGTTGACGCCGATGCCTTGGGTTTATTTGCTGCCAACAATTCGAATGTGGACGCAGTTGCGTTTTCGACCGGGCAACTGATTGGAACCGGTTTCCTGACCTTATCCGCCGTACCCGAACCAAGCACTTGGGCCATGATGCTCTTCGGCTTGTTCAGTGCAGGTTTGATGATCCGCCGCGCGCGCAGGAAAGTGGCGTTGCGGCTGGCAAAATCTTGATTGGCAGGCGCTCCAAGCATGGAGCTTGCTCGCGGCCAGCAATGCCCTCAACTCCTGGCTGTTTATTGACGAGTTGTCACTAGCTCGATGGCGTTCTCGAATGTCCGCTTTGCGCCAATAACGGACATCCCAAGTGGCCGCAAACCGCCTATCACGTCTGCGCTGACTGCGAAAAAAGGGCTACTCCGCCACTCGTTGGGAAGCCGCGCGATCTTACAAAACCCCGAGCACAGTCAAGGTCGCCATCGATAAGGACGAGGTTGCGCATCATGGCCCCGTTGCTTCCGCAAAGCGTCAGTTGTAGGGCGCAATATAATTACGTGAGGCCCCAAGGGGTAAGATTTTCAAGACAATTGAGGCAGACGTGAACGTGCGTTATTTTTGGGATGTTCATGCACAGCGTCGTTCTGCTGTATGCTCGCGAAGGCTCCACGCATGATGAGAGGCACCCATGCAATGGATGACTAGACGTTGCGCGGCATTGGTACCGGTCGCCCTTTCGCTGTTGGCGACAACTTCTTTGTATGGGCAGACGAGTTCACAGTCGCCTGCTTTTGGTGTCTGCAAGCCTGTGAGCGAGCGGACCACCGAATTGGGCTGCTGGATTCTTACTGATCACCCCGTTGGGCGAATTGCTCAAGCGCAAACATATTGGCATCTGGATGTCTATCCGACGCTAGCTGTGGCGAACAAAGCCAAAGGGCCGCGTGGAACCGTGGTCGAGTCGCTGGGGAAAGTCTGGCTGCTTACAATCGAGAAGGGCGATTGGCGGCCCAAGTTGAAGGGCAAGCGCGTGGGCGAAATCGGTCCATTGCCGATAATCCCTGGTGAAGAATACTCTGCGGTGTTCATGGAAGCGATAGCTGATCCTGGAATGATTTCCGCCATTCACAATCATTCGGGGCCGGAAGCTTGGTACACCCTGTCGGGGGAAACCTGTCTTGAAACTCCGAGTGGCAAAATGGTCGGGACCGTGGGGAGCCCACCGGTCATCGTGCCGAGCGGTCCGCCAATGTTGCTCACAGCCACCGGTACCCAGCGGCGTCGCACACTGACGCTTATCCTTCACCAGTCGTCAAAGCCGCCAACCACAATGGTTCACGATTGGACGCCGAAAGGACTGTGTCACGTTCCATAGTTTCCTCATGCAGCACTGGCGTTAACCGCCGCCCCATGCACTTGCGGGTGTGCGACCGAGCTGCATTGATTCAGGTCCAGATCAGAAACTCCTTAAAGCAGAATGCGCCAACGGAGATTCTATCGCAGTGAACAAGTGAGTTTTTCGGTCCGATGTCCGCATTGCGCCCAAAGCCCGATATCGAGATCGTGCGAATTTCGGAATCGGGACACTAGCGGTCAGGGAATGGCTTTGAAGTCGACGGCGGCGGCCCAACGGTTCTTGGCCTGGTGCATGCTGGCGCTGCATTGCGCCGCGGTAACGGCGCGGCCGGCGAACGTCAGATGGCAGGTGCCATCGTCGGCCGGGTTCATGCCGTCACGGACCAGGTACATCTGGTGGACTTTCGCTGTCATGCCGTCCTTTTCCATTGTGCCGTCAAAGCCGGCCACAGGACTGTCCTTCTTGCCGCCCCGGACGCCGAACTCCAGCACCACGTGCTGGCGCTTGGCATCCTGAAACGTGACGACCAGGTTATCGCAGATGAACGCGGTGCGTGGATCGCCGGGGGCGGGTTTGAGGCCGCCATAAGTGGTGTAGCTGCGTTGCGTGCAGCCGCCCGACACCTTCTGGACGTCGCTGGCGGCGGGGGGTGTGGGTTTTGCAGCCGGTGCCCCCCAGGCCGAATGAGTCAGGGCCGAAAGAGTCAGGGCCGGAAAGATCAATGTCAGGACGGATACAAGAAATCTGTCGCGCATGGCGTCAATCTCCTCAGGTGGGTTTAGCCTCCAAAGCTCATGTCAATCTTAGCCTCTTCCTGCCGGCCACGACGTATCCCCTCGGGGTGATAGCAGGCCGCGACCGACTCTTATTCATCTCTTGGAGCCCCGTCCATTGCTGCCGGCCAACCGCCGTCCCGAATCCCCCGCTTTGCGCCATAAGCGGACATGACCTAATGTCGAACTAAACAGCGGGGGGCTGGATTGACCGAGGTTGCAAGCAAATCCTTCTTGAGGACACTTGCCCTGTTCGCTGCCGTGGCCGGCATCATCGCCGGTCCGGCGATCGCGGGCGATGGGTCGCAGGTGGTCGATTGGCCGGCCTACAACGGGTCCACCGCCAACACGCATTATTCGAGCCTGACGCAGATCAATGTCGGCAATGTCTCCAAGCTGAAGGAAGTGTGGCGCTTCGATACCGGAGAGATGGGCGGACTGGAAACCTCGCCCCTCATCATCGATGGCGTGCTCTACGCCTATACGCCCAAGCAGAAAGTGATCGCCCTAGATGCGGCGACCGGCGCATCGCGATGGACATTCGATCCCCAGACGGAATTTCCCGCCGAAAGGATCGGCTCGCGGGCGGAAAGAGGGCTGTCCTATTGGCGGCATGGCACCGACCGGCGCATCCTGGCCGGCGCGTCGCACTATATCTATGCCATCGATGCAGGCACCGGGAAAATCATCCGCGCTTTCGGCAACAATGGCCGCATCGATCTCAAGGAGAATTTGCGCGGCGATCCCAAGACCCTGTCCGTCACCATAACCAGTCCCGGCGTGGTCTACCGCGATCTCTTCATCACCGGCTGCGGCACGCCGGAATCATTGCCCGCGCCGCCGGGTGACATCCGCGCCTATGACGTGCGCACCGGAAAGCTGCGCTGGACCTTTCATACCATTCCGCATCCGGGGGAGTTCGGCTACGACACTTGGCCGAAGGATGCATGGCTGCATAGCGGCGCCGCAAACAACTGGACGGGAATGGCGCTGGACCAGGCGCGCGGCATTGTCTATGTGCCGACCGGTTCGGCGGCGACCGACTGGTATGGCGCTGACCGGATTGGCGACAACCTGTTTGCCAATTCCCTGATCGCGCTGGATGCCGCGACGGGAAAAAGGATCTGGCATTTCCAGGGCGTGCGGCACGATTTGTGGGACCGTGATTTTCCCTCTCCACCCAGCCTGGTGACCGTGCGGCGGGGCGGCAAGGATGTTCCGGCCATCGTCCAGACCTCCAAGCAAGGCTTCGTGTTTGTGTTCAACCGGGTGACCGGCGAGCCGCTGTTTCCCATCGAATATCGCAAGGTCCCGGCCAGCGACGTGCCGGGCGAGGTTGCCGCCACCACCCAGCCTTTCCCGACCTTGCCGGCGCCGCTTTCGCGGCAGATGCTGACGGAAGACGACATGACGCACAGGACGCCGGAGGCGCATCAATGGGCGGTGGAGCGCTTCCGCAAATTCAATTACACGGGACAGTTCACGCCCAACAAGGTCGGGGTCGATACCCTGATGTTTCCCGGCTGGAATGGCGGCGGTGAGTGGGGCGGGGTCGGCTTCGATCCCAAAACGCATATCGCCTACATCAATGCGACGGATTTCGGGCTGACCGAATCTCTTTTCAAAAATACAGGCGGCGGGGGCGGCCGGTCGACCTATATGCGCCAATGCAGCGCCTGTCATGGTCAGGACCGGGCAGGAGCGCCACCCTTGATCCCCCCGCTTGTCGATATCGGCAAGCATCTGGACGCGTCGCAGATTGCCGGGGTTCTGCAATCGGGCAGGGGCAGGATGCCGCCCTTCCCGAACCTGGATGCGGCAGCGTCAAAGGCGCTGATTCAATATCTGCTGAACAACGGCGCCGAAACCAACGCCGCCCCAGCCGCAGCGGACGCGCCGGCGCAATATGACACGACCGGGTATCATGCGTTCCTCGATCCGCAAGGGTATCCGGCAACGTCGACGCCCTGGGGCACCTTGAACGCCATCAACCTGGATACCGGGGAATATCTCTGGAAGATTCCGTTCGGACAATATCCCGACCTGGTGGCGCAGGGCTTGCCGGATACCGGTTCGGAAAATTTCGGCGGCCCCGTGATCACGGCCGGCGGCGTCCTGTTCATCGGCGCCACGACGATCGACAAGAAATTCCGTGCCTATGAGATGAAAACCGGCAAGCTGCTTTGGGAAACGCTGCTGCCCTTTTCCGCCACCGCCACGCCGGCGACCTATGTCGTCAAGGGCCGCCAGTATGTCGTCATTGCCGCGGGCGGCCAGCGCGATCCCGCCACGCCGCCGGGCGGTGTTTATGTGGCGTATGCCCTGCCGCAATAGAGCGGCGAATGGCTCATAGGTTCTGAGCGGCAGCGAAGAACGCGTATGGACGCTTTGGCGGGCGGCTGCGCGAGAGCTGCTGTCAGATACGTCCGCTTTGCGCCAAAAGCGGACATTCAACGCGTAAGAAACCCAGCGCTGCTGCCGTCTAATCGCCTCTCGTTCCGTCTTCGGTCAGCGCCCAAGAGCCTTCTTGATTAGGGAAAGCAACGCCATCATCTCTGTTGGGCCGTCTCCAAGTATTTGCGCATGTTGGCGATGATGCGCACCTTCTGCAATCTCTCGGGTGTCTCCTGTGTCTGGTAGATTGCGGTTAGCAGTGCGAGGTCGGCGGTAGAAAGCGCGACGGTATGAGCGCCTTCCGCGCAGTCGGCCAGAAAGAGATTTGCGATGCTGGGTGCCGGTTGGCATTGGCCCGTTACAGGTGTTTGCGCAAGTGTGAGCAATACCACGTAATCGGCAAACGTACCGAGTGCCATGCCGCTAATTGCTTTAGAATCCGCGATGACGGTAGCGAGTTTTGTTTCAGGCTGGATACCCGTGTATAGCCTCGTGTTGTTCGAAGCCATCCGAGGTATGTCAGAGGCGGACTGCGATAATACGGCGTCTGGCGGGCCGTCGCTAAAGGTCTGTCCGTTGTAATCAACATCAACGTTGTAGTACCAGACCTGTACTGGATAGCGCATTTGTAATTCGCTAATCGGCGTAGAAGTGAACACTGGCCTTTCCTTGTCTTTCAGGCCCTCCAATATCGATTGTGGTTCCTGCGATACGATTATGAATATGTTTGGGGCGCAGGTTTGGCTCTGGTCCAGCGGTGCGCCGATCTTCTTAGCGACTTCGCGTACGCGCTGCTCAATGAGGTGGGCCGAAGCCACGGACAATCCTTTGACGCGCGGACAGACCGGGAGTTTCCACTTTGCGAACTGATCTGGCATCTTAAAGCTGGGACGCAGCAATGACTGAACAAATCCTGCGGAATAATTCCACGATTCCGCGCGCTGGGCGCGCACCGTTACACTTTCTAATTGAGCGTGAACGGGAGGCGGCGCGGGTTGGGCGCTGGCCGTACCACACAAGATGAGTCCCAAAATAGACGCGATTACGTGCTTGGCTTTCCTGACATTCCGCTTGAACACAACCGGAACTAGCCTTTGTTGCGAGGCCATGGCGACACCACCAACTGGACCCGATACTCTAATGGGGCCTTACTGTGACAGACAATATCGTATCGGTTGGGCAATTTCGAGCTACCCCCGACTTGAAAGCAATCCGGTCAATGTCCGCTTAGGGCCAAAAGCGGTCATTCGATACGCTGGGCTTCCTTCGCGTTGACTAGGATAATATTTTTACCAGCCGCGTCCTCACTTCAACTCGAAGAAATATGTCCGGTTCGCGCCAGCAGTCTCCTCCCCGTGATCCACAGTGCCACGAGGAACGAACGTGATCCGTGGTTTCTGACCTATGAAGGCGACAGCCACGGCATCCATTTCATGCCGGTGCGCCGGCGGCCGAGTATCCTGCGCGGCAATGTCCTCCCAAATGACCAAGCGGTCGCTTTCGCGGACGTTCTTGCCGAGCCCCGTGGAAGCGGTGCCCGCGGCGCCCGCCGGCGCGGGTTCCTTAAGCTCAAGGAACACCGCCCGCAGCGGCTCCGCGCTCGCCCCTTCTTCACTGTGCGTGACGCCCCTGCGGAAGAAGAAAGTATCCCAGGCGCTGGTGTGGGTTGGCCTACGCACGCCTTCCGGAGACACAACGACCCGGTCGCCGCTGGTGTAATAAACGCCGGCATAATCGTAAAGGTGGCGGTGTGTGGGATAGGCGCGTTGCAGCCAGGAAACGTCCCAAACGATAACGCGATCGTTCTCCAGCACTTTGGTTGCGCCGTCACGGTCAAACGGCTGGGCAAAAGTCTGGGCCGGCTGCGCCAATACAGGTGACGCCAGCAAAAAAGTCGCGGCAAATAGCGCTCGAATGATCATTTCAGCCCCCGCTGGTGAGAATTGTGGCAGGCAGGCGCGCGTACAGGAAGTCGGGTTAATTGTCCGCTTTGCGCCAAAAGCGGACATTTAAGTTTGAGCCGGGTTATGTGGCTCAATGCCAGGGCCTGCGGTACATGACTATCTTGTGCGAGCGATCCGGTGGGACATCGACCCGCGAGAAAGTAATGATTCTGGTCGGAGTGCCCGTGATCCAAACCCTGTTTATTTTTCCATTCGGGCCGGGCCGTTCAAAAATATACGCCGAGTCCCCGTGCCTGAATTTCACGTTGTAGACGTCGTCCCCGTATACGTTGGTTCCGAGATAGTCCACCGCCGCGAGATAGCCATTCGGGCAAACGCCGTCCACGGCCCCGTTAAGATACTCTTTTGCACAATCCCGTACTGGCCCTGTCCGCACCATCGGTTCGAAAAACTCATGCCGGCATCCCCAAGAAGCGAAACCCAATAGGCAGGCCAGAGCCGGTTCTGTTCGGGTACGGAGACCGGGCGCTGCAAGCGATGGTGCGACCATTGCTGGTGCAGATAGCAAAGAAGCCGTGAGGGCGAATGGTAGGATGCGGTTCATGACTGCCTCCCAATATAGTCCGATTATAGGCGATCAGGGAGCGCCAACCAATGTCCGCTTCGGGCCAAAAGCGGACATTACGGTATCGCGGCCGGCGCTTAATGTGCGGCCGCCGGGAAGGGAGGCAATTTCGCGATGTCGCGCGCATCGTGCTGGATGATGACCGTCGCTTTCAAATTTCTCGCAATCTTCTTGAAGCGGTCGAAGGAGGAGAGCGTCTCCGTCCTGTCGGTATTGAAGTTCGGTACACCATCGCTGTCATAGTTTTCCCGGAAGTGCGCAAGGTCGCCGGTCAATAAAACCGGCCCCTTGTTCTTCAGGCGTACGAGCAGGCTATGGTGACCCGGTGTGTGTCCCGGCATATTCAACATCACGACGGTACCGTCGCCGAACACATCCTTGTCTTGCAGGACGGTCTCCAGTTTCCCGGCGCCGGTGATCCAATGCGCGAATGGCACCGAGGACTCGGAATTTTTCGTCAACGCATCCCAGTCGCGCTTGCCGATCAAAAGCGTGGCGTTGGGAAACGAGCCGACCTGTCCGATATGATCGGCGTGATAATGACTGATCGCTATGAATTTGATTTGCTGCGGCGTGAGCTTGAGCTGCGCCAACTGGTCAGCCAGGCTGACTTTGGGCGCGACCGCCCCTGCGCTCATCGACTGACCTGCATCCCACACCATGTAATCGTCGCCATGCCTGATCAGGTAGCAGGAGTAGACGATCTGGATTTTGAGGCCGCTATAGGCATAGGTGTCGGTGAATCTTAAGCTCACGTCGGTTGGAGCCTGGCTCGTGCCGCAATCGAAGCGGGTGAGGGTAATTTCAGGTACGGTTTGCGCACTTGCAGTTTGCGCACTGGCGCAAACACTCATGGCTGCGATAATCGCCAACATCGTCATCACGTACCGCATCGCTGCCCCCACGCTTGAGCGTTTCGATAGTGGCTTTGCGCGCCAATATGGTCAATGCGGTTTGCCCAACCGGGCCAGAAACGCGCCCTGCTTGAACCCTGCGCCAGACAGATCGAAGATATCCGGGTGTTCCTCCCGGGCACGCTGCCGTAAAGCCTGAGAATGCCACTCTGCGCCAATGGCGGACATTGCGTGGTGGAGAACCTTTGCCGCCGGTGGGCGCTTCTAAAGCTTCGGCTCGGCCAGCTTCAACTGATCGGGTGAGGTCAGGATGATCCGCATCGTGCCCTTGAAGGTTTGCGTCGAACCGGTGATCTGCACTTTCTTGCCGTTATAGCTGGCCAAGTCTGGAAATTTGCCGCGGTCGCCGTCAAGGATCACGCCTTGGACGATTGCGCTGTTTCCGGGAACGCCGACTTCCACAAAGGTGACGGTGCCCGTGCTTGGCGTCGATATGCTGGCGATCCCTTCGACGGTCATCACGCCGCCGCCGATACGTTGTACGGCCTCGGCGGGACTGACCGGCGCCGCCATGGCACACATTGGCAATGCGGCGAGAAATAAAGCGGCAAAACAAACGCGCATGAAGACGTCCTTTGTTCGATGAAAGGGTTCAGCCCCCGATCCTTTTTCCGCGCCTGCACCGGGCAGTTGCCCGACTATCCCGACTTAGCCGCTCAAAGCCGACCAGCCGCATGACCGGCAAATTTCTGCAAGGCATCCGCCAGTGCGGCGGTCATGGAAAGGTGCGGCGTGTGGTCGGTATCCAGCTCTATGACGTTGGCGATGGAATTCTCGGCGATCATCCGGCGCTGCAGCGCGACAGGTATCGCCTGATCTTTTGTGCAAAGGACGAAGTAGCGTTTGATCCCGTCCAGCGCTCCGTCCGGGATCGACACCGGGGCAGCGAACGGCCCAAGCGGTTGCGGCCGCTGCTTGGAAATGGCCCAGGCGGCATCGCTTTCGGAGCAGGAGCCATACAGCGCATTGCGCGACGCGGCTGCAGGCATCGTGGCCACAGGCGGCTCGATGACAATGTTGGCCTGAACCTGGTCTTCCGCACCTTCCGGAAGACGGGTGAGGTCGAGCAGGCTCTGTCCGTCGCGTGGAACAAACGCCGTGGCATAGACCAGTGCGGCAACACGATCGGGATGGCGGACGGCGGCTTGAGTGGCGATGACGCCGCCCATGCTGTTGCCGACAAGGATGGCGGGCTCGGCATTGGCAGTCAGAACCTCGCCAAGACGGGCAGCGCATGAATCGAGCGTTACATCCTGCGGGGGCGTTGCGTCATCGCCGAGCCCGGGAAGGTCGAATGCCTCCACAGTGTGGCCGAGGGAGCGAAGCCGCTCCGCCAGCGGCCCCCAAATCCAGGCGCCCGTGAAGCCGCCATGCACAAGGACAAAACGAGCCATCCGACAGTCCCCCTTATAGAACCCTGGAAAAGAACCACCCTACAGGCAGGTGGGGTTGCTTGACAGCACCCCCTCCCAGCCGCTGAGGTAGGGATGCCGGAGATACCGGCACGTCGGCGCCAAAAGGCGCCTTTTTCATTTCTCGCAATCCAACCCAAACCCACCCCAAGGCGGGCCGCAAGGCCGCGCCGCTAACGGAGTCTTGCCCATGACTGCGCTCACTCAAACCTGCCAAAACCTCACCCTGGCCGGAGCCACGGCGGTGCGCGACCGCGCCTCCGCCCGTGCCTCCGCCCTGTCGCTCGCCATCGCCATTGTGGTCATGGACCGCAGCGGCGCGCTGCTGCTGGCGGAGGTGGCCGATGGGGCCGCCCCCGGCGCCATGGATGCCGCACTGATGAAAGCGAGGGGCGCGGCGCGCTATCGCACCGCCACCCATCTGACGGCGGAGTTTCTGAAGGGCTTGCCCGGCTGGCGGGCGATCCACGCGCTGTCGCTGCCCGAGGTTTGCGCTTTCCAGGGCGGCGTGCCCATTCGCATCGGCGAAGAGGTCATCGGCGCGGTCGGCATCGCGGGTGGCTCGGGCGAACAAGACATCGCCATCGCGGCCGAGGCGGCGATGATGGAGGCTTAGGGGCGCTTGGCGCACGGGGGCATTCCTGAACCCCAGATGAATATCGATCTCAGAGTCTGTTCAGTTGCCGGCATCCAGAATGGCCACACCTTAAGAGAAAAAGGGAGACTTAAGACATGAAGAAGCTGATTTTCACGGCGCTTGCCGCCACTGCCATGTTTGCCGCACTGGCTCCTGCCGAGGCCGCCCAGGGCTGCGGCGTTGGTTTTCATCGCAACGCGTACGGCCATTGCCGTCCGAATGGCCCCGCTGTCGCCCCTGTTGTCGGCGTCCGCGTGGGACCGCTTGCGATCGGAACCTTCTATCCCGGCCATGGCTATTGGGATGGGCATCGTTACTGGATGCATCGCGAGCGCTGGCACGGCGGCTGGCGGTATCGCTGAGCTGGAGAAGGCGGCATCCTGGATGCCGCCTTTTTCGCATCCCGTCGCTCATCCTCCCGCCGCTCGCCTGGGCTCGTGGCGCCCCTCGGTAGCGCAGCGAGCGAGACGTTCCTCTCGTATGTCCACCGGGCATGCTTGCGCCTTCGGCGCCGTGGCCCAGGCCCGCAAAAGCCGCCATCAGCGGAAAGCCGAAGTTGGCTGCCGCTCTGAGTCTGAAAGTGGCTTCAATTTGTCCCTTATCGCATCCAGTCCGGCTTGCGCGCATTTTTCATCCGCATTCCAATCCTCGTCCTCATTGCTGGCGTAATTCCAGCGCCCATCCACCGATATCACGCCGGCCAAATCAGGGCCCCTCATGATGGGAAGGGCGCCCGCCTTGCCCGACAAGTCGGACGCTTGGAGCGGAGGGGCATCTGCAAAGGTCCCTGGCAGCTTCCCGGTGCCCGACAGGAATGAAGACGTCGGATATTCGCGGGAAGGCTTGCCGGTGAGGAGTGTCGTGTATGCCTTGCGGCGCGCATGCTCATAGGCGTCCCACGACCGCACATCCTCGTGGGACAAAAAAACCTTCAGCACGCCCTGGCTGTCGATGACGGCGACCGAAATTGAGCCATCATGCTTATTGGTGCAGGTCTTCATCGCGGCGTCAGCGGCCTGTTGGGCGAGATCCAATGGAATGCCCAGGTCTCTGATAAACGGGCGGATTCCCAGAAACTCCCCCGCTTTGCCCGTGAGGACGGAAGGACTGACTGGCTTGGAAAGCGTGTCGCCTTGTTGCGCCCCCTGTTGAGCCAGTGAAGGCGGGCTCGAGATTGCTGGCGCGAGCAGCGCGGCAATTACGGCCAGTGTCGCCCAACGTCTGCGCACGAGTTCAAGCCCTTTGGACTGCCCAATCTAGCATGCCGAGATGTGAAGTCTAACATGCGGCTCTCTGCTTCGGGCCAGAGGGGACGCTGTGGCCGCGTGCGGATTCCAACGGTCTGATCGATATTAGGGCAAAAAGTGGAGCAGTAATGCGCTATTTGATTGCTTCCAGCAGGCTCTGGGTCGTGGCGGCGCTCTTCTTGGCGGTGGCTTCGTCGTTTGAGGCGATGCCATCGGCCGCCGCCGACATGGCGTTTTGAAGTTTTACCTTGATGTCCGGATTGGTCTCATCGGGGAACGCGCCGTTCCCTTGCTGGGCGCAAGGATTCATATTGGCTTTGTCGAAGTCGGCATCCTTGGGCCCGACCAGGCAATTCATGGCGTGATGCAGATGCACATGCGTTTGCGCGAGATTGGGCGCCGCGGCGGCCAGGCCCGCATGCTGGGCCGCGGTAGCAATTTCGGACTTGGCATCGGCATAAGCGGCTATGGGGAATGTCAACAGTCCGCTGATTACGGCAACAATCGCTGTTCTGTTCAGCATATGAGCCCCCCGTGAAGTTCAGGCACTCCTAAGCATCGACTTGACGAATTTTTGCACCAACGACACACAGAGTTTATTGCATTGCCAATGCCTGATCCAGTGGCAACGGGAACGGGCTGAACGCCTGGAGAGATCGTCAGCCGATATCCTGCTCCAACGAAAAATATTGCCCGCAACAATGCCTTAACGCCGGCCGGCCTGTCGCCGGGAGGCCGTCAGCCGGTGTCGCGCGGCTGGTCAGTTTTGAAAGCTTCCAGCTTCACGGTCGCGATGCCGTCATCCTGGATGTCCAGCGCCTGGGCCGCGGCAGACGACAGATCGATCACGCGGCCCCTGGCGTAAGGTCCGCGATCATCGATCGCGACCTTGATCGACAGACCATTGTCCATGTTCGTCACTTTCACGATCGTCCCGAACGGCAAACTCTGATGCGCCGCCGTGAGGCCGCCTTGGGCGAACCGGCGGCCGGACGCCGTCTTCCTGCCGATCAGGCGGTTGCTGTAAAACGAGCCCGTGCCCATTTGCGTAAAGAAGGGATGTTCGGCGGGTTTCGGCGCCGGCGCCTTAGACGGCTGGTTGCAACCCGCAAGATCCAAAACGGCAATGAGGAAGAGTGTCTTCAACGACCGTTTCATGACGGAAATAACGCATGACAATTTCATGCAGGCATAAGCAGTTACCCTGACTCTCTCCTGGTATTTTTCCGATCCGTTTTTGAGAATTTCCCGCTCCCGCGGACTGACTGGTTGTCAGATATATCGCGTCACGATGTTTAGCGCGTTGAACAGGCAGCCTTTTCCACCATCGCGCGAATACTCTGTTTTAACGGATAATTATACAGGCAGTACTATTCTGCACAGTCGACGGGAACGTCGACGAGAGTGCCATGGTCGGTGCAACAGCACAGAATGCCATCGGTTCCGAAGCGGGATTTGTCGCCGCGATAAAGGCGCATGAGCGCTACGTCCGGCGCGAACCCAATGGCAAGCGCGCCGATCTGAAATTCGTCAAGGTGCCCGGCATCAATCTCAGCCGGCGCCGGCTCGATGAAATCGAACTGTCGGGCGCCAATCTGGGGAAAGCAAATCTGGAAGGCGCGAACCTGGACCGGGCGGTGCTCTATTGCGCCGACCTCTGCGGCGCCAATCTCGCCCATACCAGCCTGAAGCAGGCCGATCTTCGCGGCGTGCGCATTCATGGCGCCAGCTTCGAATGCGCGGACATGGATCACGCGGACTTCCGTCAATCCACCATCGCCATTCTGGGCAAGAACAGCCAATGGAGCGTGCGCGGAAAGGACGAAAGCCACTCTACGACCGTCAGCTTCATGAATTGCTCCCTGAAGGGCGCAAAATTGAACAATGCGAACCTGAAGGATGCCAGTTTCGACGGCGCCATCCTGAACGGCGCTTCTTTCAGCGGCACGACCCTGGGCAATGCCAGCTTCGAAGGCGCGGTTCTGATCGGCGTCAATCTGTCGGAGCTTCGCGTGCCTCCCGATCGCCTCAAGAATTGTGTCATCGAGCCGGGGCCTGAGCTGAAGGCGCGCCTGCCGGAGCTGATCGCCATTCTGCAGAGCGCGCAGACCTGGGCGCAAAGTGATGGCCGCGAGGGCGCCGCCGCCAATCTGGAAGGCGAGGACATCCGGCTGCTGGCGGGCGCGATGCGCAACCTGAAGCTGACCGGCATACGATGCGCGAAGACCCGGGCGGTGGGCGCCGATTTTTCGGGTTGCGAGCTGCAGGCCGCCAACTTTGACGGCGCGGATTTGCGCAGCGCTATTTTCGTTGGCGCCGATCTGCGCGGGGCGTCCTTCCGGGGCGCCAATCTGGTCCATGCCGACTTCGGCCGCGCCAACCTGTTGCCGCTGGTTCTGAAAAGCGGTGTCGCGCTGACGCCGGACTTCGAGGGCGCGACCATTGACCGGGCCAATTTCCGCGGGGCGCAACGCGCATAGTCCGTCTTCGCGCCCGGCATTTTTTATTAAAGCTCGTCTTCGCCCGGTGGTTCGAAGTGCGGCCACATGTCGTCCAGTTGCTCCGGCGTGACCGCAAAGGTATCCGGCGGCAGATCGGCGTTGCGCCCCACCAGCCGCCGCTTCAACTCCTCCCGCGGCGCCTGGCAATAGATCAGCTTGCTGCCGGCCCCCAGCTCGGCCGCGCGGTCGCGAAAGGTTTGGCGCTCGGCACGCGACCAGAAGCCGCTTTCCAGCACGACATTGAGTCCCAGGGTGAGGAGGCGCTGGGCCAGCGCCCATTGCACCTTCTCGACCTGCTCGCGCCGCTTTTCGTCCCAGCCGTCGCCGACAATGCGCGCCATCCATTCATCCGGCGCAAGGCGCACGGCATTGTGGTCGCGCTCTACCGCCAGCGCGGCCGTCGTTTTGCCGGACCCGGGCAGACCGCAAATCAGGAAAACTTTCCAGCACAGTGGGATCCGAAGCTTGGAATTCACGTGACTTGAAGTCGCGGC